>Ga0114996_10002124_pt1 | contig 25877 bp, 25 predicted proteins | sample ArcticOcean_MG_C_4_FD_87039 | JGI IMG/M metagenome (GOLD analysis project Ga0114996, IMG submission 87039) | Marine microbial communities from western Arctic Ocean - ArcticOcean_MG_CB4_134 | ecosystem: Environmental > Aquatic > Marine > Oceanic | place: Arctic Ocean: Canada Basin | collected... | reverse complement strand
GATCGACATCGGAAACGCAGCCACACCCATGACGCAACGAATGGGAGGCGGAACCATGCAGGCAAACATGGAACTGGCCCCAGAACCCACCTTCGACGTCAACTACGTCGGCCAACAGGTTCTGTTTATCGCAAACCTACCCCTCGACACCAACATCCAGTTCATGACAATCATGGCAACGAAAATGCCCTTCATCGGCCGAGGCTAACCCCCTCCCACCATATGCAAACGCGGGTCGCTCAAACCGCTCAAAGATGTACAGGAGGCCACAACATCCAGTAGTCGTCAATTTCGTTCGCACGGGCCTTTTCATGGCTTTGAAGAGCCCACTTCCTGTCAGCACCGATTCCTGGGGGACATGAGGTCGCGGGACTGAGCGTCTCGGGATTAACCCAGGTCCGCCTTCACCTCTGACTCCAGCTTTCGCATGTAGTGCAGGCTTCGGGTGTCCATCTCGAACTGGTCACCTAGCCTGCCGCCTTCGATCACCACGTACCCGTCGTACTCAGCCGCCACCATCGCCGTCATCAGGAAGCGATAGTCCATCTCACCGTCCTCAAGCGAGACCTTCCACGCTATCGACCGTTCGTTCTCCGGGTGGTTGACCCGCACGACGTTCTTGCAGTGCCAGTACACCGAGATATCCGCCAGGGCCTTCACGTTGTCTTCGGGCGACTCTTCAGCCTCGTGATAGGCCCAGGCCACGTTGCCGATGTCCGGGTTGATTCCGAAGTTTGGCCGGTCGACCAGCTCATGTAGCAGTCGTGCCGACCACGAGTTGTCCACTGGAGACGAATGATGCATCTCTATCGCGACGGTGATCCCGCGGCCGGCTGCGTCATCGCAGATCGGGCGGATCGAATCTGCGACGCTTTCGTACAGGTATATCGAGGCGTCCCGGGACGAGTCCTGCGAGTGAGTCATGCCGGTCGGCTCCCACCCCGCGGGCAGGTGACGCTGCGGGGCCATCAGGTTTCCGACCACCAGCGACGATCCCACAACCTCTGCGTAATCGACGCTTCTGCGCATCACGTCCAGGTTGCGGCGGGCGGACTTCGCCTCCAGTAGAGATCCGCCAGCACGGACAGCGGCTATCGGTATGCCGAAGCCCTGAAGTCGGTCCTTGAAGCCCTTTACGCCGGCATCGCCGTCAAGCAGTCCGAGCGTGTTTGCGCCGACCTCCAGCCCGTCGTACCCGGTATCGCTCACCGCACGAAGCCAGCTATCGGTGAAGTGTTCAGGGCGCGCGCTCCATGTGCTGTAAACATCCGGAAACGCGGCCTGCCGCCGATTCGCGTAGCAGTACTTCATATGGTCAGATTCCCTTATATAGGTAGAGGCGTATGGCATTATGCCCACCCCCTCTCCCAGCGGGAGAGGCCATTCCGCTAGACCCGGCCCTTCGAGAACCTCAGGGCACTGCTGCCCGCCCCTACGCGTGCATGCCTACAGGTTCGATTTTCGTCGCCCGGCCTCTAACCCCGGCCGGCGTCGATATCTGCCATCACGGACTTCGCGTACTCAACGCTTCGTCCATCGGCGAGCCACTGGTCCCCGGCCCATGCACCTTCGATGGCCATGTAACCCTTGTAGTCCGCCCTCACCATCGCCGTGATGGCGTATCGGTAGTCGATCTCGCCGTCCGGAATCGCCACACGGAGGAACACCGATCGCTCGTTCTCCGGGTGATGTACCCGGAACAGGTTCTTGCAGTGCCAGTACACCGAGATCGGGGCGACCGACTTGATGTGCTCGTCGGTGCTCTCTTCCGGCGTGTCGTAGGTCCAGTACACATTGCCGAGATCAGGGTTGATGCCAAAGTTGTCGCGGTCGACCAGGTCGTTGATCAGGTGCGCCGACCAGGAGTTGTCCACCAGCGTGTTCTGGTGAACCTCAACCGAGACCGTGATGCCCTTGTCGGCTGCGGAGTCGGTCGCCGTCTGCAACTCTGTTGCTAGCCGTTCATAGTCGTAAATCATGGCGTCCCGGCTGGAGTCCTGCGCCACGTTCCAGCCCGTGCTGCTGCCGGGCTTGCCCGGGTAGCGTGCGGGAGCGCCCAGCGCGCCGTTGATGACGTCAGCGCCGACCGCCTGGGCTGTGTCGACCAGCCGGTGTAGTCGATCTCGATTGTCTTTGAAGCCCTTGGCCGCGGTCAGTGACCCTCCGGCCCTGACGACCATCGCCGGAACGCCGTGATCGGCAAGCCGTTTGCCAAAATCGATAACCTTCTGCTCAGACCCGAGCGCCTCGAGCGCCTGGAATCCGATCTCCATTCCGTCCATACCGATGTCCTGGCACTTGCCGAGGAACTGGTCCGTGTAGTCGTCGGCCGTGACGTCCCAGTTGGGCTGGCTGTCCGGGTAGAGAGCGTGGCGGCGGTTTGCGTAGCAGAACTTCATCGGTACTACCTTCTTGAACTTGGCTTGAACTTGACTCTGACTTGGCGGCAGATGGGCCAACTGGAGGTGGCTCATGTTCCCCGAAAAAGCAGGGTGGTTAGCTTTCCGTAAGCGGCGCGGAGTCTAGCACAGCGATTCACGGAATCTGTCCACCGATCTCCATCGCCATCTCACAAGATTCCAGGCGACGCGACTGTATGATGGCGCCGGCCTTGAGACCGAAGGTGTTGTCTTTAAAGTACGTTTGCAGCACACCCATACGTCTAGAACTACGGACTTCTTCCTCATCCTGCACCTTCTCCCGCTGGGAGAACGAAACCCCCTCCTCTCCCAGCGGGAGAGGACTTGAGGTGAGGAAGAAGAGCCAACTACAAACATGATCCAACCCGCGCACACCCACCAACGACCACCATCAACCACCCACACCCGGGAGTACCTGCCCCATGAAGATCACAGACGTAAAGGTTTGGCCGACGCGTGTCGTCGAGAACCGATCCTGGATATTTATCGAGATCAACACCGACGAGGGCATCACCGGCTTCGGAGAGGCGACCAACTCCGGCGGCGGCGGCGTGATTATGGTCGCTCGTATGGTGGAGCTCATTCGTGACACCGTGCAGGGAGCTGACTTCGCTGAAGGGTTGATCGGCCAGGACGCGAACGACATAGAGCGCATCTGGCAGAACCTGTACCGGCGATTCACCACTCTCGGTCCGCGCGGCCTTGTAACGTCCGTGATCAGCGGAATAGACATGGCGCTCTGGGACATCAAGGGCAAGGCCCTCGGCGTACCCGTGTACGAACTGCTGGGCGGCAAGGTCAGAGACAGCATCCAGCTCTACACGCACGTATCAAACCAGGCCGACCCTCTTGCCGCCGCGCAGCACGCGCGTGAACTTGTGAACATGGGTCACACCGCCCTGAAGACAGACCCCTTCTCGCCCGAGATGGGACAGCACCACCGCCGCTACATGGACGGTCGTATCTCGGCCGCCGGCGCGCAGCACGGGGTCGACGTGATGACCGCCATACGGGAAGAAGTCGGCCCGGAGATCGACCTGATGATCGACGCCCACGGCAACTTCAACGTGGCGACCGCGATAGACCTGTGCAATCGGATGGCCCCGATCAACCTGACCTGGTTCGAGGAGCCGGTACAGCCGGAAAGCCTGAACGCCCTCAGGCAGGTTAAGAATGGAACGGACGTCCCGCTTTGCGTCGGTGAGCGGTTGTACACGCGCTACGACTTCGCCGACGTACTGTCTGAGGGGCTGGCGAACTACATCATGCCGGACATCTGCTGGACCGGCGGTATCTCAGAGATGCGCAAGATCGCCACGCTGGCGGAGACCTACTACGTGCCAATCAGCCCGCATGACGCAAGCGGATCTTTGAACGTGATCGGCGGGGCCCACGTCATGATGACGACGCCGAATTTCTACCGACTGGAAACCTCAAAGCCAACGGCTGAGCAGTACAACCGCGTCCTCACAGAACCGATCGAGTTCATCGACGGCCACCTCACACTCCCGGACAAACCGGGACTTGGAGTGGATCTTGACGTGGAGTTCATGGCGGCGCACCCGGACCCACACTGGGCCCAGGCGGGCGGCGGTTAGTCATAGGCTGGGGCTCTCGCCTCGATAAGTGGCGATACCTGTCTGCTCTGAAGTCATCTCGCGCCTCCGACATTTACTGGATCAACCGCGGCCATGACGCTCTGTCCATGCTTACGCGCCTGATGGTGCTTAAAAGCGTCGGAGGGTCGGCAGGACACTTGCAACGCGGGTCGGAGTGGATAAGCTTCGACGTATCGGTATACCGGCCATCCGCATCTGGAGGGGATGTTGGGCCTGACTTCGGGGTTACTTAAAGACATCGTCGGACGCGCCGAGACCGCGCTCGTCCTGATCGGCATCGGTCTCGCCTCCGGATATGACGTCTTTTTCGCGTGGATAGTGGATAGATGACGCCCCGAAAATCGGTGTGATCGACGTCCTGTTCACCGTGATCACAGACGATTCCGCTACATTCATTGTCGAGATGATCGCCCTTGAGCGAGAAGACGATTCGATCAAGGGCGTAGTCATCAAGCTGGACAGCCCTGGGGGCGTGAAATGACGGCGCCCAGCGACGCGACATCAACCGCATCCACTCAGATCCCTGGGCTGACCGACGCCCAGGCTCGCCGCGGCATCATCACCGTCACGGCGGCGACGATCTTCCTGTACCTGTCGCTTTACCTCTACGTCCCGTTCCTGCCACTCAGGGCCGCCGAGCTCGGGGCCAGCAACACGATGATCGGGCTGGTAATCGCCGGGTTTGCGGTCGGGCAGGTCGTTCTCCGGCTGCCCATCGGCATCGGCGCCGACCTGATCGGACGACGAAAGCCGTTCGCCGTTGGATCACTTGTCCTGGCGACCGTGGGCGGGCTGGGACTGGCGTTGGCCCCCAATACGGAGATGCTGTTCGCTGCCCGGCTGCTCACCGGCGCGTCCGTCGCCGGGTGGGTGGCGATAACGGTCCTGTTCGCCTCTTACTACCGGCCTGACGACACGGCAAAAGCGATGTCACGGATCATGACCGTCTGGGCCACAGGGCTCGTGCTCGGGACATTTGCGGGCGGGGTGGTCGCAGACCTGTTTGGCAGCAAGGCCACTTTCTGGGGATCGGTCGGAGCCGGAGCGATCGGCACAGCGCTGATCCTGTCCGCGCCCGAGCCCACCCTTGAGCGGGTGCAACGCTACGGCTTCGAGACCGTCAGGCGGGTGGCGGGGTCCGGCCTTCTGTTGCGGCTCGCCGTGATCGGCATCGGCGTGCAGTTCATCGCATTCGCCACGTACTTCGCCTTCGTCCCCGTCTACGCCGAGAACATCGGAGCCTCGCTTTCGACAATCGGCTACATCACCACCTTCACGCTTGGCGCAGCGATGGCCGGGACGCTGATCGCTCCGATGATCATCGCCAGGGTTGGATACCAGGCGGCCGTGGCGGGGTCACTTGTCGTGGTCGGCGCCGCCACCGCGGCCGTCACCCTCGCCGATACGGTCTTCCCGCTGTTCATCACTCAGGGCATCGCCGGGCTAGGCCACGGCGTGCTTTCCGCTGCGCTCATGGCGATCGTGGCGCTCAGAGCAATCCCAAGACTGCGTGCGACGGCGATGGGGTTCTATCAGTCGATGTACGGGGTAGGCGTGCTTGCCGGCCCACTTGTAGCCGGGCTGGTGGCAGACGGCCCCGGGTTGGACGGTGTGTTCCTGGTATCGGCGATCGTCGCAGCCGGGGCAGCAGTGCTGGCGGTGGTCACACGAATGCCATCAGGCGCGGCGACCTAGTCGCATTCGCTATGTAAGTCGTCAGGATACGTGGGCACCCGCTCCATTACTCCCAGAAGATCGGCTGAGTCCACGCCTTCTCGCCGTTTGATGCGTACACCGTAGCCCTTACGTAGTCATCAATCCGGGAACGCGTAAACCGGGCTGACTCGCCGGTCGTCGTCCACATCTCACGACCGTTGGGGCCAGTGAACACCACGGTGTACTTGAGCTGGAGATCGTTATCCGGCTCTATCTCCATTACGATTTCTCGACCGCGAATCTCAAGTTCGGCAAGCGCTACACCTGTCGATGCATAAAAATCCCCCCGGGACATCGAATCCAGCAGCGAAGCGTCGGACAGGTCGTCGGCTCGAACCGATATCCATCCCCGTCCCGGGTTCGACCTTCGCGGTCCGAACTCTCCCTGGAAGTGATGTGCATCGTCGGTGGCAACGCCATATATGCGTTGACCTGCAACCAGAACGCGATCCCATATCGACTCAGCGCTGGGGCTTACACCGCCGCCCTGGTTGTTCACGCCGGGGTGTCCGTTGAACACCTCCATCGCCCATGCGCCCTCGGTAGCGATTATGGCGCGGTCGTCGTACGCCCAGCGGAAGTTCGGATGGTTGAGCGTGGCAAGCCCGCCGGCGTCTCGAATACCGTCAATATTGGCCTGAATGGTCTCCACCAGAGTGCTGCCGTCGCGTGGCCCGACCAGCTCTCGCGTGCCTATGCCGCCGAGATGTATCGGTGCTTCGCCAAAAGCGGCCGTAACCTCCTCACCGGGGATCAGATGCGGCCAGTGCGACCGCTGCTCATGCGTGCCATCCAGGATTGTGTGATGGTTGTGGTCTGAGAGCACCAGAAAGTCGTATCCGTGCTGGTGGTACCACTCTGAGACGTGCTCCGGGGGCGTGTCCCCGGGCCCACGCTCACTAGCTGAGGAATGTGTGTGCAGGTTGCCTTTAAACCAGTTCGTGTTTGTCATGCGGTCAGACTATCAGCGACGGTTGTGATATCGGACCCGAGATCGGTCCAACAATTACCGCTCATCATTTGACAGTAAACATGCTCCACCTGAGACTCCTCGCACTCACACTTAATTATGTCCCCAGTCACGTACAGAGTTGTACTAACCGAAAGGCGATGACGATTGACCGACGATGCCAACCAGCCCGATACCGGCCGATCCCTACTCCCGGGTTTCTGGGATGTCGGAGCATCGATACATGACGAGATCAAGGGCCTGACCCATGAGCAACTGAACTGGACGTCTGACCGGTTCGAGTGGGGCGAATGGAGCATCTCCAGGCAGACCAGCCACATGGCATCGATGCTGTATCGCTGGATGTTGTTGCGGTGGGGCGATCAGATATTTCCGGAAGGACCGGGGCTGGATGATTCACAGATCACGGCCCTCGCCGCGTCCGATACGGACCGCGCCCTCGACGAGAATCTTTTCAAAGGTATCGACGACATCACACGTGCCCTGGACAACGGGCTGGCGCTTGCTCAAGGATCGCTAGATTCTCACACCGTGGACCAGATGCGCAGCATGACCATCGAAGCCGAACAGGGACCGCACTGGGACCTTATGATCGATGCCCACCCAACGGGCATCGACCGGAACAGGGAGACCGGAATTTCCGTCCTCACGATGGAAGGGACGTTCCGGCACATGTACTTTGAGCTGATCACGCACCTGTTCAACATCCAGCGTCTCAAGCGAGCACAGGGCCTGGAAGCCACGACCGATCTACCAGGAGTCGGCTACTACGTGCTCGACGGATGGGACATTTCGGAGGCCTGAAATCGTGAGAGCCCCGGAGTCAGAGTGCGGGAGTGTTCCGGCAATGATGCCGTAGGGGCGGCGCTTGCCCCGCCCACACCCGTCCTTCAAGATCACCAACATGGATGCGGCAACAGACTCGAACTTACAGCGTCCCTGTAACGGCTGGTCCTTCGAGAATATCAGGGCACTGGCGTAACGGCGGAAATCATATGCCCCCTCTCCCAGCGGGAGAGGGTTGGGTGAGGGAGAAGATCCTTCCTGCTCCCAGGCGACATACAGCACACAAGAACGTAATCATCGGAGACAACCGTGGCAAACAAGCGAAAAGTCCTGATCACCGGCGGGGCCGGATACCTGGCGGGGATGCTGTGCGAGGGACTATCGGACAGGTTCGATTTCTCACTTGTCGACGCCATCGAGAAGCGCGACGGCGATCCACGGCCAGACGTGGTTGTGCGAGACCTGATCGACCCCGACATATCGAAGTACCAGGACGTGTTTGAAGGCGTCGATACCGTCATCCATCTCGCGTACAAAACCCCGGGCGGCATGTTCGGCAGCGGCGTGCCACCTCTCGAACGCTTTCCGATCGAGATGCAGAACATCCAGATGGCGTTTAACGTCCTCGCCTGCGCCCACCACGCAGGAGTGCGCAGGGTGCTGATCGCGACCTCAAACTCCGTGACGAGCTGGACCGAGCAAAACCGCATCCACTCGCGCCTGCAGGACGTTATCCACCCGGACGACGCACCGTTTCCTGCATCGTTCTACGGCTGGTCCAAGCTCTCGTACGAGCAGCTCGCCTTCCTGTTCGCTAACGGCGATGTCGGCCGGAAGATGGATGTCGTGTCGATGCGTATCGGGGCCCCAAGGCCCGTGGAGCTGGCCGAGTACGACGGCGATATGAACCGATACAAACGGGACCTCGCCGCATACATCAGTCCTCGTGACTGGCGCCAGTTCGTGACCCGCGCTATCGAGACGGAAGACATCTCAAACTCGGACGGCGTGCCGTTCATCGTCTGCTACGTGGTCAGCGAGAACACGCGCCGATTCATGTCGATCGAAAATTCGCGACGCATCCTCGACTACAAGCCGGAGGACGACGCCGAAGTGATCTGGGCGGAGGACGTACGAAACGCATTGGCGGGCGAGAACCCACATCCGGGGCGAGTCGGACCCGGGCGAGCGGGCGGAGCGTCTACCAGGGGTCAGTAAGGACGGACGGGGCGGAGCAAGCGCCGCCCCTACATCGGTGCACCGCCCACGGCTCGAGCCCTAGTCGTAAATCGGCAGATTGCCCTGGATCAGCTTTTCGTCGCCGATGTGCGACCGGATCTTCTCCCAGCCCTCGTAGTCCCACTCCGCCATAAAGGTGATTGCGTAGCCCTGCCGTCCCATGCGCGCCGTGCGGCCAATTCGGTGGACGTATTCTTCAACGTTGTCCGGCATATCGTAGTTGACGACATGTGTGATCTCCGGGATGTCGATCCCACGGGCGGCGACGTTGGTCGACACCAGGATCGGCAACTCACCGGCGCGGAACATTCCCATCGCCCGGTTTCGTTCTCCCTGCGACAACCCACCGTGCAGCCCCATCGCGCCAAATCCACCTGACTTGAGCGCCCTTGCGAGCCGGTCCACGCCGATCTGCGTCCTGCGGAATACAAGCATCCGGTATGCGCCGCCCATGTCGTCTAGAACCAGGCGTAGCGCCGTCTGCTTGTCTCGCTCGGCGACCTCGAAGTAGATCTGGTCCACCTCGTCCACCGTCTGAATCTCGGCCCCCAGTTGGATCCACATCGGGTCATCCTGGTAGCGCCGAATCAATCGTTTTACGAAGCCCGGGACCGTTGCCGAGAACAGCAGAGTCTGCCGCGAACGCGGCGTGTGTCGAAGAATGAACTCCATGTCTTCGGCGAACCCGATGTCCAGCATCTCGTCCGCCTCGTCCAGCACCGCAACCCTGACGTGCTGCAGGTCAAGCGTTCCCCGTCCCATGTGATCCATCACCCGGCCGGGGGTTCCGACGACGACGTTAACGCCACGCTGTAGCGCGGCAATCTGGCGGTTGATTGGCTGTCCGCCGTACACGGCGCAGACGCTGATCCCGCGGTACTTGCCGATACGCTCAACCTCACGCGCCACCTGCATCGCAAGTTCGCGCGTCGGCACGAGGACTATCCCCTGTACGTCCCGGGAGTAAGGGTCAACCCGTTCACATATCGGGATACCAAAAGCAGCGGTCTTGCCGGACCCGGTTATGGCCTGTCCCACCAGGTCACGCCCCTCGAGGCAACCCGGTACGGCTTCCAGCTGAATTGGTGAAGGAGTCTCGTAGCCCATATCCGCCAACGCGGCTGCGACGGGGCCAGACATTTCTATATCGCCGAACTTACCGCGCTCCGGGCCGTCATAACTCTGAAGACCGCTTCCCGTGTTCTCAAGTGGAGCACGCTCTTCCATCGGCGTTGGCGCCTGTGCGTTCTGTCCGGAGTCTCTTGAATCTGAAGATCGGTCCGAACGTCGGCCTCTGCCGCCTCTGCGGCTTTGCGGCGCGTCGTCTCCACGCTGATCTCGCCGGCTCATTGGCTCCCGTTCAGGGCGTGAACCCTCTTGGGAATCCTGCCGACGTGATCGGCGTTCCCGGCGCGGCGCGGCTTCGGATCGAGGCTGCGTCTCTTGCTGCGAAGAAACTTCGTTCTCAACCGTCGTTGCGTCATCATTTCCGTTGCGACGACCACGACCGCCACGAGATCGTCGCCTGACCGGCGCGTTCCCGTTGCCTTCATCTGAAGTCCGACGAGATCGCCGACGACTTGGCGCAGGCGCGTCAACTTCGTTTCGGGGAGATCGTTGCTGCGGTTCTGCTACTGACCGATCCGTGCGGCCAACCGCGGGTTGGCCGGACCGGGGAGTTTCTACAGAGTCGCCGTTTTGACTACGGCCTACGAACGAGGAAAGAGTGCGACGGATGATGCCCGGTTTGCGGCCACCACCCGAATTATCGCTTTTTATATCTGAATCTTTATTTAAATCTGGCATGTAATACATCCCAGTTTAGGTACTGCGTAACCCCGATGCAATCAAAGTGACCGCAGGACGCGTATTAATCACCGTAAGAGAACCCGAGGTAGACCCTCCCAACACTCGTTGGAATCGGTCGCGAGCTCAAACGGCGGGCGCACGATGTTTCCTGCTACGTTCACCTCGATGGATACACACGCGGAATTTCGGAACTCGGAACGACAAACCCTGGCCATACGACTGTCTGTCGTAACGGGCGTTCTTCTGTTGGGGTTAGTGGCCGGTGCGGACCTGATCGGCGTCACGGTGCTTGCGGCAACGTTCGCCGCCTACACGATCGTGCTCCAGTTCATCCTCCTTCCCCGCTTCCGTTCAGATACCTGGATTTACGGCATGATGGGCGCCGATGTGCTGTTCGCTGGAGGTGCGGCCGCCGTTCTCGGGCTGCCCGGCCCGGCCATCGCAATACCAGCCCTGTTCGCCTCCCAGTACGCCCTGTTTCTTGGATACCGGGGCGCTGCCACTTCAGCCGTGCTTGGAATTACGGCGACCCTTGGAGGCGGGATAATCGCTGGCGCTGTTGCGTTCGACGCCATTTCGGCCACGGCGCCGGTGATCGCCGGGGCCGCAGCGCTGTCTGGGTACATCGCTTCGAGCCGGTTTACCGAACGTTCCGCACACCGGGAAGCACAACGGGGCAACGATTCCGATGCACGAGCGGCAAGATTGCTTGACGGACTCCGGCCGATTTCAACGGCCAACGACGAGCCCACCGCGCTGGAAGCGTTCGCCCGCTCCATACTGACCATCACCGGCTTCGACGCCGTCGTCGTGTACACCCGCAGCGGTGGTCTTGGACTCCAACAACGCGTGTTCCTCAAACGAGAGGACGACACAGCCAGTGATTTGACGGGCACTTTCGAGGAATCGATGCACGGCGAATCCGCCGCCGCCCGCGCTGCGGCACAGGGCGTTGCGCTTTCCCTGAGAGTCAGCGGCCCGGCTTCTGAAGCCATGCCCGACTGGGCCGCTCACATGGGATACGCGTCTGGAGTCGTCGCTCCGATGGTCGTAGGGCACCTCACGGCCGGGGTTGCGTTCGGATTGTGTCGGGACGAAAACTCCGTGACGCTGGATCAGATCGATCAGATGGAACGATTTGTCTCGCTGTCCGCACGTCTGGTGGCGGCGCATAACTCCGGAACACAACCGGCTGCACGTAACCGACTTTCACTTGAACTGGACGCCGCAGGAAGAGCCGAGCTTGGCGAGTCACGACCGATCATCAAGATGGACGGCCTGACGCTGGACCCTGCAACGGAACGATCTTCAGTTGTCGGTGTGCCCGTATCGCTCTCCCGCTCAGAGTTCGGCCTCCTGTATGCGCTCGCCGGAACTCCGGGACAGGTGATGGATCCGGCGTCTTTGATCGAATCGGCATTCGGCGACGCCCCCGATGGCGGGCAACGCGCCGTAGACGCCACTCTCTACCGATTGCGACGCAAGCTGTCCCGGGCGCCGGAGGGCGAGGACTTGATCCGCACGATCCGTGGCAAGGGATATCTCCTGGTGCCGCCATCGGTCGAGAAGGTGTCTGAGGACGCTGAGGCCGACGCCGTAGCGACGGGGTAATTCCGCAAACGTAGGGGCGGAGCAAGTCCCGCCCTCGGGTCGATACCAATCTGCCCCTACGACAGTTTTATTGAACAGCGGAATTATGGGATTCAAACGCGGCGGAAGACCGGCCGGGAGATCCTTCTCTTTCCGGTATCGGAATGAGAAGGATGACTATTCGCTCTTGGTGCGCAGGGAAGAAATACTGTCCGCAATCACCACGAGGGCGGCGCATATCCCAAAAAAGAAGAGCGACAGAATCAGCTAGCAAGGGGGGGCCGGGGGGCGGGCTTGCTGATTCCGTCGCTCGTCACTTGTCCGTAGCCCCGGGGGAGGGTCGGACTACCCGCTGGAGCGATGTCCAACCGGGCCGGTGAAGGGGGGCCTCACCGAATTAACAAGACCGTAGCACGTTTGTTCTAATGCTTGCCCGCAACATCCATTACGAGTTTTCGAACAATTGTGCTAATTTGCAGATTACAGACTTTGAGATAAAGAAACCGTTTCGGCGAGTGAGCACCTCATGCCAGATAGCAATAGACCCTTCCACCGCGCCAGCGACAACCTAATGACGTATCGCCTTAAGTGGGCCGCATGGGAGTGGCTCTACAGCGAGGCAAAATGCCGGGCCATCGGCTTTGAGGTTCGGTTGGAAGGACCTGGAGGTCGCGTTGTGGACGTCGTGGGGGTTGGGCCGGACAACCGTGTTTACGCGATCGAAGTGAAGGCGTCCCGGGGCGACAAGGCACGCGACGATCACGATGCCGGCGACCTGAAACGTCTGAAGTCTCAAGCTCCCGTGATGGATAAAGCGGTTCAGTTCACGGCCGGCATATTGGAGGCGGCGGCGGAGTACGCCGTGTCGTCCGGCGTGCACGAACTTGAGTCTGATCCCGCCTATCGCCAGGCGCTCTCAGATCTTAATAAAAGAACCAAGAAACGCGACGACCACGCAAAACGGGTGACCAACTTCAGCACCAAGTTCAGGGATCCCGGATTCCTGCGCACCGCCCACTGCCACTACCTGATGGCGCCATCCGGACTCATGCGACGTGACGAACTGCCGCCGTTCTGGGGCCTTCTCGATGGAACGCCCCGGGTCGTGGTTGAAGCGCCCGTGAAGCAGGTCGCAGACGCCACGACCCACGTACTACGTAACATCGCACGGTCAAACTCTACGACGATGATGACCGAGTACGGTGTGCTCAGGTCAAAAGGTGAGACAACGTTCCCGGACCACGTAAGTCCGGTGCGTGCGTGGACTAGCGCGCCGCCAGCATTTCCTTTATCTGCGACACGCCCTTGAGGAGGTTCTCCTCGGAGTTGGCAAACGATAGCCGAGCATAGCCCTCGCCGTACGCACCAAACGCCGTCCCGGCAAGTAGCGCCACGTTGGCGTCATACATGCAGGCGTCTGCGAACTCCTGGCTCGTCATGCCGGTGCCGCGGATATTCGGGAACACGTAAAACGCCCCGTCCGGCGTTCGGCAGTCGATGCCGTCGATCGAGTTCAGGCCGTCCACGATTACCTTCCGGCGCTTCTTGAACTCCCCGACCATGTCGGTCACGGGCTGTTGCGTGCCTTCAAGAGCTGCGATACCTGCGATCTGCGTGAAGGACGCGGATGCGGACACCGAGTTAGTTGTCAGCCGGGTGAACGGCTCAACAAGCGCGTCCGGGAGAACCGCCCAGCCCAGTCGCCAGCCCGTCATCGCGTAGCTCTTGGAGAAACCGTCAAGAACAATGGTTCGCTCACGCATACCCGGGATCTGGGTGATGGACGTGTGCGCGCCTTCAAAGTAGAAGTCGTGATAGATCTCGTCGCTCAGTATCGTGAGATCGTGTTTGATCGCCAATGCGGCGATTCTCTCCAGGTCCGAATGCGGAATTACGCTCCCGCACGGGTTGTTTGGTGAGTTGACGACGATGAGCTTCGTCTTCTCGGTGATCTTTGACTCAAGGTCGTCGATGTCCGCAGTGAACCCGGACTCTTCGTTCAACTGGAGTGGGACAGGCGTACCGCCGGAGAAATTGATCATCGATTCGTAGATCGGAAAGCCCGGATTCGGGTAGATCACCTCGTCACCCTCTTCAATAAGGGCGAGCATCGTGTAAAACAGGGTCGGCTTGCCGCCGGTCGCTACCACGATGTTATCCGGGCTTACTTCGTAGCCCATACGCTTTGAAACGAATGCGGCCACGGCCTTTCGGGCCTGCGGCAGACCCGCAGACGGCCCGTAATGCGTGAATCCTTCATCGATGGCTGTTTTAGCGGCCTCGCGGACGTGCTCCGGCGTGTCAAAGTCCGGCTCACCGATCTCGAGGTGGATTATGGTCCGGCCTTCTGCCTCCAGTGCCCTGGCTTTTGCCAGCGTTTCAAACGCCGTCTCAGTGCCGAGGATACTCATACGTGAGGCTAGTTTCATTACGCCGACCAACTCCGATAATCAAGAAAACATCGCACAGAGACGGTCTTGTTACCGCCAGAGAACACTGTTTGTGAATGATTTAACAGCAAATGATTTTGGGCGAGGCCCAATCGGGTGTCAACAGTTCACCCGTGTAACCGCTATTGGAATCGGAGATATTAGGGCGATTCAGGCCGCCGTACGGTGCGATAATCCCGCCGTCAGATAGTTTGGCGGCCTGAATTCATGGCTCACAGGGGGACGCTTTAAGTGCTCAAAAACAAGATGAAAGCGAAGATCAAGGCCGGCGAGCCGGTGTTCGGGATCTCGATAATGTTCCCATCGCCACACCTGGTCGAGATCATCGGGTTGCTCGGGTTCGACTGGGTCTTGATCGATTGCGAGCACGGTTCCATGACGGCGGAGAACGTGGAGATGCTGGCTCTTGCAGCCGAGCGACACGGCATGGCGCCCATCGTCCGGCCAGAGGTGAATCGGCCTGACCTGATCGCCAAATACCTGGATCGGGGCTGCCAGGGCGTCCAGATTCCGCACGTCATAACCCGAGAAGACGCCGAAAGAGCGGTACGAGCAGTCAAGTTCGCACCGGAAGGCATGCGAGGACTGGCGCGCGGCACCCGGGCTGGCGATTACGGTTTCCTCGGCGATGGGCCAGATATGGTGAAGGCGCTCAACGACGAGACGCTGATCTGTGTCCAGATCGAGGACAAAGAAGCGCTGGATAATCTGGACGATATCCTGAAGACCGATGGCGTGGACGTGTTTTTCGTCGGCCCGTCCGATCTTTCACAGTCGCTGGGGCACCCGGGAGATCGAAGTCATCCAGAAGTGAAGAGCGCCATTGCAGACGCCTTCACAAAGATCCACGCAGCCGGCAAGTCGTCCGGAACCCCCGGAGAAGCAGCGGCCGCAGCGGAACACGTAAAACAGGGCATCCTCTACCACTACACCCACAGCCAGAACCTGATCGCAGCCTCCGGCCGAGCGTACTTAAAGGCGGTCGGTCGGCCCCAATAGGGCATGAATTATTAGTGGCGTAGGAAGCGCAAAATCTGTCATCGTGAGTAGTTCCCGCATCGCTCAAGGCTAGTACGGTCATTCCGAGCGTGGGCCCTGCTGGGCGACTATTTAGAACAACTCGGCAGGTAACACTCAGGTCATTCCGAGCGTAGCCGAGGAACCTTCACCGACACGCCATCCAACAAACCAAACTCGTTAATCACAACAACACTCATCCCACGACCACAAACGCCAACCACCACAACCAAAAAAGGACCACAACCGTGATCACAGAAAACCGCATGAAGGCCAAGATCAAAGCCGGCGAGCCGGCATTCGGCGTGTCGATCACCTTCCCGGCGCCCGAACTCGCCGAGATGGTGGCCCAGGCCGGATACGACTGGATCCTGATCGACGCAGAACACGGCTCTCACACCATCACGGACGTCTACCAGATGGTGCTCGCCTGTGAGCTGCACGGACTGACGCCGATAGTCCGACCGCAGGTGAACGACGCCGACGTGATCCTCCGATACATGGATCGCGGCGCGATGGGTGTGCAGGTGCCACACGTGAACACGGCGGCCGAGGCTGAGGCGGCGGTCAAAGCGGTCCGGTTCTACCCGGAAGGCGAGCGCGGGCTTGGAGGCGGCCGAAAGGCCATGGGCATCAGCGAGCCGGAGTTCCTCAAACGATCCAACGAGGAGACTCTGGTGTGCGTCCAGATCGAGCACAAAGAAGGGCTCGACAACCTGGACGAGATGCTGGAAGTTCCGGGCGTGGACGTCTTCTTCGTCGGACCGTCAGACCTGTCGCAATCGCTCGGCTACCCGGGCCAGCGCACCCACCCCGTCGTGTCGGAGGCGGTCGATACCGCTTTCAAGAAGATCCACGCCGCAGGCAAGGCGTCCGGAACGCCCGGCGGACCCGAGCTAGCACGATCAAACGTCGAGCGCGGAGTCCTTTACCACTACACACACATCCCAACCTTCGTATCACACTATAGCCAGCACTTCTTCAAAACTGTCCGAGGCGAATAAACGCACCGCATTCGATCTGAAGCATGTCCCACAACAAGTCATTCCGAGCCCTGTCCAATAGGGCGAAGAATCTCGCCGGTTGCAGTCCATCACAGACGGAATCTGTCGTAACGCTGCATCACCCAACAGGCAATCAGGAAAGGCCCCCGGTGCTCAACCACTACGACCTCTCGGAGATCCAGAGCCTGCGACTGGACTGGGTCCGATTCATGAACGCCGGCAACGTGGAACGGCTCGGCTCGCTGTTCATGCCCGCAGCGGTGTGGATACCGAAGGACGAAACCGCGCTGGAAGGCTGGGCAGCGATATCAGGTTGGCTGGAGAGGATATTCGCGTCCTACCAGTACCAGCTAAGCATCACTGACCCAGTCGTGAGATTCGCAGGCGACTGGGCCGTGGAGCAGGCCACATTCACGGCGATAATCGCCCCCCTGGACGGCACCGAGTCCAAAACCCACAACGGCGGCTACACCATCATCTGGCGCCGCGGCGCCGACGAACTCTGGGCGATCGACAGGTACATAGATAACAGCGAGTAGGCCGTCCCCCTCTCACCGACGAGAGAGGGAACCACACCACACCACCGCCCGTGCCACAATAGCCACGCTCGCCACACGCTCACACGCTCACACGCTCACACCTGTAAATTTTGGGGCTGCCATGACCCAGGCCGAGACTCGCTACGACGGCAAAACACCAGCGCCCCCGTTCCCGGAAGGGCTGGACTGGCTCAACACCGCCAGCGCCCTCTCGTGGGAAGACATGGCCGGCAAACTGGTCGTGATGGACTTCTGGACCTACTGCTGAATTAACTGCATGCACTTATTTCCGCAGTTGCGGAAACTGGAAGAAAAGTACAAAGACTCGCTCGTCGTCGTCGGCGTCCACTCGGCCAAATACACGACCGAGAAGGACACGGACAATATCCGAAGCGCCGTGCTCCGGTACGACATCCAGCACCCGGTCGTGAACGACGCCGATTTCAAGGTCTGGCAGACCTGGGGCATCCGGGCGTGGCCGACGATCATGTTCATCGACCCACGCGGCCAAGTGATCGGCAAGCACGAGGGCGAGCTACCGTACGAGGAGTTCGACCGCCTGATAGGCGACATGACGAGCGAATTCAGTCGCGTGGAACTGCTCGACCCGACACCTCTGCCCTATCAGCTAGAGGCAGCCAAAGAGGCTGCAAGACCGCTTGCCTACCCGGGCAAGATCGAGGTCGATTCAGGCCGCCTGTTTATCTCCGATTCCAACCACAACCGCGTGCTCTTGACCGATCTTGAGGGCGCGGTTCAGGACGTGATCGGGTCCGGCGAGATCGGGCAATCTGACGGCGCTTTTGAAAGCGCATTGATGTGGCGGCCTCAGGGCATGGAGGTCGACGGCGACATCCTCTTCATCGCCGACGCCGAGAACCACCTGATCCGGATCGCCGACCTCTCCAACCGCACGCTAACCACAATCGCCGGGACCGGCGAGCAGTCGCTCATCCGCCATAAGGGCGGCGACCCGCTGTCCATACCCCTCAACTCGCCGTACGACCTCGCACTGAACGATGGCGTTCTGTACAGCGCGCAGGCCGGTTTCCACCAGATCTGGGCGCACGACCTTAGATCCAACGTCATCGCCCCGTACGCCGGAACCGGGCGGGAGAACATCAAAGACGAAGCCATCGCAGAAGCCGAGCTGGCTCAGACCTACGGGCTACAGGTACACGACGGCACGCTCTACTTCGCAGACAGCGAGACCAGTTCGGTACGCACGGCTGGAACGGGCCAGGATGCCCGGGTCCACACCCTCGTAGGCACCGGGCTGTTCGACTTCGGCGACACCGATGACGTGTGGAACGCTGCGCAGTTGCAGCACGTACAGGGCGTGGCGATAGGCGACGGCGTCCTGTACCTGGCGGACTCCTACAACCACAAGATAAAGCGCCTTAACCTGAGTACCGGAATCGTGACGACCATCGCCGGCTCCGGTGAGCGCGGGCACGACGATGGGCCGGTCAACGACGCCACATTCGACGAACCGGCGGGAGTGGCGTTCTCCGATGGCCGCATTTACGTCGCAGACACCAACAACCACCTGATCCGGGTCATCGACCTTGAGGCCGAAGTAGTAACGACGCTCGTGTTGACGGGGCTTTAGGCGAGGTGCGCCATCGCATCCGCTCCGGGGCCATCATCACCCGGGACGATTCGATTCTCCTCGTACAGAACGATAGCGATCTGGGCCTGAAGTGGTGGACACCTGGAGGCCGGGTAGACGGCGCCGAGACCTGGGCTCAGTGCGCAATCCGGGAGACATTCGAGGAAACCAGGCTGGAGATCGAGATCGGTACACTGGCGTACGTGTACGAGATGGTGACTCCAGAAAACGACACGCATCACTTTCATGTTCTCTATAAGGCCCTGAATGTGAAGGGGAAACCGGGACCCGCAAGCCCGGGTGACCCCGGATTTGACGCCCGTCAAAGTGGGGTCCACTTCGTCCACCGTGATGAAATATCAAACTCGCAGACCTGGCCCGCCCCGCTCAGAACCAGAGACTTCTGGGCCAACCACGACGCGGGATTCCCGACGCCAATCCATCTCGGCATGGTGGCCCAGTGAATAAAAGAGAACCGGACGGGGACTATATGCACCGGGCACGCGCCGTAGGAATCGTCATCGACGGCGACCACATCCTGGCGACCCGCGTATCACAGCCCATGCTCGGAAAAGACCCCCACTGGCTCTGGCCGGGAGGCAAGGTTGATGGAAATGAGTCCCTTCAAGAGTGCGCAATTCGGGAAGTCAAAGAAGAAACTGGGCTGGAGGTAAAAGCGAACCGGCTCATTTACGTCTACCAGAGCGTCGATGACATCAACGGCCTGCAGAACGCAGAGTTCTTCTTCCTCTGCGATATTGTGGACGGGCAGCTCGGCGCCTCGGACCCTGACATCGAGGCGCAAGAGACCATCCTGGACACTCGATTCATCGCAAGGAACGACCTCAACGGGGAGGAGGTCTGGCCCCAGAGGGCGACCGAGCGCATCTGGGACGATCTTGCCGCCGGGTTTCCGGGTATCGTCGATCTAGGATTCCGCCACATCAAGCAAGAAGATAGATAGGCGCAATATGCCGAACCGACTCGCCAACGAAACCAGCCCCTACCTGCTCCAGCACGCCGACAACCCGGTGGACTGGTATCCGTGGGGCGACGAAGCGCTGGAACGGGCCAAGGCCGAGGACAAGCCGATCCTCCTGAGCATCGGCTACTCGGCATGCCACTGGTGCCACGTCATGGCGCACGAGTCGTTCGAGAACGAGCAGATCGCCCGGGTCATGAACTCGGCATTTGTCTGCATCAAGGTAGACCGCGAAGAGCGACCGGACGTAGACGGCATCTACATGGCGGCGGTTCAGACCCTCACCGGCTCCGGCGGATGGCCTCTCACCGTGTTTCTGACGCCGGACGGCAAGCCTTTCTACGGCGGCACCTACTTCCCTCCGGAAGATCGCGGCCAGTTGCCGGGATTTCCGAGGGTGCTCGATTCAATGGCGTCTGCGTACGCCGACAAAAAAGCCGATGTCCTCCAGGCGACCAGCGAGATCACCGGTCGACTTGCCCAGATGTCGTCACCGCAATCGTCGTCCGAACCTCTGAACGACGAGCTGTTCCAGGCGGCTTTCAACGCCCTGGCGCGGGGGTTCGACTGGGAGAACGGTGGTTTCGGGCAGCAACCCAAATTCCCGCAGCCGCTCGTGCTCGACGTGGTGCTCCGCCAGTGGGCGCGCACCGGCGCGCCAGCCGTCCTAGAGATGGTTGAGCTGTCTTTGGAAAAGATGGCCCGTGGCGGCATGTATGATCAGATCGGAGGCGGGTTTGCTCGCTACTCCACCGACGCGAAATGGCTCGTGCCGCATTTCGAAAAAATGCTTTACGACAACGCCCTGCTCGTCAGCCTCTACTCCCACACATTCCAGGCGACCAAGACCGGTAACAAGGGGCCGCTTTACAGGCGGGTGGTCGAGGAAACTCTGGACTTTGTGGAGCGGGAGATGTCCCACGCCTCAGGCGGTTTCTACTCCGCTTACGACGCCGATTCGGAGGGCATTGAGGGCAAGTTCTATGTGTGGGCGCCGGAACAGATAGATGGCGTCCTAGGCGAATCCGATGGACGTGTGGTACGGGCCTATTACGGCGTCGAGGAAGGCGGCAACTTTGAGGGCGACAGCATCCTCTGGTTGCCGCGTGATCTCGAAGAGGTCGCTGCCGAGTTGGAGATGTCTGGAGACGAAGTGTTGGCGATTGTCGAACGCTCACGTCCGAAGTTGTATGCAGAGCGCGCAACCCGGGTTCCGCCCGGGCTCGACGACAAGATTCTCGTGTCGTGGAACGCAATGATGCTGACGGCGTTCGCCGAGGCAGGAGCGGCGTTCGATCGGCCTGAGTGGATCGAACGAGCGCGTGGCAACGCTACGTTCTTGCTCGACAACCTGTTCGACGGCAACCGCCTACTCCGGACCTGGAAAGCCTCAGCCAATTCCGGGGGGAAGGCATCGCCCGGTACAAGTAAAATCCCCGGCTATCTCGAAGACTACGCATCGCTTGGAGGCGCTCTCATCACGCTGTACGAGTCCACGTTCGAGCAGCACTGGCTCGATGAGGCGACCCAACTGGCTGACCGCATGATCGACCTGTTCTGGGACGAGAATTCTGATGTGTTCTACGACACCGGGTCCGATGCATCCAACCTATTCACCCGACCCCGAGATGTATTCGACAACGCCATCCCTTGCGGGGGTTCCTCCGCCGCCTACTTCCTCCTCAGGCTCGCCACCCACACCGGCGACATATCGTACCGAACAGCCGCCGAAAACACCTTGAGATCCGTTCGTGAGTACATGGAGAAAAGTGGCTCAGGGTTTGGTGGATGGCTAGCGGCGCTGGACTATTACCTATCGTCGCCAAAAGAGATCGTGATTATGGGCGATAGCGAAGACGACGCCACAAAAGCGCTGCTCAGAGAAGTCCACGACCGCTACATCCCTAACCGGGTAATCACCGGCGCAGATGCCCCGGTATCGCCCGCTCCAACGCCGCTGCTGGAAGCACGAGTTCTGGTGAACAACGCCCCAACAGCCTACGTCTGCGAAAACTACGCCTGTCAGCTGCCGGTAACGGACCCGGCGGTCCTCGCAACTCAGCTAAACGCGTAGGGGCGGCGCTTGCTCCGCCCGATTGGCAAATTGCTCCCTCACCATGCACGAAGGGCGGATTGCATCCGCCCTTCGTGCATGGTGAGGGAGCAAGTATTCGCACAACACGGCCGCCCTTCGAGAATCTCAGGGAACGAGTTGCCACGCTTCCCAACCAATCCTGTAGGGGCGGATTGGTATCCGCCCACGCCCGTCCAACCCATACATCAACAAGCGAGCGCAACGCGAATACTGTCATCCTCAGTCCGCAGACGAAGGGTCTCTCGGCCAGCAGAGCGCAAATACCCCCCTCGTACAGACGATTTCCACCTGCGCCCCCCTTCATCGCAGCCCCCTCAGTATGACCACGGGTGTATCGCAATATACGAGCCGGACCCAGTGCAGGCCGGGAGATGCCTCGCGTGCCGGCTTGGGAATGACAATCGAGTGCCCAGCGCTGAGAAACCGCTTCGAATCACACGCGCGCCGCCCCCTAAACCCCCTCGTTCCTCGTCGATTCCGCATCGATCACGATCTTGCTGACCTCGTTCTCGGCGATCTTCTCGTAGTCGTACACAACGCCCAGACCCACACCCTGCGGCACGCTCACGCAGCCGTCCGAATCGATCGCATCCAGCTGATCGCCATCGTAGTCATTCGCATAAACAGCCAGATCGGATCCGGCCAGCTTCGGGTGCACCAGCCCCAGCTCGTAGAAGTTCGAGTTACGGATAGCGGCCATCGCGTGCCGGTGCGCCGGTCCTCCCGTGTGCAACTCCAGGTCCATGCCCATGCCCTCGGCCGCATGGGCGATCTTCATGAGGCCCGTGATGCCGCCGTCATACTCGGCGTCGGCGCGAAAGAAATCCGTGGCTTCGGCGATCGCCATATCGGTGTGCGCCTCGACCATATGCACATGCTCCCCTTGCAACAGCGGAGTCTTCAGCGCCGACCGTAACTGCTTGTGGGCGTGGAACGAAACGCCGCCGTCCCGCATCGGGTCCTCGTACCAGAAGAACCCGGCGTCATCGCAGGCACGGCCCACCCTTAGCGCGTCGCCATACGTATCGAGCACACAGCACGGGTCGCTCATCAGCGCCATCTTCCCGCCGACACGGTCCCCAACCGCCTTGATAGTCGCCACCTCGCGGTCGATGTTCCCGTCCGCCCACGTGTGCAGCTTGAAACCCTTGTAACCCATCTCAAGACACTGCTCTGCGAAATCGGCGAACGCCTCCGGCGAGTTCAGCCCGCCCCGAGTTCGATCGCCGTGGTAGGTGCTGGCGTATGCCGGGAGCTTCATCCGGTGTCCACCCAGGAGCTGGTAGATCGGGGCGTTATGGTACTTGCCGGCCAGGTCCCACAGCGTGATGTCCAGCGGACCGATGCCCATGCGGTCGTTCTTCCGAAGATGCGTCTTGGCGACGTTGTAGAACTTCTCGCGTTCAAGCGCGTTCGCCCCGATGAGCAGCGGCGCAACAGCCTGCATCTGCTCGTACGTCCCGGGCGCCGACGACATGAACTCCCCGGTCACGCCCTCGTCGGTAAAGATCTTGATGCCAAGCAGCCGCCGGGTTCGTTTCGACCCCTGTTCATAAAACGGACCGACTGCGAAGTTCAGGTCGTCGCCTACGTCGTTCCACGGGAACAGGTAGCGCGTGATCTCGATCCTGTCGATGACCGGGTAGTTAGGCATCTCGGCGTGCTCCAGACAATGGAATCGAGCGACTCAACCGACCGCCCCTGCGGTTAGCGTCCGACGACTCGCACCGCAACATAACCTCTGGAGCGGGAGAACCGCTAGGCCATCGAGCGCCCTGTGCCTACTTGTGGCCGTTCACCTGATCCACAAGTCCCAGCGCCTCATCAAACAAAGTCGTGATGAACTCGATTCGTACGCGATACGAATCCGGCAAGTCCTCCATCAACTCTCTTCCACCGTACCTATCAAGCAGCCCCTCCCATATTCCGACCCGGGCGTCGATGATCGCCGGAGTGGGTGCCACGGCCAATCCGTAACCGCAGACGGATGTCAGGTAGCTCAAACGAATCTGATTCTTGGATATCTCGGCGCCGTCCGAATCAAACCCATACATGGAGGCCTCAAAAAAGGCTGTCTCGGCACGCATACGGTGTCCGCTTCTTCATCACCCCAGGTGAGACTGGAACCGAGTAGCGTCCCGATGTCACTCCCGATGGGCTCGATCCCGACGGACGCAAGATCAATGGCCATTAACTCGAACCGGCCAGTTGGGTCATAGGAAGTGAACAGGTTGCGAACATCGCAGTCCCCGTGAGCGACGGTACTCGGCACTTCGCGGATCGCGGCCGTCAACCGGGAGAGATCATCTCCGAACTGAAGAGCACGGACATAGGATTCTCCGGGTAACGCCCGGCGCACGTAATCAGATTCACGTTTTGTGGCCAACAAATTGAAATAGTCGTACATCACTGGATTTGTCCAACGATCGATACTCACCCCGTGATTCATCCACTCGTGGTCCTCGATCGGTTGGCGGTGCAGACGGCTTTTTAAGCGTCAAAGAGCTTCCGCTGAGTGGAGGTATTGTTCCCGAGAACATGGCATACGGTCGAACCCGGACATATCTTCGGTCCACAGCCAGACAATGTCCGTTGACCGGTCGGATATCAAATATGCCCGGGCCGCACGAAATCCGGACAAATGATCGTGAAATATGCCCTGCCGATATGCCTCAACCTCCTGACTGACCGATCCGACATGTGCAGGCGAATTAGCGCCGGCACCGCCAGCGCTTAAACTCATGACCTTCAGAACGGTTGACCACTCTCGCCTTACGCCTTGGACGGTAGCGGCACCCTCAACCTTCAGAAGCGCCAGAGTACCGACCCAATTCGATCGCGCGCCAAGAGGTTTGGCCGTCCAACCCGGCGCCACTCTGGCTGCGGGGTCGTCGAAGATCGAACGGACAACATCGTCGAGCTCATTCGTTGATGCCGATTCAACCTGGCTGATGATGTCTTGCGCTGTCGTCAAACATTGTCCTCCCTGATTTTGCCCGTGCGTCGGACAGCCTATCCTGCCCAAGTCGCAGAGTTGTCAATCAGTTCCAGCAGGCCATCCGGATACAGCGGCTTGCTTCCGTCCCGAAAGTCCGCCAGCGGAATCCAGTGCGCCTTGAACGCGTTCTCAGAACTTTTGGTCGCGCGCGGCACGATTGAGGTCGGCATATCCTCGTGGCCTTCAAGAGAGTCGATCTCATAGATGCCGGGGTCGGAGAAACGGGCTTCGTACACGAGCATTATCTGGTGCCCGGGGACGCCCTCGTAGCTGAAGATGTTTTACAATGTGCCGATGTACCTGCCATCCACCACCTGGGCCCCGATCTCTTCCAGCATCTCCCGTTTGATGCACTCGAGTCCGGTCTCGCCGAACTCGATGCCGCCGCCAAGTGGCCGATAGAAGGTCTGATCGTCGGCCTTGTCATACCCACTGAAAACTAAGATCCGACCGGCGTCGAGAACTACACAGATAGCGTTGGCTAGGACGACGCGTTCTTCGATGCTCACTGGAACTGAACCCTTCTCATGAAGTGTCATCCTGAACTTGATTCAGGATCCGCTTCTGGACAGGGTCGATAATAATCCGGGCCGCTCGCACAATCCATGCGTCATTCCCGTGCAGACGGGAATCCAGGAAACGCCTGTCAGCAATGAACGAATGTGGCGTCATTGCGTAATCGTTAACTAACGCTGACCATGCCTACTTACGCACTCGCACAGCACTGGATTCGCACCAGCGTGGGAATGACGCGTGGATTACAGGAACGGCTGATCGCTGGTTTTAGCTGGCGCGAGTGTTACGGCGTTGGCTTCAAGGTATATGTGCCCAGGACAACAGGTGATGAGTGTCCTGGTTCATTGCCTGATGTTGTACGCGGCCACCAACCATCACCTGCGCAGACCGTACTTCTCGTAAAACGCGCCGAGCGATTTCGTAGTGCGGATGATGTGTATATCAATCCCTTCAGGAGCACCTTCGGAGATCTCCGCCAGGATGTCCCTGAAGTGATGTCTGCGCCGCCACAGGTC
>Ga0114996_10002122_pt1 | contig 25909 bp, 22 predicted proteins | sample ArcticOcean_MG_C_4_FD_87039 | JGI IMG/M metagenome (GOLD analysis project Ga0114996, IMG submission 87039) | Marine microbial communities from western Arctic Ocean - ArcticOcean_MG_CB4_134 | ecosystem: Environmental > Aquatic > Marine > Oceanic | place: Arctic Ocean: Canada Basin | collected... | reverse complement strand
TTAAGTGGCACGGCCCGCCGTGCTCGAGCATTAGGGCGTCCGGTGGGAGGGAAGACCGGTACAACAAATGAAGCAACCGATGTCTGGTTCGTTGGGTTCACTCCCGACATAACTGTGGGTGTCTGGGTAGGTTTTGATGAAAAAAAATCTCTTGGCGAGAACATTTATGGAGCCAACCTCGCCCTTCCCATATGGATAGACTTCATGGGGGAGGCCCTAAAGCATATTCCTCCTACTGACTTTGCAAACATCCATCGGCCCACTGAACAGGAAATCACGCTGGCTGAAAGGGAGGCTGCTGCTCGCGAAATTTCAGCAGGATTGGTCAAGACCGAAGATATTCCTCCTCCTCCTCCTCCGTCGGAGCTTAGTCTGATCGGGGAGGATCTCGAAGATGCTATAGATCGAACGGAAATTTTTTTAAACTGGGTATTTCTAGGACGACTCCCAGCAGTTTTGTTGACTCATGAGTTTGCAAGTGGTCGGCGTAAGGCTGCTTTTGAAGGGTTTCTGGAAAAACATCCACACGTCAAGGAAGTCAGCTTTGATGAGTCCGTTTTTGAACAGTTTGTGGGGGATCACCCACATCTCAAGGGGATTAACTTTGACGGGCTGGAGAAAATCGTTCTAATACTTGCTACGGTCACGGACTGAAGAGATTCTGTGTGAAGTTTAACCACACTCCGGTTTGTTCGGGTGTCAGGTTGCGTCAGGCCCGTTCAGAAATCACGGTCCAGCATAAACCCTGGAAGCTGCGAAAGTAGATTGCGGGATGGCGTATCGGGAAAGGATAACAGGCAATCACAAGCCTCTTTGGCATATTTTTCTGCCAAATCCCTGAGCTCCTCTAGAGTTTTATATCGTTTTACTAGTCCAAGTAGTTTTTGTTTGTCATCCTCTTCAATCTGGTTTTTCTCTGAAATCCTAGAGATAAAGCGACGTTCAGTGGTGGTGGCTTGTTGCATGAGATAGATGATAGGTAGAGTGATTTTCCCTTCCTCAAGGTCTTTTAACACGGGTTTCCCCAATGTTTCTTGTTTTGAGCTGTAGTCGAGCATGTCATCCGTCAACTGGAAAACCATTCCCAACGCACGACCATACGTGGCCAGGGTTTTCTCCCGTTCTGGTGAACTTGCTGCAACCACGGCGGGTAACCGACAACAGGCTGAGAAGAGGTAGGCCGTCTTGCGCAAGCTAATCTCGAGATGATCTTGAACTGAAGTATCCAAATTTCGACTTAGTTCCAACTGCATCATTTCGCCTGCTACCATTGTCCGGGTCACGTCGACGAGAATGTCCAAAACTTTGAAATTGCGGAGTTCGAGAGAAATTTGAAATGCTGTCATGTACATCCAATCACCCATCAAAACAGTTCTCGGATTCCCCCAGCGTTCGTTGACCGACGGACGCCCTCGGCGGATGTCAGCATTATCGATCACGTCGTCGTGAACGAGAGTTGCGGCATGGATCAGTTCCATTACAGCTCCAAGACTTGCGAGCCTAGATTCAGTTGACCCTAAGAGCTTAGCAACGAGGAGAAGAAGGGCGGGGCGGAGACGTTTTCCACCGCTGGTATGTACGTAGGCGTTGATTTCATTTATCAGCGGAAATGCTGTCTTAATATGGCTTTGAAGGATTTTCTCGACCTGCCCCAACTCATTAATTATCGGGGCGATAATATTTTCTTGGGTGATTATCTCATCGTTATTACAGGTAACATCCATAGTCAATCATTATATACATACTAGCGTCCCAGTGACCTCCGACAGAAAATAAGACCTGTGGATACAGGAACTTAACGTAAGAAAAGATTCTCGAAATTGGAGCCAGTTTGTGCCGCAATTCCTGACTCAGTTTCACTACGAACTTGGGCTAGCGTTTCGACGATATGGGTAACAAGGGCCGGCTCGTTGTCCTTACCACGATGAGGAACTGGTGCCAGATAAGGAGAGTCCGTCTCGACTAGATAGCTATTGGCGGGAACTGTTCGCGCAACTTCCCGCAGTTCTTCAGATCGTGGAAACGTAAGGATGCCCCCAAAGCCTATAAGGAATCCTAGATCGATAAAAGATCTGGCTGTTGCCAGATCATAGGTGAAACAGTGCATTACTCCACACAAAGGTCCCTTCTGGGAAAAATGATTGAGGAAAGCAAAGGTTTCATTGGCTGCTTCTCGAGAGTGAATAACAACCGGTTGATTGATCTCTTGCGCTAGTTCCAGTTGTCTCCGGAAAGCCTTTTCCTGGTTAATCTTATCGGAATGGTTGTAGTGAAAATCGAGACCAATTTCACCCCATCCAATTACACGTGGATGGGACATGGCTTGCTGAAGTTCACGTCCGGTGGCTTCGTTGAAGTATTGCGCCTCATGGGGATGCACACCTAATGCAGCGTAGACTCCGTCGTACGTCTCAGCCAGGTTTATCACATTAGAGATCACCGACAGATCTTCTCCTACACATCCTATGGTTAGGATCCGTTCCACTCCGGCCTTATGGGCCTTCTCCAACACCTCTGGCAATCTTTCGGCTATCCCAGGGGAATCGAGGTGTGCGTGGGAATCAATAAGCATCAGCGCAGGCGGGCGCCGACTTCAACTGGCTCGGCAAATGTAGTTAAGACAGGTTTTTCATTCACGTTGTCTGCAGCCACGATCATCCCGTTTGATTCAACCCCCATCAAGGTAGCGGGCTCTAGATTAACGACCACTGCTACTAATCGCCCTATCAAATCTTCCGGGTTATATGTCTTCCCGAGACCCGCTACGACTTGCCTTTTTTCTTTCCCGATATCAACCTGAATTCTGAGTAATTTGTCAGATTTTTTTATACGATTTGCCTCTAGTATCCTTCCGACTCTCATTTCTATACGGGAGAAATCTGCTATATCGATTCGAGGAGATGATTTTTTCTTGGGAGATGGTTCGGTTTTGGAGTGAGTGGGATCCGAGGTGTTTCCTTCGAGGGCTTTAGCAATCTTTTTATACTCGAGTCTAGGATAGACGGTCTCCAACTTACGGAGGGTAGTTCCAGGACGCAGGCCACCCCACCCCAACGTATTCATGGAGCCCTTTGCGGGGGAGTCTTCCTCACCGAGTTGGCGGAAGATTTTCCCAGTGCCTTCACAGAGGACGGGTGAGAGAAGAACGCAAAGGATCCGAAGAGCTTCCGCTGAGTTGTATAGTACCGTGCCCAAGCGATCCCTCGACAAAGGATCCTTGGAGAGTTTCCACGGTTCATTGGCCACAATATATTTGTTGGTAATGGAAATTAGTTCCCAGGTATTTTCTAAGGCTTGATTCAGCTGAAACTTGTCGAAATTCTCCAAGAAAAGAGAGATGGTCTCCTTACTGAAACTCATCAGTTCTTTGTCGGGTCTCTCAAGGCCGGCTGTGGCTGGAATCTCACCTTGAAAGTAGTTTTGAATCATTTTGAGGATCCTACTAGACAGATTTCCTAAATCATTTGCGAGGTCATTATTGGATCGATTGATGAGCGATTCCACCGAAAAATTTCCGTCTGCTCCAAGACTGATCTCCCGAATGAAAAAATATCGGAATGCATCCGATGGCACTGTGTTGTGAAGTCTTTCCGCAGTGATGACGTTTCCGAGTGATTTGGACATTTTTCTGCCCTCAATTGTCCACCATCCATGCGCCAACAACTGGTTAGGAGGTTCCAAATCAGCTGCCATAAGAAAAGCAGGCCAGAATACCCCGTGAAAACGCAGGATATCTTTTCCCATTAACTGCAGTGCGGCTGGCCAGTTTTTATTAAAAACTGTATCTTCCGAACCGAAGCCAATACCGGATAGGTATCCGAACAGAGCGTCGAACCAGACGTAGAAAATATGTTTTTCATCACCCGGTACAGGGATGCCCCACGAGAAAGAAGTACGGCTGATGCTGATGTCCTTAAGTCCCGTCATAACAAAGCTGACAACTTCGTTCATGCGGGTTTTGGGGATAATGAAATCAGGGTGCTCTTTGTAGAAGGCTAGAAGTCTATCCTGAAAGGCAGATAGCCTGAAAAAGTAGCTTTCTTCTTTGATGAACTCGGTTGCACCACCACATTCTGGACAGACTTCCAAGTCATTAGCCACGTAGGCCTCGTCACGAACGCAGTATTGGCCGGAGTACTCTCCGAGGTAGATGAAACCATTTTCCTTAATCCGGTGGAAGACCTCTTGTACAGTTCTGGTGTGTTTAGGATCGGTGGTGCGAATAGTTGCATCAAAATGAAGTGACATCCCTTCCCAGATTTCTGCAAAAACTTTGGAATTAAGATCCGTCATGGCCATAGGGGTAACACCGCGGGCTTTGGCAGCGCGCTCAATCTTCAGTCCGTGTTCATCTGTGCCGGTAAGGTAACAGACATCATGGCCGCGCATCCTCCAGTAGCGTGCTAGAATATCACCGATAACGGTGGTGTAAACATGGCCCACGTGAGGGACATCATTGACGTAATACAGGGGTGTTGTTAGATATTTAACCTTACTCATTTTCCCCCAATTCCCTTACGACCTCGGCCCGCAGGGTTTTCAGAGCGACTCCGTTTTCCCGTGAAAGGGATTTGAGATCTTCGAATTCTGGCCAGGTATGGACAATCTCCCCTGAAAGTTTCCCGACCTTGACCCTAACCGCCCCATACTTTGTCTCTACAGTAATGATTTCTCGAGAAAGCAAATAGCGACTCATCTCTCGCCTACGCAATCCTAATATTCCGGTCTCCCTGAAGATAAGTCTTACCAGATTGGCTTCCTGTGGATGGCGGCACAACACCGTCAGTAGAACCCCCGGGCGGCTCTTCTTCATGTTCAAGGTGGAATAATAGACGTCCAGGGCCCCGTTCCTCAAGGAGAGCTCGATCAAGTTGCCAAGCACCTCTCCGTCTGTATTGTCCAGAGAACCTTCCAGGACAATAATTTTTTCCTGTTCAACTTCCTTCATATTTGGCGAAGAATTCTTGTCTTGATGTCTTTCCCCCAATGTGATCCTCAGAGCGTTCGGGATTTCATGGAAAGTCTTGTCCCCAGCTCCTAGCCCCCATTTTTTAGGTGAAAAATCCGGACAAACATAGCTGTTACTAATGGTTGTAATGATGGCTGCACCGGTTGGTGTTAGGAGTTCGGACTGGACTGGACCTGGATGACAAGGGACTCCCGGTAGCATTTCCAGGGTGGCCGGTGTAGGGACGGGCCAGCAGCCGTGAGAGAAAGTTACTGTCCCACCACCTATGGCGATTGGGGCTGAGTAGAACTCTTCAATTTTCAGGTAATCGAAACCAATGCAGGCGCCGACTATATCGATAATGGAGTCAACTGCCCCGACCTCGTGGAAGTGGACTTTGTCGATTGAGGTTCCGTGAACTTTCGCCTCGGATTCACCGAGACGCTTAAAAATTTTGAGGGCTCGTTGTTGGATATTTTTACTGAGTGCACTATTTTTTATCAGATTGGTGATGTCTGTGAGCCCTCTCTGAACTTGCCCACCATGGTCATGGTCGTGATGATGAGATCTCTTCTCAGTTGTGACAGCCGGATCCTCTTGTACTGATCCTGGAGAATTGGAGGCAAGTACAACCTGAAAGTTCGTCATCCTCAAGCCTTGCCGTTCGATTGATTGCGTCTTCAGAGAGAATTCTTCAGATATGCCAAGTTTGTCCAGTTCCTGAGACAAGAGGTCGAGGGGTAGCCCCATGTCTATTAGGGCTCCTACTATCATATCGCCGCTAGCACCATTAGAAGGTTCAAAGTAAAGTACTCGTCTCATCGATGGGGAAGTCCTCTGATTTTCCCTATCATACTGCCATAATGGAGAGATTGACTATTCTTTCCTGCCTTGCAGTTCACGAGGCATAATGGTCATACTTTGCTGTCTCAAATAAAAATGTTGACTGTCGTTTACCAAGGCCTGGTTTTTTGGGGTCTTCTCCGGCGTTTTTCGCCACGTCGCAGGTGTATGATGAAGCGTGTTTGTTCATAGAGTAGCTAAGGTCCGAGAGCATCTCCGAGACCATGTACTAGAAACCTTCGGTCTGGATATTGGAAGAGCTGTGGCCGAAGCACCACCTAACCCTGAATTGGGAGATCTGGCATTCCCTTTCCCTTTTGAATTAGCCAAGCTTTTGAAACGGGCACCTAGGAAGATTGCTGAGGAAATTCAGGAGGGTCTAGCCCCCACGGCTGAGATTGACCGGGCCGAAGCCGCCGGTGGAGGTTACATTAATGTTTTCCTGAAAAGAGAAGCGTTTCTGATGGATTTGATTGCCTGGGTGAGGGATCCTCAAGTCCCGAAGACTCCAGGGAAAGTAATTGTCGAGCACACCAATATAAACCCCAACAAAGCCGCCCATATTGGGCATTTGCGCAACGCGGTATTGGGGGATTCCTTCGTGCGGCTATTAGTAGCACGAGGACAACAAGTCGAAGTCCAGAACTATATCGACAATACGGGTGTTCAGGTGGCGGATGTTGTTATAGGGCTTATCCATTTCAAGAAAATGAAACTTGCTGAGGTGAAGCAAATCGATGAACCCTTCGATATTTTTTGCTGGGATCTCTACGCTGAGGTTTCGAAGTGGCTAAATGAGGAGGAAGGCCGGCTAGAACTGCGTCACCAAGTGCTCAGAGAAATAGAATCAAGAGAGGGGCCGACTGCCGAACTCTCCGAATATGTCTCCATGAGGATCGTACGGGCCCATCTTAAAACAATGTCTCGGATTGGTGTCCGCTACGATGTGTTACCTCGTGAGAGCGAAATCTTAGCCCTTCGGTTTTGGGACCAGACCTTCAAAAAACTAAAGGAGAGGAAAGCTGTCTTGTACCGCAGTGAAGGTCCTCATGAGGGATGTTGGGTAATGGAATTGCCCGAAGAGGAGGGGGCTCCAGCAGACGAAAAAGTCATTGTTCGTAGCAATGGAACCGTGACCTACGTTGGTAAGGACATAGCCTATCAGCTCTGGAAATTTGGGTTGTTAGGGTGTTCCTTTTCTTATAGTAAATTTCATAAATATACTGACGGACACACAGCATGGGTAAGCCAGGCCGATGGCGGCGATCCGAGGGCCCCGGAGTTTGGGTCTGGAGATGTTGTTTACAATGTGATTGATGTGAGACAGGCTTACCTGCAACGCGTAGTCTGCCAGGCGCTACGCCGACTCGGCTACAGGTCAGAGGCCGATCTGTCGACTCATTTTTCCTATGAGATGGTGGCACTCTCTTCTGCTTGTTGCAAAGAGTTGGATATCCAGCTCTCGGATGAAGACAAGCTGAAGCCTTACGTAGAAGTATCTGGTCGGAAAGGTCTGGGTGTCAAAGCCGATGATCTGATCGATAAGTTGATAGAGAAATCTCATATTGAAGTACAGAAGCGACAACCAGATCTTTCTGCAGAGGACCGCCAGCTAATCGCCAGCCAAGTTGCGGTTGGGGCACTTCGATATTTTCTTCTTCGTTACACTCGTAACACCGTTATAGCGTTTGATTTTACCGAGGCTTTGAGTTTTGAAGGAGAGACGGGGCCTTATCTCCAATACGCAATAGTTCGTTCCAAGAACATTTTTCGTAGGCTTGCTGCAACACGGCCTGGAAAGGGGCCTGAGGAGTTTACTGAAGCTCTCGATCAAGATCTGATCTCTAAGCATGGATCAGATGTTTTGAGTGATGGTAAAGTCTGGCAGCTGGTTTTAACTATGGCGAGAACGGACGATGTTATGGAGAAGTCCCTTCGGTCGCTGGAGATCTCTTACCTGGCCAAGCATGCTTTTTTAATTGCACAGCAATTCAATCTGTTCTACCACAGCTGTCATATTCTCTCCGAAAAAGACATGAGAAAACAGGCCCTACTTCTTGCTGTAACTGATAGTGTAAGGCGTTGCCTGACAACCATACTGGAGCTCCTAGGTATGGAGGTGCCTGAAAGAATGTAATGCCGATTCTCTTGCTACTTCTGGCAGGCTGGGGAGTGCCTGTCCAGACCGAACCCCTTTCCTTGCTGCAGACTGTCCTGACGGCCAAGGAATTGCAAGGTTATGTACAGGAATATTCTTATCCCAAGCGTATTCAGGTTCTTAGAAGATTGTTAGACCATCGGATGCGGCAAGTTACCAGATTGGTGAGGATTGATTCCAGCGAAAAAGTTGTTGAGCCGGTCCGGGCCATGAGCATTATTGCTTCCGAAGGGGCCCGCTTGACAGCCGAGGTAACAGAGGGCAAGAAGCTCCGTTCTAGACAGTCCAGACGTCTGGAAATTCATCTCCGGAAAATGCTGGAAAAGTTGAAAGTCCTAAGGCGCGGCTCATCTCATCAGGTGTGGGATGAATTTGATGTTGCTCTTGAGGAAGTTAGGAACTTCCGCTCTAGCCTGCTTGATGGTTTTTTCACCGGTTACAGTTTCCCTGCTTGGGAAGAGGAATATTTGCAAGTCTCGCTTAGTTTTTCGACGGGGATCTCCCCCTTGCATCGGATTGGTCAAAGACTGGGGCGGAGACAATCCCCTGGGGATCAGTTTACTAACGAAGAGTACGATAGAGTCCAGAATGCCCAGAAATTAAAGAGAAGGTTGAAGGTGTTCCGTGATATTGCCAGTTCACGTTTGTCCGAAATAGAAAGGCGGCTTGAAAAGCGGGTTCCGAGTGAGACGAAGGCGAATCCTCTCCGGTTCTACACTTACGCTCAGCTCGTTCGCGCCTATTGGCGCGCTATTCACAGTAGTATGATCAACATAGAAGAGAAGGCTTCTGATAGATCAACTCCCGATGAGGACATACAAAAGGCTCTCAAGGCTCTGGGTTCTGACATGCAAACCTTTATTCCTATTCTAGAGCCACTAAGACAGATTGCCTTAGACATGGAGGATGAGAATTTTCATCTGGAATGGCGAGAGGCATGGAGATTCAGTCAGTCAGCACTGAGGGGATCTGAGATAGGGCTAGAAAAACTATCGGAGCGAGAGAAATGAAGACCTCAGATGCCTTAAGGATCCATTGAGGTGCTTCCGAAGGTTTGCCGGTTGTGGAGCGCTTGTGCGGGAATAATGGAGATGCGGTCTCCCATACGGATTTTCCTGTAAAGAACGGTAGGTAGATAATCTCCAAGTCTGGTATGTTGTGGATTGTTAAATGGGTACTGATTATAGACTTGAATCTCGACCAAAACGACGGCACCCTGATTGGCTGAAGGTTCGAGCTCCCTTCGGCGAAGGAGTGCATCAGCTACGCCGGCTGATGAAAGACCTGGCTCTCAATACTGTTTGTCAGGAAGCCCAGTGCCCTAACATGGGAGAGTGTTGGTCCCATGGTGTAGCGACCTTCATGATTCTTGGTGATATATGCACCCGCGGCTGTCGGTATTGTGCAGTTACTAAGGGTCAACCGACTTCTCTGGATCCAGGCGAGCCGGTTAATGTGGCTAGGGCCGCTCAGAAGATGGGGTTGCGCCACGTTGTAGTTACTTCAGTAGATCGAGATGATCTTGCCGATGGTGGGGCATCGGTTTTTGTGGCTACCGTTAAGGCGATTCGAGCTGCTCTGCCGGACTGTAAAGTGGAACTACTCATACCTGACTTCAGAGGGGATCAAGCAGTCCTCCGGACTGTAATGGAGGTCAGGCCTGAGGTCATAAGTCATAATATTGAAACCGTGCCACGGCTCTACCCTTCAGCGCGTGGCGGCGGTGATTACCGAAGATCTCTTGCTGTTTTGCGGCAGCTCGGGTCGAATGCATTTGATTTGAGAACCAAGACTGGGATGATGCTCGGGCTAGGCGAATCGGACGAGGAGGTTCGCCTCGTGCTTCAGGATCTACTTAGCTGTGGAGTTGAAATGTTAACGTTGGGACAATACCTAAGGCCCTCGGGATGGCATCTTTCTGTTGCTCGCCATTATCATCCGGACGAATTCCAGCGCTGGAAAGAAATTGGTGAAGGGATGGGGTTCGTCCATGTTGAAGCAGGTCCCCTTGTGAGATCTAGTTACCTGGCGGACATTCAGTTTGAGGCAACACAGAAGGGAATATTAAGAAGCGAATGTTGAAACGAATGAGATTTACCACTCTCGATCCTAAAGCGTCGTTAGTCGGTACCGAATATGGCAATGTTGAGAGGGGAGATGTTACCATTTCCGATCTGCGAGGAGACTATGCCTAGATATTTACCTATTCAGACCGATGCGGCACACTCAGATATCCAGAAAGTATACGACAGTTTTGAAAAGGAACTGGGGTTTGTGCCCAATTACATTAAGACACTAGCTCACAGTCCTCATTATCTGGGGCCAATAGCTAAGGTGTATCTGCAACTCCATGGAGAGAGCAGTCTGAGTGAGAAGTTAAGACAGCTGCTCATTCTCAAAACCTGTAAATTAGACCGATGCAAATCAACTCTAGACTGGCATCAGGAGCAGGCTCTTAAGGCTGGCTGGACCGAAGAGCAGCTGGGGGCCACCGAGGCGTTTCAGGACAGCGATCACTTCAACCAGTATGAGCGAGATGCTCTTGTGCTGGTGGAGTATCTCTTGACCGCACCGGATGAAATCCCCCAAAACGCCTTCTGGACGACACTGGACAATCATTTCACCTCTGATCAGGTCGTCGAAATGATCTCCTTGGTGGGTGTTGTCAACATGGTAAACCGGTTTGTCTTGGCGGTAGAAGTGGAAAGCGACCCTATCCCTGTAGAAGCTGGTTGAACTGTTAGTGTCGCTTATGGGTAAACATACAGTGCGGGTAAGCGTCCAGCGGATCCTCTCCGGAGATCAGTTAGTGTCAGTGGCTCCGTAATATCCAGCACGGTGCCTGACGACCAGCTTGTGATGGGGCTTGCGCAATCTCACTTTTACTTTCCTATATGAGCCATTTTTCGACTTTCTGGTCGGCCGATAGGTAAGACTGTAGAGGCTTCTGAGTTCTTCGTTTATCAGATCAAAGGCGTGATGGAGTTGCTCTATTGAATAGGGATAGAATACTTGGCCCCCTGTACTATCGGCCAATCCTTTGAGGACCTTTTCCCCTCGCCTATCGGGAGTAGTCCCTATCCTCTGAGTGCCGATGGCATATATGATGATATTTTCCTGTTGTAGCAGCCGTATAGCCTCCTCGAGAGTATGTATGCTATTCCAGTCTGCCCCATCTGAAATGATAATGATGGTGTTTCGACGACTTGTGCGCTCGAACCTGGTGCCTGCCACTACATGTACCGCATCGAGAAGAGCCGTCCCCCCTCCAGCTTGTAGTCCTTTGATGCGTCGCGCAACTTCGGTAGGCTTACTCGTGAAGTCGCTTACCAAAGTTACCCCAGTGTCAAACTCGACCAGCATGGTTCGATCCCTCGGCTTCATTACCGCAAAGACAAAATTCACAGCTGCTCTTTTCTCGAAATCCAGTTTTGTTTTCACACTGGCACTGGTGTCAATCATGAGAGCAATGTCGAGTGGCAATTGTGACTCTATACCAAAGTTAGCGAGGTTTTGTCGTTTGCCATCTTCAAAAACTTGGAAAGAACCCTTATCTAAATCCGTTACAGATCTCCCTTCTTTTGTAGTAACAGAAACCAAGAGGTTGACTGCCTCAACCTCGACGCGGATCATGGGCTCGGACTGCTCTTGCCCCATTAGGACACTCGGCAGCAGCCACAGAAAAGTCTGAAGGATAAAGTTTTTATTCATGTAGATCTCCAATTTAGCAAGTCGATGAAAAGGTAATCAAATAGAACTACGGTATAAATACTTTCTTATCCGGCAGAAAGAGGTTTCCTGCAAGGGTGCTTTGACCTTTTTGTAAAGCACCAAGGCCAGTTTACTTTTGCCAGTAAAAGACGCAGAATTGGTCTCTCGCCATGACGCCGATAGAGGAAAGAAAAAAGCTCTTAGAAGACGTCCTCCGTGGCATTCTTTTAGGCTGGTACGAAAGAGTGAAGCCTCACTATGTTACGGTCGAGGATAGCCGACAGTTAGGCGTCGAGCCAGAGCTAAAGTATTTCGATGAAGGAGGCTCCTACCGTTTGAAGTTCGCACGTTCAGACGAATTGGATGTAACCTATGGCCTCACTGTTCTGGAGCAAGGAGGCCAGCTTTTTGTTGCCTCGAGTGTCAATAATAAGTCTTCAGGGTTCGATCTAAAGTCTTTCATGGCAAAGCTAAAGGCTTACTACTGGCGCAGTAGAAACGAGAAGCCTTGGACACACGCCTATTTTGATCGGTTTACCTATGAAGATTTGATGCCCTTCGAGCCGCTACTCGGCGAGACTGTTCACCTGGATACCCGGAAAAATAAAGCCGATGTAGTACGTCTGCAGTTCGGACTGAATCCTCGTCATGTCGATCAGTTATTAAAAGAAAGGTCGACTTTGTGCGACCTTATAGAGAATTATTGTCTTTACCCGTTAAGGCGAATTTACGCGGAGTCTTACAGGCAAAAGTCGTAGACTCTACGCGACCTTTAAAGATAGTCTGTTAGGCCAGGGGGAAGAGCTCTTATCCGTTAAGGACATAATGATTGGAATTGTCAAAGAGAACGATCCGCAGGAGACCCGGGTAGCGGTCTTACCCGAGAGTCTCACCCCACTAACTAAGTTGGGTGTTGAAGTAGCGTTTGAATCCGGGCTAGGTTCCTCCCTAGGAATTAGTGATAGTGCATACGAGTCAGCAGGCGGCCAGGTTAATAGTCACAGTCGACTTTTGGAGTCATGTACCGTTATTTTGCGAATCGGACGGCCTGGGATTAGCGAGGTCTCTCAGATGAAAGATGGGACGATCTATATCGGATTCCTTGATCCATTCAATCAAACGGAACTTGTCAAACTTCTGGCAGACTCTCAGATCTCAGCAATAAGTATGGATATGATACCTCGGTCTACCCGTGCCCAGAAGATGGATGCTCTCAGTTCACAGGCCAACCTGGCCGGGTATGTTGCGGTTATCACAGCTGCGCAGCAATCTCACCAAATTCTTCCAATGATGACGACGCCTGCGGGGACAATTGCACCAGCTCGGGTATTTATCATTGGGGCTGGGGTTGCTGGACTACAGGCTATCGCCACTGCTAAGCGTTTAGGTGCCCGTGTGGAAGCATTTGATACAAGGCCTGAAGTTGCCGAACAGGTGCGTTCCCTGGGGGCACAATTTGTTTCTTTGGATCTTGGTGAGACCAGGAGCAGTGACCAAGGTTATGCAAAGGCATTAACAGAAGAGCAACTGTGTAAACAGCAGGAGGCCATGGCTGCTGTTTGCCGCCGTTCTAATATAATAATCACGACTGCCCAGTTGTTTGGCAAAAAGGCGCCGCGAATTTTGAAAGCAGATGTTATTGAAACGCTTCAAGCTGGTACGGTTATCGTCGATATGGCTGCGGATAGCGGCGGGAACGTTGAAGGCTCAGTTTCTGATGAGATCGTAAATAGAGATGGGGTAACGATCATAGGACTCACTAATCTTGCACGGTATGTTCCCCTGCACGCTAGTCAAATGTATGCCAGCAATGTGGTTAATCTGGTGAGCGAACTTTGGGATGGCGAGCAAAAAAGAATGACTCTTGATCTGGAAAATGAAGTCGTCCGGCACTCCCTAGTGACGCACCAGGGAGTGATCTGTAACCCCTAGACCGAGAAAGACTTAGGGAGGGTAATATCCTTATGGAAAGTGTCTATCTAGCATTGATTCTAATGCTATCTGCGTTTTTGGGGTTCGAGTTGATCGCCAAGGTCCCATCCACTCTCCACACACCGCTTATGTCGGGTGCTAATGCAATCTCGGGGATCACCCTAATCGGAGCTGTATTGGCTGCTGGCTCCGAACATTCGGGTCTAGGTGTGTGGTTGGGAGCCGGGGCAGTGTTTTTCGCCACCATCAATGTTGTTGGAGGATATGTAGTAACCAACCGCATGTTAGCAATGTTCAAAAGGAAGAAAAGTAAGGATGGCCAATGAATCAGGCGATTCAATGGAGCTACGTATTGGCAGCCCTGCTATTCGCATTGGGGATTAAATTGCTTGGTTCCGCAGACACTGCGAGGAGAGGAAATGCATTGTCCGCAGTGGGGATGTTTTTGGCCGTAGTCATAACTCTTTTCCACCACAGCATCGTCGATTTTCGACTGATAATGGTGAGTGTAGCGGTGGGAAGCCTCGTAGGGGGGCTGGCTGCTCGCAGAATTGCAATGACAGCGATGCCTGAGATGGTAGCTTTGTTTAATGGGTTTGGAGGGATTGCGAGCCTACTTGTGGCCTGGGCTGAATTTACCAAACATTCTTCTACTTCGACCGTCTCTACATTAGCTATTTTATTCGCAGTCCTCATTGGGGGACTGACTTTTACGGGGAGCCTGGTTGCTTTTGCAAAGCTCAGTGAATTGAAACTGGGGGGAATACGCCTAGGGAAGGTAATCGCTTTTCCCGGCCAGAAATGGTTTAACGCCGGACTTGTACTGCTTTGTGTAGGCGTTGTGGGAATGTTGCTTGTTAGCACTGGGGAGGTGTCTAGCCTTTTCATCTTATTGGTAGGACTCTCATTTCTACTGGGGTGTTCGGGGGTTTTTCCTATCGGAGGCGCCGACATGCCTGTGGTGGTCGCCCTTCTTAATAGTTGTTCGGGAGTTGCGGCATGTGCAACGGGGATTGCCATCCAAAACAATATTTTGATAGTAGCCGGTTCTTTGGTTGGCGCTAGCGGAATGATCCTAACGCGAATCATGTGCAGGAGTATGAACAGGAGTTTAGCTCATGTGCTATTTAGTGGGTTTGGTGGGGGCCTAAGCTCCAGTTCCGCATCTACTGATGGTGAGGTCAACCCCATCTCTGCGCAAGATGCGTACTATGTGTTGGAAGCAGCGCGTTCGGTCGTGGTGGTTCCTGGGTATGGACTAGCTGTTGCGCAGGCCCAGCACACAGTCAAGGAATTGGCGACCCAGTTAGAAGCTCTTGGTTGTGATGTTAGATATGCTATCCACCCGGTGGCTGGCCGTATGCCTGGTCATATGAACGTACTGCTTGCAGAAGCAGATGTTCCCTATGATGCTCTAGCGGAGATGGATGACATTAATCCTCTGTTGGGTGGAGTGGATGTTTGTCTCGTGATTGGAGCAAACGACGTGGTGAATCCAGCGGCGCGAGAAGATGAGGGTAGTCCGATATATGGCATGCCTATCATCAATGTGGACAATGCTCGTAACGTGATTGTATGCAAACGTTCCATGTCTACTGGATTTGCCGGAGTGCAGAACCCCTTGTTTTTCAAGGAAAATACGAGAATGCTTTTTGGCGATGCGAAGGCCAGTCTCCAAGAATTGATCTCGGAGTTCAAACACGCATAGTTTTAATCGAGCTAATCAGGGATGTTACAGGTCCTCTAGTGGGTATACCGACAAGAGAACTCCGAGCCTGTCATTACCTATCGTCCAGAGAGGTAGAAATGGAAAGAAGTAAGGTGGATTCTCAGCCACAGATGGAAGAGTTTTTGAACAAGGAATTTGATTGGCGTCTTCGTGCGGGTGAATGTAATTTCCTGATAGAGCTATTGGCGTATATCGTCCAGGCGAACCCACGATTCATCCCAAATAGTAAGGGTAAGAGTGAGACTCTTAATTATCAAAGTATTAGGTCGGTGGTTCTCCTGAATGAGAGACTGAGTCAGCAGTTAAACAAGCACGCATCTGATGCATCCGTCATTCTTGGTAAGATGCATCCAGGTTCAGAGAGAGTTCAATAAGTATAAGAAGCTGGTTTATAGGCCGCCCCCCGAGAAGGTCTCCAAAATAAATGCCTAACGAGCCATCGAACCGACCAGTACTGTCAAGGATCGTTTGTTCGGTGATTCTGACGATAATATCCAGCGGTCTGCCGGTAGGGGAGTCACTAAAGACTAAATATTCCCTCCGGCCGAACATCCTGTTTGTGATGTCAGATGATCACACTACACAAGCTTTTGGGGTCTATGGAAGTCGGTTAGCTTCTTTGAACCCTACTCCTAACATTGATCGGTTGGCCCATGAAGGGATGCTTTTCACAAATGTGTTTTGTAATAACTCCATCTGTACGCCTTCGCGTGCCAGCATTCTTACTGGCCAGTATCCCCAGACTAATGGGGTGATAGACCTAAGTGGAAGCCTTGGAGGTAGTAGACAGTACCTGCCAAGAGAACTGAATAAGCTTGGTTACGATACAGCCCTGGTTGGAAAATGGCATCTGAAGGAGGAGCCTTCCGCCTTTGATTATTATAGTGTCCTGCCAGGCCAAGGGCAGTACTTTGATCCAGTTTTTCGGGTTCGAGGTGAGGAAGCCTGGCCGGAAGTGACAATTCAGAAAAAAGGGCATTCTTCTGACATCATCACCCAGCTTGGACTTGATTGGCTTGAGACTAAATGGGATCGGCAGAGGCCATTTTTCTTGATGCATCACTTTAAGGCCCCTCACGACATGTTTGAATTCGCACCCCGATATGCCAAATATCTTGCTGAGACGGAGATACCTGAGCCTTCCAGTCTTTATTCTGCGGGTAATCATGGGTCAGTAGCAACGAGGGGTTTTGGTGACGAGCTGGTGCACCGAATTGGGGCCTCGGTCAGCCGTCGCAATGTAATTCGAAATATGGGAATGCACATGGGTATCTCTCAAGCCATTCCTGATCCAGAATATGCACACCTTGCTTATCAGGAATACCTCAAACGTTACCTCCGCTGTGTGAAAGGTGTGGACGACAACATGAAGCGTCTATATGACTATTTAGAACGAGAGGGATTGTTGGAAAACACCATAATCATCTATACAGGAGACCAGGGGTTTATGCTGGGAGAACATGACTTCATAGACAAGCGTTGGATGTATGAGGAGTCTATGCGGATGCCTTTTCTAGTCCGTTACTCAAAAATGGTGGAGGCTGGGTCCAGAGCGGATTTGTTAGTCAATAACACTGATTTTGCGCCCACACTGATCGAACTTGCGGGAGGTGAAGTTCCCCAATACATGCAGGGAGCCAGTTTCAGGAGTGTCCTCGAAACAGGCAAAGAGCCGGACAATTGGAGAACGTCCACCTATTATCGCTACTGGATGCACATGGCGCACCGCTTAGGTAATCCAGCCCATTTCGGAATCCGTAATCAAAGATATAAGCTCATCTTTTATTACGGTCTCGACTACAGGAATCCTGAGAGAGTTGAGACTGATCAGGATCACAGGAGAGATCCACAAGTCGCAACTCCTCCAGCCTGGGAATTCTACGATCTTCAGAATGATCCTCACGAGATGGATAATAGGTATAATGACGATGGCTATATGGAGGTGATCTCTTCACTCAAGAGGGAGTTGAGAAGATTACGCGAAGAACTGAATGAAACGGACGATAGATATCCACACCTACAGGCAATCATCAGTCGGCATTGGAACCAATGATGATCCAGGTGATCAGTGGAGTTTTTATAGAATTTCTTTGAATGAGTACTGCTGTTAGATCGGTTTATTCTGGGTCGGCTGCCACGTTTTGAATGTTCTGGACATCTTCTAGGCGTATCTTTAACACCTCAACTGTCCGTTTGTCTCCCGCATAGGCAACCAGTAAATGTCCGTTATGTTCCATCATATGTGGATAGTTTACATTACGGCCTCCAACCAGATAGCCCATTTGGTTGAATATCATTCCGTCGTTACTGATAGAGAGAGCGAGGGGATCGCGTTGACGGGGATGGACATTGGAAACGAGGGCATAACGTCCATCGCTCATCCTGATTCCGTGAAATTTTGAGCGGGCGTCAGGGAAATTGGTGCGGACCGGCGTATTCCAGGTGCGACCGTTGTCGGTCGAAAAGGAGCGGAATAAATATCCACTGCGATTGTTATCACGAAACAAGGCCATAAGATTGTCGTCCGGGAGTACCCACCAATAAGGTTCCTCTGCAGCTAAATCGCCCTTTATAAATACAGGGAAGGATATCCACTGATCTAATGCGCCTAGTCCCCCAACCATAAAATGTATACCGACATCTTTGTAGTCATGACTGCGCCGGGAAGTCATCCATTCCCCAGTGGGAAGGCGCTTGGGTGGAAAGTTGTTGATCGCGTTGTCTGCCAAAACAACGGCTTCGTTCCAGGTTGAAGTCTCAGAGTTCCAACGGAATGCCATTAGTTGGAGACTGGGCCCGAAAAATTTACCAGCCTCATCCAGGGTGGCCAGTGCTAGTAACTCTCCGTTGGGTTGCCAGAACCCTCGGGCAATCCAACGGAATCCTTTGTGAGTGCGAACCCCATAGTACTCTGAATCTGGTTCCGCACCCGGTGGATACGGTGTGAGGAAGCGGGGTGCCGTCCAGGTTATCCCATCGTTGCTATTGGAAAATTTAACAACCTGGCCGACTCGATCTTCCTTTCCTGGGCCGTCACTCCACATTATCCAGTAACGCCCGTCGTGGTAGGCCAAATAATTGTGTTGATTCACACCCTCTGCTTCACGCACATCGCTAACGATGGTGTGTAAGGAAGGAATCCGGGGTAGGTTAGCGAAATCGATCTGGTGCACGTCTTCTGGGACCCAGTCTGCAGCCAACATGAGAGGGGAATTGGGGTTATTGACGGGGTCTGGTCCAGATACCATTTTGGGTGGGTGAGCTGGCTCTCCGCAGGAACACAAAAGAAGTAGTCCTACGAGAGTGATTTTCAGGGTAGTAAGACTATGGAATTCGACGTTCATGGGTGTCCTCCTATATCCAGATCCAGTGCTATGGGCTAGCGGTTGACTAGGATGGTTGCGGGGGGGGGATTTGAACCCCCGACCTTTGGGTTATGAGCCCAACGAGCTACCAGACTGCTCCACCCCGCGTCAACAGTTGGATCATCCTAGTCAAAGTGAGTTTTGAATGTCAAGCAAGACAAGGCAAGTAAGCATATTGATCCAGATCGAGCGGGGTGGAGCAGTCATCTATTCCTCACTCTGCTCGGCTTCTTCAACATCCTTCGCACAACGGAATCCTGTGCCGTATTGTCCTTTTTTCAGATAAGCCCCACGTGTCCAGAGTCCGAAATGTCTGCCTCGGATGGCGTAGGAACCGCCTCGAGCGGCGTAGAAGTTGCGGCTAAAGTTAGGGTCACGTCTAGCAGGACTTCTCCGATAGGCCTTGAGTCTATCAGACACCCATTCTTGAACGTTCCCTAACATGTCGATAGTTCCATAAGCAGAAAGGTCACCGCCCAACTGTCCCACCTCAACGACGTTCCTATAGCCTGCCTCGTTTGAATTACTTTTGCTAGGTGAAAATTCGTTTCCCCAAGGATACTTGAATCCCTCAGGCCCTCTGGCTGCTTTTTCCCACTCGGCTTCTGTGGGTAGACGGCCGCTGATCCATTCGCAGTAAGCCTGAGCGTCATTCCAAGTGACATTGGCGACTGGATAGTCTTCCTTGCCTAGGCTGTAAAATTGCTTCCAGCTGCCTTCGGTTCCATATACGTCTGCTAGCTCGAACCTGATGAACTCTCCGTTGGTTACTTCATAGACCCCAATTTGAAAGGCTGGGATGTCACGTGTATGTTCCGGTTCGTGTAATTGGGGCTGTTCCTCGTATCCCGAGGGACGAAAATCACTCCCCATGGTGAACTCGCCAGCTGGGACCGTCACGAAACTGCCGATTTTTGGCTTTGTTGGTTCTTCGACCACTACGGGAGCGGCGACTTCCTCGATAGGTGCTTCTTCAGGAGCCGCGCAACCGGGAAGGAGTAGAAGGATGATCAGACAAAGAGTGAGATAGAAGGGGGATTTTATCCTCATAATAGCTTCAACTTATACCAGAAGTAAGCTTTGGTTCCAAATTGAGATCACATGAACACCCTCTCCGTCAAAGGGAAGCAGTGAGAGCCGGTCCTTGTTGGCGAGTGGTGACTTTGATGGTACTCAGAGATTTTCTCTGAGGAAATGATTTTGTACCCACAGAAGGGCATCTTCTTTTGAGGAAAGAACATTTTCCAGATGTAGGTCCTCCAAGCGGGTTAGTATCTCGCTGAACTGAGGACCTGGCGTGAGTCCCAGAGCAATGAGGTCGCGACCGTTGATTAAGGGTTCAGGTCGGACATCCTCAGGCCCGAAATCATGTAGTTTTGCGGAACAAAAGGCATGTGCCGAGAGATTCCCATGGCTGGCCAGGCAGTCGAGTCTATGGAGTTCCAAATGTTCCTGGAAGTTTGGCTGACGTAAGAAGCGTTTCAGCTTTGAATCTCGCATTTCCATCACATTTATGAAACGGAGATGCTGCTTGACTAGCTCGATCACGCTTTCCGTGTCCTTTCTGGATATCCTCAATCGTTTACAAATCCCAGAGGCCATCTCAGCTCCGACTTCGGCGTGCCGATCAAAACGGATGCGATCTTTGACAATAAATGTGGGAGGTTTTCCGACATCGTGTAACAGCATCCCTAACGCCAAGGTCGGGGAAGGGCGGGTGGAGAGTTCAAAAAGCAGACAAGTATGTGTGAAGACATCTCCCTCAGGATGGAATTGGGGAGGCTGCTTGATGCCGTCCATCTTTGCAACTTCAGGCAGTATGATTTCTAGAATGCCAGTCTCGAGTAGTAATCGGAGTGCTCTGTGGGCCCCTTCTCCCGTAAGGATCTTAAGGAGCTCCTCCCCTATACGTTCTTGGCTGACACGATTGAGTCCTGTAGCTTCTTGGCATAAGCTCTGCCAGGTTTTATCGTCTATCCGGAATTCGAACTGACTAGCGAATCTAATTGCTCGGAGAACGCGCAAACTGTCCTCTTTGAAACGTTGCTGTGGATCACCGATGGTCCGTATCAATCCACGCTTGATATCGTGTGCTCCGTCACAGAAGTCCAAGAGCTGATCGCTAATTGGGTCAAAAAAAAGACCGTTGATCGTGAAGTCTCGGCGCAGAACATCGCTACGGGCATTTGAGAAAGAAATCTTGTCTGGGTGACGACCATCTGAGTAACCGGCTTCTTCTCGGAAGGTGGTTAACTCGAATTGTGCCTCGTTTTCAACAACTATCATGACTCCGAACTGCTTGCCCACCGGAATGGTTTTTGTGAAAAGCCGTTCAATATCCTCTGGGTGAGCGGAGGTAGCGATATCCACTTCTTTCACTGGCAGTCCCAGCATGGCATCGCGGACGGCGCCTCCTGCAATATAGCTCTCAAAGCCGGCCTCCCTGAGTTTCGAAAAGACCTGCGACATCGCTTTGGCGAGTGCCGGATCCATTTGAGATGATATGTCTACACTCATACTACGATGTTATCAGAATGAGCTGGGAGGAGCGTCTTTACTACTTTGAATTGAGGCCGAGTAGATAGGAGGGATACTGGGAACGGCTTGGTTAGCCTAGAGGAAAGCTAATGGAGCTAGTTGAACAGATTAAACTCGACTTGGGTAATTCCACGAAGGGCTTCCTCCATATACTCCTTGATGCGATTTACAAGAGATTTCTCGTTTAGTCGGATGGCCTCTCGGGACACTCCAAACCTGTCGGCGATGTTCTGTAAGGTTGCTGGATCTTCAGCAATCAATCGCTCATAGAGGATTGCTTTCTCTCTTTCTGATAGATCATTTGCGAAGTTTTCCAGTTTTTCGTTAAAGATCGCTTTAAGTTCTCCCCGTGCCAGCCGGTCCTCCAGAGCTTCTTCTGACGCTTCTAATCTGTCAATCAAGGGGGTTGAATCTTCTTTACTTACGGAAAAATTGAGGCTGATATCGCCCCCTTCGATGAGGGGTTCCACCTCACGAACATCTTCCTCTGAGACGTTGAGTTTTTCTGCGATGAGACGGTGTGTAGGTTCTATGCCCTGTAGGCGAAGCTTTTCTTTTTCCTTACGTAGGTTGAATAAGAGTCTACGTCGTGCGTTGGTTGTACCTACCCTGACGATACGGAAATTATCTAGTAGAAACTTTATGATATAGGCCTTGATCCACCAGGTGGCATAGGTAGGAAGACGAGCACCTTTGAATGGGTCAAACCGTTTGACAGCTTCTAGAAGTCCGATGTTGCCTTCTTGGATCATATCCATTGCAGTGGAATACACCTTGTTGTACATCATAGCTACGCGCACAACTAGCTTGAGGTTAGAGCTGATGAGCTGGGTAGCAGCTTCTTGGTCTCCGGCTCGATACCGTTCAACTAATGCGAGTTCTTCCTCAGCGCTGAGAGTGGGGAAATGCCTGATCTCCCACATATAGCGTCGCAAGGGGTCAGCTCGGACCAACCCCTTTTCTGAAGAGGGTGAAACGTCGGCCACGTCGGATTTTTTAGATTTTTCCGGCTTGAGTTCGGCGATTTCTGTTTCGGTAGGGAGATCCCCGGGTTCAAGTTCTGGTGCGTCCTCATTAGGGCTCATGATCACTCCAAATCTTAACACTAAAGACCTGATTAATTGGGAAATTTATCAGGTGATAAGCTGCTTCAGCCAGAGTGTTTGTTCCGGTGGCGCCATTGGTCCAGGGCTACTGCTAGCACGATAATGGACCCAGTAACTATCTCCTGGATCCAGTTGTCCAATCCTAATTTGGTGCATCCATTTCCGACCACCGTCATTATGAATGCGCCAATCAAAGATCCGAGAATCGCTCCCTGACCTCCTGCTAGACTTCCTCCTCCAATCACGACTGCAGCTATAACATCAAGTTCCACACCGAATGCAGTGGTAGGATCACCTATCGTTAGGTAAGAGAACTGAAGAATGCCAGCCACACCAGCAAAAGTTGATCCCAGAACGAAAACCATCATACGAATACGATCAACGCGCACACCACACAAACGTGCTGTAAGCTCGTTAGACCCTATAGCGAAAATGTGCCGGCCCGGCTTGGTATGAGAAAGAAATAGTGACGTTAGAATCGCAGCGACTACTGTTAACCAAACTCCTGGAGGTACTAATGTCCATTTGTTCTCCGGGCCGAGGCTGGTGAGTAAGTTGTTAAGCCAACTGGGGGGGGCTATTACCATCTGTTGAGAAGCGAGTCCCTTAGAAAGTCCTCGAATGACTCCGAGCATGCCAAGTGTGACTATGAACGGGGTAACCCTGAGTCGTGTTACCAGAGACCCCGTTAAAAGGCCGCAGGCGGATCCCGTTAGTATTCCTCCGATAGCCGCGAGAAAGGGTGGAGTCCCGGATTGTAGGAGCAAGGCCACGATCACCGTGCAAAGAGAAATCGTTGACCCGACGGATAGGTCTATTCCTCCCGAGACGATAACTAGAGTCATCCCAAGGGCTGCCATGCCTACCACTGAACTCTGAAGTAACATTATCTCGAAATTATTCCAATTCAAGAATGTTGTGGGCCGAAGTAGTGAAAAAATGGAGATCACAAGTACCAGGCCGACCAAGGGGCCAAGTTGGGCGTGACGTATTTTCCGAAGTATTGTCTCTAGAGTGGTCATAGCGAACCACTCTGGGTTTGAAGGGTAGTGGCCAATTCCATAATCTGTTGTTCGGATAGCTGGCTAACCGGTTGGGCAGGGGAAAGGTAGCCTCGAGCCATTACAGCGATCCGGTCGCACACACCCATCAGCTCGGGCAGGTAGTTGCTAACCAGTAGAATCGACCGGGGGGTAGCGGGATTGGAGTGGTTGCCGGTAGCTAACTGGTCGATCAGTTTATAGATCTGAGCTTTTGAGCTAATGTCTATTCCACGGGTGGGCTCGTCTAGCAAGAGAATCTCGCAGTCATGATGCAGTAATCGAGCAAGGGCGACCTTTTGCTGGTTGCCTCCGGAGAGTTCTCCCACCGGTTGGTCAGAGGAATGATATTTCACCCCAAGACGGTCCAACCAGATGGAAGCGGCTTTCTTCTGTTTTTTCTTGGATAGGAATCCAAAGGTTGAAAGTTCAGACAATCTTGTTAGCGTGAGATTGTCCCGAACCGAGAGGCTTAAGGCTAGACCTTCTTCCTTGCGATTTTCGCTGACCATGCCGACTCCCCGCTCCCAGCGTTCTTTAGGAGAGACAGGCCCACTAACCGTAACCATACGGATTTTTCCATCTTTCACGGAAGACAACCCAAAAATGGTGCGTAATAACTCGGTACGGCCCGAGCCCACTAGCCCTCCAATCCCCAGGATTTCACCTTTGTAGAGTGTCAAAGAGGCCTCCTGCAGTAATCGAGTTCCGGATAGCCGTTCCAAAATAAGTACGGCTTCTCCACGTTGACGCGCGGAGCGATGATATAGACTTTTCAGGTTGCGGCCTACCATGGCAGAGGTGATCTGATGTACGGACGCCTCTTTTATATATCCGGTCTCCACATCCCTACCGTCCCTTAAAACTGTGTAAGAATCTGAGATCTCGAAAATTTCCTCCATGAAATGAGAAATATAGATAATTGCTTTTCCCTGGTCCCGAAGTTTTGCGATAAGTTGGAAAAGACGAACACGATCAGCGTTGGTGAGGCTGCTGCTGGGCTCATCCAGGACGAGGACTTGGAACCCGCTGGCAATGGCTCGAGCGACTTCGACGAGCTGTTGCTCTCCTAGAGATAGTGTGTTGGTGGCCTGAGACCAAAGACCGGGGTCTAGGCCGACCTCTTTGAGTGCTGTCTGTGTTGTTTTTTTTAGAAGATTTTTGTCTAGAAACAGGCTTTTCCCCGGTTCGATACCGAGCATAATGTTTTCAGCGACAGTCAGATGTCGGGCCAATGCGAGTTCCTGATAAATCATGGCCACGCCGGACTCTCGACCTTCCATTGGGCTTAAGGGATTAAAAAGCCTCCCTCCCAAATGGATAACTCCGGAATCGGCAGTCAAGGCGCCGGAGAGCACCTTCATGAGGGTGCTTTTCCCCGCTCCATTTTCTCCGATGACAGCGTGCACCTGACCCGAGTACGCAGCTAGTGTCACTCCATCCAAAGCACGGGTAGCCCCGAAATGTTTCACAATTCCAGTCATGCTGAGAATTGGACTAGAGGGGTGGATTGCGGAGGACAAATCAGAGAGATACTAACAGTTGGAGTTATTTATGCGGAAGGGGTTCAATCTGTTTTCAGAAATGCCTGAATTTCTTCATCATCTAGATTGTCGGTTGTGACTAACCTTACTCCGGTATCGACCCGCAGCGGGATTGTCTGGTTTCGGATGTGTCTGACGACAGTTTGGACACCTTCATAACCCATACGTTCCGGGTTCTGAACAACGAGCCCATCAACTTCACCATTTCTAAGAGCTAGGATCAGATCAGCGGCGGCATCAAAACCAACCAATTTCACTTTTCCCGCCAGATGGTTCTTACGAAGAGTAACCAGGACCCCGAATGTGACCGATTCGTTGGGACAGAAAATAGCGTCGGCCTGGCGCAGGAAATCCAAGAGTTCTTCGGATTTCCGGATTGCCTCGCCGACCGTGGCACCCGCGTATTGGTTATCGACCAATACTTCTATTCCTGGGTGCTGTGTTACTACTTCCAGAAATCCACTTTCACGCCTGGTCGTACTCGCGGATCCTATTTGGTAGCGCATTAGAACCACTTTCCCTGAGCCCTGCAAGATCTTTACGACACGCTCACCAGCCAAACGACCTCCTTGGAGGTTGTCGGTGCCTACGAAGCTGACGAAATCTTCCCCGGCCAAGCCTTCCAGAGCTGAATCGATGATCACGACTGGGATCTGATTGGTCCTGGCCGAAAGTACTGGGCGTCGCAGAGCCCTTTCATCCAGGGGGGCCAGAACTATTCCGGACACTTGTTCACTGACGAATTGCTCCATAAGGGCGATTTGTTGGGATCTGTCGTCTTCTTTCAGCGGCCCTTTCCAGACTATATTGAGGCCCAGATCCTTTCCGGCCTTTCGAGCACCTCGTTCCACAGATTTCCAGAAGACGTGAGTTGTTCCCTTGGGAATGACCGCGATGGTGGGGGCCGTTTCCACTAGCCCTTCTTGAGTGCAGCTCAGTAAAGAAAATATCAATAGGAAAACCACAGTTAACGATCGGTGCATTAGCATGATTTT
>Ga0114996_10002120_pt1 | contig 25933 bp, 27 predicted proteins | sample ArcticOcean_MG_C_4_FD_87039 | JGI IMG/M metagenome (GOLD analysis project Ga0114996, IMG submission 87039) | Marine microbial communities from western Arctic Ocean - ArcticOcean_MG_CB4_134 | ecosystem: Environmental > Aquatic > Marine > Oceanic | place: Arctic Ocean: Canada Basin | collected... | reverse complement strand
GTAGAGAAAGTGGGTTTGCCCAACGAAGATTACACCAGTCATGAGATTCGTTACCTACTGCCGCACGTCTCTCACCGTGGGTCAGATGCGGGTGCAGCCGGGCGACCTGATTTTTGGCGACGGCGACGGCTGCGTGCGCCTGCCGGTAGAACACGCCGATGAAATTGTCGAAATCGCTGGCCAGGTCCGCGCCCGCGAAGCTGGAATTTTCGAAATGTATAAACAGCCCGATTTTACTGTGGAAAAGATGAGAAAAAAGAAATAAGTGCTCTCAACGCGTACTTTTCCCCGCTAACACAAACCAGATTGTCAGCAGCATGATCTTGACATCGAGGGCCAGCGACATGTTCTCAATATAGTAGAGATCGAACTTGAGACGTTCGCTGGCGATGCCGACCATATCGCTGGAATCCAAGTCGAATTCGTGTTTGGACTGGGCCCAGCCCAACAACCCGGGTTTGACGTTGAAGCGGCGCATATAGAAGGGTATCTGCTCGGTGAATTGCTCGACGAAATAGGGTCGCTCCGGTCGCGGCCCCACCAGGCTCATCTCGCCTTTGAGAAAATTGATGCATTGCGGTACTTCGTCGAGGTGCAGCATGCGCAGGATACGCCCCATGCGCGTCACCCGCGGATCCTCGCCGCGCACCCACACCGGCCCGGTCTTCTGCTCGGCATCGACTACCATGGAACGAAATTTGTAGATGGTGAAGTTTTTGCCGTTGCGTCCGACGCGCTCCTGACGAAAGAAAATAGGTCCCCTAGATTCCAGCTTGATCAGAAAACATATCAGCAGCCACAACGGCAAAAGTCCGAGCCCCACAGCCACGGCGACGCCGACGTCGATTAGTCGTTTGACGGTTTGTTCCCAGGCTGGCATCAGCTCGGGTTTGAGGGCCATCAGTGGGACGCCGTAGATTTGGTTGGTGCGCACGTGGCCGGTGACGATGTCGTAGAGATCCGGAGTAATGTTGAAGGAAACGGGGTGGTGGCCGGCGGCGTTGATGATCTCCAAGATTTCCTGGTGCGAATTGGACTGTAGGGCGATGAGTACTTCCTCGATCTGGTGTTCGGCGATGAGGCGCGACAGGTCGGGCACGTCGCCCAGCACGGGTACCCCCTCCACTGTGGTTTTCTCAGCTTCGTCGGCCGGTCGCACAAAACCGACGACGGCGTACCCCTGGGATGGGGACGAGTGCAAATCGCGTAGTAGTCGCACGCCGCGCGCTTCGCTACCCACGATCACAGCGTTGCGCTGGCCGATGCCCCGTACCAGGAGATAGCGCTGCATGCTGCGGATGGCTACTCGGTTGCCGGACACTAGGACGAAGAGGGCCAGCCAGTATGTGAACATGAGCGTGCGGGTAAGGCCGAAGGGTTGCTGTGGATCGAAGGTAGCGATAAAGAAAAACAGGTTGCCCAATGTGACTACCTTAAAGGCGGAGACGACCTCATCGAAACGAGAGCTCGAGGGTTCGATGCGGTAGAGGCCGTAGAACAGGAAGAGCAACTGCCAGCAGAGGTAGATGGCCGGTAGGGCGCCATCGAGATAGTAGTTGAGGGCAAACCCAAACGACGGCCCCTCGGTGGCCCCCATGTGGAGCTGGCTCCAATTGTGCTGCACATTTTCGAGCGTGCCGCCGACGAATTTCATCCACAGAAAGAAAATGGACGCTAGGTTGATAGCGGCGAAATCGCCTAAAAGAAAAAATAAACGCTGTAGTCTAGTGGACATTGATCCATTGCATATTAGGAGTGCGGCTCATGTTTACAGAAAACATATGATAAGCCGCTCATCTGGCCAATAGACCGCTTTGTTCTGGCCAGCACAGATTTTCTCATCTTTCCGAGAGGGCATAGTGGACAGTGATCGCCTGCTGGCGATTCTGGGGGATATTAAAAAAAGTAGCGTAGAGGTGGCTGGTGAGATAGTCGGGTTTGTTGGTGTGAGCAGAGCGCAGGCTGCTGTAGGAGTTGGTAGGTGCATAAGTGGTTTCGAGCTCGAAGAGGCGGTCCCCATCGGCGACGACGATACTGGCTTTCAGTTCCTCGGGTAAGACCCCGGGCAGGGCATTGTGGTAGAGCAGGGGGTATTCGCTTAAATTGACGTCTACTGCCTCGTCTCTGAAGTTGTCGAAGGGCGCTCTGGGCGTCCGAGTTTCGAACGCGGTCCCAACCTCGACAATGCTGCTAAAATTGGGGAAACCGGGAAAACCGAGCATGACGTAGGGTTGCTGCAACGTTTGCCCCGAATCGTTGACAATGAAGTAGCGCACGTCGAATTCCGGCCGCCGCGTTGAGAACTCGTATTCCACCCCCAAGATAATGCCCTGGGTGATAGCGTCCTGGCGCAGAAAACGCACGCGGGCGATTTCGTCACCTAAGTCGATTATAGGTTCGTCCCATCCCGGGGTAATTAATTTTAGCCATTCCTGTTTGCCATCGACGTCTATGCGGAACCACTCCCAGTCGGCTAACACGGCGGGGTCTCGGCTCGGCACGAAATTGGTGCGTTGCTCTAGGAGTCTGAGCGAGACAATGCCGAAGGGGCTGCCTTTGCTGATGATAATAATGTATTCGGCAAAGGCGAAGGTCAGTGAGTTTGGACTGGTCCAGTAGAGGTATTTTGGTGCCGGCGTCGATAAGTCCACCTGCTCTTCGGCGCTTTCGTCTGTCGAGGTGTCCGGCGTGCCTGTTTCCTTAGGCGGTGGAGAGGGTTTGAAACGATCAATGAAAATCAGGGCATCCTGGAAGTCGACCTGCCCATCGCAACTCAGGTCGTAGATGAGGTCGTCGCTGCCGTAGGCCTTAACGAGCAAGGCGAGGTCGTCGGTGTCGGCTTGGCTATCGCCATTAAAATCGCCCGTCGGAATGCGCTCTATTAAAGTTAGGGCGTCCTGGAAGTTGGCTTGGCCATCGCCGTTGAGATCGTAGGCGGGATCGGTGCTGCCGTAGGCCTGTACCAGCACGGCTAGGTCGCCGGTGTCGACTCGGCCATTGTCGTCTAAATCGCCCGTTGGGGACGCGTAGAGGGCGGCGGTCAGCAGGAAGCTGCTCAGCAGTCGGCCGATGGAGAGAAGAGGTGTTTTTTTGCAGTACATTGGGAGTGAAATTTAAAGGCTCGTGGCGAATGATTTGTTATTTAGTCGACGTTGACGTTTCCGCGTACACTTGGTGGATGCGTTCGGCCAGACGACGGTAGTCGTAGCGTTCTTCGGCGCGGCGGCGGATGGCGCGGCGGTCGTAGCGCTGGTAATTGTCCAGCATATCGTCTAGTGCTCGTTCCAGTCCTTCTACATCTCTAACTTCGACCAGGCGCCCTACTTCTGCATCGACGATTTCCTCGGGGCCGCCGCAACGCGTTGACAAGAGCGGCAGGCCGCAAGCCATAGCTTCTAGGAGTACCCCGGGCAGACCTTCGGAAAAACTGGGCAGCACAAAGAGGTCGGCAGCGGCCATTAGGCGCGGCATTTCGGACCACGGTACTTCGCCGAGGAAACGCACCTGCTGCTCTAGGCCCAAGGCCGTCACTGTGTCGAGGAATTGCGCCCCCGTACCCGTGTTTGGATTGCCTCCCACCAGGGTGAGGACGAAGTCGTGGCGGCGGCGGCGCAAGCGCCCCAGGGCTTGTAGCAGTACGCCGATGCCTTTGGCCACATCAAAACGGCCGACGTAGAGCAATTGCCAAGCGTCGGTTCCGGGTGCGCGCGCTGTAGCGTCGGTAAAAATCTGGCAGTCGACGCCGTTGGGTATGACCCGCACCTTGTCCGGGACACAGCCCAGTTCGACGACGAGGTCGCGCATTTGTTGGCTGACGGCGATGACGGCATCGGCTCCACTCAGCGCCTCCTGGACGCGGCGGCGCCAGCGCGGTTTGGCGCGCGGCAGGATTTTGATATCGCCGCCGTGTACAGTGAGCACAACCGGCACGCCTCGGCGCCGGCCGTAGGTCACCGCTGCCAAACCGTCGGGGTAGGCCACATGGGCGTGCACCACATCGGGACGGTCGACCTCGACCCGCTCCAGAGCCTGCAGGTATGAGCGCCAGACCCAGGAAAAGGCAATGCGGCGCGGCAAGGTTACATAGCGCGGTCGCCACATTTCGACTTGGTCCATTATTTGGTAGCGCGGTAGACGGCGATAGGCGCTCCAACGGCCGCAACCGGGCAGCGGGAACCAAGGTATGGGATTTACCACTTGTACTTGGCAATGAGCGCGCAAGAAACGCACCTGGTTGTGTACAAAGATGCCGGAGGTCTGTGACAGCGGACTGGGGTAGAGATGGGAAGCAACGAGGGCTTTCACAAGGTTTCCGCTTTTTCGCCCAAGCGCGCGACGGCGAAGATCATACCGGTGAAGAACCAGAGGAAATTGTTTTCGAAATCGGCGGTGAGGCTAAGACTGATCTGGAAGGCGACAAAGATGGCTAACAGGCTAATGAGCACGGCGCGCAAGTATTCGTCGCGTATAGTCTTCAGGCCTTTGAGGCAGCGCCTCAGGGTGCGTCCAACAATCCATATAGCGGCCGATATGCCAATGATGCCCAACTCGGCCATAATATTGGCAAAGAGCGTGTGCGACTCTTTGGTGGGAACCCAATTGGGGAAGTCGGGTGCTTTGTATTGGTCGAATAACAGAGGGAAAGCGCGCCAGCCAACACCCAGGAAGGGATTCTCCAAAAACATTTCGACGCCGGCAAAAACAAAGAAAATGCGCGCCGAGCTAGACTCCCGTCCCAATGAGCCGAATTGTTCGAAAATGGTAAAGATAGAGAGGAAACGCTCGAAGATATGTTCGGCAAAAGGTACGAATTCTTTGATCGAGAGGGTGATTAGAAAACCGGCGATGGCGGTCACAAAAACGTAGCGCAGTTTCTTGGCCAGGTAGAGAATCAGCAAGACGCCGACCAGAGTGGCCAGCCAATTGGAGCGGCTGAAAGTGGTTATCAAACCGGTCAGACCGAAAACAATAGGGATGACGAGGATAGCCTGTTTCCAGCGTGCCATGCGGTAGTTTACCAAAATCCCCACAAAGAGGATGACACCGATCATGAGAAAGGTGCCAAAGGTATTGGGATTGTGGAACGTGCCGGTAGCGCGCGGGGCATTGGCTCCCACGGCGATAACGAAACTGGCCGGCAGGTAGAATTTTTCAGAAAAAATCTGGGCCACGGCGAGAATAGAGGAGGCGATGATGCACAGCCCCATAGCCACGACGACCATGGTGACGGCCTTCTTCGAGTCGATCATTATCTGGACGCCGTAGAGAAAAACGACCAAAAAGAAAGTGCGCACGAAGCCGATAGTCGCTTCGGGTTGGTTGGGCGAATAAGTAAGAGAGATCGCCATCATGCCGAGGAACAACGCCAGCGGGCCCGCTAGTTCAAAGGGAGGAAATTCGAGGCGTCGGCGCAGGAAAATATTGGCTAGCAGCGCTATGAACATCAGCGCTAGCGATAGGTGGAAACCGGTCAGTGGGATGCCCAGGGCAGTGGTTTCGATCAATTGGCCGGCTATATCGAGCGAGGTCGTGGCCACCAGGGCCGGCACGATAATCCAGGGGTAGAGTATGAGCAGGACCATCATAATACTGCTGCCTACCCCAATAAGGGCAACGAAGAACGGGCGCGGCGGCAGCCACAAGTATGCGGCCAGCAAGCCCATTTGCAAGAGAAAGAAGAGGGCAAACCAGCGCCGATCCAGTTTGCTGCCAATAGGCAATTGGGTGTGAGTTGTCATAAGGATATCCATCGAATTTTGCGCATCCTTCAATAGTAGGATCGAACGGCCACAAAAGCAAGACTGGGAGAGGGAGAAAAGGAGCGAGAAACAGCGGCCATTGGATGGCCTACAATTTTGATAAGCTATTAAAATTTCGTAAGTTCTACGGATGATCGAGCTTTGCCGTCCGGGTCCTACCGGGCGGCGTGCTCGCGGATCGAAATATGGCGATTTCCTCTTTTTTCCTTCCAGTGACGTCTTTGACGCATTGCCGGTCCCGGCGACGTTGATCGATCGGCAAGGTGTCATTGTAGATGTCAACCAGGCTTTTTTGGATTACGCCAGCAATTTGCTGGGGTCGGAGGTGCGCAAGGCTGCGCGCATTGGCCGCCACATCACAGAGTTTTCCCCTACCAAACCCGGCCGCAGCCCGATAGCGACCATTGTAGAGCAAGTGCTGCACAGCGGCGAAGTGCATTTGCGCGAAACGCAGTGGACGGACCCGCGCGGCCGCACGCTCTACGTGGATTTTCATGCCAAGGCCATCCGCGACGACAACGGTGAGGTAGAGGGAGCTGTCATCTTGCGCCAAGACGTGACGGAACGCGTACATCTAAAGAAGAGGAAGCAGGTAGTTGAAGAGGTGCGCCAGCAAGTTTGGCAGATACAGGAAGAGGCGGATATCGAGCAAGTGCTGGCAACAATGGAACGCGCCCTGCGGCAAGAGATACCTTTTGCAGGACTAGGCATAAATGTAGTGGATACAAACTTCGATCCATCCAGGGTGCGCTATTTCGAACGTTCCCCTACGGGCAGTGGAGAGCGCTGGAATTTTGCTGATAGCGAGGAAGATAAGGCAGCGATGGCCTAGAAGTGCTGAAACGGCACAAAAACGTCGATCTGGTGCTCTTAGATTTGTCTATGCCCCGCATGTCGGGAGAAGAAGTATTGGCCGAATTGCGCTACTCGCGTCCCGAACTCAAGGTGGTGCTCTTTACCGGCTATGCCGCCCACGGAGGGGATTTCCCCGGTGCCGCCGCCGTTGTCCAGAAATCTTTTCAATTGGAAGAATTAGCGGCGGAAATGCGCCTTGTGTTAGAAGGATGAGATCACAATAGAAAAATCGCCGTCGATTAACGGCGGCCTAGTCGGGAGCGAATTGTGGAATATTTTTGGATCGAAGGCGGCCACCGCCTCAGTGGCAGCGTGCGGCCAATGGGCAATAAGAATGCCGCACTACCTCTGCTAGCGGCCAGTCTATTGACCGATGCGCCGCTGCACTTAGAAAACGTGCCCAATATCGGAGACGTACACACCAAGATCGAGTTGCTCAGGCGCATGGGTGTGGAAGTCGATCTCAGTGGTGACGGTCATTGCACTATCACCGCCGAGGACGTGGGCGACCGCCAGCCGGATATCGTCTTGAGCAGTCAGATTCGCACGGCGCCGCTGTTAGCCGGGGCGTTGCTGGCGCGGCGCGGCCAGGTCACAATCGGTCGGCCCGGGGGCGACCGCATCGGCCGCCGTCGCCTCGACACCCACTTTCTGGCCTTGCAGACTCTGGGCGCCGAGGTCGAGGTCTTTGCCGACCGCTTTTGCCTGCGCGCCGAGCGTTTGCGCGGCAGCGAGATCTTTTTGGATGAGATGAGCGTGACCGGTACCGAGCAGGCGGTGCTGGCCGCAGTGCTAGCCGATGGGGTGACGACCATATCTAATGCGGCATCGGAACCCCACGTCCAGGACGTGTGTCACTGCCTCAACGCTATGGGGGCGCAAATTGGCGGTATTGGCACCAATTGCTTGACCATAGAGGGCGTCAAGGAAATGTCCGGTGCCACCTACGCCATCGGTCCCGACTATATGGAAGTAGGCTCGTTGATCGGCCTGGCCGCGGCGACCGGGTCGGGTTTGCGCATCGTTGGTGCTCGTCCCAAGGAACACCGCATGACCCGCATTGTTTTTGGTCGGCTGGGCGTGGAGTGGCACGACGAGGGTGAGGATATCGTAGTGCCGGCCGCCCAGGAACTCAAAGTGCGGACCGATTTCGATGGCGCCATCCCCAAGATCGACGATATGCCCTGGCCCGGCTTTCCGCCCGACCTGATCAGTATCGCGCTGGTGGTGGCAACCCAGTCGCAAGGATCGGTGTTGATCCATCAGAAAATGTTTGACCGGCGTCTGGTGTTTGTCGATCGCCTGATCGAAATGGGCGCCTCCATCGTGCTCTGCGATCCGCACCGTGCCGTGGTGATCGGCCCGGCCTCGTTGCACGGCGAACCGCTGATGTCGCCCGATATCCGCGCTGGCATGGCGTTGGTGATTGCGGCGTTGGCGGCGGAGGGTGTCAGTACCATCCGCAACATAACCCAGATCGACCGCGGTTACGAACAGTTCGAAGTACGCCTGCAGGCTTTGGGAGGACACATCGAGCGGCGCAGCGAATGAATATATTCGGGAGGTAATTAGTGCGACTAAAAGATAAGATTGCCGTTATCACCGGCGGCGGCCAGGGCATTGGGCGCGGCCTAGCGCGGCTGTTTGCGCGCGAGGGGGCCAGGGTGGTAATCGCGGCGCGCACGACCGCCAAGTTAGAGCAGGTCAAGACAGAGATCGAGGCCGAGGGCGGCGACGTGCTGGCCGTGCCCACCGATGTGGGGCGGCAAGAAGAAGTGGAGCGTTTGATGGGGGCAACGCGGGCGCATTTTGGCGGACTTGACGTATTGGTCAACAACGCTGGCGTGGGTTTGCAGATGCCGGTGGATGATGTCGACATGGAAAAGTATGAGCGCTTGATGGATACCAATCTCAAGGGCATGTATTTGGGTTGTCGTTTTGGCGTGCCGTTGCTGAAGGAGCGCGGCAAGGGGTCCATCATCAATATTTCCTCGGTACACGGGGTAGATGGCTCGCCGGGCAATAGCGTATATGCCGCCACCAAAGGCGGCATCATTGGCTGCACGCGTGCGCTAGCCGGCGAATTGGCTCCCTTCCACATCCGCGTCAATGCCATCAGTCCCGGGGCTATTTTGATAAACGATCCTGAAGAGAGGCTGCTGGGGCGCATCAAGACAGAGCATCACAGCGAATTCCTGCAGCGTTTCGGCGCAGTGATCGATCCGCTACACTATTACTTTCAGCCGTTGCAGAGGATCGGTTTGCCCGAGGACATCGCTTATTGCGCCCTCTATCTGGCAGCGGATGAGTCGCGTTTTGTCACGGGTCAGAATATTGTGGTAGATGGAGGATTGACCACTTATCTAAGTCCGTTTGCCCGCGATGCGTCGCAGCAGCAAATGGAGGAGACGCAGCAGCAAATGGAAGAGTGGATCGCAGCACACGCTGAGGAGGGGTAGCTTTGGGGCGTAAAAAGATTGTTCTCATCGGCGCCGGCAGCGCTTCGTTTACGCGGGGGTTGGTGGCCGACTTGATTTTAACGCCGGATCTGGGACCGTGGGAATTGGGCCTTATCGACGTCGATGCGCAGGCGTTGGAGACGGCCGCCGGCTTGAGTCGACTTATGATTGAGGCGCGGCAAGCCGACATTCCGGTACAGGCTTCTACCCAACGCCAGGACGTATTGCCCGGGGCAGATTTGGTGGTTGCCACAGTGGGGGTGGGCGGGCGACGCGGCTGGGAGCAGGATGTATTTATTCCGCGCAAGTACGGGGTTTATCAGCCGGTGGGGGATACGACCATGCCCGGCGGCATTTCGCGCGCCCTGCGCATGATTCCGGCGCTGGTAGATATTGCCAACGACATCAAAGCGCTGTGTCCAGCGGCGCAATTTTTTAATTATAGCAATCCCATGACGGCCAATTGCTGGGCTATACGCCAGGCCACGGGTGTGGCGGTGACGGGTTTGTGCCACGGCGTCTTCCACGTCGAGCACCAGCTGGCTACATTCATCGGTGCCCCAGCCGCCGAGGTGAGCGCTTTTTTTGCTGGGATCAATCACCTGACTTTTATCTACGATTTGCGCTGGCGCGGTCGCGACGTCTGGCCCTTGGCGCGGGCGCGGCGAGCCGCAGGAGTTGGAGCGCCTGGGGCGAGAATTTCCCGAGCTAGATGTGGCCAGCAGCGCGATTGCGGCGGCGGACGATCCATTTTCGTGGTCGCTGTTTGAAGCCTACGGGGCCTATCCAGCGGTCAACGACCGCCATGTGGTCGAATTCTTTCCCGAACGTTTTCCGCAGGGGCAGTATTACGGCAAGCAATTGGGGGTGGACGCCTTTTCCTTTGAGTCCACTATCTCCAGGGGTGACACCAATTACGTCGCTATGCGTGCCCAGGCCTTGGGAGAGGAACCACTGGACGAGAGCATTTTTGCGCGCAGCGCCGGTGAACACGAGCAATTGTTAGACATTGTGCGGGCCATCGAAGCAGACGATCGCCGAGTGTTCTCGGTCAATCTGCCCAATCGGGGCGCGGTGCGCAATTTGCCCGACGACGCCGTACTCGAATTGCCGGCCGCGGCTACGGCCACAGGGTTGCGGCCATTGCAGATAAACGATTTTCCCGAGCCGCTGGCGGCCATAATAACGCGCAAGCTTACGACTGTAAGGTTGACGGTGGAAGCGGCCCTGCACGGAGACCGCAATTTATTTGTCGAAGCACTTTTGGCCGACGGGGCGGTGGTGGACCGGAAAGTGGCAGAGGATATGGCGGCGGAACTACTGGAAGCACAGCGGCAGCATTTGCCCAATTTTTTCGTAGTCGGTTAATGATTGGAGATCGTACATGACAGCAATGAATGGCAAAAAGCAAAACACCTCGACGGGTGCGGCCGAGAAGCTGGAGCAGTATATCGAAAATCGCGATTTCTCGGTCGACGCCGAAAACGACCTGCCCGCCGGTTGGTCTAGGTGGGAACCATTGTGGACCGAAGCCAGTTGCCAGGTCCAAACGCACCCGGAGGGCCTGGAGATGGAGGCGCCGCAGAAACCCTATGGCGTCGGTGGGGTCTGGCAAAAGATAGCAGGGATCGCAGGCGGCCAAGCTTATGGCGTTGAGGCGACCTGCGCGCTGCGAGATATAATTTACCCGCACCAGTCGGTAATGGTGCGGATACACTGGACGCAGCAGGGTCAATTACTGCACCCTGCCGGTGTTTTGGTGCGCGGGATAAATAGTGACGATACGGCGCAATTTGCCGATGTCTTGGTGGCGCCGCAGGAAGCCGACGGGGCGCAGGTCCATTTGGAGCTGAAGTGGCCTCGGGGTGGTTCTGTGCTGTGGAAGCAGGTAAGCATGCGCGCCACGGAGCCGCCGCCGCCGCGACCCGTGAAGATTGGCACCGTGTATCTGCGGCCGCAGCACAGCACGCCGCAGCGCAATTTGGAATTGTGCGCCGCGCAGATAGACGCTGCCGGCGCCTTGGGATTGGATATCGTCTGCCTGTCCGAGGCGTTGGCCATAGTGGGCAGCGGCGCAACGGTGCGCGATGTGGCCGAGCCGATCCCGGGAGCGGCGACGGAATTGTTGGGCGCCGCCGCCCGCCGCAACGGGATCTGGGTGGTAGCCGGATTGACCGAATGCGACGGAGAGGTGCTCTACAATACGGCGGTTTTATTGGACCGGCAGGGCGAATTGGCGGGGCGCTATCGCAAGGTACATTTGCCGCGCGAGGAGTGGAAGCAGGGCATTACGCCGGGAGAGGACTATCCCATTTTCCAAACGGATTTTGGCACCATCGCCATCCAGATTTGCTACGATTGGTTCTTTCCCGAGCCGCACATCATCTGGGGCATGCAGGGCGTCGAGGTGGTTTTTGCGCCGACCTGGGGCAATACTAAACCCGATGTCGACGGCCGCGTCGAGGGCGAGACCACGTTCAGGGTGCGGGCGCGCGACAACGGGGTTTATATGGTGCCGTCGGTGTACGACGGGCAGAGCATGGTCATCGATCCGATGGGCCGCATTCTGGTGGCCAATGGGGGCAAGGAAGGCGTATTCTGGTGCGAGGTCGATTTAAACGAGCGCGAACATTTGCCCTGGGTGGGGCATTGGCATGCCACCGGCTCGCGGGACCGCATGCCACATACTTATGCGCCGTTGTTGGAGGAAGCATCCACAACGCGATAAGTGGGCGCGGCTATTGATGAGGCGTACGAGAAGTTAAAACGACTGGTTGAGGCGGCTGCACGTTTGCGCGCTCGTTTTGTGGCGTGAAGGGACGCGCAAACGTAGCGCTTAATTAGGTGCCGATAAACGGCAAGATGTGAGGAGATGTGCCATGAGTGATGAAAAGTCTGTTCCGGCTTTTGCGGGATTATTGGAAGAGATGACGGTGGAAGAGGTCAAGGCATTTGCGCCGCAAGTGGTGGTGCTGCCGCTGGGCTCAACCGAGCCGCACGGTCCACATCTGCCCATGGGCACGGATACCTACCAGGTAACGCGACTTTGTCGGGTGGCGGTGGAGCGGGCTAACCAGCGCGGCGGCAAAGTACTGCTCTATCCGACATTGCCCATTACTAACAATGCCAATTTTCGCCGTTTCCCCTTTTCTTTGCGCATCGGCATCCGCACCTTGATGTCGGTGCTTGTCGATATTGCGACGCAGTGCAAAGAAGATGGCATAAATAAAGTGGTCATTGTCAACGGCCACGGCGGCAATCCAGCGACCATCGACGCCGCCCTGCGCGAGATTGCCGGTATGGACGATATGCCATTTGTGTGTTGGACGGGGGGGATTGCGCCGGAAGATTTTGTCAGTCCAATTGAACATGCCAGCGATCACGGCGGCGAGAGCGAGACCTCGCTGATGATGTACATCCGTCCAGAATTGGTGCGCACAGACAAACTGGCAGATAATCCCGTGGGCCAATTGCGGGTGAAGGGATTGGCCAAGACCCAATTTGTGCGGCCCTGGCATCTCTACGTGCCGGTCAGCGCTGGGGGTGAGACGCGGGCCTCTTCGGCCGATAAGGGGCGGGCGCTTGTCGATGCCGAGGCGGAAGGATTGGCGCAACTGCTAGCGGAATTGTCGCAGGCTGCCTATGACGATCGTTTTCCCTATGAATAAATAAGATCCGTCGATTTATTCGAAAGGGTCAAAGAAGGTGAGGTCGGTGCCAAAGTTTTCCATGGCGATGACCTCGTCGCCGCGCAGGCGGGCGCGGGTCTGGGTATTGTGCCAAGTGAGGGTCAACTCGTGGATGGGCAGGTCGAAATTGAACGTGAGCCAGCGGTTGACCCCCGGATCGGCGATGGTCAGGTAACCGTTGGCAAAGCGGGGCGTGCCCACCGGTCCGCTGATGTCGAGGCGCTCGGGGTCGACCCAGGGAGGGATGCGGAGGTGCAGTGGGCCTGGGTGTTTGACGCGAATGGCGAGGTGGGGGTGGGTGTAGGGCGATTGAATTTCGAGGTGCGGGGTCTGGTGGTCGAAGAGCATATTGACCCAATGACCGGTGTCGTCGTAGCGGGCGATTTCGCGGTAGGCTTCGCACAGCGAAGCTACGGCGCCGCCGACAATGTCGAGGTTAAAGCCGATACGCGGTTTATTGGATTCCCATATACCCGCCGGTTCGTGGCCGTACTGGGCCGGAAAACCGAAACCGCCGCGCAGGCGCTGGGCCACGTTCTTAAGGCCGTCCACCCCGTCGGGGTTGTCGGGCTCGACGATAAAGCAGACGTCGCGCAATTGGGAGGGCAGCAAGTGGCTGCGCAAAATGCGCTCGGCGTCGGCGTAATAATCGGTATAACCCCAGCGCCCCAGGATCAGAGCCGTCTCGATGATGTCGCCGGTATTGTTGGCCTCGCCCCGCGGCGAGCTATCAGCGCTTGTCGGATCGCTCACTTCGATGGACCAGCCGATCTGGTCGCGCATCTGCCACAGCCCATTGTCGTAGAACGCTTTGACGCGGTTTAATAGGTTGGCGTCGCCGGTCAAATCGGCCAATTGGGCCAGCGACGACATAACACAAGTGGTAGAGTGGGCGTGGTGGCCAAAGGTTTCGTTAGAGAAGGCGCCGTCTTCCAGGTAGAATTGGCGCAGCGCCTTTTCTTTGAGCACGATGGCCAGTTGCAGCGCTGCTGCGTGGCCGCTGGCGCGGTAGAATTTGACCAAGGGGCCGATGGAGCGCGCCACTCGCTGGATAAAGGTCCCGTAGCCGTTGCGTTTAATGTGAATCGGTAGATCGCGCTCGATGCGCTCGATGTCCCATTGCTCGTTGGGCACCCAATAATCAAAGATGACCTGGATGCTGGCCTCGGCCAATTGCCGCGCCTGGGCGGAGTCGCGGTATTGAGTGAGGGTATAGAGGGCGTGGAATCCTTCGCGCAGGTCGTGGTCCTGGAGTTCGTTGGGTATGCCTTCGCCATTGATGTGTTGTTCGGGTCGGTGTAGCGACAGCGGTGCCTGGGAGTAGGAGAAGAAGGTGGCGCGGGCGTGTTTATCGATGGCGTCCTCGTCGAGTTCAATGCCGGCGGCGTCTTCGGCGTTGAGCAGGGCGTTGAGGTGGCGACCCGGCGAGTGCGATTCAAAGCTGCCGCCCAAGTGGGCTAGGGGTCTGACACTGGCGCCGCCGTAGGGAATGTCGGCGTCGTCGCCGTTAAAGGCGTTGCACATGGCCTGGCAGCCCAGGTCAATGGCGTCGCGGATGTCGGTAGTATTTACGTCTTGCAGTTGGGTCATCTAATTTACTCCTCCCTCAATCTTTCTTATCCCAATCTTCCTGTTGTTGCAGGGCATAGAGCGAGGTGTAACCGCCGGACCAATCCGGTGGCACCAGGCAGGGTCGCGGGTCGTGGTAGGCCCAGCGGGCTGCCTGGCCGCGCACGATGGCGCCGGTGTAGGTGGGGCTGTCGAGCGGATTGGGGGTGTAGGCAAAAGCATCGGCGGCGGAGTAGGCGTAGAGCAATAGCGGGCGCCCCTGGTTGGACAAGTTCTTTTTGGAGCCGTGGACGACGCGGCAATTGTGGATGGTGACCGAGCCGGCCGGACCCATGAGGTAGTCGACAGAGTTGAGGTCGACGCCTTTGAGGTCGTTTTCGGCAATGCAGCCGACCCACTGTCCATCTTCATTGTATTGGTCGTAAAGATCGCCGGCGTGGCTGCCGGGAATTGCTCCGAGGGGTCCCTGGTCGGGGCCGACATCGTGGAGGTAGGTGCCCACCGTGAGGGGGCTGTAATTGGTGTGCGGCCAGTAGGTGATGTCCTGGTGCCATTTGACTTCTTCGCCGCCCTCGGCCCATTTGAAGTTCAGTTTGGAGTGGTGGTATTTGACATCGGGCCCCACTAGGTCGGCGACTATATCGGCCATGATGGATTGGTGGGCGTAGTTCCAATAGTCGGGATGCTGATCTACTGGGCTGGTGAGGCGGCGGAGCCGGGGGTTAGCGGCTGTGTGGCCTGGTTCGAGGTCGAAGATGGCGTCGGATTGATCCAGGGAGCGGCTCTGCTCGATCATCGCGTCGGTGGTGGCGCGCAGGCGCTCGACCCATTCTTGCGGGATGATGCTTTCGAGCAAGAGGTAACCGTTGGCAAAATAGAAGCGACGCTGTTGGTCGCTAATGACTTTGGGCGGGTGGGCGAGGACTTCTTCGGGTGTCATGGATAGGTCCTTTTTTTATAAGCGGAGAATGAAAGCAATTCAATGGATATTAGATAGAGCATTCTCGGCGTCCGGATCTAACCAACCTCGAGCAATTCGACTTCGAAGATCAGCGTTGCGTTCTGAGGAATGACTGGGGGGCTGCCGGCGGCACCATAGCCCAATTCCGGTGGCAGTTTTAGCTGGCGGACACCGCCTACTTTCATAGATAGTACCCCTTCGTCCCAGCCTTTTATTACCTGTCTCTTGCCGATGGCAAAGCTAAAGGGGCGATTGCGCGACACTGAGCTGTCGAATTGTTTGCCGTTGGTTAACCAGCCGGTGTAGTGGACGGTTACTTCTTTTCCCGGGGTGGGGGATTCACCTGTTCCGGGTTTGATGTCGTAATATTGTAAGCCGCTGTCGGTTGTTGTGTAGTCTGCATCGGCTACTGAGGTTGGGCTATTGGTTGCTGTGTCTTGTTTGTCGTCGTCTGATCCTAATAATAGACGTTTTAACCAGCTCATTTTTTTCCTTTCGTTTTACTAGTGTCGGGGACAGTCCCCCACCCGCAACCAACCACTAGTACTTCGTTAAGTATACTGAATTTATCGCCGATAGTATAAAATTAATCCGCTACTCCCATCCCCTTTTCGACGAGGATCGGTTCTTTGATGCCGGAGAGTTGGGCGTAGTTGGTTATGCGTTCAAGGAAGGTGGGCGAAATGCGGTTGCCCGCCGCTACAATTAGTTGGCCGTCCATCGTTTCGACACCGGAGAGTAATCGTAGCCGATCTGGGGCACGCGCACGACCATGTCGGCTTCCTCCGGAGACAATTGCCCGCCCTCGCGCGCTCGAGAAATGACGGCCGGTGGCAGCGTGATACAGCCGATATCCCCCAGCATTGCCGCCAACACAATTTCCCAACTGTGCTGAATCTTCAGGTTGTGGGCGATGGTCCGCACCGAGTCGCGCAGCCACAGGGCCTGGCCAAATCTCTGTGGATCGGCCATCGACAGTACTTCGGTGAGTAGCTTGACGCTGCCGCTCAAGGTCTGGGTCAGCAGTTCGCGCTCGGCGGTGACCAGGCGGTGTTGCTCGATGCCGGCCTCCAGCATGGCCACCAACATCTCCGGCTCGCAAGGTTTAGTCAAAAAGCGAAAGACATTGCCGGCATTGACGGCGGCGATGGCGGTTTCCAGGTCGGTGTTGCCGGTCAGCATCATGCGCACGGTATCGGGATATTTATCCTTGACCTGGGTGAGCAATTCGATGCCGTCCATGCCCGGCATGCGCATGTCGGAAACCACGACGTCGAAGGTTTTCTCCGCCATCATCTCCAGCCCTTCAGCCGCGCTTAGCGCGAAGCGCAGCTGCCATATTTTTCGTTGCTTGAAGAGCATGCTTTAAATGTCCTCCAGCAGGGCGGACTCGTCATCGACGAAGAGGATTCTGTTTTTCAAAACTTGCCCTCCAGTTCTTGAGCGCCCAGCGGCAGACGGATGACAAAAGTTGTACCCTGGCCCAGCTCGGTTTCAAAAGAAATGTCACCGCCAAGTTTATTGACCACCAGATCGTGGGCGATGGCCAGGCCCTAGCGCGGTGCTACAGTTGCGGTGCGGTGTGTGCTGACATCGCGGTGCAAATAGCCTTTGCACGTGTGTATGTCGGTTCATGATACGAAGTATACCAGCGGCCATCAAGTCGAGGAGGAAAAGGGCTCCAGTACTATCTGTCTCTTCCAGCCATGTGGTGAGATTGCTCCAGAGGGGAAGGCAATATATCTTACCGGCGTTGAAGGGTCGCGCAAAGCCGTTTAGGCGATATATAGTGACGGTTTCGCAGGGAATGTCCACTACAACCGCAAGGGAGGTTGTACCATGAGCGAGACGGACAATAAATGGAATGACAAATTTCTCGATGCTAAGCGCCAGAATATGGACCGCGATAGTTTGGCCGATGAGGCTGTCGAGGCCATTTTTGCCGAGGCGGGTTTGGCACAGGTCAGGGAAATGGCCCGGGTCGATGAGAGCGGAGAAGATACTCCCGAGCTGGAGGGCGAGGCAGTAGACGCGGCCGTCAAGGAGGCGGGCAAAGCCAAAATAAAGGAAGTGGAGGAGCCGGATGCGGCGCCCGAGGTAGACCACGCCAGCGAAGCTTATCAGCAGGTCGATGCCGTTTTTCGGACGGGAGGCATCAGGAAAGTAAACGAAGTGATGAGGTCGCTGACGCGCAATGAACAGCCCGTGCCCGAGGAACTCCCCGATAAATTGCAGCGCTTCTTAGAAGAGACGGCGCATTTGCCCGCCTGGCACGATCCGGCCAAGATCAAGGCCGGCCAGAAACTTTTCAGCCGTTTTAGCCCTGAGATCGTAGCTATTCTGTTTTGCAAGTCTTTGCCCGAGTGTTATTGCGCCGAACACGCCGCCCGCGTTTTGGACTCGACCAAGTTGCTGACCAAGTTCGTGCATCGCCGCATTGTGGAGACAGCGCAATTTGTCCTCGACGTCATGGCACCGGGTGGCCTGGATTTGGACAAGGCCGAGGCGCGCGGTCTGCGCAGTGCCCAGAAAGTGAGACTCTTGCACGCCAGTATCCGCCATTTGCTTTTGCAAGAAGGCTGGGATTCGGCTACCTGCGGCAAACCGATAAATCAGGAGGATTTGGCCGGCACTCTGCTGTCTTTCTCGTATTTGACGCTGGACGGGTTAAAGCGTTTGGACAATGATTTCACGGACAAGGAGATCAGCGCCTATATGCACGCCTGGAACGTGGTGGGTTATATCATGGGTGTCGACGAAGATATGCTCGTCGATACCATGGAGGAGGCCGAGGCGTTCTGGAGCCGCATGGCGGAGCGCCAGTTTAGACCTAACGAATACGGGCAGCGTTTGAGCAGGGCGCTGATCGATTACCTGGAGCAGTCGATTCCCGGCACCGTCTTTGATGATTTTGCCTGCGCCATGGTACGTTTTCTGGTCGATGAGAAGTTCGCCGATATGACGGGCGTGCCCAATACGCTGGTGATCCGAATGCTCAGACGAAATGTCATAGCGGGTCCGGTCAAGTTGGTCTTGAGCAAGTACGACGATATGGGGGACGAGTCCGATATTTTAAAAAAGATTTTTCGGATCTTTAACCGCAAGGTGCTCGAGGGTTTGGTAAACAGCGAGAAGGCGGGCAAGGAGGTCTATTTTCGCATTCCGCCCAGTTTGGAAAAACACGAAGGATGGCGGGAGTTGGCCGAGAGTGGCACACATACGATATCCGAGAAAGGGACTATTGAGCGGACGGCCTTTGGCCCGGTTAATTTAAAATTGGGCAGTTGGCGGGTTTCGGTAAAGAAAATGCGCCAGGAAGATTAATATTGTTGTTAGCGCAGCAGCAGCAGCTTGCGTGTTTCTACTTGCTGGCCAGCACGCAAACGATAGAGGTACATACCACTGGCTAGTGGCCTACCTGCGGTATCTGTGCCGTCCCAGTGTACGGTGTAAACGCCTGCCTGGCGCGCGCCCTGGATCAGGGTTGCCACTTGCTGGCCGACCAGGTCGTAGGCTATAAGTTCTACGTCTGTGTCTTGGGGTAGCGAAAAGCGGATGGTGGTTTGGCTGTTGAATGGATTGGGGTAGTTCTGTTCTAGGGAGGATCGTTTCGGGGACCGAATAATTCCCCTACATTGGCGCTGCGCGTGCCTCCATCATAGGGCCGCAGATCGACCACGATCGGCGATAGCCAGGTTCCGTTCGCGCGCAGGGGTAGGCCGGTGACGCCGACAAACCAGTCCGGACTCGGTCCCAACATTGTGGCCAGCGTTACCAGCGGGAAGTCGCTGTCGCTGTCGAATTCGACCGTGGTTTCGCCGCAACTGCCATTGTTGATTGCTGCGGGGCAGAACCACCAGCGCCAAGGCATCGATTTAAAGGCGTTTCCTCTGCCTACTTCAGCGTCAATCTCATCCATCCATATGTTGATGACGCCGGTTTCGGCCATTTGCACCATGCCGGGGCTGGCCAGTTCGCCCTCCTGCCAAAAGCTCACCTGGTCGTTGTGCGTTCCTCCTCCCAGCCATGAGAAGTGTGCCGCTGTGGGCAGTTCTGGGGGATGGGTTTCTACGCTCCAGGTATTGTTTATGTCCAGGCGATAGGTAGCTATTTCGGCGTTGAGTTGGGTTGCTGTGACGAGCGCGATGGCGGCCAGGGCGCACATAAGGAGGCGAGTGGGTGTGGACTCAATTTGGGGTTGAGGCCTTTTTAAGGGGCGCGGAGTCATTGTATTTATAGTTCTGGGTATAGTTGGACACGGGGCCATCTTTCTTTTTTAACATGCTCTGATACCCTCTTATAATCAAATAATAGTGAGTGTACCGTTGCGTCTATCCATATGCCCCGTGCGGCAGAAACCCCAACAGTTGTTGCAAGCGCTCGTCGGCGTCTTTGTAGACGTGTTCGGGCATAGTGTAGTTCATGAAGGGAAAAAATTTATGGCCGACGAGGCGACGGGCGTAGCTGATCTGAGTAATGTAGCGTGTGCGCTCGCTGGAGTTGGGGCCGCCGCGATGCCAGACTTGATTATTGAACATGATCACACTGCCGGCCGGTCCCAGATTGGAAACGATCTGAGACTCGTATTTTGTGCCCTCTATTGGGTCGGCGGGAGCGGCGCCGAAAAGATGAGAGCGCGGTATCACCTGAGTGGGGCCGTGGGTTATCTCGTCGACGTCGGTGAGGTAGTAGTTGCAGGTGAAGAGCAGGACCGGCAAGCGGATATTGGTAGGCGGCTCGCCGTGGGTGACGATGAAGTGGGTCGAATCGTCCTGATGCCAACTGCTCAGTCCGCCGCCGGGGTAGGTGCGGAAACTATTGTTGTGAATGACGTGGCAGGGGATATTCTGTGCGTTGCCAATCAAAGTTTCGGCGAAGGTGACGATGGGCTCCAGGTCAAAGAGCGAGAGATTGGCGCGGCTGGTTTCAAATAGGCGGTGCTGGAGCTGGATGCGGCCGCTGCCGTCGGGGTCGGGCGGCAGCACTTCGTCGAGGTCCTGGCGCAATTGGGCCACCAGGTCGGGTGGCAGCACATTGGGCAGGAAGAGGTAACCGTCGCGGTGGAATTGTTCGACCCAGGCCTCGATCTGTGCCGAGTCAGGTGGAGTGTTTGCCAGGTACTGCACTGCAGAGGTCGTCATGTCCACGTCTCCTAAAGCACGGTGATGGGTCGGGTCAAAGTACGAGATTGGCTGACGGGGATCAAGGGTGGTGTATTGCCGCAGGTACGGGTCCACTCGATTTTAGGACAGCGCCTCTACGGCGGCGGCGATTTGCGCCGGTCGTTTAACGCCTAAGATGATGCTGGTTATGCCCGCTACTTCCAGGGTTGTGCGCAGAGTGTAGTCGAAGAGGCTCAGATTTTGGTTTTGGGCGGCGCTAGTCAAACCGCGCAATTGCTGCTGGATTTCCGGGTCCTGCAGCAGGGGAAGCCATTCGGGTTTTTCGGCGGCGCGCGAGTCTTCTGGCGGCGCTGTGGGATCGGCGTATTTGCCGGTGAGCAGGCCGCCTTGCAAAATCTGGTAGGGCACTACGCTGATGTTTTCCTGGCGCAGCAGGGGCAGCAGATCTTCTTCGACATCGCGCTTGAGCAGGCTATAGGGCGGTTGATGTACTACTGGGCGTGTCCAGCCGTTGGTGTCGCAGCTTGCGATTACTTCGCGTGTCTGTTCGGCATCAAAGTTGGAAATGCCCCAGTGGCGTACTTTGCCGGCCTGGATGAGTTCGTTCATAGCGGTGATAGATTCGGCAATGGGCGTATCGGGGTCGGGCAGGTGCAAGTAGTAGAGGTCGATGTAGTCGGTGCGCAGGCGGCTTAGGCTGCGCTCACACTCGCGCAGCAGGTGGGCGCGGCTCAGGCCCTTGTCTTCGGGCTCGGGGCCGATGGGATTGCCGGCTTTAGTGGCTAGCACGGCGTTTTGGCGGCGGTCGGCCAAGGCGGCGCCGAGATATTCTTCGGCGCTACCGCCGGGTGAGCCTAGAAAGCGGGTGTAACCTTCGTACATATTGGCCGTGTCGATGAAATTGATGCCCAGGTCCAGCGCTTGATGGACAATGTCGATGGCCTCTTTTTCGCCGACTGGGGTGCCAAAGGTCATAGTGCCTAGGCAGATGGGGGAGACGGCCAGGTCGGTATTGGGCAGTGTTCTTTTTTCCATTTTAGTCCTTTTTGAGAACGGGCCAATGGTGATTTGTCGGGTCGAGCAGACGCGAGACGCCAAAGTATTGCTCTGGGTAGTCGTCGGGGCCATCGAGGCCGAGGATCTGCTGCACAATGTGACGCGCGCCATTGAAGGAGACGGCCGAGCCCGAGCCGCACATGCCGCCGATAATGTACTGGCGTTTGCCGTCGAGCAAACCGACGACGGGGTATTCGTCGGCGGTGAAACCGGGCGTGCCGCTCCACTCATGGGTGATCTCGATGGGGGTGCGATCAAAGTAGCGGTGCAATTCGCCCAAGAGAAATTTGCTGATAAAACGCGAAGGGTTATTGCTGCCGGCGCGCTCGTGTGGTACGCGGGTGGCATCGGAGCCGGCCATGACCCCGGTGCCGTGGCGGCCAAAGAAGCCGCCTTTACCGCTCAGGCCGATGTTGGCCTTCATGCTAGGGGAACCGCCCGGGCCAAAGCAGGCCTGGGTCTGCACCGGGTAGATGAGGGCGCGGTAGTGGCGATGCAGAGCGCCGGTGTAAGATTCGGTGGCATTGATGATATAGCGGGCTTTGATCGTACCGCGGTTGGTGTGCACCAGGTAGTGCTCCCCCTGATCTTCGATGCGCAGGACTTTGGTGCGGCTGTACAATTCGACGTTGGGCTGGGCGATGGCCGTGTTGAACAGGGACCATACCCACTTGGCTGGGTGGAAGGCGGCGGCGGCGCGGGAGAAGCCGGCCGAGTGGTCGACGCGCATGCCGCCTTTTTCCCAGACTTGGTCGGGCTCGAGGTTAGTCCAGTCGTCAAAGCCGGCTTCTTCCCCCAGGCGCACGGCTTCTTCGAGGGCAGCCAGACCCTCTGCACTGCCAGCCTGGATCCAGCCGTTGCGCGCGTAATCGCATTGGTATCCTTCCTTGTCTACCGTTGCTTCGACGAGGTCGGCATTTTTATAAGCGCTCTGAGCATAGATAGCGGCGAATTGGCCGGCGAGTTGGTCGCGTTGTTGCGCGGTCAGGTCGGCGCGTACCTGGTCGAGGTAAGGCCGCACTGTACCTTTGACCATAGCGTAATAACGGCCCATGACTACCAGCCCTTCGTTGCGGCCGCTGGCCCCGGAGGCCGCATCGTCCATCTCGAGTACCGCCATAGGACCACCGTCGGTTTTGGACCAGTGGTAAGCGCAGCCGCCGCCGGTAAAACCGGCGCCAATGGTTATTACTTCGACCTGGTCGGGCAGGGCGGCGTTGGCATCGTTTTCCCAGGGGTGGTTGGCCAGGGGGTTGCCTGCCGCTAGCCAGATGGGGGTGCGCGAAACCTCTTTGGCGAAGCGCGCTGTGGTCAGGGCTTCAGGGATGGCACCAAAGCTCTGACTCAGGGCCCAGGCCAGGAGTTTGGCGAGGCGCACGGGTAGGCTGCGGCCGGGAAACATCATGTTCATGAAGGTGATTGCGGCGCTCAGGTCGTGGGAACGCAGGCCAAAGAGTAAACCAAAGGCGACGCGGATGCGGGTTGTTAGGTTGCAACGGATGGGGGGAGGTTGGGACATGAGTGGGTTTCTCGTATTTTGGAAAAAAGTTGACAGGTACTAGTGGCGTGTGCGGGCGGAGGCCGTCGGGGGGCTCTGGAACTCGGCCCTTTGGGCCTCAGACAGCCAGAGCCCCCCGCCCACCCTCGCCTTATGAACATATGGATTATTATCTACGTTGATTATATAAATCTCTTGCGTAAAGAACTAAAAGTCCAGCGAAGGTCAGGTAGGGGGTGGTCCCGGACCGGCCCCTACCTGACCGTCCACAGCAGAACTAACGTTCGAAATTGACAGAGAGGGAGCCAGTACCTATTTAGTAAAACCAATCTATGCCGATTGCCATGCCGGCCAGGACGAGAGATGGATGTGTCCGAGCGGCCTGGCATTGGCGTTGAACTCAACGACGAGGTCGCCCGTTCGCTGCTGTGGAACGGCGATACCTACTTCGATTGAGTCAACTCGAAACACGAGCGACTGTGCTCAACTGGGGTTGCGACGGCCTAGTGCGAGGTATTAGATGGCGGTGTATTTACACAAAGTGAGTGGGCGTCGGGTGCTGGGCACTGCCCTGACGCTGTGCACCGTGGTGATCTGGGGCTCCATGTCGATCGTGCTCAAGGGAGTACTGGGTGGGCTGGACCCCATCACGCTTACGTGGACCCGTTTTACCATCATAGCTATTCTCATGGCAGCGTTTCTGGCGTGGCGTGGTGGGTATCGGTTATTGTTGAGCCTGCGAGGCACAGCGCTGCTGCTCTTGTGCTTGGCCATCGTTGGTCTGTGCGCTAATTATGTTCTCTTTGTCATCGCTCTCAAAGTGCTGTCGCCGAGTTCGGCGCAGGTACTCATCCAACTGTCCTATATCTTTCTATTGTGCGGCGGGCTGATTGTCTTTAAGGAATCGTTTTCGCTGCGGCAGTGGTTAGGGGTCGGCGTATTGTTTGCGGGACTATTATTATTTTTCAACCAGCGCTACGACGAGATGTTTTCCCTACAGGGCACATTGAGCAAGAGCATTCTCATCATGGTGGGCTCGGCGGCGATGTGGACGGTGTATGCCCTAGCACAGAAACAATTGTTGCGCTATCTCTCTCCCGAACCCGTCATGTTTGCTGTCGGCTTAGGCAGCGCGCTGCTGCTGCTGCCGGCTGCGACGCCCAGTGCTTTGAGCGAATTAGACCTGGTTCGCACTCTATTGTTGGTTGTCAGTGCCAGTGCCACATTAGTGGCCTATATTACTTTTGCGCGAGCGTTAGACCACCTAGAGGCGACGCGGGTTAGCATGGTGGTGGCTATAATGCCGCTGGTTACGGTCGGAGGGATGGCGACGTGGGCGCGGCTCGCTCCGGAGCTATTTACCTATGAACAGCTCAATGGTCTCAGTATGTTGGGAGCGGGTCTAGTAGTGGTGGGATCGGCTTTGAGTTCGTGGGGCAAGAGTTAGGGTGCCCATCGAATCGCTTTTCCCAACTGCCTAAACTATTTCCGCAGTATGGCGGTGGCGCTGGTCGATGAGCGCGCCCAGGTAGGGGTGTGGGATTGGGATCTGGACACCGACGAGGTCTACGTCGATCCCAAATTGAAAAACCTGCTGGGATACGATGATCAGGAGGTGCGCGAGATGTCGCTGGATCTGCGGCCCACCGTATTGGATGATCTGGGACTTTTGCCGGCCTTACAATGGCACTTCGAGCGCTATAGCGTACAGACCGGCGTGGAGATCGATTTCAGCCATTTCGGCATCGATCGCCGTTTTACTATTGAAGTGGAGACGGCGGCCTACCGCATCGTCCAGGAAGCGCTCACCAATATCGCGCGCCAGGCCAAGTCCCTGCAGCCCGATATTCTCATCCTCGATTTGATGATGCCAGAATTGAACGGCCTGGAGGCTTTAGACCAAATGGTAGGCTGTCCAGATCGGGGTGCGCAGGTCGTCGTCGTAGTGGATGATGTAGTACTGCTGGATCAGCCGGCGCTCGTGGGCGGCATCGGCCGGCGCGGTGGGGTACCCCAGGGCAGGTGTTTAGCGAGGGCGGCGGCTTGCTGGGCTTCCGTTAAGGTCAGGCGGGCGTTGGCGCGTAGCTTTTGGTCTTTGTTGCATTTGCATTTCTTCTTGGCGGCCTCAGCCGAGAGGGGAAGCAGCAGCAGGGTAGCGGCGAAGAAGGCGGTGGAAAGGGCGGATTTCATGGGACGGGCTCCGGGTGTGGGCCATGCATGGAGGAACGGGTTTTGGGTCATCGTTTGTCTCTCCATCTTCGGTACTTTGCTTTTGGGGTACTGAGGGGTTGATCGCGTTTACTTTCTTTTTCCTCATCAGAGGACACGATGAGAATAGCCTGCCGCAACGTTGTCGCATTCACTAAGTATTGCCACTTGTGGTATCGAATGGAACATAAAATCGAGCGGCTGGAGCAGGGCTTGACAGGTAGAGTTTAGATAGAGAAATTTAGCTCGCCGGGTCGGTGTCATGCGTATGGCTGATGTACGGATTAGCGCAAGTACTGTGGCTGATGTGTTACGGATACCCGCTGTGTGGCAGGTGCGTGAGACGGCGGGACGAAGACAGGATGGAGTTGATATCCGTGTCGGTGGGGTACCAGTGCTTGAGCCGACGGCCTTTTCGGCCGCATCGTGGAGCGCGGGGTACCCTTTTACGGCCTCGGTGTGACCCGAGAGGATGCCGGCCGCCGTTTGATCTGCTACAGGAGGCTCATAACCTCTTGCCGGATATGCGGAAGATATGTGTGCTTTTCTTGCCAACGGCGGTGTCGAATTCCCGGTTCATATCGACCAAAATCGATTTCATATTGTCCAGGCTGTGGTAGGTCTTAGTGGAAACGGCGTCAAGTACTGAGGTAACTCCCAAGAAATAATATACCGATCATCTGCGTATAGGGTTATCTTTCCCCCGTTCGCGTCCCCCCCCTTCACGAAACCTCAGGAAGGAGACGATGCCTTTGC
>Ga0114996_10002119_pt1 | contig 25933 bp, 21 predicted proteins | sample ArcticOcean_MG_C_4_FD_87039 | JGI IMG/M metagenome (GOLD analysis project Ga0114996, IMG submission 87039) | Marine microbial communities from western Arctic Ocean - ArcticOcean_MG_CB4_134 | ecosystem: Environmental > Aquatic > Marine > Oceanic | place: Arctic Ocean: Canada Basin | collected... | reverse complement strand
GGATTCAGGCGCGGGATCCGCGTGATGGACCTCGACACCGGCTTCGTGATTGCCTTCATCCCCGATCCTGATCCCATGGGAGGCGGAACGAGTGCGGCGGAAGGTGTTGCGGTGGACAACGAAGGAAATGTCTACGGTGCGGAGGTCGGTCCGCGCGCACTGCGCAAGCACTTGGCTCGCTAGGGTCTAGAGGCACGGCTTTGGTACGAGTAGATACAAGCTTTGGTAGGAGCAAAAGGGGGGAGAAACTCATGACGACACGATGCGGCGCGGCCGTCCGGATTCAGTTCATCCTGTGCAGCTGTTTCTTGGTAATGGGTTCGGCAACCCGGCCTCTCTTGGGGCAAGCCTCACACGAGGTGACCGAGGCGATGGTCACTCAGTGGATGACGGACTTGTCGAATTGGGGGCGATGGGGGGACGATGACCAGCTGGGAACCCTCAACCTGGTTACGGTGGAGAAGCGCCTCGAGGCGATCGGCCTGGCACGTGTCGGGACGTCGGTGTCGATGTCGCACAACTACATCAAAGAGCAGGCGCTGGACGCGACCTCCCCGTTCGGCCATGAGATGCTCGGTGTCGGGAGTCCGGGTGTGTTTCGCAGCGATCGGTATACCATCGCCTACCACGGGTACGCGCACTCACACATGGACGCCTTGTGCCACATGATGTACGAGGGTCGGCTGTACAACGGGTACGTCCGGGACGACGAAGTGACGGAGGGCGGGTGCAACAAGCTGGCGATCATCAACTTCAAGCAAGGGATCGTCACCCGTGGGATCCTGATGGACATCGCACGGCTCAAGGGGGTCGAGTATCTCGAACCTGGGACGCCCATCTACGTGGAGGACCTGGAGGCATGGGAGCGAGCGGCCGGCATTCGGGTCGGGAGCGGAGACGTGGTGTTTGTGCGCAGCGGGCGGTGGGCTCGGCGGGCCGAAGTCGGGCCCTGGCAGACGGGCCGCGAGTCTGCTGGGCTGCACGCCTCCGTGGTTCCGTGGCTCCGCGAGCGCGGGGTGGCGATATTGGGCAGCGATTATACCAACGACGTCTTACCCTCGCGCGTCGAGGGGGTCTCGCAGCCGATTCACCAGCTCATGCTCGTGGCTTTGGGAACCCCCCTGTTCGACAACCTGGACCTGGAAGCGGTGGCCGCTGAGGCGGCCCGTCAGGGTCGCTGGGAGTTCATGCTGGTCGTGGCACCGCTGGCAGTCGAGGGTGGCACCGGGTCGCCCCTCAACCCCCTCGCGATCTTCTGAAGGCTGTTTTCCGAGGTAGTACGAGCCCGGGGGACGCTCCCTCGGGCTCCATGCAGAAGATAAAGCTTTCCTACAACGGGTCTTCCTGACGATTCTTCATACATGACCGAGAGACCCGATTTGTCCCGTGGGTTGAACCTGCACGGGTTGTGTGGCTCTCGATCGAGGTTTCGACGCGCGACCGGTTGAGAGGAGCACGTTGGTGACTGAAGACGACCGCGAAGAGGGTGAAGGACTCGGTATAGGCGAGCCCGGGGCTCCCCGAATTGAAAGGGGAGCGGACATTGAGGGGGATGCAGACGCCATAGCGGCGGCATCCAACACCTCGCTCGACATGGACGGGTTCGAGACCGGTGGGGGGTTCGACCTCGAAAATCTACCGGATGAACTGGGCGGGGACGTCGAGGTCGAGGCCCTGGAGATCAGATCGAGCACGTTCGATGAGATCGATCTGGATCAAGCCGAGATGGCTGCTACGGCGGAGGTGGGTCCGCCCGGGTTGCCGACTCTCGAGGAGCTTCCTGCATTGTCGATCGATGAGGGACCTCCTGTGGTGCCGATCGATACGCTCGGCGAGGCCGGTGGGGAGGTAAGACGCTCCGCTGTCGAGCAACCCGGTGAAGCCGGCGAAGAGGTAAGATTCTCCGGTCTCGAGCGGTTGGAGCGCCGGAGACAACGGTCCGGTGGCCAACGTCGATTGATGGCCGTCGCCTCGGCCGTCCTCACTTCTCGTCGGCGTGGGACTCGCGTTGGGCTACTTCGGCATCGTGCAGATCCCCGGGCTCACGCCGCCGGAGCGATCCCTTTTCGAGGTCGCGGCGCCCGTAGCGCTGCCCGGTCCGCAGCCCGAGACACCGGTGATGAGCCATGTGGTTCTGGTCGATGCGTGGCGAGAGGCAGGGACGCCGCTGGCCTGGGCCTCCGCGCTCCGAGAGCGAATGCCCGACCTACTGGGTTTCGTGACCGTTCTCGCGATCGACGGGGAGCGGAGATTCGCTCTCGTCGTGGGTCCCGCGTACAGCGCGGCGGAGGCGAACGACCTCAAAAGTCCCTTGGAAACGGCCTTTGTTCTTGTGGTTACCGACCCCGAAAGCTGGACCGTCCAGGCGGCTCCCTATTCGTTCTTTTTCGGTGAATACGAAGGGTTAGGACCAGCGAATGCCCGCGTGCAAGAACTCGCGGACCTTTCTGTTCCGGCCTTCGTGCTGCAGGTGACGTACGCAGCCGGAGCCACCGCATTCCGCGTATACGGCGGCGCCTTCTCCGATGAGTTCGAGGCGGCGGGGATGGGACAACTCCTGACGGAACACGAGCTGGATGACGCTCCATTGACCGAAAGGCGGGGTCAGCTGCCTGATTGAGATCCGGGTCCGTTCGCTGGCCCCTCAGGTTTCCCAGAAGCAACTTCTTTACCGCCTTCCTTGATCTCACCTCGGTAGACCTCCAGAATCTGATATCTGTAGACCTCCATTGTGTCACGAGCGTAGTGGCGGTCTTGCGCACATGTCTTCTGGGAACCCCGAGGGTGCGTCATCTAGTATATTCTCCCGGCTATTCCGGAGGCGATCGAGGAAGGGTGGGATCCTCCGGACCTTGATCCATTGAGATACGGAACGACGGAAAGACCCAAATGGCAGATCAAGATGTGATGGACACTGTGCCCGAACCCCGATCCGTGCCCGAACCCCGATCCACACCTGCTATGCATGCGGACATCGAGGTCATCCAGGCCAAGATCGAGGAGGAGAGCGCCTTCGTGAGCCGCCTCCAGGAAGAGGTGGCCCGGGTGATTGTGGGGCAGCGGTACATGGTGGAGCGGTTGCTCATCGGACTATTGGCGGACGGCCATGTTCTTATGGAAGGTGTGCCCGGGCTGGCGAAGACCCTTACGGTCAGCACGCTGGCCAAGGTGATCAAGACTTCGTTCCAACGCATTCAGTTCACGCCCGACCTCCTGCCCGCGGACCTGATCGGGACGTTGATCTATGACCCTAAGTCCTCGGAGTTTCAAACGAAGAAGGGCCCGATCTTCGCAAATATCATTCTGGCCGATGAGATCAATCGTTCGCCTGCGAAGGTGCAGTCGGCGCTGCTGGAAGCCATGCAGGAGCATCAGGTTACGATCGGACAGAACACCTTTCCGCTCGACGACCCGTTCCTCGTTCTCGCCACGCAGAACCCGATCGAGCAGGAGGGCACCTATCCGCTCCCCGAGGCCCAGGTCGACCGCTTCATGCTGAAGTTGTCGGTGGGGTACCCGGACAAAGATGAGGAAGTGGAGATCCTGCGACGGGTTGCGGGTGGTCCGGCGTATGAAGTTTCGCCCATCATCAGTCCCGACGAGATCCTGCGTGCGCGCGGCGCTGTCCAGATGATCTATATGGATAACCAGGTCGAGCGGTACATCGTCGAGCTCGTCTTCGCGACTCGTGATCCCGCAGCGCACGGTCTCGCTGACCTAGCGGACCTAATCCACTTCGGCGCTTCACCGCGTGCGACCATCAACCTGGCCAAGGCCGCGCGCGCGCATGCCTTCCTCCGACGCCGGGCGTATGTGACCCCCGAGGACGTCCGGGCCGTGGGCCTCGATGTGATGCGGCACCGGGTGATCCTCACCTACGAAGCCGAGGCCGAGGAGGTCACGCCGGAGGACGTGGTGACCCGTGTACTCGACAATATCGAGGTGCCATAGGGGCGCCGGCGAGGCGTTGGGGAGGAATTTAGGTCGATGATCCCGCGGGAGATTCTCAAGAAGGTTCGTCGCGTCGAGATCAGTACGCGAGGCCTCGTGAACGAGGTTTTTTCCGGCGAATACCACTCCGTCTTCAAGGGACGGGGAATGAATTTCGCCGAGGTGAGGGAATACCAGTACGGCGACGACATTCGCAGCATAGACTGGAACGTGACGGCCCGCACAGGGCACCCCTTCGTCAAGGTATTCGAAGAAGAGCGGGAGCTCACGGTCATGTTGGTGGTGGACGTGAGCGCATCCGGGGACTTCGGGACGCGCGAGCGGATGAAGGGAGAGGTGGCGGTGGAGATCTGCGCTTTGTTGGCGTTCTCCGCCATCAACAACAACGACAAAGTCGGCCTGATCATTTTCAGCGATCGTATCGAGAAGTTCGTACCCCCCAGGAAGGGCCGGTCTCATGTGCTCCGCGTGCTCAGGGAGCTCTTCTACCATCAACCCGAGGGACGTGGGACCGATATCAGGGGTGCGCTCGAATATCTGACCCGCGTGATCAAGCGTCGAGCAGTCGTGTTCCTCGTCTCGGACTTCAAGGCTCCCCGGTTCGAAAAGGCGCTGTCGGTTGCGGGAAGGCGGCACGATCTGATTGCGGTGCGCCTGGGCGACCATCGGGAGACGGTACTCCCCGCGCTCGGATATATGGAGTTCGAGGATGCGGAGACCGGTGAGCTGCACACGCTGAATACGGGCGACCCCTTCTTCCGGGCGGAGTTCGAGAATCGAGCAGCCCGGGAGCGGGCCGAATTGGGACAGATCTTTCGGCACAGCCGAGTGGACGTCATCGACATCGAGACAAACCAGCCGTATGTGCAGCCCCTGATGCGTTTCTTCAAGGAACGCGAGAGGCGCTTCCGATGAGCACGCCTGGGCGCTGGCATGTGCGCTGCGCCGCTCGTCGGCGCATTTTGGCTGGAGTTTTCGTGACTGCACTCCTGATCGCTTTAGCGCCGGCACCGCTCCGAGCTCAATCCGCCCGGATCTCTACAGAGTTGGACACGGACTTGGTGTCGGTTGGAGACCCGATGGAGTTCACGGTGCGGGTAGAACACGATCCGACCGCCGTCGTGGTCTGGCCGGACTCGTTGGGCCTTGGCTCCGTCGAAGTGCTTGGAGCCGAAATTTTTCCACTGGCCGACGAGGGGGGCCGCGCCATCACAGGTGCGCGATTCACGTTGGCCGCATTCGAACTCGGAGACATCGAGATTCCGAGCTTCGACATCCGGGTCGAGGCGCCAGATGGCTCCTCGACCACCCTTTCAACGGACCCGTATGTGATCACGGTTCAGAGCGTCGGGTTGGACGAAGGGGGCGATATCCGTGCCATTCGGGGGCCGCTCGGCATCCCGCTGGGTGTGATTTACGTACTACCTTGGATCCTTCTGCTGGCGCTCCTCGTTGGGCTCGGATACTGGGTGTGGGTCAAACGCAGGCCCGTGGAGCCCGGTCCGCGCCGTTTGGTGGTCATTCCGCGCTTTCCCCACGAGGATGCATACGAAGCGCTCGATCGCTTGAAGGCGTCCGACCTCGTGGGGCGCGGGGAGATCAAGGAGTATCATATCCTCGCTTCCGAGATCATCCGCACCTACATCGAAGGCCGGTTCGGCGTGGGCGCCTTGGAGATGACCACGGGTGAGGTCGTCGGGGGTCTTCGGGGCGCGGGTGTCCCTGAAGATGCCGTCCAGACTTTCGGGCGGTTCGCCAACCGCTGCGACCTCGTGAAGTTCGCCAAGCTCTGGCCTGCCCCCGATGCCTGCTGGGATTCCCTCGAGGCCGCTCGTGCGTTTGTGGATCAGACACGGCCGCGCGAAGACCACGTCGACGCGGGCGTGGTGGGCTCAGGTGGCGATGCCGGATTCGGGGCATCGGACTTGACGGCTGTGGGGGCCGTCTCGCCCCACGGTGAGGGGGGGTGATGTACCGTTTCGGGAATCCCCTGTTCTTGAGCCTTCTCCTGGCCATTCCGGGGCTCGTGTATGTGTACGTGCGCCGGCGTCGCCATCGCTCCGGAGCGATCCGGTACTCGGACGTGGAGTCGCTCAAAAAGGCCGATGTAAGACAGACGGGTCGAAACCGGCACGTTCTGTTCGTCCTGCGCGTATTCGCGCTTGCTGCCCTCATCCTCGCGTTCTCTCGCCCGCAGACCGGGGTCACCAGCGACACCGTGAGTGCAGAGGGGATCGATATCATTCTCGCGATCGACGTGTCGAGTTCGATGCTGGCCGAGGATCTGGAGCCCAACCGCCTGGAGGCCGCAAAGGCGGTGGCTGTGGAGTTCGTGGAGGGCCGACGCAACGACCGTATCGGGTTGGTGATATTCGCCGCAGAGGCGTTTACGCAGGTTCCTCTAACGCTCGACTACTCGGTGGTCACCGACCTCATCGGCCAGATGGAGGTAGGCATGATCGAAGATGGGACCGCCGTGGGCATGGGACTCGCCACGGCGATCAAACGGCTTCAGGCTTCAGACGCCGAGTCGCAGGTGGTCATCCTTCTCACGGATGGGCGTAACAACACGGGCGAAATCGGCCCGGTCACCGCCGGCCAGATGGCCCAGGCCCTCGGCTTGAGGGTGTACACCGTCGGGGCTGGCGGCCAGGGCATGGCACGAATGCCGATCGGGGGTGGCCGGTACGCCAACGTCGAGGTCGACATCGATGAGGCCTCGCTCCAAGAGGTAGCGGAGACCACAGGTGGCCGGTACTTCCGTGCGACCGACCGGCAGGGTCTCAGCCGGGTCTACGAGGAGATCGACGCCCTCGAGACCACCGAGATCGAAGTGGACAACTTCACGAGTTATGGGGAGCTCTTCCATTATCCTCTTGCTGCCGGTCTGTTGCTTTTGCTCCTCGAGGTCGGCCTCGGCCAGACCGTCCTTCGTACTTTGCCGTAGTCGTTCACAAAGGAGACCCGTACCGCCGTGTTCCGCTTCGTCTCGACCGAGATCCTCTTCGGGCTGCTTCTGGTCCCGGCTCTGGGTGTATTGTTCTGGGGAACGCGCCAGGCACGAAAACGGGCGCTCGCCCAGTTCGGAGATCTGGCGTTGGTACAGAAGCTGAGTGCGACCCTCAGCCGAAGGGCGCGCGCGGCCAAGGGTGTACTCATGCTTGTGGCGGTCACCTTCCTCATTCTGGCCCTTGCCCGCCCGCAATTCGGGACGCGCGTGGAAACCGTGACGAGTGAGGGACAGGACGTGATGGTCGTGCTCGACGTCTCGCGCTCGATGCTGGCCGAAGATGTGTCTCCGAACCGCTTGGAGCGGGCGCGCCTGGAAATCATGCGCATCGTTCAGCGTCTGGACGGAGATCGGATCGGCCTCGTCGCCTTCGCCGGTAACGCGTTCGTTCAGAGCCCGCTCACGGTGGACTACGGCGCTGCCACCCTCTTCCTGAATGCCATGGACACCGATCTGATCCCCATCCAGGGAACCAACCTGGGCGAGGCGCTCACGGTAGCCTTGGATGCGTTCGAGGAAGGGACAAGGGACTATCGGGTGCTCATCGTGGTCACCGACGGGGAGGACCACGAGGGTGAGATCGAAGGGGCGCTGGAGCGTGCCCGCGACGAGGGGGTACAGATCCATACGGTGGGTATCGGGTCGCTCGACGGGACCCCGATCCCGGAGTTCACTGCTTCGGGTGAAAGGAGCGGTTTCGTCCGAGATGACGAGGGCGCCGTCGTGACGACGCGGCTCGATGAATCGACGCTCGAGCGTGTCGCCGCGGTTACCGGAGGTCGATACTTCCCCGCCTTGGGACCCGGCGCGAACTTGGATCCCTTGGTCGAGGAGGTGGCCGGTGGTGAGGGTCGTGAACTGGAAGCACGAGAGATCACGCTGTTCGATGAACAGTTCCAGATCTTCCTCGGGTTTGCGTTGGTTCTACTCCTCGCCGACGGGTTGATCCCCGAACGCCGGCGGAAAAAAGAGGCGTGGGCCGGGAGGTTCTCATGAACGGCAGAAAAATCCTGACGGGTAGCCTTGGGCAGTGGCGATGGACGGGCGCGCTTTCTGTGGTCGGGGTACTCATCGGCGTCCTGCCGGGTGGGGTTGCTGCTCAGAGGGGCCGTGCCGAGCTGAACGACGGAAACCGCCTCTACGAAGAGGGGCGCTTCGGGGAGGCCCACGAAAAGTATCTGGAGGCGCTGCGAGACGCGCCTGGCCTGCCGCTCGCTCTCTTCAACGACGGAAACGCGCTTTACGAATCGGAAGAGTACGTCCGGGCTTTGGATGCGTACCGGGGAGCGATCGAATCGGGCGACCCGGCGCTTGCAGCAGCCACATGGTACAACCTGGGGAACGCCCTCTACCGCCAGCAGAGGTTTCAGGAGAGTCTCGAAGCGTACAAGGAGGCGCTCCGCATCGATTCGGGAGAGATCGACTACAAGCACAATCTCGAGCTCGCCCTCGAGCAGCTTCAGGAACAGGAGCAGGACCAGGGGTCGGAGGACGCTGAGGGGGACCAGCAGGACGAGGAAGAGCAAGAGAATCAAGACGGGGAGCAGGACCAGGAACCACAGGACCAAGAACAAAACCAGGGTGAAGAGGACCAGGAGCAGGATCCCGATGAGAGCCCGAATCGAGATCAGCCGCCCGAGGGGTCTCCCGAGGAAGAGCAACCTGAGTCGGCCCAGCAGCCGGAGCCCGAACCCGGTGAGATGACTCCAGAAGAGGCTGAGCGGTTGCTTCGAGGCGTCCAGGAGGACCCCGATGAGGTAAACCGACGCCAAGCTCCGTTACGGGGACGACGCCCCGCCAAGCCCTGGTAGGCAAAGACGATGCGTGGCTTGGATTGGGCAGCGACAGTTTTTCTTGCGATCATCGTTCCGGGTGTGGCCGCATCCATGGCTGCACCCTTGGAAGTGGCCGCCGTACAGCTCCAGGTTGACGCTTCGGTCTCCCCATCCGTCGTCCCTCTGAATGGCCAGTTTACTCTCGAGGTGGAGCTGAGGGGCGCGAATCAGGTGGATGCAGAGCCCTCACTTCCGGAGTTGGGAGATTTCTCCCGCTACATCGGCCGGAACTCGTCCACGAGCATTCAGATGATCGGTGGTGTGACGACGGTCTCTTTGACCATCCAATACCGATATCGGGCGATCCGGGAGGGCACGTTCGAGATCGGCGCCGTGGAGGTGGAGGCCGGGGGGCAGGTGCTCCGGACGCGGCCGGTCACCTTAACCGTATCCACGGAGGTTGATGCGGCCGGAGCCGGACCCGACCCATCCGGGATCGGCGCCGAGGACCTTTTTATGGTGGCGGAGGTCAGTAAGACGCGCGTCTACGAGAACGAGCCGATCGAGGTGAGTTATCGGCTTTTCACCCGTCTGAACGTGAGCTCTTACAGCCTCTTTGATCTGGCCGAGAACCAGGGTTTCTGGGTCGAGGAGGTCCCCGGTCCGCGGAATTCTCAGGTCGAACAGAGGGTTCTTGACGGACAACCCTACACAACCGCCGTGCTCCGGCGTGTCGTCCTGTTTCCCGCTGGGCCGGGTACCAAGACGATCGAGCCCATGAGCGTCGAGGCCAGCGTTCGCGTTCGGCGGCAGACGCGGAGCCTTCTCGATGACTTCTTCAGCGGGAGTAGGTTCTTCCCATCGCAGGAAGCGACCGTAATCACGTCGGCCCCTGTGGCGGTCGAAGTCCTGCCCCTTCCGGTTCCGGGGAGGCCTCGGAGCTTCACCGGGCTCGTAGGCCGGCTGGACGTGAGCGCCTCCATCGATCGATCCAGTGTCGAGACCAACGATGCGGTGACGCTGGAGCTGATCGTCGAGGGAGAGGGGAATCTCCGGGGTTTGGCGGCACCTATCATCGATTTCCCGGCCGACTTCGAGGTCTTCCCCCCTGAAGTCACGGAGTCGATCGATCGCAGTGACTCCCGAATTCGCGGGAGCAGAACCTACGAATACGTGCTGATTCCGAGGTCCCCCGGGGAAAAAACCATCCCGCCTGTCGAGATGAGCTATTTCGACGCTGAGAGTGCCCTGTACGCCACATCGGCCTCACAACCGCTTCGGCTCGACGTCACGGGCGACGCCGTTATCGGGGCCCCCAGTGGACGGGCCGGCGTGGAGACCCTGCGCGAGGACATCCGGTTCATCCAGATCGGTCCTCCCAGCCTCGGAGTGCTCGGAGGTTCGCTCGCCGATGCACCGGGCTTCTGGATCGTCGCTCTGTTGCCTCTCGTGGCTCTGCTCGGAGCCCTGGGCCTACGAAAGCACTGGGACCGGCTGGAGGGTGATGTAGCGTACGCGAGGGGACGGCGAGCCGGGCGTCTCGCCAAGAAGCGTCTCGCCCAGGCACGCGTGGTCATGTCGGAGGGTGACGCCCGTGCTTTTTACGCCGAAGTCGAGAGAGCGTTGCGTGGATTCCTCGCCGACAAGCTCAACGTCGCCGAGGCCGGATTCATGTCCCAGGTTGCCGAGGAGGAGCTCCGTAGACGTGGAGTTCCGGGGGTAGACACAAGGGATTATTTCGCTTGTCTGGGTGAGTGCGATCGTGCGCGCTTCGCTCCTCCAAGATCCAGCGCAGAGGAGAAGTCCGGATTCCTCGGCCGGGCGGCAGAAGCGATGACCGCGGTGCAGGAAGGACTCTCCTGATGCGTACCGTGGTCTTTGCTGCGATGGTGGCGATTGCCATGTTCGGGACGCCCCCCTCCGCGGTCACTCAGGTGGAGTTCTACCAGGAAGGGAACCGATTGTACCAAGAAGGGGACTTCGAGGGGGCGCTCGCCAGCTACCTGCGGTTGGTGGAGGCTGGTTTCGAGAGTGGCGAAGTCTACTACAACATTGGCAACACGTACTTTAAGCTCGGTGATGTCGCCCCATCGATCTTGTACTACGAGCGTGCCCGCCGGCTGCTCCCTGGGGATGCAGACGTTCAGGCCAACCTCGATCTCGCGCGATCCTTGACTGTGGACGAGATCGAGCCCCTCCCGCGGTTCTGGCTCTTCAGTGCGTTGGATTGGTGGGTCGGCCTTATGTCGAGGACGCTCCTCATCGCGGTCGTCGCAGCCTCCTACCTGGTCGGGATTGGCGCCGTGCTCTTGCTCGTCCTGAAGAGGGGAGCGCACGTGGCGGTGTGGGGCAGACGGATCGCATCAGCCTCGGGTGTCGTGTTCTTCATGTTCGGACTCAACCTGGCCGTTCGGGAGTTCGAATTGGGACAGGCGCAGGAGGCCGTCGTACTCCAACCTCAGGTCGACGTGCTGAGCGCCCCGCTGGACGACGAGACGCTCACGATCTTCACTGTGCACGAAGGGACCAAGGTTCGGATCGATCGCTTCTCCGAGGAGTGGGCTGAGGTCGTGCTGGAGGATGGTAGGGTGGGCTGGGTCCAGGTGGGGGTGCTGGAGACGATCTAGGGGCGGGTCGTTTGGGGTCTCCGGCAGCTAAAGCGGACTTGTTCACGGCGCGGCGAAAGGAGGCGACCCCTCGGGCGGCAAAGCCCCGCGCCCTCCGGATCAGCCTAGGAACCAGCCCAGGAACCGGAGATCATCTTCGTCATCTTCGTCTTCATCGTCTTCTTCAACGTCTTCATCCATCGCGAAGATGAGAACCTGACCGTATTGCTGGACCGCCACTAGCTCCGAGGAGCGAGGGTAAATTGGGACCAAATAGTATGGTCCGAAGCGAAGGACGGACCAATTCTCGCTGGCACGCTGGACCCGGCTCCCCGATAGAATCTCCTGGTTCAGGATCCGGAACGCCGCAGCCACCACCGGCGCACAGTCCCCCGGTCGCTCGACGACATGGATGGGCTCGCCCGACGAGACCCTCTCCAGCCCGAAGTCCGCACGGCTCGCCACCGGGTCCTCGTCCTCCGAGGTGAACAGAGGGGTGTAATGTTCCAGATCGAGCAGTCGTTCTGCATGGTCGAGGGGCCCGCATGACCCGGCTTCCTGGGCCCGTCCGCTCGCTCGCTGCCCTGCGACGGCCGCCGGAGTCCAGAGGAGGCTCGACGCGCACAGGATCGTGACCGCGAGGAACTTCAGTTGGCGATGCATCAGTCGGCTTCCTTCTTGACCTTAAAGTCGTTCCTGTTGGCGAGGCCCGTCTCTCCGAAGGGCCCTTTCCGCTCTCACCGGTAGACCCGGTCGGGGCAAATCATATACCCCGGCCACGGCGCGACCCCCCTCTCCCAGTCCCGGAGGTCGCTCCGGCTGGGCCCCGCCCTGAACCGCAGTTGGGGTTCCGGGATGGGCCGGACGTCGAACGTGCCGTCGGGCCTCGGGGTCCACCGGTTGCATGTGCCCGGATTCGCTACGATCCCTCGATGCACGGGGTGGGTGTGAATCTGGCCGAGGATCGTCCCATCGCTGGCGGTGATCTCCGCCTGGTAGAGCGGCCCAGGGTTAACGCTTGCTCCAGAGGAGAATGACTCCGCACGGGCTCAAGCCCCCGTAAAAGACGGGCGTGCTGATCCCACGGTAGACTTCCACCGCCTCCAAGTTCCAGGGGCTGAACATGTCGAGATCGAAGTCACGCATTGGGACGTTATCCAGGTACACGCCCATCCTACACCCATCTGGGTTCCTGAAGCTTCTGTATCGCCTGTTCAAGGCTTGAGCGCCGTTGCGTCCATATCGGACGTCCACGCCCGGAACTCGAAAGAGGACATCTGACAGGAAGACCGCGTTGATGGCGTCCAGGTCTGCCGAGGTGAACTGCCTCCCAAAGCCCCGTCGTGCCCTCCGGTAGAATCCGTTCCGTTCGAGATATGCAGAGCGGACCGTGACCTCGATCCCTTCGAGTTCGATCGGTTGCGTGGACATCGGGACGTTGACTTCGACCGTTTTTTCAGATTGGACGACCAGTGTGGTCGTGCGGGGGGCGTAGCCCAGGTGGGTGAATCGGATCTCTACGAGCCCCGGCTCCACGTCCTCAAGCTCAAAACGGCCCCCTCCGTTCGTCACGGTAGCGGGTTGACCGGGGCCTAACAGCGTGACCTCCACGTCTGAAATCCCACGGTTTGATCTGCCTTCTTCCGTAACCCGACCGACGATCTTCCCCGGAGCCGGGGGGTCGCCGGTCGCGTCACGATCGAAGTCCTGGGAGGCGATCGGCCCGGGCAGGAGCCCGAGGATGGCAACGATGAGAAGGGAACTGCGCGTCATGTCGGATCACTTCGAATGTTTCTGTGGTTCTGTACCCCAAGATTACGGTGCGCGGTCCCTGACGATTGCCCCGGGGTCGATGGTTTCGAGCATGAGAGGGCAGGCGTCGGCGATCGATGACTGCCCGGTCGGGCTCTGGTCAGCCTGAAGCCTTGTTGACCCAAATGTCCTGAGGCCTTGTTGACACAAATATGTAGACTGTACGTATAGGGAACTGGACCTTCGCGGCACGCTTGACTCGGAACCCCGCGTCGGTAAGACTCCTCTAGACTTCTCCGATCCCATAGCGGATAGAAAAATCCATATGGTTGTCCGCAGCGACGCACTCACCGAAATTCTTCTCCTCGGGCTCATCCTTTTCGGACCCATCCTGCTCTCGACGCCACCGGGCCTACAGGCACAGCAACGCGGGTCCGCCCAGGGGAGCACCGAGCCAGCTCAGGACGCGAGCGTCGACGCTGAGTATGACCACGAGTTTGCTGCGCGCGCGCGGGCCGTGCGAACGCGAACCTCGATCGATGTGGACGGTCGTCTGGACGAGCCGGTGTGGGCCGAGGCTCCTGTCATCACGGACTTCATCCAGTCGAACCCGGCGGAGGGAGAACCCGGCACCCAGCCTACCGAGCTCCGCATCGCCTTTGACGATAACGCGATCTATATCGGGGCGATGCTCTACGATCGCTTTCCGATCACCACGCGGCTCCAGCGGCACGATGTCGGAGGCGGCGACTTCGACTGGATCATGGTCAATCTCGACAGCTACCACGACCACGAGACGTCTTACAATTTTGGAACGAATCCATCGGGCTCGTTTCACGATGCTGTGGCATCCAGTGGCGGCGGTGGGGGCGGTGGCGGGGACACCTCGTGGGATCCCGTCTGGGAGCATGCCACCCAGATTACCGATGTGGGGTGGTCGGCGGAGATGCGGATTCCGTTCAGTCAGCTTCGTTTCAGCCCCGATGATGAGCAGGTGTGGGGCATCCAGATGAGAAGAGCCATCCACCGTAACCAGGAGCAGGTGACCTTTCCCTTTACACCGACCCTGGCACGGGGAGGGGCCTCCCGGTACGCGCACCTCGAGGGGATCGAGGGCATCAGATCCGGCCAGAGGCTGGAGCTCCTGCCCTACGTGGCGGGTCGTGGAGAGTATCTTCAGCTGGGGGTTCCCTCGGGCATCAATTTCTCGAACCCCTATCGAAGCGGATCCGATTACTTCGGTCAGGCCGGGCTGGACCTGAAGTACCGGTTGGCGTCGAACGTCACACTGGACGCCACGGTGAATCCCGATTTTGGTCAAGTGGAGGTGGATCCCTCCGTCATCAACCTGACGGCGTTCGAGACCCGGTTCCAGGAGCGTCGTCCGTTCTTCGTGGAGGGTGGAGACCTCTTCCGGATTGGAGAAGGGGGCCCGGCCGGGAGCACGGGGCGGGCTCCTCAGCTGTTCTACTCCCGCCGGATCGGACGATCCCCGTCGGGCTCCGCGCCGTCTGAGGCTGTGTTCACCGATGTGGCCACCGCCACGACCATCCTGGGCGCCGCCAAGGTCACGGGGAGGGTAGGGGACGGTTGGTCACTGGGGCTCCTCGATGCGGTCACCTCCCAGGAAACCGCCACGTACATGGACGCCAATCAGGTAGTGGATCAAGCCGTGGTCGAGCCCCGGACAAACTACCTGGTGGGGAGGATTCGTAGGCAGATCAGGGGCGGAGAGACCCGGTTCGGCGTATTCGGCACGGCCGTGAACCGGAGCCTGGCGGGGACGGGAATGGATAGCCGTCTTCACTCGGCGGCGTACTCCGGAGGTGCGGACTTCGCCCACGAGTGGTCGAATCGAACCTACCGGATCAGCACCATGTTCACGGGGAGCTACGTGCAGGGAGATCCGGCCGCGATCACACGGACGCAGCAGTCCTCCACCCGGTACTATCAGCGTCCCGACGCGGACCATGTGACCCTGGACGTGAATGCGACCTCTTTGGCCGGCTATTATGCGATGGTGGACCTCGCGAAGCAGGCCGGAGCGTTTGGTGCGAAGGTGGCGATGGCGGCGGCCAGTCCGGGCTACGAAGTGAACGACATGGGATTCCAGTCCGCCTCGGACCGGCTCATCCTGGACACGAACTTCAGCTACAACCACCCGGACCCGGGCCCGATTCTGAGAGAGTGGGACGTCCGGTGGAGCCCGGACGCGGTGTGGAACTATGCCGGCGACCGGGTCTGGACCGAGGTGAACGGCGACTTCAATTTTCAGTTGCTGAACTACTGGGGTGGAGGGGTCGGACTCGCCTACAACCCCCCGTACGACGACGATCGGCTGACGCGTGGGGGACCGATGGCCCGCACTCCGCGCCGCCTCTCGGGAAGTGCGAACGTCAGCTCGGACGGAAGGCGCCAGACCGTCGGGCGCCTGAACTACAATTGGGCGGTCGAGGACGGAGACTCCTGGAACCAGAACGTCAGCTTCAACCTGACCACGAATGCCGGCGAGCGGCTCAGGATCCAGCTCGGGCCGGCGTTCACCCGACGCCACGCCTCGGCCCAGTACGTAACGTCCGTGGCGGACGCCTTAGCAGATCAGACCTTCGGTCGGCGCTATATCTTCGGCGGACTCGACCAGACCACCGTCTCACTCGAAACGACGCTAAACTTCACATTCACTACCGGGCTGTCTCTGCAGCTCTATGTCGAGCCTTTCATCTCCACCGGAAACTATCGTGAGCTGAAGGAGCTCGAGCGGCCGGGGACGTTCAATTTCCTAGAGTACGGAACGGACATCGGGACCCTCTCGCAGGATCCGGACGGGAGCTATGCCGTCGATCCGGATGGGACCGGACCCGCCGCGCCTTTCGTAGTGTCGGACCGCGACTTCAGCCACCGCAGCCTCATCGGGAACGCTGTGCTCCGCTGGGAGTGGCGGCCGGGGTCGACCCTGTTTCTCGTGTGGCAGCAGCGCCGGATCAACTCACTCAGGGGAGACGGCATCAATGGGACCGATCCCTGGATCGGCGGGTTCGGGCTCGGCCGTGACGTGGGCGACATGTTTGCCACGCCGGCAGACAACATTTTCCTGATCAAGGTGAACTACTGGCTGAATCCCTGACGATTGTCTCGGGGATCGAGCGGTACCTTTGCCTCCGCAGCAGCCTCATAATGGGAAGCCATATGGGAGATGTATGAGGTCTTCAGACAGCCGCTGGACGATCGCCGCCTGGCTCCTAGTGGTCGCCAGCCCTGCCTGCGGAGGCACCAGGACGGCGGTGGAGATGCCCCTATCTCCGGTTGGCGTCTCGATAGCCGAACTCGAGGCACTTTACCGCGCCCGTTCAGACAGCACCCGTATGTACTTCACCGAGGCCGACGTTCGCTTCATGACCGGCATGATCATCCATCACGCCCAAGCGCTTCAGATGGCAGGTCTCGCTCCCACCCATGGCGTTGGCCCGTCAGTGCGGACTCTGACGGCCCGAACCATCAACGCCCAGCGAGACGAGATCACGGCGATGCAGCAGTGGCTCCGGGATCGCGGGCAGCTCGTTCCCGAGGTGCCCGCCGGGGGAGTCGACCCGACGGTGGGCGTGCCAGATGACGAGATGCTCATGCCGGGGATGCTGACGTCCCAGCAGATGGGGGAGCTCGACGCTGCGAGGGGCCCAGATTTCGACCGGCTCTTCCTTACCTTTATGATTCAGCACCACGGAGGGGCCGTGACCATGGTCCACGACCTTTTCGCTACCGACGGCGCGGCGCTCGACGAGGTGGTCTTCAAAATCGCTTCCGATATTCAAGCGGATCAGACGACCGAGATCGCGCGGATGGAGCGTATGCTGGAAGGCTATTGACTGTCACTCTCAATACAGGATGATCTTCATGACGAGCATGCTTCCGGCGCACCAGCGCGTCTCATGGACGGTTGTTTACCGCTTCTTGGGCCTTCCACTTGCCGTGGGCCTGCTTGGCACGGCCGGCTGTGCCTCTGGTTCTGCCAGCTCGGGGATCTCCGCGACGCTCGCCAATACCGCGGTCGAGACTGCGCCGAGCCCGGATCCCCGCATCGGCCTCGAGGCAGGGCTTTTCGATGCCGAGGAGGCGATATGGAATTTACGGTTGCTGTCGGCGACGCCGCCGCCGCAGGACTTCGTGGGCGTCACGAACTCCGACCTGGCTTTTAAGGGTGACTACGCCATTCAGGGAAACTACAACGGCATCCAGGTCTGGAACATCGAGGATCCCCGCCAGCCGTTGCTCGTAACGGGTTATTTCTGCCCCGCGTCGCAAAGCGACGTCTCGGTCTATGGGGACCTTCTGTTCGTGTCCGGCGAGGGATTCGGGGGCCGGCTCGACTGTAGCGCGGAACGGATCGAAGAGTCTGTGAGTCCCGAGCGCCTTCGTGGCGTGCGGATCTTCGACATCAGCGACATCCGGAACCCCGAGTACATCGCCAATGTGCAAACCTGCCGCGGGTCGCACACGCACACGTTGCTGAAGGACCCGAACGACGACGAGAACGTTTACGTCTATGTCTCTGGCTCCGCGCCGGTGCGTCCCGCCGAGGAGCTCTCCGGATGTTCCGGCGCTCCGCTGGAGGAGGACCCGAATTCCGCACTCTTTCGCATCGAGGTGATCAGAGTGCCGCTTGCCAATCCCGAGCGGGCGGCCATCGTGAGTTCGCCGCGGATCTTCGCCGACCTCGTCGCGCCCCCGATCCATGGCCCGGCGCCCGACGATCTCCTCGCCATCGAAGACGCGAGGGCGAGGGGTGCTTTCGTCGCTGACTTCTCCGATGGGCCTCAGGTACTCCCTGAAGGGCAGGTCAGGGAGTTGCTCTCCCAAGTGGTCGCCGCACGCGGGGGCAGCGGCGCGCCGACTGCGGCGGACAGCACGGCCCTGCGCGCATTCGTCCTCGAAGTGGTCGCTCAGACAGAACTGGAGCAGCAGGGCGCCGGTCCCGGTCTGGGTCCCACGCAGTGTCACGACATCACGGTGTACCCGGAAATTGGGCTCGCTGGCGGCGCTTGCGGGGGCTACGGCTTCCTCATCGATATCAGCGATCCGGTCAACCCGGTGCGCATCGGGGCCGTTAGTGACGAGAACTTCTCCTATTGGCACTCGGCGACGTTCAACAACGACGGCACAAAGCTCCTCTTCTCGGATGAGTGGGGCGGCGGCGGCGCGCCAAAGTGCCGCGCCACGGATCCCATGGAGTGGGGTGCCGACGCGATTTTCACGCTCGAAAACGAACAGATGGAGTTTCAGAGCTACTACAAGCTGTCCGCGCCGCAGACACCAGAGGAGAATTGTGTGGCGCACAACGGCTCGCTGATTCCCATCCCCGGCCGTGATGTGATGGTACAGGCGTGGTACCAAGGAGGCATCTCGGTCTTCGACTGGACCGATCCCGGCAGCCCGGTCGAGATCGGGTTCCACGACCGCGGGCCGGTGGATCCGACCCGCATGCGGATGGGCGGGAGCTGGTCGGTCTATTGGTATAACGGAGTGATCGTGAGCTCGGAGATCGCCCGTGGGCTCGACATCTTCGAGCTCACGCCCAGCGCGCTCCTGTCGCAGAACGAGATCGACGCCGCGAAGTCGGTCAGGCTCGACTACCTGAACGCACAGGGCCAGCCCCAGTTCGTTTGGCCGGCCACATTCGCCCTCGCGGGAGCCTACCTGGACCAGCTCGAGCGGTCCGGCGGGCTGCCGGCGTCACGGATCGAGTCAACGCGGCGGGAGCTCGATGCTGCGGAGCGCGCGTCGGAAGCCCCGCGGCGGGAGGCGCTCACCAGGATTGCCGGCGAGTTGTCGGGAGAGGTCGGTGGGTCGAGCGACGCCGCCAAGCTGCAGATGCTGTCGGCGACCGTGCGGGAGTTGGGGTCGATGTAAAGCGTCGATGTAAAACGTCGACGGGCCGGTAGCCCGCCTACCGCCGATCCGCGGATGGGAGGCAGCCGGCAGCGCTAACCGGTGGCTCAGCTCACTGATTCCCCCAGCGCGCTGATAGCCTGTCGTAGCTGTTCATCCGTCAGATAGGGTGCCGGACCGACCCGGAGGACGTTACCTCGGTGGTCGACGTGAACACCACGCTCGGCCAGCGCGTCCTTGATACGGGGAGCCTCCCGGGACGTCAGAGCGAGGAATCCGCCGAGCGACTCCAAAGGGACCGAACGGTCTCGGTCCACCACTGCCGGATCGAGATCGAGCGCGTCGAACTCGTTCACGAGAAGTCCAATCTGTTGTTGGCTGCAGGCGCGCAGGCGGTCTTGGGTAAGGTCCTGCTCTGCGAAGAAGTCCAAAACCGCGGCGGCTCGATAGTGACTGGTGGGATCGTACGTCGCGCCGGCGAAGCGCGTGGGACGATCGCTGTATGCGACGCGGCTTTCCCCGTCCGACCTCTCACTCGCCGCCTTGTCGTCGGCCAGTGTAGCGAACTCGCTGAACCAGCCCGTGAGGACTGGTCGGAGCCGACAGTCGCGAGGGAATCTCAACCAGCAGTTTCCTTCGCCCATCTGCATGTACTTGTAACCACCCCCGACGATGAAGGCGCCATCGAGCCCTTCCGCGGGCAACGAGAGTGGAGCCACGTTCGTGGAGTGATATGCGTCCACAAGCAGCTCGGCACCGACCCTCTCGCAGGCTTCCAGGACTCCACCCAGGCCCGGAACGATATGTGCGTTTTGGAAGAGGACGCACGATACGAGCACCGCAGCTGTGCGATCGTCTACTTCTGAGATCAGCCGCTCGGCCAGCGTGGAGGCCGGAGGAGCCGAAACCTTGACCACCTCGACACTCTCTTCGGACAAACGATCGAGTTGCCGCCGGATAGTGTGAAACTCACCGCTCGTCGTCACCAGACGCGGTCGTGCCGCCAGGGGGAGGGCGGAAAGGACGCGAGTGACGAGCTCGTGCGTATTCTGTCCGAGCGCCACGAAACCTGCTTGATCGTCGAGCAGCGTGGCGACGGCCTCTCGGTATCGCTCAGCCTTTAACTCGGCGAGGTCCCATTTTAGATCCACATGCCGGGCCGCGTCGAGCCATACCCTTTGCTGAGCCTCGAAAGCAACGTCGGGCCACGCTTGGTGGGAGTGACCTGTGAGCAGCAGGCGCTCCGAGACGCGAAACCGTGAATAGTGCTCGGCGAGATCGGATGCGTCGATCGGGTGGGGTTCGGTCATAACGGGGGAGACCGGACTTACTGGAGAAGGGTCTGCTCCCGCTTACGCAGAATGAACACGCCCTCCCTACCGCTGGTCACGATGACAATCCCACTCTCGAAAAACGGATAGTTGCTCCAGGAGCCGTCCATTCCGGGTGCGTCAGGCGACCCCGGGACGGTATCGAAGAAGCCCACCACCTCAGGGTTCTCCCTGTCCGAGATGTCGAGGATGCGTAATCCACTCACGTAGTTCGACTGGTACATCAGGTCGCCTCGGATGTAGAGATTGTGGTCCGAGGACGGGTTGTCGGCGAAGTATTCCCTTGCCAGAATCGGATCGTCCAAATCGGTTACGTCCCAGATCAGAGTACGTGTCTGGGCGACGCTGCCTCCGACCTCGTCGAGCTCATCGTTCGAGTAGAAGTAGCGGTGGTCTTCGTCGATCCACCCCTGATGGGCGTAGGCGACGTTGGGATACGTCGCCGTCGAGAGTGAGACCGGATTGGTTTTGTCCGTGACGTCGGCGATGCTCAACGCCGTCTCATTGGCACCGAAGCAGATCTCCCGGCCCTGGTGCTCCTCGTCGGGGCCGTGGTAGACGATACACTGGGCGTCGTGGCTGTAGCCCGTACCCTGACGGCCCGTGCCCATATCCTGAAAACAGCCGGCAAAGAGCGGAGCCCGCGGATCCTGAATGTTGATCATGTGGAGGCCGCCGCCGCAGGTTTCGCCGCCCTCACCCGCCCCCACCGCGTAGGCGAACCCGGTCTCCTCGTTGATCACGATGTTGTGAGCGCTCGCGATCTGGCTGTAGTGAGCGTCCTCCTCGAAGGTCACCGGGTCGCTCCTGACGTCCCTCAGTTTGGTGAGGTCGAAGATCTGCATCCCGTGGGCACCAGCGCCATCGGCTACGATGAAGGCATGGTCTCGGTAGACCTTGATGTCCCTCCAAACGTCCGCCGTGGCGCCCTCGGTTAGCGGAAGATCCCCTAGGTACCTGGGATTTACGGGGTCACTGACGTCTACGAAGGAGGTGCCATCGTAGCGTCCCACGAGCGCGTATTCCCGACCCGAGTCTGGGTCGGTCCATCCCCAAACGTCGTTCACCTCGACGCCGCGTCTCCCCCCGAGGTCCGCCACGGAGAGAAACGACAGCAGGTCCAGGTCCGTGCAGCTGAAAGCGTCCGCCGCCCCCCCTCACAATCCACCTGGCTGCCGGTGATCGAGGCGAAGGTAGCGGGCGGTTCTGGGAACACCTTCCCGGCCTGCGACCATACTCCGCTTTGGCGCTCGAAGATCGAGACCGAACCTAGGTTGAAGTCGTCCCCGCTGACTCCCAATGCGGCGACATCGCCCCGCACCGCGAGGGTGCCAGCGAACAGATCGCCCGGTGCAGGCTCCGAACTGGCGAGTTTGCTGGCTTCGATCCATTCGCCCGAAGGGCTGCGATACATCAAATAAGCTCGCCCCTCGAATTCAGAGGCACCGGGAGCGCCGAACCAGGCTTCGCCGCCGCTGAAGTACATGGCTACTCCCAGCTGTACCCCTGGATTTCCTCCATCGAAGGTTCTCAGGGTAGCTCCTGCCTGCCATTCCTCGGTCGACTCGTCGTAGGAGAACTCGAACACGACACCCCTACCGAGCTCATGAAAGGCGGCTGCGACCAAAGCAACGCCACCATCGAGCCCCACAGTGATGCCGAAAGCGCTGTTGGGCCCGGTTTCCGGCCCTGTGAGCTTGCTCTGCTCCGACCAGTTCCCGGTGGCTGCGTCACGCCTGAACACGTATGCCGCTCCGGTACCGTTGTCCTTCTGGGCAGTGCCGATCAGAGCGAGATCGCCCTCCACGGCGATCGACATTCCAAAGAGCTCATTAGGCCCAACGTCACTGCCCATCAGCTTGTCGGTCTCGCTCCACCGGCCCGTGGCTGGGTCTCGCTCGAATACGTAGACCGCACCGCGGCCCTCCGAATTTGCCCACGAAGCCGTTAAGAAGTGGTCTCCATCCGCCGCCGAGACTCGACCGATGAAATTTCCCTCGTACGCATCACTCGCGGTCAGGATTTGGGTTTCACGCCACTGATCGCTTCCGTCCTTTTCGAACACGTAGATCGCCTGGAGAAGGGTCGAGCCGACTAGGAGTTGGTCCCCGGAGAGTGTCACAGTTCTGCCGAAACGGTCTCCGATGATCGAATTGGATGCCTCGAGTCGTTGGACCTCAACCCAGTCCGCACCGGAATCCTTCCGGTAGACATACACGTACCCAGGGGACGTGTCGCTCAGTGACTCCCCGACGACCACCTCGTCGCTTCCCACGGCCAGGGCCTCCCCGTATCCCTGCCCGGCCAGGGGGGTTGCCGATAAAAGGCTCAAGGCCAGCAAGGCCAACTTCACGCTCGATTGCCGCACTGCTTCCACCCGTCAAGAGTTTTCCGATGTGATGCCACGCCGGCTTGATCGATGACGGCGTCTTGCACGAATTCCACAGACAATAGACCAGCGGGATCGTCTGTGTTCCGGGACTGGCACGGGCTCCCCTTGCCACCTGCGTTTTGTTTTAGCAAGCTTGGGGCAGTCACTGCCACCTGGTCCACTGAACTTCTTCAATAGCTTTGTAGGGGACATCCATGAAAAAGACCCTTTTGAACTCCGTCTTGATGCTCATGCTCGCGGGATGCGCCTCCACGTCCATGGGAGCGCCCGCGAGCGGCGCCGCACCGACATCGGACCTAGCGGTGCCCGAAGCTTCTTCGGCGAATATGTTCTATACGAGCCAGCAGGCTGCCCGTGGCCAGGGATTGTTCCAGGACAACTGTGTCTCCTGCCATTCGTCGTCCGAGTTCTCCGGATCCTTCTTCGAGCGGCGCTGGAGCAACCGAGCGGTGGGGGACATCTATGAATTCGTCCTCTACGCCATGCCCGACGACAATCCGGGTGGCCTGCCTGAGCAGACCTATGCTGACATTGTCGCGTTCATGCTCCGAATGAACGACTTTCCCGCAGGCGATTCCGAATTGCCGACGTCGATGGACATGTTGATGGAGATGAAGATGTTCGCGGACGGTGGTGGCCAATAGCCAGACTTCACCAGGCATGAAAAAGCCTGAATCCGGGGTGGATCGAAGGACGTTCCTGAAGGCCGCGACAGCCGGGGCCGGCATGAGCCTCGCGGGGTTCACGCCCACTGCCGGTGAGATCCACTCCCCCAAGCCCTCGAGTGACGGATCCCACAGATCCGAACAGGTCGCTCCGGACGTCGTCGTCGTCGGCGCAGGGAATTTCGGAATGTGGACGGCGTTTTACCTCACGCGGCTCGGAGCCAACGTGACCGTCGTCGACAAGTACGGCCCGGCCAACTCGCGCTCGACATCGGGTGGGGAGACACGCGGCGTCCGGTCTTCGTACGGTGGCCGACCGGGTGGACTTCTTTGGAACCGCTGGGCCAACGAGGCGATGAAACGTTGGGCGCTGTGGGACGAGGAAGGGAGCCGTCAGCTCCTGCCCAAGTTGTTCTTCAACACCGGAGACTTGATCGCGCGGCCCCAGATGGTTTCGTATCTCGAGGACACGATGGCGGACTGGGATACGCTGGGTGTTCCCTATGAGCTCCTCACCCCTGAAGAGATTCGGTATCGTTGGCCAGTGATCGGCTCGGAGGGCGTTGGTGTCGGGCTCTATGAGCCGGGGGCGGGTGTGGTGCGCGCCCGCCGTGCAATCGAGAGCGTGGCGGAGGTTTTCCGGAAAGAGGGCGGGCAGGTGACCATCGCAGCTGCAGAGATGGGCGCTCGGGACGGAAGGCAATTGAACGAGCTGAATCTGAGTCCTGGGGAGCGAATTGCGGCCGCGACCTATGTGTTCGCGTGCGGACCGTGGTTCCCCAAAGTTTTCCCGCAGCTCATGGGCAAACGTTTGAGGATTTCAATGGGGCACACGTTCTATTTCGCGGTGCCGCCTGGGGACAACAGTTATTCATTCCCCAACCTTCCCAGCTGGGGTTTCCCCGGTGTCACGGGGTGGCCCGCCCTCGGGAGGGACCATCGGGGCTTTCGTGTACGGACCGGGGGCCGTGGGCCGGAAGATCCGGACCTCAGCGACCGCTGGATTCCGATGGAGTACCACGAGCGGCCGAGGCAGATTCTAGCCGACTACTTCCCGGGTCTGGTGGATCAACCGATCAATGAGACCCGTGCCTGCCACTATGAATCCAGCGTCAGCCGGAATTTCATCATCGACAAGCACCCCGATTTCGACAACGTGTGGCTTGCGGGAGGTGGATCGGCGGAGTCTTTCAAGCAGGGCCCGGTCTTGGGTGAATACATCGCCCGGCGCGTAATGGGCATCGACGACGAGCCGGAGCTCGCCGAAGGCTTCAGGCTTAGTGAAGAGGAGTTCGACTAGCCCCCCCGTCAATCCGCGAGCAGGAAATCCTTCAGAGCGGACATCTCAGGAGGGATCGGCGTCACGTGACGCTCAGCCCGTAAGCACGCCGCCAGGCGCTCCGGGATGGGCACCTCGCCCCCGATCTCGGGCTCCACGGCCTCTCGAAATTTCACCGGATGGGCCGTGCAGAGCACCACGCAGGGTCCCTCGCCGAAGGCCCGGCGCCCCGCCTCGGCGCCCAGATAACCCACCGCCGAGTGAGGGTCCAAGACGTAACCCGTTCTCCTGTAAACCCGCTTTATACACCGCCGTGTCTCGTCGTCGTCGTGAACGCTTCCAATCAGGTCTTTCCGGAGGCGATCGACGTCCCCGTCATAAAGGGCGAGGATACGGGCGAGGTTGCTCGGGTCTCCGACGTCCATGGCGTTCGAGACTGTGGGAATGGATGGGCGAGGACGGACCACCCCGGTCTGCAAGTACTCCGGAACCATGTCGTTCACATTGGTCGCCGCTACGAACCCTCGGCTCGCCACACCGAGCCTCTTGGCCATCAACGCGGCCGTCAGGTTGCCGAAGTTCCCGGACGGAACCGAAAAGAGTGGAGCCGAACCTCTGGGCAACTGTGCCGCCGCGTGGACGTAATAGAAAATCTGTGGAAGCAGGCGGCCGATATTGATCGAGTTCGCCGAGCTGAGGCGAATCTCGTCGGCAAGGATCGGGTCCGAAAACGCGGATTTTACCAGGTGTTGGCAGTCATCGAACGTGCCGTCGACCTCCAACACGCGCACGTTTCCTCCGAGGGTCGTGAACTGTCGTTCCTGGAGGGAGGTGACCTTACCCTTGGGAAACAGGATCACGGTCCGGATGCCCGGTAAGCCGAAGAACGCCTGGGCGACCGCGCTCCCGGTGTCTCCCGACGTCGCCGCGAGGATGGTGAGCGGAGCGTCGCCCTCGCTGCCCAGGTAGCCCACGAGCTGGGCCATGAAACGGGCGCCGACATCCTTGAACGCCAGGGTCGGACCGTGGAAGAGCTCGAGCAAATACAGGTCATCCATAGACCCATCCTCGCTCTTGAACCCATCATCGCTCAGGGCGACCAGCAGAACCTCGAAGTTAAACGCGGCATCGACGATGCGGTCGAGATCATCCGAGGGGATGATCGAGCCGAGGAGGTGTCGCGCCACGGCGCGCGAGACGACCGAGAAGGATTGGCCGTGTAACCCCGCCAGGACCGTGGCGTCGACCGGGTCGATCCGCTCCGGCAGGTAAAGCCCCCCATCCGGCGC
>Ga0114996_10002116_pt1 | contig 25961 bp, 24 predicted proteins | sample ArcticOcean_MG_C_4_FD_87039 | JGI IMG/M metagenome (GOLD analysis project Ga0114996, IMG submission 87039) | Marine microbial communities from western Arctic Ocean - ArcticOcean_MG_CB4_134 | ecosystem: Environmental > Aquatic > Marine > Oceanic | place: Arctic Ocean: Canada Basin | collected... | reverse complement strand
GTTCCGCAACACCGACGGGTGTCTTGTTGAAGATGGTCGAGTGGTCGATCTGGCCCTCGCCCGTAATAACGAGGTCAGCGCCCTCCAATGTTGCGTCCAATCCCACGACGTTTAGGACGATATCAACCCCGGCGGCGAGGCGCGCATCCAGGAACGCCATCAACCCTGCGCCCAGTCCGCCCGCTGCGCCTGCGCCCGGCCGCGTCCGAACACTGACGCCAAGATCGTGCTCCACCACATCGGCGAATCGGGATAGGGCGGCGTCGAGCTGCTTGATGTTCTCTTTCGTCGCGCCCTTCTGAGGCCCGAACACCGCAGAGGCTCCGTCATCGCCACAGAGCGGGTTGTTGACGTCACACGCCACGGTCACTTCCACGCCCCGCAATCGTTCATCGAATTTCGACATATCGACGTGGTCGATCTCGGCCAGCGCCGCGCCGCCTCTGTCTAGTTCATTGTTGTCGGCGTCGCGAAGGCTGATCCCGAGCGCCTGCGCTAGGCCTGCGCCGCAGTCGTTCGTAGCACTCCCGCCAATTCCAACGATGAAGCGACGATATCCCGCGTCCAGCGCGGCCGTGATCAGCTCGCCCGTGCCGTAGGTGGTCGTATTGAGCGGGTCCAGCTCGTCCAGCGAGAGTAGCGCCAGCCCGGAGGCGCCCGCCATCTCGATAACTGCGGTCTCGCCATCGCCCATCGCTCCCCATGTGGCCTCGATGGGCCGTCCAAGCGGATCGGAAACCGTTGCGGTCTCGATGGTTCCGCGGGAGCTATCGACAAGCGCCTGTAGCGTTCCATCGCCTCCGTCGGCCGCCGGCACGAGCACTGTTTCGGCATCCGGGATCACAGCTTTCACGCCTTTCTCGATGGCGCGGGCAATCTGGAGGGCGGTCAGCGAGCCTTTGAAACCCTGGGGCGCGATCACAATCTTCATGCCCGAAATTATAAGGGGCCCACCGTACCATTTATTTAATAGCGCATCGTGTCACGGTCGCTTCGATCGGTTCCGGTCTGGAACCCGGCCCGAGTCGGATATCACTTACGTTCGTGCATCTCTTGGTACACTTCTGCTTTTCCCGGCCCGTCCAGACCCCAAACGGAGTAACCGTTGGCCACAATTCGAAGCGCAACAGACCTCAAAAATGGCGTATCCGCACACATCTCGTCGCACGGACAACCGGCGATTGATCTTGCGCGTGCGGTACTGGGTCACCCCGAAACCGGGTACAAAGAAATCAAGACTGCGGCCGCAACCGCGGCTGCTATCAGATCGCTTGGCCTCGACGTACGAGAGGACATCGCCGTCACCGGAATGACGGCAACCCTGCAGGGCGGATCTCCCGGCCCGAACATCGCCATCCTTGCGGAGCTTGACGCACTTCCGGTGCCCGGACATCCGAACGCCGATCCTGTAACCACGGCAGCACACGCCTGCGCCCATCACTGCCAGCTTGGCAACATGCTGGCGGCGGCGATAGGCCTGCAAGCCCCGGGAGTACTCGAATCGCTCTCTGGCAGCGTGACCCTGATGGTCGTTCCCGCGGAAGAGTACGTCGAGATCGAATGGCGCAACGAACAGCGTATGGCGGGCCGGATCGAATTCCTGGGCGGTAAGCCCGAGTTCGTTCGGCTCGGCGAGTTGGATGACGTCGATATTTGCATGATGACCCACGTCACCACGGAAGACCCGCATGACGGTTTTGGCGTCGGCGGGACCAACACCGGGCTGGTGGCCAAGTTCATCAAATATGTGGGCGTGAAATCGCACGCGGGCGGCGCGCCCCACCTCGGCATCAACGCCCTGAACGCGGCGCATCTGGCGATCGCCGGGATTCATGCGCAGCGCGAGACCTATAGGGACGAGGACACGGTACGCATCCACCCGATCATCACGAGGGGCGGATCTGTGGTGAACGCCGTTCCGGACGATGTGCGGATGGAGACGTTCGTCAGAGGGTCAAGCATCAACGCGATCAGAAGCGCCAACGAGAAGGTGGACCGTGCGTTGCGCGCCGGTGCTCTGGCAGTTGGCGCGACGGTGGAGATCACGACGCTCCCCGGATATCTACCGCTTGCGCCGGACAAAAACCTGACGGCGCTCCACCGCGCGAACGCCGAGGCGCTCGTCGGCAGCGAACGCGTCCATGAGTTCGGGCGACGGGGCGGCTCAACCGACATGGGTGACCTGACGCAGTTAATTCCGGGTATACATCCGTACGTCGGCGGGGCTGTTGGACGGTCGAACCATGCCGAGGACATGATCGTGGATGACTACAACCTTGCGGTACTCGATGCCGGCAAGGCGATGGCGATGACGGTTGTCGATCTGCTGTCCGACGGAGCATCAGAAGGCATGCGGGTCATATCGGAGCACAAACCGGCGATGACGAAGGACGAGTATCTGGTCCTCCAGCGGGCATTTCTGAGCGAACGGTCGTACACGGAATGAGCACTGTCAGGGAACTGAACAGGATAGAAGTCAAAGCGGCCGTCCGCAGGGCTATCGAAGCTTCTGCGGACGAGATCATTCGCCTGGCGCGCGATATTTACGAACACCCGGAACCCGGATTTACGGAAGAACGCACGGCAAAGGTTGTCGCCGCGGCGCTGGCAAAGGCTGGAGTGAACCCGGAGACGGGGATCGCCATCACCGGCATGAAGGGCGTCAGAACATTTGAGGGTGAAGGCCCGACGGTGGCCGTCATCGGCGAACTTGATGCCGTGAAAGCGCCGGGCCATCCCGCAGCGGATATGACCACCGGGGCGGCGCACGCCTGCGGTCACCATACTCAGCTCGGCGCGCTTATTGGCGCAGCCATCGGCCTCGGCGTTCCTGAGGTCGCATCCACGCTCTCTGGACGAGCCGCATTTATAGCGACTCCCGCCGAAGAGTTCATCGATGTAGAGATGCGCTGGGGCTTGCGGGAGGCCGGTCGACTCAGACTACTGTCCGGCAAGCAGGAAATGATCCGGCTGGGTGTGTTCGACGATGTCGACATGGCGATGATGATCCACACCAGTTCGAGCAAGGCACAGCGCCAATTCATCGTCGGCGGGACCAGCAACGCTCACGTGGTCCATTACGTCAGGTTCCTGGGCAAGGCGGCCCATGCCGGCGGCGCCCCGCACCAGGGTGTGAATGCGTTGCAGGCGGCGATGCTGGCTCTATCCGCAATCAATACGCAACGAGAGACTTTCGAGGCCGAGAACCAGACCCGTGTGCACGGAATAATCACGCGTGGCGGCGTCGCAACGAACGCCGTTCCTGCCGAGGTCGTGTACGAAGGACGCGTGCGAGGCCGGACGATGGCGGCGGTGGACAAGATCGCAGCGCGAGTCGAGGACTGCTACCGCGCCGGCGCGTTGGCGATGGGAGCAAGGTTGGAGATCGTGTCGATCCCTGGCTACTTACCGCTTGAAAACAACCAGGACCTCTCCAGGGTGTTCACCGAGAACGTGATAACCGAGTTCGGGAAAGACGCCCTCATGACGCAGGCGGATACCGTAAACGCCGGTGGGTCCACGGACATGGGAGACCTGTCACAGATAATGCCCGCGCTGCACCCGTATGTGGCCGCCGCGGACGGCGCCGGGCATGGCATCGACTACATCATTGCCGACTACCGACGAGCTGTCGTTGACTCAGCGATTTCGATGGCGCTCACCGTTGTCGATCTGCTCTCGGACAACGCAACCGAAGCCCGCGGGATTATCGATTCTCACAGACCGTCGATGACGCGTTCGGAATACGTCCAGAGCCAGGAAGCCAGACTCCGTAAAATCGAATACCGGGGCGAGTAAGCCCCAAGGGCCCCGCCCGCAGGCGATTCGAGCCCCAATGGGGCCTACCAGCGGTCGAAGTGCATGACTGCGTCTACCGGGGCACGACGGGTCGGCCCGTAACCGTGTCCCTCTTCCGGGAACCCGAACGGTAGAAGGGCGACCGACTGGACGTTCTCCGGCAAGTCGAGAATCTCTCGTACCTCTGCCTCGAACCTGGTGTGGAACGTCGTCAGGACGCTTGCGAGACCGAGCCCGCGGGCAGCCAGGAGCATGTTCTGTACCGCCGGGAATACAGACGCTCCACGGCCCATCGTCTCCGGAGAGCCGTTGTGGCGGACACAGATGATGATCCAGAGCGGCGCTTCCGCGATGTGGCTGGCGAGGTGCTCCGCGGAACTGTAGGAGCGAGCTCCTAGAGCGCCGGGGTCCGTAGACAGGCCATAACTCTCGTCCCACGCGCGTTTGTAGTAAACGGCGATCTGATCCTTGACGTCCTGATCCTGGATGATGACAAATTCCCAGGGTTGAGTGTTCCCACCGCTGGGCGCTTTTGAGGCCGCCAGTAGGATACGGTCAAGCATCTCGGGCGGAATGGGGTCCGGCTTGATGTAGCGAAGGGCTCGCTGGGTGTCGATGGCCTCAAACAGACCGATCTCGTTCGGCATTTCGGACTCCGTTACTGCTCAGATGTGCCCGGGCCCGATTGGACCGTAGGGATTTCTTGATCGTGACGAGACTATAAGGGTTTTAGAGGTCGAAATCTCTTGGAGATTCACGTTCAGACTCGGTGTCTATCACGTTGATGACCTCCCGAACCGCCTCGTCAAGCTGGTCGTCGTGGTTGACGATGCTGAAGTCAAACCACTCCGCATCTTGTATCTCATCTATGGCCTTTGAGCGACGTTTCGTGATCGCTTCTAGTGCGTCTACGCCGCGGTCTTCCAGTCGTGCCTGAAGACTCTTTAAGTCCGGCGGCATGATGAATATCAGGAGCGCGTCTTTGACCAGCTGGCGGATGCGTGCGGCGCCCTGAACATCGACCCGGATCAGCACGTGCCGGCCGGCCGAGAGGGCGTCTCTCACCTGCTGTTTGGGGACCCCGTACATGTTGCCGTAGACCTCGGCATGTTCCAGGAGTTCGTTGGAATCGATCAGGTGCTGGAAGCGCTTGCGATCAACAAAATAGTGATTGACGCCGTCTAATTCACCGGGGCGCGGCTCACGGGTAGTAGCGGTGATGACGAAATGGTACGGATACTTCAGCTCCGCCATCCGCTCAAGGATGGCGTCCTTGCCGACGCCGGATGGACCCGACAGGACGACGATCATGGGCCGTCGTTTGCCCTGTATCGTTTCAGGAAAATTTGAAGTGCCTGAAATGTCAGGGAAATCCGTCACGCAATGACTCCGGACAGGGTGTCCAGGTCGCGCCAGAAAGTCGGGTATGAAATATCGACCGATTCCGCTCTTTCGATCCCTACCGTCCCCTCGCTCACAAGCCCGGCGATAGCGAGCGACATCGCAATCCTATGATCGTCAAAACTGTCGGCCACCGCACTCTGGATACGACCGCCGCCGTGGATCGTAAGACCCTCTTCCGACTCCTCGTGCTCCACTCCGGCCGACTTCAGCCATGCGACGGTCGCCGATATGCGGTCTGACTCTTTTACCCGCAACTCTGCCGCGTCGGTGATCCGTGTTGTGCCCTCTGCCATCGCCGCGGCGACTGCAATCACCGGGATCTCGTCGATCATCAACGGGACGATATCGCCATCGATATCGACGCCCTTCAACTGCGAAGAGCGCACCCGGAGATCGGCCACCGGCTCGCCAGCGACGTCCCGCTGGTTAACCAGCTTGATATCCACGCCCATAGCCCGAAGCACCTCAAAGATGCCGGTTCGCGTCGGATTGACTCCGACGTTGGACAGCGTGATATCGGCGTCCGGGTGGGCGGCCGCGGCGACGATCCAGAAGGCGGCCGACGACACGTCGCCGGGCACCTCAACGTCCGCCGCCGTGAGTTCTGATGCGGAGGTGGTGACGGTCAGCCCGTTCACCTCGATGTTCGCGCCCATCCCTTTAAGCATCCGCTCGGTGTGGTCGCGGGACACGTCCGGCTGCTTGATGACCGTGTTTCCGGTGGCCCTCAAGCCGGCCAGCAGCAGACATGATTTCAGTTGAGCGCTGGCGACAGGCATGTCGTATTCGATGCCGTGAAGATCGCCGCCATGGAACACGATCGGGGCGAGTTCGCCATCGTTGCGGGCCGATATTTCCGCGCCCATGCTTCGCAGCGGTTTGATGACCCGACCCATCGGCCTTGACCGTATCGATTCGTCGCCCGTGATGATTGTCATGATCGGGCGTCCGGCGAGCAGGCCCGACATTAGCCGCGTCGTCGTGCCGCTGTTCCCGGCGTCCAGGATCTCTTTCGGCTCGACCAGCCCGTGCATGCCGACGCCGGTGATACGGACCGTATCGCCGCGACCGGCTGCTCCCGGTGAGCGTTCTATATCAACGCCCATCGCGCGAAAAATGCTAATGGTGGACGTGCAGTCAGCCCCGCCGGACAAATTGGTTACGGTCGCCGATCCGTTCGCCATGGCGTTAAACATCACGGCGCGGTGGGAGATAGATTTATCGCCGGGTATCTCGATAGTGCCGCGAAGGCGTTGTGGTCTGGAAACCTCTCGTATCATGGCTCCAGATTAACCCCACAACGACGACTAAATCAGGCGGCTCCGGGACCAATTCGGTCAGTTCCGGCCGTTGGTTTCGTCTTTTTTGTCGCCCCGTTTGCCTCGGAGCCGTCCCATTATTCCGCCGCCCAGGAACATCATCCCAAGGGATTCGGACATGGTTGCGCCATCGTCCCCGGGCATCTCGGTATCGGGGCTGACGCCCGCGGTCCAACGAAGACGATGCTCGTAGGCCTGTGTCAACAACGGCTTGAGGGCCCCACCGTTCTCTTCATCGCCGATGGAAGCCAGCGCGTTACGAAGCCCCTTCAACTCTTCCAGGTAAATGTCGAGCCAGTGCAGCATCATCTCCGGGTTGGTTTCGCAGATCCCATGCGTCGTTTCCGGGTCCATTCCGGCGAGTCTTGAGAGATCAGAGAACTCGGCCGATGCAAATTTACTGATCTCAGCCCACGCCGGGCTTTTAGCAGCGGTCAGTACGAGGGCGGACGACATGAGCAGGGGGCCGTTAGATACGGCCGCAATGTAGCTATCGTGTTCTGAGACGTCCACAAATCTGGGCTTAGCACCGAGTAGCTCGACAAATTCGACCACCGTTTGCACGCACTTTTCGGGCGCACGAATGGCGGGCATCAGCGGGTAAGAGGCGTCCACGAACATGTCCGGGTGAGCGGTGTCCTGTCCGGCCATGCCGCCACCGGCGAGTGGGTGACCGCCGACGAACCCGATGGAATCCGGCATCTTCTCGTCTGCCCATTCCATTACGCGTGATTTGGTGCTGGCCGTGTCTGTGACGGCGGTGCCGGGTTTCAGCCAGCCCACCATGTTGTCCATGAGTACCGGGATCTCCATGACCGGGATCGCCAGCACAACAAGGTCCGCGTCTTCAACAGCCTTGTCCAGACGCCACTCGTCGTCGTCGATAGCGCCGATCTTCTTGGCACGGCTCTGGACGGCGGAGTTGTGATCAAACCCGACGACCTTTACGTTCTTGCGGGCGGAACGAATGGCCATGCCCATCGAACTGCCGATCAGGCCTAGTCCGATGATGGTTACCTGGGTCATGCGATTTTCCTCTGGGCTTTCGAGAAGGCAGCCATGAAATCCTCTTGTATCTGGCGGAGGATCGGGCGTGAAGTAGTCCCTTCGTCCGGTGATATGCCTGGCGGAAACCCCGGCTGCGGGATTTCGTCCGCAGCAGCAGGTTCATCCGATACCCGGATTCAGGGTCAGAATTAGCTTTGAGGTTACGCGAAGAATATCACAGCAGGGCCGTACTTCCTGACCCTGGCCGTCCTCGACCGTGATCATTGTTCAGGGATACGAAACCGGACCGCAGTCGGTTTGCGAATTTCACACACTTACAGGCCTGAAAGCCCCGATCAGGTTCTCTGTGCTAGATCGTCCCAATCGTCGTCATCGTCGAGATCGTGTTCGTGCTGATGACCACTCGGAGGGACGCCGGTCTGCGGCATGGTCGCGTCGGAATGGTCGCCAGACCCGCCACGAACCTTGCGTGGAGGAAGTCCGTCGATGCACTCGCGGTACTTCTTGAGATCACCGTTAGAGGTTGAGGTTAGATCGATCAACAGGGCATCGACAGGCAGGTTCCGCACGATCTCAAGGTCCTGCGCGGACGGCGGCTTTTCCACCTTGAGGACGAAGTGGCTGCCTACGAGTCCGATAGTGCTTTCCAGCTCGATCAAACTCGAAAGTTTGAGCGGCCATAACGCTTTTGGAGGCGTCAGGAAGAGAAAGTCAACGGGAAGAAACTCAAGCGCCCGGGCCACGCTCTCTGTGAGGGCCGTATCTACCTCGTAGCCACGTGCCATATCGTCGTCGCGGAGGATTGCTGCGGAGTGTTCATCGGAGGATGGGACGACGAAGTCACATCCCTTTTTGTTGAGACGGTCCAGTCCATCGAAGTCGATATCGCCGACCGAAACGCCCCAGATCTGGTCCTTGAGGCTTTTCAAGGAGGTTGAATCACCCGCCAGTGCGTCCGCCCCTGTAAGGATGATGGCGTCCACGCCTTCGCTGTCGGCGTACTTGGCGGCGTCTTTGGCCGGCGCTGAACCCAGCAATAGCATCGTTGCGGCCGCTGCGGCCCGTGGGCGCGTCGCAAACCCCATAGGGGCGGGCGTGGCGCGACCGAGGGCATCAAATCGGTCGGTCAGTTTAGACACTCGGCGGGTTCCCTTCGTCTTGATTGGAATCACCGGACTCGGAGTCCAGCATATCGTCGTCTGAATTATCGTCTGATGACCCGGCTTCCTGGCGCAAAAACGCTTCCAGTTCCGCTATCAACGGGGCCGTATCAGAGCCTTCCGTCAGCGTATCGGAGGCAGAGTGTTCTTTGTCCCAGCGCTCTTCGAGTTCGGTGACGTACTTCGTGACCTCGTCCTGATCAGATAAAGCTTTGGTCAGCCGGCGCGTGAAGTCACCGCCACGGCGTTCAAGCCGTTCGGTATCGATCTCGATAGGGATGATCTCGGTGACCGCGTCCAGCAGGGCTCTAGTGACATTCGGGTTCGGCTTGGCCTGCACGTAATGCGGGGAGTGGCCCCAGTAGCTGGCGCATGGGATCCCGGCCGCCGTCATACGGTCCAGGACGATGGACATTATTCCGGTCGGGCCCTGGTAGCTGGACTGTTTGAACTCAAGGTGCTCATAGCCGGGACCGAGGTTCTTCGTCTGCGAAGAACGGGTGACCTTTACGGGGCGCGTGTGCGGAACGGCGTCCAGCAGGGCGCCAAGCGTAACGACGAGCTCGACATTACATGCCTCAGCGACCTCGTAGATCATGGCCGAGTATGACCGCCACTTGAAGTGGGGCTCCACTCCGCGGAACAACACGAGGTCGGGCCCTTCGCCGTCCGTGTTGCGCCAGACGTAGAACTGATTCTCCGGCCAGGAGAGTATCCGCTCCCCGTTTGCGCCGTTTCTCACTTTCGGGCGTTGTTCGACGAAGTTGTAGAAATCTTCGGGATCGATGGAGGCGAATTTTTTGGCCGAGATCTGGTCGGCCAAAAATCTAATTGCCCGTGTTGCAGCTTCGGACGCGTCGGGCCAACCGGCGAAAGCGGTCAACATGATCGTCCGCCGTAGTTCGGGGCGTTCGGTGAATTCGAGGCTGTCCATATCGGCGCGCCTCACTCCTGGTTCGACACTTGTTTTGTGGGGCACCAGGCCGTGTTCGGCTCAGTCGTCTAGGAGGCGAGTGTAGCATCGCGTTGGAAGAATTGACCCGGCTGGCACAGGCAATACCAAATCCCCATCGAAACGGACCGCCAGACTCAAAATCGGGTTTTGGCGCTTCGGGTCAGGTACCTGACGAGGCCGGAGTCGTATGGCAGGGCATCGGTGTCGTACTCCGGGAACGTCGGCGGCATCGTGGCGGACAGTGGAGTCCCGTACGCCATTTCGTCCACGATCATCTCGGTCAACCGCGGGAGGGACGCCACGTCCTCGGCGTTGTAACGGATCAGCGTCGTCAGCGCTTCCGGCTCTCCATCGTTCGCCATCTTCCAGAGTCTCGCGGCGTCGTAACCGCTCAACCCGGACAATGCGCTCGGCCTTCCAAGATCCGTTGCCTGCTCGATCTTCTTGAGCCCGCCCTTGAACCCGAGTCTTCGCAGCGGGTATCGGAGGTCGAGATGTGCCGAATGGGCAAACAGCGAGTCGTGGCCATCGACGGCGACCCGCCCGAAATCTTCATCTAGGAACGGCATGTCGAACGATGCGCCGTTATAGCTGACGAACAGCGAGTACTTCTCAAGGGCATTCGGCAACTCGTCCAGGTTCTCGCCCCGGACGAACGCCGTAAACCCGGTGTAGTCGATGATACCGACCATCGTCACGTACGAGTTCTCAAGCGACAGGCCGGTCGTTTCTATGTCCAGGAACGCCGTGGCTTTCTGGAAGTCGGCATAAAGCCGCCAGCACTCTCGTGATCCGAGGATGTCTTGAAAGTAGCGGGCGTTCCCGGCATCCAAGCGTTGCTCTGCAGTTTGGAGCACATCTGAATGTTGTGGTTGGGCCGACGAGAGCTGGTCCCACGTGGTGACGCCTTCGCTCCACAGATCGGACTCCCTTTCGGGTCCGATACCGTCAATTAGTTGGAAAGTGCTGCGGAGCAAAAATTTTCACCAGGGGCAGTGCCCCGATTATTTACAGATTGTTATGACAATTTAACGTTGCCCGATTCATGTGCGGGTTCGTCTGTCACCGGGTACGGAACTGACCACACATCCGCATACGTACTTAGCCCATTGTCGCGAGGACTTCCGCCGTCACTTCGTATTCGAGGGGTTGCCCGGACGACCAGCGTTCGAACTCCTCGATTACGCAATCAGCAAGGCGCACCACCTCGTCGCCGATCGTGCCGCCAACATGTGGGCTGATGATCACGTTTGGCAACGCCCACAATGCGGAGTCTTCGGGAGGCGGCTCGGGAGAGGTTACGTCCAGTAGCGCCGTGAGATCTGGCCGATCCCTCAAGACCTGAACCAGTTCTTCTTCCACTATCTGTGCGCCTCGCCCCGTGTTCATAAAAGTAGCGCCGTCTCGCATCGCCCCGAAATGCGCCGCCGTCAGCACTCCTTGAGTCGATTCCAGGTCAGGGATGTGGTTGCTGACCACCAACGAGCGCTCGAACACATCCTGCAGGGAGACCGATTCGACCTTGATTGCTGCCGCTCGTTCAATAGTGAGAAACGGGTCGTATGCGATCACCTTGACCGGATAATCAACAAGTAAGGCCCGCAGGCGAGCGCCGATCTTGCCCAGCCCGATCAGCCCGACCGTCTCACCGAAGACACCGGATCGCGGAAATACCTTGGCCTCATGCGTCTTGATCTCGTCATACCGTCGCACCGCCCGAAAGTAGCCGCGTAACGAGAGCAGAATCTGTGACAGGCACATCTCTGAGACGGGGATCGCGTTGATCCCCCAGGCGCTAACCAGCGTCACGTCTCGCCGAATAAGAGGCTCGGCGAACGCTTTCACGTTGCCGGCCGCGTAAAACACGGCCTTCAACGCTGGCATCTGTGAGAAATGGTGGTCCGCGAAACGCGGCATTCCCCATGTCGCGAAGATCACCTCGACCTCTGATAGTGCGACGGCGTGATCGTCAAAATTTCCGGCGTTGACCACGCCCGGGTACAGATCTGTCAGTTCACCGATGCGCTCACGGCGGCCCTGACCGAAAACGTCGCCGTCGTCAGGCGGATAGTCGTAGAAGATTGCGCTTTTCGTACGCATGGCAGCACCCCTGTCGCTAAAGAAGATCGCCCGAAATTACTCGCCGAACTCTCTACCCATTAGCAACGCCACCGGCCTTTTCGTCTTTTCCGCCTCGGTGAACGCCATCGAAATGCGCTCCATGTCTTCGCCCTGCTCCACCAGGTAGTAACGGATGCCGTAAGCGTCCAGGATCGGCTCGATAAATCGAGCGGCGGAGTCTGGCGTAGCGCCGTGTCGGGTCCAGCCCCGATATCCAACCATCAGCACGAGTGGCATCGAGGTGTCCAGGGACATGCCACGTATCGAATCGCCGGACTCAAACACGCCGGTGTTCTGGATCATTACCACGGGATTCTTGCCGCCGACCCACAGCCCGGCTGCGATGGCCATGGTCTCGCCCTCTCGGCACACAGGAACGAGGCTTATCGAGTCGTCTTCCGTCAGGAGGACGTGCATGAAGTTGGTCTCGCTGTCCGGGAGCCAGACGGCGTGGGTGATTCCGTGTTCGTGGAGGGCTTCGACTACGGCCGTTGCGCTGATTGTCGAGGAGTCGTAAGCGTTCGTCATATGGTCCTTCCGGGTCGCTGCCGATAAGCCCGGGAATAACAGGGGAGTAGGCCCGAGGACGCGGATTATAGGGTGCGCGACGCCCCGGGGTCTCGCCCGGGTCTCGAAGGCATCAAGCAGATCGATACAGCGCCCGATCTCGGGGCTATAATCCGCCTGCCTTATATGGCCCGTTAACAAAAAACATTCCGCATCTGCGCTTCACAGCTCGTTAAGAGGAGATTCTTTCCATGGCCCTGCCTCTGGTAGCCATAATCGGACCGAACGATTCGCGCACCCAGGCCGTTGTAGAGCGCTATGAGATGCTCGCCGGCCAGCATGGTGGTGCAGTCGAGATTCGTTGGATAGACAACGCCTCTGGCGCCGCCGCAGTCCTTGACGAGGCCAAAGACGCCATCGCCGTAATACCCGCGGGCCCGCGAGCGATAACGACCGAGCTGGCCCTCAAGTTGCCGAACCTGCGGCTCATACAGACCACCTCGGCAGGGACCGACTACCTGGACAAGACTGCGCTGGGCGAAAGCGGCGTCCTCGTCGCCAACAACGGCGGCGGTAACTCCGTGGCGGTTGCCGAGCACGCTGTCGCCCTCATGATCTCGGTCTACCGGAAGATGAATCTTCAGCTCACGAGCACCCGGGCCGGAACATGGATGGCAGGCGTTACGGGCGAAGAAGGCGAGTATCACAACCTGGTCGACAAGACGGTCGGAATCGTCGGCCTGGGTCGCATCGGATCCCGGGTGGCACGACGGTTGCGCGGCTGGGAATGCGAGATCATCTACTCGGACGTCATTTCTATCCCCGAGGACGTTGAAAAAGAGACCAGAGCGCGTCGAGTTGAGTTGGACGAGCTGCTGAGCACGTCTGACCTGATCACCCTCCACGTCCCGCTGGACCGCTCGACGCACCACATGATTAGTACACGCGAACTAGGGCTGATGAAGTCGACCGCCATCCTGATCAACGCCTGCCGCGGACCGGTGGTCGACGAAGCGGCGCTGACGATCGCACTGCAATCCGGCGAGATATTCGGTGCAGGACTGGACGTTCTGGAGCAGGAGCCTACTCCCACCGACAACCCGTTGTTGAACATGGACAACGTGGTTGTGACTCCGCACCTGGCTAGCCTCTCGGTAGAGTCAGGGATCAGGTCTACCGACTTTGCGATGGCAAACGTGTCCAGACTGGCGCGGGGCGAAGAGCTCGAGTCGCTCGTCCGCCCGGTCTAAAAGTGACCTCTCCCGGGACCGTTGATTCCAGACGGCGCTTGCAAGCCGTCTGCTTTGACATGGACGGCGTTATCGCTGATTCAGAGCCGATCCACTACGAGGCGGATCGTCGGGCCATGACGGCGCACGGCGTGGAGTTCACTAATGAAGACAAGAAGGTGAACTACATCGGGCGGACCGTCAGAGGCACGATGTTCGAGCTTTCTGAAACCCACGGGATTCCCAACCCGGAGGCTGTGCTGCAGGAGCGGCAGGACATCTTCAAGGAGTTGATCGCTACGGAGCTTCAACTGCGTGACGGGGTGCGCGAGTTGCTGATTCAACTATCCAATAGAGGGCTGCCGTGCGCTCTGGTGACTTCGGGAGATCGCTGGTACATCGATAGCGTTTTCGAGCGCTTCGACCTGACGCAGTTCTTCACCGGGATGATCACGGTAGATGACGTGAGCGGTCACAAACCGTTGCCCGATCCCTATCTGGCAGGAGCAAAGTTGCTTGGCGTTCCTCCAGAGATGTGTCTCGCTGTGGAAGACTCGACCGCTGGAGTGGCGTCTGCGAAGGCGGCGGGAATGTATTGCATCGCCGCACCAAGCGAGATGACGCTTGATGCCGATCTCTCCGCCGCGGACATGCGGGTGGAGTCTTTCCGGGAACTCGATTCAGCGGCGCTAGACAGGCTATTTGGAGCGAAATGACCAGTTACGACGTTGCCATCATCGGTCTGGGAGCGATGGGCTCCGCAGCCGCCTATCACCTGGTGAAACGCGAAGCGAGCGTGATCGGGTTCGACCGGTTCACGCCGCCCCACACGATGGGATCGTCTCATGGCGATACGCGTATCATCCGGGAGGCGTATCACGAGTCGCCTGCCTACGTGCCGATCGTTCAACGTGCGTACGAGCTATGGGATGAGCTCGCGAAGGAAACCGGCGAGACGCTTTTACAGCCAACGGGCGGAGTGATGCTCGGCCCGCCGGAAGGTGAGACGGTGTCCGGGGCGATTCTTTCTGCGGAACTGTATGACCTGAAACATGAAGTGCTGGATGCGGACGAAATTCGCAGGCGATGGAGGCAGTTCAACCCTCCTGATCACTTTGCCGCCGTTTATGAAGAGCGCTCCGGCGTTCTATTTCCGGAGAAGTGCATCTCGGCCCATCTTGAAGGCGCTTCAAGGGGCGGCGCCGAGTTTCGATACGGGACGCAGGTATCCGGCTGGGTGAAAGACGGAGACGGTGTCACCGTGCAAACGGATAGCGGAGATGTCAGCGCCGCGAAGTTGTTGATCACCGCCGGGGCCTGGCTCCCGGGCCTGGTGCCCGAGTTGTCCCTGCCTATTGAGGTGGCGCGACAGGTTTTGTTCTGGTTCGAACCTGCCGCCAATCCCGGCGCTTTCTACACCGACCGATGTCCGATATACATCTGGGAATACGAGCCAGGCCGTGCTTTTTACGGGTTCCCGAATCTCGGCGATGGCATCAAGATTGCCCATCACCATGAGGGGCGAGTTGTAGATCCGGACACTCTGGACCGGAATAAAGTGTTCGACGAGGACGAGCAGGTACTCAGGTCTCCGCTTTCACGAATGATGCCGGACGTCGCCGGTCGCGTGATCCGGTCAGAGGTGTGCATGTACACGAACACCCCTGATCAGCACTACGCGATCGGTTTCCACCCTGAGAATGGATCGGTCTTGATCGCAAGCCCGTGCTCTGGCCACGGCTTCAAGATGGCGTCCGCACTTGGAGAGTCGTTTGCGGAGTTAATGCTGAACGGTAAGTCTCGGCACGATCTGTCGCCGTTCGCGCTGGACCGTTTGCTGACGTAGACGGGCTCCCTGGGCGTCGGTGTCTTCCGCCTGAAGTTGTCGCGGTAGAAGCCGATCCTGAAACAAGTTCAGGATGACAGTTCGAGTCGTCCCGAACATTGATTTCTGGCCAGCATCGTGCGTCTGTACTAGATTCACATCGAAAGGCAGAAGCGCTGGCTGCACGTGCCGGGTTCCGGGTGCGGAGGCGTAGTGAACCATATGCCGAGTTTGCCCGTGCAGCAATCGCCGCCGGTTTGCCGGCAGCAGCGGCGCTAACAAGCCTGGCGTCACTCGCCGGAAGGGCCGCTTACAGCGAGGCCCAGCTTCCAGATGGCATGTCAAAGGAGGCGAGCGCTCGAGTGAACGAGATCAAGCTGGCGTTCAGAAATGTCAACCTGTCAGAGGCGGCAGAGGGCACCTAATTCCGGTCACATCGACCTGATGCGTCCGAAAAAAGCCCAACAGGCCTGATTGCGTCCAGAAGGCTCTGACCCCTAAATAAACGCCGCACGCGGCTAGATGCCGGCGCGGGTCTTGCCCAGTACTTCCGGGTTGATCACGACATCCGGCATCTCGCCGTTCAGTACTCGGACGACTTCTCGGGCCGTTCGTTCCTCAAGCTCGATTGTCGATGCCTGTGAGAAGAACGCCGTGTGTGGGGTGATGATGACATTGTCGAACGCGTACAGCGGGTGATCGTCCGGCGGCGCTGTGTCCTCCAGCACGTCCAACCCTGCTCCCCCGATCTCATCCCTGCCCAGCGCGTCCACAAGAGCCGACTCGTCGATCAACGGTCCACGGGCGGCATTAATCAAGAAAGCGTCGTTCTTCATTATTCGCAGCTCGGCGGGGCCGATCATTCCCGTAGTTTCCGGAATTAGCGGGGCGTGGAGCGTCACGAAGTCAGAGTCCTTCAACATCGAATCCATCGAATTCATCTGCACGCCTTCCGGAGCGTCTGACTGCTCAACAAACGGATCGTGCGCCAGGACCGTCATGCCGAAGACACGTGCGCGATCGGCCACAGCGCGACCGATCCGGCCCATCCCGGCGATACCCATCGTCTTGTCTCTCAGCCGGTGCATGGTGTCTGTAAGTGACACGGAACCCCAGCCTGACGATTTCACCATCGAGCTGTGTTTGACGATCTTGCGGTTGAACGCAAGCGCCATCGCCATTACGTGATCGGCGACCTCGTCGATGCAGTAGTCGGGGATGTTTGTCACCACGATCCCAAGCTCGGTGCAGGCGGCGATATCCAGGTTGTCGACACCGATCCCATAACGTGACGCCACCTTGCAGTTGGGAGCGTTCTGGAGCACCGACGCCGGAACCTGAGCGAAGCAGAACATGATGGCGTCCACGTCAGCGGCGAGTCTGGTCAGAGTCTCCACAGACGAGTCCGGCGCGACCACGGGCTCGATGCCGGCGGCCTTCAGTATCGCCGTCTCGGCGTCGATATTCGGCCACGTGTAGTCGGTAATCAGGACCTTGCTCAAGTCACATTCCTTTTGGATCTACTCGCCTTGCGATCAATCACAGGAGTTGGGCATTACGCGACGCCTGCGGCGCTACAGGGTAGCGCGAAAAGTACCCGGGGCGTGTGGCACGGTCCGCAGATCTGTGTCGTTGGGGGACGGGGATTAGTCGACCGCGGCCGACTCGGCCGGGATGATGCCCAGGTTTTCGCAGGTCTGTGCGACGACGGCGGCGCGGTTGAGTGTGTAAAAGTGGAGCTCATCCACGCCCTCGAGCATCAGCCGGTGCGTGAACTCTGTTGCCACGCTGACCCCCACGCTCATACGGGCCTGTGTGCCGTTTCCGGCGCGGCCAAACCGTGCCACAAGCCAGTTAGGCACGGTAGCACCGCACCGTTTGGCTATCCGACTGGCGCTGACGATGTCCACAACCGGCAGCACACCCGGGACGATCGGCGCGGTGATACCGGCGTCGCGTGCGCGGTCCATGAACCGCAAATATATTTCAGGCTCGAAGAAGAACTGCGTGATTGCCCGCGTAGCGCCGGCGTCGATCTTCCGCTTCAGATTGTCCAGATCATCTTCCGCACTAATCGCCTCTGGATGAGGCTCTGGATAGGCGGCCGCGGTGATCTCGAAATCGGCGACCCGTTTCAGACCTGCGATGAGATCGGACGCGTAGTGATATCCGTCTGGGTGTGGTTCGTAATGGTCGTCTCCCATGGGCGCATCGCCGCGTATCGCCACGATGTGCCGAATCCCTGCCTCCCAGTAGCCACGCGCGACCTCGTCAACTTCGTCACGTGAGGCGCCGACGCAGGTCAGGTGAGCTGCGGGAGGTATCTCACTCTCTTCGACCATGCGGCGGACTATCTCATGTGTCCTCAAGCGAATGCTCCCGCCGGCTCCGTAAGTTACCGACGTAAAACGGGGTCCGTACGGCTCAAGGCGCTTAAAAGATCGCCAGAGAGTTCGTGCTGCGTGAGGTGTGCGCGGAGGAAAGAACTCGAACGACACCAACGGCAGCTTGCGGGTAGTAGTGGTCAACTGGCCGCCGTCACTGAATCAGGCCTGGATTCGGACGTATTTGTAGCTTCGTGTGACGCCAGCCAGACGTTCACCGTCAAAGGATCGCCATTCAGTGTGCTGGTCAACTCAGATCCCAAACCGGCCAGCTCGCACCATGCCGAGACTTCTTCGCCCGCCAGACCGAGCCTGTGGTGGGCGTGATCTTCGATGAGGACATGCTGCGTGTGAGGGGCGAAGTCGATCACCACGAGGCGTCCGCCTGGGCGCAACACTCGGGATGCCTCCGCGATGGCGGAAGCAGGGTCCTCTGCGTAGTGCAACACCTGGTGGAAAACGACGGCGTCCTGTGAAGCGTCGTCAAACGGCAGTTCGTACATGTCGCCGTGACGGACCTGGCAGTGTTCCAAGCCTGGTTTCCCAAGATTCACGCGCGCAACGGCCAACATTTCGTGAGACAGATCGATGCCGACGCCGTTACGGATGTCCGGGGCCATCACCTCAAGAATTCGTCCTGTGCCGGTCCCGATGTCCAGCAGATCTGAGACGTTACCGCCCCCGAGTAGATCGCGAACGCACGCTTCCACTTCTGCCTCCGGGACATACATAGAGCGTATCTGGTCCCAACGAGGAGCGTTCTCCCGGAAGTAGGACGCAGCCGCATCGGCTCGGGCTTCCTTGATCTCTTCCAGTCGTTCCTGGTCACGCAGGTAAACAGGATCGTATCCGGGAATCAGGTCTACGATTGCCTTTCCCAGAAGTGGCCCGTTGGGTCCGCTTGAGATCCTGTAAAAAGCCCACTGTCCCTCGCGGAAGCGGCTTAACAGTCCGGCCTCGACGAGCAACTTCAGATGGCGTGAGACACGCGGCTGGCTCTGTCGAAGAATCTGTGTCAGCTCGGTCACCGTGAGCTCTGCATGGGCGCACAGGGATAACAGTCGGAGCCGTGTCGGCTCTCCCGCTGCCCTCAGTCCCGCCAGAAGCTGTTCCATGGATCGTTTACCTGTCTCCTGAGTGCCGGATGTGGTGAGTAATCATCAAGCACATGCATATAAACATTTCTTTATATATCGGTCAAGTTAGATCGAAAACAGGTTTACAGCCGGTTCATCTCACCGGGAAACAGGATCAGGCGGGCGCCAGGTCTTGCTTCATGGGCTTGAACTGGCAGCCCTCCACGAACAGGTCAAAGAAGTCAGGCATTGTCTCAAGCTCAACGTGCTCGATGTCGCGTGTGAGCAGTTCGATTTCCTTGCGTTTGACCCGGGACGTGAGCATGATCGTCGCTCCCTCAAGCGCGGCGTTCCCGACCTGCGAAACGCGATCTGTTGAGACGTTGGCAATGAAGCCGATGTCGCGCGCGTTATCGATGTCGATGTAGTTGGCAAAACCACCGGCGAGGTACATGCGCGTCAATCTCTCCGGTGAAGTCCCGTACTCCCGAAGGACGATCCACTGGCCGCAGTAGTTGGCCGCCTTTGCCTGTGCAAGCGCGCTCATGTCGGCACGTGAGATCGTGATGCCGCGCTCCGGCACCACATCAAACTCCGACGCGCCGTCCTGTAGCACGCCGAGTTCGTTCATGGTTTCCGTTCTGACGAGTTCTGCCAGCAAGTCCACGAGGCCCGAGCCGCAGATCCCTTCCGGCACTGCGTCGCCGATCGTGTCGAACTCCACACCGCCGTTGACTATGCGGACGGACTCGATCGCTCCGTCGTAGCCGGGCATGCCAAATTTGACCTCGGCGCCCTCGAACGCAGGCCCCGCGGGGCAGGACGCTGCAAGCATCCGGTAGCGGTTGCCGACGATTACTTCCGTGTTGGTGCCGATGTCTACAAGCGCCACGACGTCTTCAGATTCATCCATGCCGATGGCGAGGATGTCTGCCGCTATGTCGCCGCCGATGTGGCTGCCAATAAGTGGCGCGCCGTAAACATTTGCACCCGGGAAGATGCGCAGGTCCAGTTCGCGTGCCTTGACGTTCAACGCCATCGTGTCACGCTTGCCCGCTCTGAACTCCTCTTCCACGAGTGAACGGTAAGGCTTTTCGCCGATCGACTGCACGTCGAGTCCGAAGAACAGCTCACGCATCGTGGAGTTGCCCACTATGACGGCCTCGTATATGTGAGGGCGACGAATTCTCAGGTGCCGAACCATGTCCCCGATCTCGAAATTGATCGATGACATGATCACTTGGCCAAGCTCGCCCTGGTACTCGCCGCTGTCGTAGGTGATGCGACGCATCGTGTCGCTGCCGCCAAATCTTTGCGGGTTTTCGAACGACCCCGTGTGTAGGATCTTTCCCGATTCCAGATCGAGAAGGTTCAGGACGACGGTCGTGGTGCCGACGTCGATCGCAAGGCCGTATATGTGGCCGCGGTATCGGTCGATGACCTCGCCGTCGAACACGACATCGTCGACGACGCGCGTCGTCAACGGGTCCAGCGTCACGTTACGCGACACCGTGCGAGTCATGATTCGCGGCTGCCGGCGCAGCACGGCGAACTCGATATCGGCGTCAGGGTCTTTCACCACCGCCTGACAGGCAAGTCGGTAGTTGTCGTTCAGCAGAAACTGCTCGGACTCGGTTGGATCGTTGAGCGCCTCGGCCCCGCGTTTCACCTCGACGATGCACTCGTGGCACTCGCCGGTCCGCCCGCAAGAGGTCGGCACGCGCACGTTCAGCGCGTCTGCGTAGTCGAAGATGCTCTGATCGGCGACAAGTTCTAGTATCTGGTCGCCGTGATGTAGGGGAGACATTGGTTAGTCAGTTTCTCGCTGAGGTGTGTTGAGTAAACCGCTGTGGGCGTGCTGCGAATGCCCGGGGATGAGGAGATATTCAAGGCCGGTGGTAGAGCCTACGTTTCCCACGCCGACCGGTAATCGATCTCATCGCTGCCGGTGCAGATCGCCTTTTCTCCTACGACCTTGAAGAACTGATTCCGGCAAGGGAACTTCGCCGTGCACCGTGACTTTGCGTCTTTGTACGGGCAACGGGTCTGGCCGGGAGTGGCGGCGGTCTCAGAGATATCGGAATAGATATTCATGAGCCGTGACATGCTCGCCCGCAAACGATCCGGGTCCACCGATTTCTTCGGCGTGAAATTATCTGTTGATTCCGCCATGTTGACCTCCTCCCTGAAACAGGGTTGGCCAATGTCTTGCCGTCGATTATCTACGTGGGAGCGATATCAGGCGCTTGCGGCCCTGACCATAGCGATCAACTCTTTGGCCTTTTCCACACACGTGATGGCGTTGTCTGCATATCCGTCTGCGCCCATGTCGTCGGCAAATTCTTGCGTTACAGGAGCGCCGCCGGTCATGAACTTGTACTCGTCACGCAGCCCCATGTCTTCAAATTCGATGATCGTGCGGCCCATGTTTGGCATCGTAGTCTTGAGCAGGGCGGACATCATTACAAGGTCTGCGCCATTCTCTTCGGCCGCCTCCATGAACTCATCGGGCTTCGTGTCTACGCCGAGGTCATGCACCACGAATCCGGCCCCTCGCATCATCATGATGCAAAGGTTTTTTCCGATGTCGTGTAGGTCGCCCTTCACGGTCCCGAAAACGGCGGTGCCGATCGGCTCCACACCGGACGCCGAAAGGATCGGGTCGATGTGCGCCATTCCGGCCTTCATAGCGCGGGCGGCGATGAGTACTTCAGGAACGAAAATGATGTTGTCCCGGAACTTGACGCCAACGACGGCCATCCCGGAGATCAGTCCTTCGTCCAGGACATCGTTGGCCTCGCGGCCTTCGCCAAGCGCTTTTTGCGTAAGCTCGTCAACGGCGTGGTGATCGCCGGTAATGAGGCTGTACGCCATCTCCTGCATGAGTGCGTCGCCCGCTACGATCTGCTCGAGGATCATTTCACGCTCGTCTTCACGCGTGACGTACTCGAACTCTTTAGCGAGGCCTTCATGAACGATTGGCAAGTTTGAATCTCCGATTGAACCAGGTTAGACGCCGTGTACGTAATAGGGCGGCTTAGATCAAGCGATATAGATACATAAACATATCGTTATATATCTGTCAATGCAGCGTTACCGCGCATTAGGCCGGGTACTGGCACCCGGCCTAGCGGGAGTTAGAGGCGCTCGGCACTCCAGTCCTTAACTGCGTCCGGGATGGCCAGGAGATTCTGGAGTTTCGTCTGGAGAGGAATGGCGCACTCCGGAGCGATCATCTGCACCCCCGCCTCAAGGCAGGCGTACACCTCTTTACGGACCTCATTAGGCCCGCGTGAGTAGAGGGTTTCAGGGTTGTTTATGTTGCCCACAAGTGCGATCCCGCCATCGACGGCGTCCATCGCCGCCTGCGGGTCGTTTCTGGAATCGAAGTGGAAGGCCGCCATGCCTGTCTGTGCGATGTACGGCATGCGGTCCAGCGTCTGGCCGCAGATGTGGAGGATGAGCGGTGCGTTGATTCGCTCCGCCATCTCAGTGTGAATGTCTTGCAAGAAGCGCTTGTAGTACTCGCCGGACACCAGGTCCCCGGTGGCGTGGTCCGGAACGCAGATTGCGTCCGCTCCTGCGGCGATCTGGGCGTCTGCGAACAGGTACGTCGCCACTTTGAGCTTGTCTAGGATTCGCATCGTCATGTCAGGGTCGTCGATTGTCATTAGTAGGAACGTCTCGACGCCGAACACGTGATATGCGAGCGTCCACGGTCCCATGGACTTGCCGATGATGGCGACCTCGTCACCGAACTGTTTTCTCAATATCTCGATAGCGCCCGTGATGCTCTTCATGTCCCGGTGCTCTAGAAAGTCGGCCGGGATCTTGACGTCGGCCTCGCCCTTCCAGATCGGGTTGGCCATTCGGACGGTCGGCCAGTTGTCCTTCTGCTCCCACTGCATCTCGCAGCCCAGTGCGGACGACTCCTGGATGATGGTGAAGTAGGGCTGTATGGAGTCGAACCCGAGTTCTGTGTAGCTGGTCGCCGCCAGCTGAGCGTTCAACTCTGGATCCCGGCAGGCGTCCGGAAACGGCGCGTCCACCATATCCATCAGCTCGACCGTCGCAACGTTGGTCGGGTTGGATACGGGGGTTCGGTCCACCGGCAGACCGGCAAGCGCGTTCATCACGCGCTCCCTGGATGTCATGGTCTCTGCATATGGCATAAGAGTGGCCTCGATCCCCTAACTTAAGTGCTGGCGAACCCTAGTGTGGATGTCGTCATCTGGCCGCGCAGAGCGTCGGCCTCAAGAGCGTCTTCTACGGCGCTGATGTTTCGGGAGTAGGGCAGTATCAGACGGGCCAGTCCGTCGTGGCGCTGGCCGCAGCTGAACGTGATGGTCGTGTCGTCCAGTTTTTCCATCTCTCCGTAACGCACGAACCCGGCGATTATGGCTCGAAGTCGCAGCGCAGGGTTTTTTGCCTCGCCGGTCGTCGAGATACGGTACACGTAACGGTTGCCGTCCTGTTCGCCCGTCATATCGATCGTCAAGGGGCTCTTGGAATCTTTTATCTGGAGATCTTCCGGACGGTCTCGTTCTGCTGTCCGCTCGACGGCCGCCGTGGTCAAAAACTTGAGCGGTCGGGTGTGGAGGTGCCCGCAAGTGAAGCGCAGCCGATTCCAGGCATCTGCGATCTCCATGCCGCCGAGCTTGATCAGCCGATCCACGATATCCCGCATCCGGTCATCAACGCTGGGCCTCCGGCTGAAGGTCCAGACGGTGGAAATGCCATCGCGCTCGTACAGCCCGACGCTGATGTCGTGGAAGTTTGGATCCATCGGCACCAGCTCCACGCAATCGCCGTAGCGGGTGACTACTTCCCGTGCGCTGAGTAGTTCTAGCGTTGTCATCTGGAGATGGAACCTCTGATCGTGTTACCCCGTGTTCAGCCTTTGACGGCGCTCACAAGGGATTTTATGTGGTCTGGTCCGGTGCCGCAGCACCCGCCAAGTATGTTGATCCCGAGGCCATGCAGCGTCTTAAAGTGTTCAGCCATGAACTCAGGCGTCTCAGGGTAAACGATCTCCATATTGATGATCGCAGGAATACCGGCATTTGAATGCACGAGCATGAAGCCGTCATCCACGGCGCGCATGAGCTTTGCGATTTCGATCATTCGCTCGATGCCGTTGCCGCAGTTGGTCCCGACCACGTCTGCCCCTGCCTCACGCAGCTTCTTAACGCCAACTTCGGGCGTGATGCCCATCATCGTGAAGAATCCGCGGGGTCCTGGGTCGTACACCATCGTGGACATCACGACGAGGTCTGTGTTGTCCTTGGCGGCTTTCACGGCCAACGTGGCTTCTTCGATCGCTGTCATCGTCTCCATAACGACGCCGTCGGCGCCGCCCTCGGCGAGTGCCGTAATTTGCTCGGCAAAGGCGTCGTACATTTCCGTCTCGGACACAGGTCCCAGCGGCTCAAGGAACTCTCCCGTCGGGCCAACAGAACCGATCACGAACGCGCCCGGAGGGGCGACCGAGCGTGCGTGTTCCGCCGCAAGACGGTTGAACTCAGACACCTTGTCTTCATAACCGTACTTTTTGGTCATGAACTTCGTTCCGCCGAACGAGTTGGTAAGGACCATCTCTGAACCGGCGTCAAAGTAACGCTTTGCCATCTCTTTGATGGTGTCCGGGTGACTGACGTTGAACTCTTCAGGGCAACCGCCTGGCTCCAGCCCATGTTCCTGGAGGTACGAGCCTGTGGCGCCGTCGGAGATGATCGTGTCGCCCCGTTCGAGGCGTTCGAGAAGTGTTGGGGCAGATGTTGAAGTCATTGGGATCCAATTTGCCGCTGGCGTCGCCCGAACATTTTCGGGTGCGTGGCCAGCGGGTTTATAGCTATACGAAGTTTACTTCGGTCCGAGTCGAGTGGCCGCCTGATTTAAGCCTGATTAGCCCTTGATCCAGTTATCTATCGCGCCCGGCGATATGTCTCGCTCACCGGCTTTCGCCAGGTCCCTGATCCGGGCCACGAAATCGTCTGGAAAACCTTCGTTGAACCGCTGAGCGATGGCGGCGGCGGCTTCCTTGGGCGGGGCATCCACCTCGCCGTAATCCTTGAGTTCCCACGACATCAGGTAGTCGTCGGTACCGGCGCTGCCGTCAAACATGGCGATAGCGTCGGCGGCTTCCTGAAACCGGACGTCGAGTGGATGTGAAATGGTTTCTCCGCCGTCGCTGGCCTGGACCGTGACGGGGATTTCTTTCCAGTACATGAGGCGTACGAGCGCCAATGGAGTTCCTCCAACCGGGTGAGGGTCTAAATGATTAGTCTAGGCGTCCGTCTCGGAACGCCCCGATGTAGTTCATGCAGTAGTCATCGTTGCCTTTGAGCATGTCCATGGCGAGCTTCACCGGCTCTGAATCGAGATCCAAATCCAGCACCTTCTGGATGGAAGCCGGGATCGGGTCGATGATCCCGCTATCCAGTCCACTTTCGATCGCCAAGTACAGGAACACATCGTTGACGATCCTGCGTTTTGGAAGCCCGAAAGACACGTTGCTAACGCCCCCCGTGATGTGGACTTCGGGACCGTACTGCTCCCTTATCGTTGCAACAGCGTCCAGGTAGTCGTTTCCGTATTGAGAAGCGACACCGATCGGAAAGGCGAGGCAATCGATATACACGTCGGCCAGCGGTATGCCGGCGTCCTTGATGTGCACCATGAGCTGGTCGACGTTTTCCACCCGTTCCTCGGCGTTGTCCGGCATCCCGGACTCTCCGGCGGCGGTGACGACCACGTGTGCGTTGTTTTCCGTCACCAGTTTGATTGTATCGAGGCGCTCAAGCGCGACCGAGTTGATCATCGGCCTGCCGGCGGCTCCGGTGTAGGCCGCCAGGCCGGTCTTGATGATTTCCGGGTTTGATGAGTCGATGCTTGACGGGATGGTGGAAACCGCCTCAACGGTCTTGACCAACCACGCCATAGACTCGTTCTGGATCTCGATATAAGGGCTGACCTCGTCGACGTTCAGATCCAGAAACGAGGCCCCGGCCTTAGTCTGGCGTCGCACCTCGCGATGGACGTACGCGGTACCGATAGCCTGTTCCTCGGCATCGCCGTTCACGCCTTTCCAAACGGCGATCATGAAGTGTTTGACCTGGTTCAGGCCGTAGGGCTGCTGCCTTTTGAAATGTTCCGGGATGGAAAGAAACAGGTCG
>Ga0114996_10002113_pt1 | contig 25993 bp, 9 predicted proteins | sample ArcticOcean_MG_C_4_FD_87039 | JGI IMG/M metagenome (GOLD analysis project Ga0114996, IMG submission 87039) | Marine microbial communities from western Arctic Ocean - ArcticOcean_MG_CB4_134 | ecosystem: Environmental > Aquatic > Marine > Oceanic | place: Arctic Ocean: Canada Basin | collected... | reverse complement strand
TCGGCCGAACACGATCCTATGCTGCAGGCATCGTTGAGGTCGCAGGCAGCGTCATCTGTGCATGTGATTTCGTTAGGCACTCTTGCGTTTGGGGTGTTGTCTAGATGCATTGATTTTCCACCGAACACGATCCAATGCTGCAGGGATCGTTGAGGTCGCAGGCCGTATCGTCGGTGCATGTGATCTCGGCCAGACACTCTGACGTCTGGGCTGTCGAAAACGTGCATGTCAACGTGCCTGCGTCACAGGCACCAACACTGCACGGGTCATTCAAATCACACTCGGCATCTGTGCTATTGGGACAAAGTGTTATGCCGCATTCCACGGTCAGGACAGAGGTCTCAATGCACTCTTTGACGAGCGCCCCTTCCTGAACATCGCAGGTGTTGATCGTACACTCGTTGCCGTCATCGCATTCCGCGTCACTCGAACACTTGTCTGTTGTGCATTCGGGGGTGAGGTTCTGACCGTGCTGGCAATTGAACAACTTACTGGTTTCATTGTAGACGCATTCATCGGCTGTGCACTCATTGCTGTCGTCGCAGTCAGAATTATTAATACAGATCTCTGGCAAGCACTCTGGCTTGTTGCTGTTCTGGAAGTAACATTTGGCCAGGACACAGCTTGGAATCGTGCAGTCGGTATCGTCGGTGCAATCGGCATCTTCAACACATGAAATATTCTCGCATGTTGGCGTTGAGATCGGTGCATGACTGCACTTCTCTGATACGCACGTATCGGTCGTGCAGAAGTTGCCGTCGTCGCAGTCAGCGTCGTCCGTACAATTTTGTTCACACCCGGGCTCTTCGTTCAAGAAATACGAGCACGTAAGTTCGGAACCACAAGAGTCCGTGGTGCAGACGTCGTTGTCGGCGCAATCGACTTGTGTGATGCAGGGGCGACAACCTTCGATGTAGACCTGCTGACAGTTGAGATCGGCGCTGCATGTGTCTGTTGTGCAGCTGTCACCATCATCACAAGACGCATCGGCCGTACAGCCTTGGCATTCTGGGATGGATGTGAATAAACACCCTGATTCCGTGGCGCACGAATCGATCGAGCATGGGTTGAAGTCATTACAAACGACGAGTGTGTAATGACATTGTCCCTGGATACAAGTGTCCAGAGTACACGCATTCCCATCATCGCATACCGTGCTGTTCGGATCGCTCGCATCGCAACCGGTCCAATCACAACTGGGGTGGTCATCGTGGACGCACTCACCCGTGGCTGGGTCACAGTAATCTTTTGTGCAGCCATCATTGTCATCACAAGGTTTTGATTCAGCCACACATTGATTGTTTTCGCACGTGGCGACAATACATAGCCCTGGATAGGTGCAATCCTCGGCGCTGACGCACACCTGGCCATCACAAGTCGGATCAATGACATCCTGGCAGCCCTCCACCCCGTCCGTACACGAAGCAGGTCCGCCGACTGTGCATGTGTTGCCGTCGAAGCAGATGGGTTTGGTGTGTGTGCATTTCGGGTTGTCACACCGGTCGATTGTGCATGGATCATTGTCAACGCACTGATAGTCGTTTGTGCATTGGCTCACATCACAGGTTTCGGAGAAGAGCTGTTGGTTTACGCAAATGTCACTGGTCCCACAATAATCGTAGGTGCACTCATTGCCGTCGTTGCAATCAATGCTGCCAGTCTCTAGCGTACAGGTTGCACACGCGGCTTCGGGCAAGACCACCTGGTCACACTGACCGGTCTCTACGTTGCAGCTGTCGGCCGTACATTCATTAAAGGTGTCACAATCCGTGTCGGATGCGCAGCCGGTACAGTCGGCGATTGGCGTGAAGATACAACCCAACTCCTTGTTGCATGCGTCGATGGTGCAGGGGTTCATATCGTTGCAAGGCACCTGATTGTAGACACACTTGCCTGTGGCCGTCACACAGGCGCCTGTCGAACAGGCACCGCCCAATTTTGTGCACTCCTCGTCGGAGGTGCAGCCGTTCCAGTCACATTCTGTAACGGTCACCGTTCCACATGTTCCCAATTTCACATCACAGATGGAAGCGGTGCATGGGTCCCCGGTGTCTGGACAGGTCACCGGTGCGACTTGGCAGAAGCCATTGGCACACGACGCGGTCATGCACGGTTCGTTCGCCATGCATTCTTCATCGGTCGTGCACACCATGGAACACGTCAAATTTCCTGCGAACAGGCAACCCGTGTCGGGCACACACGCAGGTTCGGGTTCTTCACCTTCTATGGAAGCGCCGTCGGCGAAGGTGCAGTGGTATGCGTCTTCACATTGGACGTCTTTGCTAATGCAAGTGCCATTGACGCACCGTTCGAACGTGCACGCGTTGGCGTCCATGCAGTCCAGATCGTTGGTACAAGATTTAACCGTACATCCCGGATCGGCGACATGGGTGCATTGTCCAGTCGCGACGTCGCAAGTGTCCGAAGTGCATGCGTCGTTGTCGTCACATTGCGTGTCGCTGTCAACGCATCCAGTTGTACAACCATCCTTCGCGGTAAATGTGCATCCCGTTTGGTTGTCGCACGAATCGACGGTGCAGAAGTTACTGTCATTGCATACTAAGGGCGTTCGAATACAGGTTCCTTGGCCGGTACACGAGTCGATGGTGCAGGCATCGCCATCGTCGCAGTCAGCGTTCTGTTCGCAACCGGTAGACAGGCAGGTGGGATCATTGGTGTTTTGGCACACACCATTCGCACACCAGTCGACTGTACACGTGTCGCCATCGTCACAGGAGATGGGCTGAATGCTGCATGTTTTGTCCACACACACGCCCGGGATGCATGGATCGCCGGTAGTACAGTCCGAGTTGTCCAAGCATCCTGCCGAACAGTCGGTGATCGCATCAAATGTACATCCTACGGCGGGATCACAGAGGTAGTCTGTGGTACAGGGTTTGCCATCAATGCAGTCGGGTATGGACCATGTGCAGCTTCCTGTGGCGAGATCGCAATGATCGAGCGTGCATGCATCGTCATCAAAACAGTCCATATCATTGGCACAACTGACGGGACAACCCGATGCACTACTGGCCGGCAGATTGGATGCGCAGATGGGTGGCGAATGACTCCAATCACAGAAGTTATTTGTGCATGGGTTGCTGTCCTCACACATGTGGTTGGACGAGCAAACGATCTCACCACAACCGGGCAAGGCGGTGTTTTCGACGTTGAGACAGAAACCTAATTCTGCACTGCAGCTGTCCACCGTGCACGGGTATTGGTCATCGCACGTTTTCACAACCTCTTCGGGTGTTCCGTTTGGATCACATTGCGTGCAGTTTAACAATACGGGGAAGTCACACAGACCATCGGATTGGTCACATACGCCGTAGGTACAGACCGCGGTAGCCAGACAGTCCGCATTGGAGGAGCACGGTGAGCAATTGTCGAGGAGCTTGTGTGCGCAGGATCCAGACTCCAAACATGTGTCGGAAGTACATCCGTTTCCGTCGTCACACGTTGCGTCTTCCGAACAACCGGTACACTCGTCGGTTTCGGTGAATGTGCACAGTGTACTGGTCTCATCACAAGCATCAATTGTGCACGGGTCGAAGTCATTACAAGCTCCTGTGCCTTGGACACATTTGCTGTTGATACATCGAAGCGGTGCGCAGGAGACGCCACCAACGGTTGGGCAGTCCGCATCTACCGTGCAAACGCCGCCGAAGCACGTATCATCTTGGGCGTGCAGACAGTTCCCTGTGGATTCATCGCAGACATCATAGGTGCAGTCGTTGAAATCACTACAATTCGGCTGACCGGTGTTGGGGTTGGTTGGGTTCCCAATTTCACAGGTGTTGTCAGTGCATTTTCCTGGATAGCACAATGAATCGGTTGCGCAGTCTGTATCGGACGAACAAGCAATGTCACAGCCGTCATTGACGTCGAATGCACACCCGAATCCTTCGACACAGGTGCCGACAAATTCGCCGCAAGGAAGCTGTTGTGTGCAGGTGATCGGCGTGTGCGAACAGGTACTAGAGCCTGGATCGCACGTGTCTAAGGTACAGGTGAGATCATCGTTGCACTCCACATCCAATGCACAGTACACCGTAGGACAGTTGTTAATCGGTCCATTGAAGCACTTGCCAAACACACATGCATCCTGCGTGCATGCGTCGTCGTCAATGCAATCCGCTGTCGCAGCGCAATTTCCGGCGCTGCATCCTTCAACGGCTTCGAACTGACAACCGGCGGAGGGCTCACACGAATCGACTGTGCAAGAATCATAGTCGTTGCAATTGACCGGTTGATAGGTGCAGAGCTTGCTGTTCTCCACTCCTTCACAGACAGCATGCATGCAGGCATTGCCAAGATCACAGTCAGCGTCTACGGCGCATGCGCCAACGTCAGAGCATGTTCCATCGGATTCCAAATTGTTCTCACAATCACCGGTTTCGGGGTTGCAGAAGTCCACCGTACAGGGATCGTCGTCGTCGCAATTGTTGGATTCGAAGAGGCAGGTTTTTGCGATCTTGTCGCACGATTCGACTGTGCATAGATTGAGGTCATCACAGTCTTCATCGACGTTGCAGCCCGTTTCACACTCCAGCTTGCTGAAGAACTGACAACCCAGGTCACCGTCGCAGGAATCGACTGTGCAACTCACACCGTCGTAGCATGTTTTTGTGATGTATTCGCAGACCTTGGACTCTGCGTTGCAAACGGGCCCGCCACAGAGGTTGTTGTTCTGTCCTGGCAAGAGGGGGCAGTCGGCATCCGTCGAGCAGGAAATACAGTTCGGAACGATTTCCCATTCGCACAATTGGGTTTCTTCACCACAGATGTCGCTCGTACAGGGGTCACTGTCTCCACAGCCGGCATCTTCAACGCACGATTCGTAGCAGTTTTCGGCATAGAACGTGTGTTCACATTGGGCTGTACTCGGATTGCAGGTGTCTTGGGTGCAGTTCACTCCATCATCACAGTTCTTGGCGTTGTGGTGACAGACGCTAAACAGGCAAAGATCGCCAGTGCACGGATCCCCATCGTCGCATTCAGTGGTATTACCGCAGGGTTTCCCACAGGTTTCTTCAGCGATTTTCGGATGTACGCAGAACTCACTTTCCAAGGTGGGGTTGCAGTAGTCTTGTGTGCACGCATCGCCGTCATCACAGTTCAAGGCATTGTGGCTACATTCACCGGTCTGGGCGTTGCATGCATCTGTGGTGCAGTTGTCTTGATCGGAGCACTCTTTTTGCTCGTATGAGCAGTCTCCTTTGGCGGGATCACAGATGTCGGTCGTGCATGCGTTGGCGTCATCGCACGACTTTCCTGTAATTTTGCACTTGCCTGTGGTCGGATCGCAGAATTCGACCGTACACGCGTCATTGTCTTCACAGTTGATCGCTTCGTGCACACATGAGCCGCCGGAGCAGCTGTCGTTGGTGCAATTGTTTCCGTCACTGCACAGGATGGGTTCTTGCTTGCAGTCGCCAGTGGCCTGATCGCAGCTATCAATGGTGCAGTCGTCGACGTCTTCGCATGTGATCAGGACGTACACACATTCTCCTGTCTGGCCGTTGCAGAATTCGGTCGTGCAGTTCAGCCCGTCATCACATGATTTTGTGTCGAACTGACAATCTCCAGTTTCGAGTACGCAGGCATCGGTAGTGCATGGGTTGCCATCGCTGCAAGACACGGGCGGGTTTTCACAGACGCCGGTTTGGGCGTTGCAATAATCGATGGTGCAATTATCTCCGTCGTTACAGGTGACCGCATTGCTCACGCAGCCCAGTTCTGAATCGCAGGTGTCTGCGGTACAGGGGTTGTTGTCACCACATTCGATCGGAATTGCCTCACACAAACCGGTGAGCGAATCGCAACTGTTGTCTGTACACGCATCATCGTCATCGCAGGTGATTTCGGTAGAGATACAGCCGTTGTTGTTCACATCACAAATATCGACGGTGCACTTATTGAGATCATTACAATTCTTGTCGAGCGTAATGCATGTGAGGGTTCCAAGATCACACTTGGGTGTCAGGCAAGGTGAGTTCTGGGTTGCTGCCAAGCATTCAAAATCGGTGCCGCTGGGGCAGTCGTAGAGACAGCCCTCAATGGAGGGGTTGTTGCATCCTGTTCCTTCTATGCATGCATTTGTGGAGCAAGGATCGCCATCGTTGCATGGATTTTCAACGTGATCACAGTCACCGTTGACACAGAAATCCAGGGTGCACGGTTCATTGTCCGTACAGGATAGTGGGTTGAACTTACACACCTTCTCTCCACCGTCTAGGACACAAACATCTGCTGTGCATGGGTCGAAGTCATTGCAATCCAAGTCAGTTTCACACAGGCAGATCGCTCCAGGGGTGGGTTGGTGGAGGCAGCCCAGAGACAGGTGGCAGGTGTCAACGGTGCACTCTTTGCCATCATTGCAATTCGTTTGGAGGTGTTCACAACCGACGCCGTTCTTGCAGACGTCATCGGTGCACGGGTTTGAATCGGTACAGATCACCGGCGTGTTGCGACAGCCGCTCCCAGGATCGCAGTAGTCGTTTGTACAATCGTTGCCGTCGTTGCAGCTGATGGCGTTGTGGTAGCAACCAATAGACGGGTTGCATCCGTCCACGGTGCACGCATCATCATCATCGCATGCGACAGGCGTATTGATACAACCTTCGGTCGGATCGCAGTAATCGATGGAGCAGAAGCTACCATCATCACAATCGATGACGCTGTGAATACAGAATCCGGTCTCTGGGTCGCATGAATCATTGGAACAGGCGTTGTTGTCGTCGCACGTTTTGTTTGTGAAGGCACAACCGTTGACAGGATCGCAGGAGTCTACGCTACAGGGATTCGAGTCGTCACAGACCAAGATCTCATAGTCACAATTTCCTGTAACTGGGTCGCAGGTGTCGGCTGTGCATCCATTCTGATCATCACACTTGGGTTTCTGTACGCACCCATCAACCGTGTTTGAATCGCACAAGTCGAGCGTGCATGTGTTGTCGTCATTGCAATCCAACGGCTCGTATACACACCCGTCTTCCGAATCGCAGAGGCTCAATCCGTCAATTTCTTCAACAGTGCATGGATCGTCATCATTGCAGTCCATGGGTTCGTAGTAGCAATCCCCTGTGGCGACATTACACAAATCGACGGTGCATTCATTACCATCGCTGCATTCCAACTCGAAGTGGACACAGCCTTCTTGTTCGTCACAAACGTCGAGGGTGCAGGCATTTTGGTCGTCACAACTGTACAAGTACAAGCACCCGACCTCCGGTGAGCAGTTGTCTTGCGTGCAGGCATCGGAGTCATCGCAGGTGGCCTCTGCATGAACACAATCACCGCTGGCCGCACAGACGTCAGCGGTACAAATGTCATCATCAGCACACAGTTTTTCGTTGAAGTGGCAGCCATTAATGGGATTGCAGAAATCATCGGTGCATGGGTTGCCGTCCACACAAATGATATCGGCATGCTTACAGGTTGCTGAGATGCACAAACTGGTCGTACACACATTGTTGTCGTCGCAATCCACGTTGCCTACGCAGGGGACTTCACACCCGGGAACGGCCGAATTGAAGCATCCAGTGACTGGGTCGCATTGATCCAAGGTGCAGTTGTCTGCGTCATTGCAATTGATGGCTTCGTTGATGCATCCATCGCCTGGGTCGCACGAATCAATTGTGCAGATGCTGTCATCGTCGCAATTTTTGGCGTTGTTGGAGCACAGTCCAGTGGCTGGTGCGCAGGTATCAGCGGTGCACTCACTGCCATCGGAGCAATCTTTGGGCTCGTGGACACAGCCCGTTTCAATATCACAGGTGTCAATGGTGCACGGATTGAGAACGCCATCAATGTCGTCTGCACAGTCTTTGGTCGTGTAGGTGCACCCCAGCGAAGCCTCTTCGCAGATGTCGTCGGTGCATTCATTGTTGTCATTGCACTTGTTGGCGTGGGCACATCCAGACTGCGAGTCGCACGTATCGGCTGTGCACTGCGAGCCGTCATCACAATCGACCGGGCCGTAGTAGCAACCATCCTGTTCATCGCACAGGTCGAGTGTACACGCATCGCTGTCTTGGCACACAGTCGTTACCCACGATGTGTTGGTGCAATCCCCCGTTTCGGTATTACAGAGATCCTCGGTGCAATTGGAACCATCATCGCATGTGATGACAATCTCATTGATACATCCAGCCGCTGCGTTGCAGGAATCCGCTGTACAGGCATTGGCATCGTCGCACATGTAAGAGTTTTGGCATCCCGTTGTGGGAATACATTCATCGAGCGTACAGGGATCCAGATCGTCGCAAGATGCCAGACTGTGTAGACACAACCCGGTACTTTCGTCGCAGAAGTCTTCGGTGCAGGGCTGGCCGTCGTCACAGTCCACTGCTTCGACGAGGCAACCAATGTCGGTGTCGCAATAATCGACGGTGCATGGGCTGTCATCATTGCAATCCACAGTCGATTGGTCGCAGGCCAGGGGATTGAATCCTCCTGCTCCGTCACCGGTCGAGATGCAGCGGCTGTCGGTGCATGCATCTCCATCGTCGCAATCTTCGTCGAGGCCGCTGGGGCATTCGATATTGCAGGGCGCCAGTTTCGGGTTGACGCAACCTTCTGTTGGGTCACACAAATCGACCGTGCATGGTTTCTCATCGTCACATTCAATCGCAGGATCGAGCGTATAGAAGACGCATCCTTTGTCGGCTTCGCACAAATCCAGAGTGCACAGGTTGTCGTCCTCACACGTGATCAGCGTGTGAGTGCACTTACCGGTCACTTCGTTGCATCCATCCTCGGAGCATTGATTTCCGTCCGAACAGTTCTTGGGATTGAAAATGCAGCCTTGGTTCGGGAGGCATGCGTTGAATGTGCATGCGTTATTGTCATCGCATTGGATGAAGGTATGGGTACACCCAAGCAGGTTGTCGCAGGTGTCCAGGGTGCACAGATTGCCATCGTCACAGTAGTCGGTGTTCTGACATCCTATGTCTGCGAGGCAATCGTCAATGGTACACGGATCGCCATCATCACAAGCTTGCTTTTTGTCCACGATATAGACACATCCGTCTTCATCGTCGCATAGTCCATCCACCGAGCACGGATCGTCGTCGATGCACGGATTCGGTGGGTTGGTGCACAAGCCATTGGCGACATCGCAGGAATCCAAAGTGCAATTGTCGCTATCGCTACAGTCTTTGCCGGTATTGACGCAGCCTTGAGCCGGATCGCAGGTGTCTTCCGTACACGCGTTGGCGTCGTTGCATGCATACAGGTTTTGACAGCCTACTGACGGATCACAGGAGTCGGTCGTGCATGGGTTTTGGTCATCGCACGTGTTCAGGTGGCTGACGCACTTTCCAGTCTCTGGGTTGCATGAATTGACGGTGCAGGAGTTGCCGTCTTCGCAGTCTTTGACCGGGAAGGTACAGCCAAGCCCGGGATCGCAGGCCTCAGATGTGCACAGGTTGTCGTCATTACAGTCCAGTGGCGTGAATGAGCAGACCAGATCGACACAGGTGCCAATGGTGCATTGGTTTGAGTCGTTGCATTCGTTGTTGTTTCCGCCCGGGCAGGGGACGGAACAGTTGGTCATGGGTATGAACTGACAACCGGTTTGGGGCGAACAAGTGTCCACCGTACAGAAGTTATCATCCGTGCATGCTACGGCGGTGTACAAACACCCATTGGCTGGGTTGCATGTTTCGTTTGTACACAAGTTGTCGTCATCGCATTGGGTGACGGTGTACGAGCATGTGCCGGTCAACGAATCACAGAAGTCATCGGTGCACTCGTTACCGTCATCGCATGCGACCAATGCATTGGTGCATGCGCCTGTGGCGACGTTGCAGGTGTCGAGCGTGCATGGATTGGCGTCGTCACACGCGTTGCTGAACTGGCATGTGGCGGTCAATGAATCACACTTGCCGTCCGTGCATGGGTTGTTGTCGTCGCAAGAGAACTCGGTGTACGTACACGTGCCAGCCGCCCAATCGCAGGAGTCGATGGTGCAGGCGTTGCCATCATTGCAGTTTTTCGGTGTGTAGGAGCACTCTTGTGTGCCCAGATCACAGGTGTCTTCTGTGCAATCTGTTCCATCGTTGCATAGCGGTGGATAGAAACACCCGGTCGCTGCATCGCAGAAGTCGAAGGTGCACGGGTTCCCGTCAGAGCAGGAGGTTTCAATGTGTGAACATTCCTCGGTCTCGCTGTCACAGACATCGATTGTGCAAACGTTATTGTCACTGCATTTTTGTTCGTATTGGCAACCGGTGGCGGGATGACAACTGTCGGCTGTGCAGCCATTTTGGTCGTCGCATTCGACGTTGCCGTAGATGCATAAACCGGATTGATCGTCGCAGTGTTCGGTCGTGCACGCATTGTTGTCGTCGCAATTGATCGCGGTCTCGACACATCCGGTGTCCACATTGCAGGAGTCAACCGTGCAGGCGTCGGCATCATCGCAGACCGTCGGATCGTGGATACAGCCTGTCGCCGGGTAGCAGGCATCGTCAGTGCATAGGTTGCCATCGTCACAATCTTTGGGGGGGTTGCTGCAGTTGGCCGTCAAGGGATCACACAGATCCAGGGTGCATAGATCACCGTCCCCGCAATTCTTCACTGAATGGCCACATTCTCCGGTGAGAGAGTCGCAAGAATCGATTGTGCAGGCATCGCCATCGTCGCAGTTCTTTAGGGGTGCGATGCATTGGCCAGTGAGCGCATCACAGCTATCGTTCGTGCATGGGTTCCCGTCATCGCAGACTTTGTCCGTGTTGCCACATCCCGTTTCTTGGTTGCAGGAATCGATCGTGCACAGATTGTTATCGTCGCACGTGAGTATTGTGAAGTCGCACTCACCGGTGGCGTTATTGCAGGCGTCGGTTGTACAGGCATTTCCGTCCTGGCACATGACGTCTATGTATTGGCAGCCCTCGACGGGTTCACACGAATCGACCGTACACAACTTGCCATCGTCGCACGTATTGTTCGAATAGATACAGGTGCCCGTACCGGGTTCGCAGCCATCGATCGTGCACAAGTCATCATCACTACAGTCTTTCGGTTGGTGATCACAGTCTCCTGTGTCGCCATCACACGTGTCTGTCGTGCAGGGCTGGCCATCACCGCAGTCGACGTCTGGGTTGGAACAGGCGCCGGTATCGCTGTCGCAGAGGTCTGACGTGCAGTTGTCACCGTCGGCACAGGCATTGGGATGTTCACAAGCACCCGTATCCGTGTTGCACACGTCGAGTGTGCACGGGTTGGCGTCATCACAAGTCTTGCTTGTGTTGAGGCAGTTGCCGGTCGATGACTGGCACATATCGTTGGTACAGACGTCGCCATCGCTGCAATTTTTCGGTCCAAAGACGCAATTTCCGTCCGATGAATCGCAACTGTCGGTCGTGCACAGATTGTCGTCGTTGCAGATTTTCGCTGGGTTCTTGCAGTCACCTGTGGCGTCCTCACATTCATCCAGCGTACATGGCTGACCGTCCGAACAGTCTTTTGTGTCGTGTGTGCAGTCCAGGCCATTGGCCTTGTTGGTGCATTGATCAAAGGTACACACATTGCCATCTTCGCAATCGAAGGGGTTGAAGGTGCACTGCTTATTTGCGCATGTCGCGACGATACAGTGATTGGCGATTTGGTTGCCCGGGTTGTCGGGATCTTCGATCATCGTGAACGCAGTGCAATCGCCATCAGTGGTGCAGTCGGGCAACTCACATCCCTCGATGGCTTGGTTCCATTCGTAGGTGCAGCCGACCCCTTCGACACAGGTGTCGATAGTGCAGGCTGTTTCATCGTCACACGGATTGGTGTGTGTACAGGTGCCTTCCTCGTCGCATACGTCAACCGTACAGGTGTCTCCGTCATTGCATTTGGCGGCGTAGGAACAGGATGCATCACCGGGTGCACAGGTATCGATTGAGCAGGGATCGCTGTCGTCGCAGGCGTTGGGGAAGTCGCACGTTCCAGTCTCGGAATTGCAAGTATTGGCAGTACAAATGTCGCTGTCCACACAGGACTTGGGCGTGCTGTAACAAGCTCCTGTGTTGGGGATGCATTTGTCTTCGGTACACAGGTTGCCGTCGTCGCACGTCAGCGGTGGATTCTCACAGCCGATGTCTGGACCGCATGTGTCAAAGGTGCATAGGTCAAAGTCTTCGCACGTGATGGATGTGTGCGTACACGAACCATCCACTTGATTGCAGAGATCGAGTGTGCAGGCGTTGTCGTCATCGCAGTCCTTGGGCCCGTACACACAGCCTAGAGTCACCGGATCGCATTGATCGACTGTACACGGGTTGCTGTCCGAGCAGTTCATTTCCGTGTTTTTGCAGTCTCCGGAGGCCTTGTCACAGGAGTCGATTGTGCACGGGTTATCATCATCGCACGTGGCCTGCGGGAAGACACATCCAGCGTCAGCGTTGCATGTGTTTTCGGTACATGGATTGGCGTCTTCACACACGATGTTTTCGTGTTTACACTCACCGGACGCTTGGTCGCAGCTATCCTGGGTGCACTGACTGTCATCGGAGCATTGGAAATCATTGTATTGGCACTGACCGATGGCAGGATTGCAGCTATCGGCTGTACACGGGTTATCGTCGTTGCATGACATGGGCGTGTATTCACACGCTTGCGTTGTCAGATTGCACTTGTCGGTGATCGTACAAGGGTTGTTGTCGTTGCAATCATTGTCGTCTCCACAGGTACATCCAGGCGCACCGGCGATGAGCTGGTTCACACAGCCAATGCCGGGCTGGCAAAAGTCCAAGGTGCATACATCGTTGTCATTGCAATTAACCGGCCCATTCACACAGCCGGAGGCGACATTGCAGGAGTCGTCCGTGCACGGATTGCTGTCGTCACAGTTCGCCGTTGAGTTGATGCATTCCGCCACGCCGTTCGGAGATACACAGGTGTCTGTCGTGCATGCATTTCCATCGTCACACGAAGCGCTGGGGAACTGACAATTGCCCGTGGCAGCATCGCATGTGTTGTTCGTGCATGCGTTGTTGTCGTCGCATGGTTTGGGATCATGCTTGCATCCAACGCCAATCACACACGAGTCTTGTGTGCATACGTCCCCATCGTCACATGGGTTGGGTGGGAAATAGCAGCCAATATTTGCGTTGCAGGCGTTCTCTGTACACGGTTTTTCGTCATCGCATGTGGTGGGTACATGGATGCACAGTCCGGTGTCGGGTGAACACGAATCGTCGGTGCAGGCGTCGCTGTCGTCGCATGGCACGGGGGGATTGATGCAGCCACCACCCGGTGAGCAGGTATCCTGTGTGCACGGGTCGTTGTCATCGCATTGGGCGGATTCGTGGGAACAGGTGCCCGTCTCTGCATTGCAGTAGTCCGTTGTGCATGGGTTTCCGTCTGAGCATCCTTTGGGCGCGTTCTTGCAATTACCGGCGACAGGGTCACAGAAATCGACGGTACAATCGTCGTCGTCATTGCACTCTTTCGGTGTGTAGTTGCAATCGCCGGTCATGGGGTGGCACGTGTCTGTCGTACAACCGTTGCCATCCTCGCAGGATTTGATGTCATAAGAACAACTGCCAAGGTCTACATCGCAACTGTCCGTCGTGCAGGCGTTTCCATCACCGCACTCCGTATCGGTGGAGCAACATTTGTCGGCGCAGTTGGGCAAGCCGCAATCGAGTTGACTCACACAGCCAATCAATTCGTCACAGGAATCCACGGTGCAGATCTCGCCATCGCTGCAATCGATTAGGGTGTGGAAACATCCGTTGACGGCCGGGCTCGTTGGATCGCATCCGTCTTGGGTACAGGCGGATCCGTCCTGGCAGTTTAAGGGATTGCTCACACATTCGCCCGTGGCTCCGATGCAGGCGTCATTTGTACAAGCGTCACCGTCGCCGCAGTCCTTGGGTATGTAGCTACAACTTCCCTCCTCACACGCGTCATCCGTGCACAAGTTGCCGTCGTTGCACGCAATCGGCAGGTTGAGGCAATTGCCGGTGATGGAGTTGCATGAATCTTTGGTGCAGGGCTCATCGTCACTGCAGGATTTCGGTGGGAAATAACAGCCGGCCAAGGCATCACAAGCATTGTCCGAGCAGGGATTGCCGTCGTCACAAGCCACCGCAGAGTGGACACAAGAGCCTGTGACGGGTTCACAGGCGTCACTCGTGCATGCGTTGTTGTCGTTACAGGTGATAGGTGTGCTTTCGCATCCACCGTTGACGTTGCAGGTATCGATGGTGCACGGATTGTCGTCGTCGCAACCCACCGCTAAGCTCTGGCAACCGCCTGTCTCTGGATTGCACGTGTCGTCGGTGCAGCTGTTGTTGTCGTCGCAGGTGACGGGATCGTGCACACAGCCGCCCTCGATGTAGGACTTACAAACGTTCGTTGTACAGAGATCGCCGTCGTTGCAGATCGTGGGCGGATGGACGCACAATCCGTTATTGGGATTGCAGTCATCGTTCGTGCACACGTCGTCATCGTCACAATTCTTGGGGCTGGACTCGCAGTGTCCAAGGGTTTCTCCCTGACCAATGACGCATGAATCGATTGTACAGGGGTTCCCATCGCCACAGACAGCATCGTCTGTGCAATCGAGACACGTATTGACAAACGAACAGCCAGCGCTGGTGCTGCATGAGGTGAGGTAGCACGATGGAGGGTACTTCCCGGCGGGTGCAGATGTGTTCTCATCACAATGTACGTTGTTGGCACCGCCCGTACAGGGGTCGCATTCCACGGCTTCGTTCGCACATCCGGTGATACTGTCACAGTTGTCTGCGGTGCATGCGTCATTGTCGTCACAATCGGTGGTGCTGTAAGAGCAAGAGCCGTTGGCCACATTGCACGCGTCTTGCGTGCATGCGTCGCTGTCGTTACAGCTCACCGGGTCGAACACACAGCCAACTCCTAGTTCGCATTTGTCGATGCTGCATGAATCACCGTCATTGCACACATTGGGGGTGTAGGTGCACCCATTGCCCCCACTGTCGCAGTCGTCCACAGTGCACGGTTCCCCATCATCACATTCCAGGGGTTTGTTGAAGCAACTGACGGATTCGGCTTCAAAGATGTCGATTGTGCATGCGTTACCGTCGTCGCAGTCGATGGAGATGTGTGTACATTCTCCATCCACGCATTCGTCGATGGTTTTTTCATTCAAGTCATCGCACTGCTTGGCGGTACTCGTGCAGCCTGTGGTGGGATCACAGAAGTCTTCCGTGCACGGATCCCCATCGTTGCAGAGCTTTTGGGTGAACACGCACTTGCCATACATTGGATTGTTGGAACCACCGGGAAGAAGGGCTTGGTTGTCGCAGATACCGGTTTGGCACAAGTCATCGGCGGCCTGACACTCCACGGGGACATAGGCACATGTTCCCGACTTGTTTGCCCCATCTTCGGGGGGTGGTGGTGCATCGGTGTTGCAATAATCGAAGGAGCACGGATTGTTGTCGGTGCATTCGCTGCCGCTGTCGCACGGTGTCGGCGGTGGACAAGCCATCAGGTCGGATTTGTGGGTACAGCCATTGGTATCGGGATCGCAGATGTCGATGGTACAGGGATCACCGTCGTCACACTCGCCCGCTACATCGTTATAGCAAACGCCTGACACACATACGTCATCGGTGCACGAGAGCGAATCGGCGCAATCGAGACTGACGACACAGGGGTAACAGTCTTTTCCATCTTTGATGGGATCGTTGACGCACCCTTCTTCGGGCGTACAGTAATCCACGGTGCAGTCATCCTGATCGTCACAGACAATGGGTTGATGCAGGCAATAGCCTTCCACAAAGTTGCATGCACCCTTCTTGCATGAATCAACGTCATCGCAATATTCATCGGCCTTTTCAGGGGATTGTGGGTCCGTCGGCTCCGGTGTCAGGGGATCATCGTACTTGGGACCACACAGATAACAGCCATCAATGTCTGTGTTGATGCACCCGGCAAGAGGATCGCAGCTATCGAGTGTGCACGGGTTGTCATCAAAGCACTTGTTGATAGCGTATTCGCACTGACCCATGGAGTCTTTATCATCTTGTCGGACGCAATTGTTGGTGGTGCACGGGTCCTGATCGTCGCATTCGACATCGGTGACGGATGCGTCCACGTCCAAGGTGCACGCGATGCACCCTTGGATCGGTGTGTAGCTGCATTTTCCGTTAAAACAGATTGGGAATTCACAGGGGTTGCCCTGATAGCAGTCGTCGTTGCCTGTGCACGGGACATCCGGCTTTTCGATGTCGGGTGCGTCGGGGAGATCGGGTTGAGGTACGTCGGGGGGGATGTCTCCTTCATCACTGACTTCGGGAACGTCCGGAGTCACCGGGTCGTCGACCTCAAGGCCGCCATCCGGAATCACTTCGGGGACATCCTTGATGTCCGTGGTTCCTTTATCATCGGGGAGGACTTTGCCTCCACCAGATTCCCCACATGCACTGACAAGCATCGTCGAGAGGGCCACCATGATCACGAACCGTGCACAGAACGTGATGGGCAAGACCTCTACGAAGATGCCACTGTTTGGCATTCTCGATTTCATGAACTCAACCTGACTACTGTGTTGCAACTACCTTTCATAATTTGATACCAGAATCAGCTTACGCAATGCAAACGGATGAAGCCCTCATTTCCGTACTTAATTACCGCGAACGTCCCCGCTTTCGTATGCCAATCGCTGTGTTGAGAGATTGTGCCTGAAAAAAATGATTCCTTTAATAAATTATATAGTCTTTTTGCGTGAGGGAGAACGGGAACGGCTGGCAGGGTTCAGCATTTGACGAGAACCGAAGCGACGTTGGTCCAGTAGTTCTGATTTTGCGGCCTTCCTTGACACGGTGCAGACCAGTTCCAACAATGGAAAGAAACATGGGTAACAATCATCGGTTAGTGACATGATAGAGGTTCCAATGAAACGTGTTCGATATGGTTTAATCGGTCTTGGGTTCTGTGCCCTTGTCGGGTGTGGGGGAGGCGGAGGCGGAACGACAACACCGCCGGTCGATACAAACGAACCCGATGACGGCGCTGTGGAAGAGACGTCTCCGGACGTCCTCGATGTAGGACCCACGGACACGGATGGGGTCACGCCCCCGGATACGGACAAAGACATCATCGATCCGCCAGATGACGGCAAGGAAACGACGGAACCCGATACGTCGGATGTACCGGTTGTTCCTGACGTCCTGGATGATGTGCCCACACCCGATGGCCAAGTTCCCGATGGAGCGTTGCCCTGTGAGGAACAAGAGAAGTGTGACACCAAAATCATGTTCGCTGTGTGCGGGATTGATAGCGTCACGTACCCGAACGATTGCTATGCCTTGTGTGCAGGATTGGGATTTGATGACTACACGCCGGGCCCTTGTGAAGAGTGTCCGCAATGCGATGTAGCGGACCAAGCGACGGGTGAAATGTGCGATCCCGTGGGACAGGTGACCTACGACAACTTGTACGAGGCGTGTTGTGCCGGCCTTACGGTGGATCAGATCCAGCCAGGAGCCTGTATTACAGATCCCGGCTGTGCTCAATGTCCGGCGGATTACGTGCCCGTGTGTGCCAAGAAAGCCGACGGATCCAAGGTAACGTACGACAACATCTGCACGTTCGAGTTTTGCAATCCGGACAAAGACGTCTTTGAGTGTGGTGGTCCCTGCGGTGATACCAGCGGATGCACAGCCTGTGCCTTGTCGTCCTGCAGTCCTGTGTGCGGCAAGGACGGTCAGACCTACTTCAACGCTTGTTATGCCAACTGTGGGCAGACGCAAGTCGACTATGCGTATCCCTGTTGTGATTGTCCGCCACCTTCCGAAGAGACGCAGGTGTGTTCGACTGCTGGAAACACCCACGGAAGCATGTGCGAACTCACTTGCAAGCTGGAAGAGTATAGTTACGACGGCGTTTGCATCCCCGGTTGTCAGCCCACGCCCGACGATCCGCCGGATGGCATTTGCGGCAACATGGCCGGCACCTTCAAGATCTTCTTCAATGAAGCCTGCGCTACGGCTGCCGGGGCAACCTGTATTCATGACGGTCCCTGCCAACTGGATGTTTCTCCTTGCTTGGATACGGACACCTCGTACTCGCCGGTCTGTGCGATTATTCCGGGAGAGGACAAGATGCAAACGTATCCCAACACCTGCTATGCGGGCTGTGACGGTGCGACCGGGATTCAATCGGGCTTGTGTACAGATCCCGTGGATTCGGATAACTGCGAGACGATTTGTGCCTTGGCCGATCCGAAGTCGCACTGTTCGAAAGAGGACTGTGTCCTGTATCCCAACTCATGCATTCCTGTGAAATGCATGGGCTACAAAATAGCGGACTTGATGAAGAACGACTGCGACGAGCAGATCTGTCCAAGCCCATAGTCCGGGTGAAATCTCACGGTTCGGCGTCCTTGACCACCCTGCAACGGGAGTTTCTCGTTCAACTCTACGAGCTCGTTCGCCTCTACGGGGCAGGAGACTGGGATTTTGGAAAGAGTACGATTTGGAGCCGACTCTTGTACGAATTGGCCCGGGCTCGGGGAAAGTTGAAGCCATCGCCTGTCGTCGGTCGGTACAATACGACTCGGGGATTTGAACAACAGGTGAGCCGGGCGGCCACGGCATTGGTCAAACGAAAACTGTGTGTGTGGAAGTCCATCCGAACCGCCGAGGACGCGACGCGCAGTATGCAGGGCTACAAGCGACACCGTGCACGTGACAAGGACATCTTCATGACCCGAGTGGGTATTGAACAGGTTCGCGATCTTTTGCGAGCCCAAGGGCGTTGGGCCCAAGATGGGGTCGTGGCCTGTGATGACGTGGTCTCTCCCAGAGCCCCAATGGCTACGGGGAGTTCGGGATGCGAAGACTGAGTGAGCGACGTTGTTCGAAGAGCGATGTGATGAGCTTGCCGTAATGGTCGTTCTGCCCTATATTTCCGCACGCTTTGTGGATTAGCCGGCATTCCGGCGAGGAGAATACCCATGGCTTTTGGTTGGATTCGCAAGATCGTGCCAAGCCAAAACGAGCGTTATCTCAAGCGCATCTGGCACATCGTGGACCGGGTCAGAAGCTATGAAGATGGCCTCAAGAAACTGGATGATTCGCAGCTCATCGCGAAGACCGCCGAGTTCAAACAGCGGCTCGAGAATGGCGAGAGCATCGATGATTTGGGCCCCGAAGCGTTCGCAGTGGTTCGCGAAACGGCCGTTCGTACGCTCAAGATGCGGCATTACGACTGCCAATTGGTGGGTGGTTATGTGCTCCACAAAGGCATGATCGCTGAGATGAAAACCGGTGAAGGCAAGACCCTTGTGGCCACATTGGCGCTCTATCTTAATGCCCTTCGCGGCCGTGGATCCCACCTGGTGACGGTCAACGATTACTTGGCCGCTCGTGACGCCGAATGGATGGGCTCAATTTATCGATTTTTGGGTTTGACGGTGGGGACCATCGTACCGGATCTGTCGGATCAGGATCGAAAAGCGGCGTACGGTTCGGATATCACGTACGGAACCAACAACGAATTTGGTTTCGATTACCTTCGAGACAACATGAAGTTTCGCTACGAGGACTATGTGCATCGCTACATCAGTGCACCCGAAAACGCGAAGACGGAAAAGGAACGGGCCAAGATCCTGAATTTTGCCATTGTCGATGAGGTGGATTCGGTGCTGATCGATGAAGCCCGAACCCCTCTGATCATCAGCGGACCGGCCGAGGAGTCTTCCGACTTATATTACAAGATTAACGGCATCATTCCTTTCCTACGGCGCGAAGAAGATTTCGTGGTCGATGAGAAGGCGCGCAACGTCACCATGACGGAAACGGGCGTGGACAAGGTGGAAGAGCGTTTGGGCTTGGACAACCTGTATGAGTCCGAGAACATCTTGGTGCTGCACCATGTTAACCAGGCCCTACGCGCTCATTTTCTCTACAAGCGAAACGACAATTACTTGGTGGAAAATGGCGAAGTGATCATCGTCGACGAGTTCACCGGTCGAAAGATGGCTGGTCGACGATGGTCCGACGGATTGCACCAGGCCATCGAGGCCAAAGAAGGATTGACGGTTGCGCAAGAAAACCAGACCTTGGCGACCATTACCTTCCAGAATTTCTTCCGCATGTACCAAACGCTGTCGGGAATGACGGGTACTGCCGATACTGAGGCCGCCGAATTTGCGGACATTTACGATTTGGATGTGGTGGTCATTCCCACCAACAGACCTCTTGTTCGCGCGGATCACGAAGACGTTATCTACAAGACGGAACGGCAAAAAATGAAGGCCATTATCGACGACATCGAAGGCTGTCGAACGCGTGGTCAGCCGGTTCTGGTCGGTACAACCAGCGTGGACAACTCCGAGAAGATCCACAAAGTCCTGGAGAAAAAGGGGATCCCTCACTTCGTGCTCAATGCCAAGAATCACATGAGTGAAGGTCAGTTGGTCTCCCAGGCCGGCCGGGCTGGCGCCGTGACCATTGCCACCAATATGGCCGGCCGCGGCACCGACATCATGTTGGGCGGCAACCCGGAGCTGCTGGCGCAACAGGCTGTCTCCGATTCCGAGGGTGAACTCTACGAGGAGAAACTTGAGGAGTTCAAAGAAACTTGTGCCACCGGCCGACAGCAGGTGCTGAAGGCGGGTGGGCTGCACATCTTAGGAACCGAGCGGCATGAGTCACGTCGTATTGACAACCAGCTGCGCGGGCGTGCGGGTCGTCAGGGGGATCCGGGTTCCAGTCGATTCTTCTTGTCACTCGACGATTCCTTGCTTCGGATTTTCGGGGCGGACCGCATCAAGAAGATCATGGAACGACTCCAGGTGCCGGATGATGAGCCCATCATACACAAATGGGTCTCGAAAGCGGTTGAGAATGCGCAAGTTAAAGTGGAAGGCCACAACTTTGATATTCGCAAAAACGTCATTGAATACGACGATGTGATGAATTTGCAGCGGCGTACGATTTACGAGCTTCGTCGCAACGTTCTGGAAGGATCGCGCACCCATGAGATGGTCCTTGAGTCCATCGGAGACAATGTGCACATGGTGGTCGACCAGTATTGTCCCAACGAAATCGACCCGAGCGAATGGGACATCGAGCGATTGGAGCATGATTTGTCCACGCTCCTCAACGCCCGCGTGGATCTGTCGGATGTTCCCCTCGGCTTTGATTCGTTGTGCGAGCACATCGAGCAGACCGCTAAGAATCATTACCTGGATCGAGAAGGCCGTATCTTGTCCATGCTCGAAGCCGAGTACACCGGGGACGAGGATCCGATCGAGCACGCGACGGATCAGTGGCGATTTTTTGAACGCGAGCAATATCTTCGGACCATCGATCGATTGTGGAAGGGCCACTTGGTGCAGATGGATCATTTGCGCACAGGCATTCATTTGGAGTCCTATGCCCAGAAGGACCCAAAACTTGCCTACAAGAAGCAAGGCTACGAGATCTTCGAAGAGCTGATGGACAAGATCCAGCAGAACGTTTCGAGCACGCTCTTTCGGGTGGAGATCCGAAGCGACGCCGAGATCGAGCGGCTGCGAGAGCGACGACGTCAGCAAGTGGTCGAGGGCCGTGGGAACTCGCAAGCCGGCGGTGGAGAGGCGTCGGGCGAATCGGCTTCCCGCCAGACCGTGCGTCATGCCACGCCAAAGGTCGGACGAAACGATCCCTGTCCATGCGGTTCGGGCAAGAAATACAAGAAGTGCTGTTTGCTGTCTCAAGGCGAAGACGGAAGCGCGGAACATGCAAATAAGTAGTTGGAGTTCCAATGGGTTATGAGTGGTACAATCAGATCGATCAACTCTCCTGGCGTGCCGAGGAGTTGATGGAGTCGCGCATCGCTCAAGACCACATGGGTATGCTAGGGACCGCGCCGTCTGCGATGGACCAAATACGAAGTCATCTGCGAGCGCAAGCGTCCCTCCGACCACCGGCCGTGCTTGTTGAAGAGACGTCCGATCTGGCCGAGGCGGATGTCATGGAAACGATCGAAGCGTTGGCGTCGGCTGCCGTTAGCCACGCGGCGGATCGGAATTCGGAGCACGTCACTCGTCAGGATGTGATGGCGATTATGGATTCACTGGCGTACCCATTTAACGCGCGCTAAACAAAACGACACCCAATTCGGTCTGTTTACGGGCATGCAGCTTCAAGCATGCGGGCATGAGCTTCATTTCATTCGTGTTCCCGTAGTGTTAAACATATGGCACTATATGTTGTCATTTCCTGTTGACGGCGTGATCTCGATTCTCCTATGCTCTGCTCATCATTTTGTTTCACGTGGAACTTCGATCCAGGGTCTAGCCACTGGTTGCTTAGGAGGAACAGACGACATGTCGCAAGTGATCGCGATTGCCAATCAAAAAGGGGGCGTTGGTAAAACAACGACAACAGTTAATTTGGCGGCGGTATTGGCCCACCGAGGTTTCAAGACGCTCGTGGTGGATCTCGATCCCCAAGGAAACGCGACCACTGCGCTCGGGGTCGATAAGTTAATCCTGGCTCGTCAGACTTACGATGTCCTCGTCCATGAGGTTCCAACCTCGGAAGTGATTCAAGAGTCGTTGATCGATCTCCTCCATGTCTGCCCTTCCAACAAGGATCTGGCGGGGGCGGAGTTGGAGTTGGTGTCTGTGATGGCTCGGGAGATCCGACTGCATCGCGCCTTGGCAGCATGTCGCAGAGATTATGATTTCATTCTATTGGATTGTCCGCCCAGCTTGGGGTTGCTGACGCTCAATGCGCTCACGGCTGCCGACAGCGTCATGGTCCCGCTCCAATGTGAATACTACGCCCTGGAGGGGGTAGGCAGTCTTTTGAACACCATCGATTTGGTGCACGCATCGCTGAATCCAAAACTGCGACTGCACGGGATCGTGTTGACCATGTTTGACCGACGAAATCGCCTGAGTTTTCAGGTCGAAGCCGATGCCCGTCAGCATTTTGGCGACCGAGTGTACAAAACCAATATCCCACGCAACGTCCGACTCAGTGAGAGCCCAAGTTTTGGGAAGCCGGTGGCTCTGTATGATGCAAAATGTGCCGGTGCACGAGCGTATGAATCGTTGGCCAGCGAATTTCTTGCCCTGGAGTCCAAGTGGGCACCCGCTCAACAGGTCGTGGCGAGGAGTGTCGTGCGATGACAATGCAAACAAGCGTGTTGGGCCGAGGCCTCAGTAGTTTGATCCCGGCGGCACCCGTATCGGCCTCCAGTGGTGCGCCGCTCTATGTTGGGGTAGAGAACATCACCCCCCATCCCGACCAGCCTCGGCGGCATTTTGACGATGACGCATTGTTGCAATTGGCGCGTTCGATCCGGGAACAGGGCATATTGCAGCCTTTGTTGGTGTCGGCTGAGAGTGGCGGAACCTATCGACTCATCGCGGGCGAGCGTCGCTTGCGCGCCGCGCAAATGGTTCAATTGACGCAAGTGCCGGTGGTTGTTCGCGCTACGTCGACGACGGAGGCCTTTGAGCTCGCTCTGATTGAGAACATTCAGCGAGAAGACTTGAATCCCATTGAAGAAGCCGAAGCGTTTCGCCGATTGTTGGACGAGTATCGCTATACGCAGGCGGAGCTCGCAGAGCGCGTGGGCAAGGATCGTACGACGGTCACCAATGCCCTGCGCTTGCTTAAGCTGAGAGCACCATTGCGTGACCAACTGTTGAGCGGAGGGATGAGCGCGGGCCACGCGCGGGCTTTGTTGGGCACTGATGATGATGCTTTGCAGGATCACATTGCACTTCGCATTGTCGAGGAGGGGCTCAGTGTTCGAACAGTTGAAAAGCTGGTGGCCAATTCTCGCTCAAACACACGCTCCAAGCAGCCCACGACAGCGGGTCGTTCTGTCAAACTAGAGCGCACGCTGGCCAAGCGTTTTCAGGACCACTTGGGCCGCCCAGTTCAGGTTCGTCCCTCCAAGCGGGGCGGCAAGTTGGTCTTGCCCTACGCGAGTACGGAAGATTTACGTCGTCTGATGGCCGTGTTGGGTGGCACTGAATAGGTAGGACGAGCTATTGGGAGCCTTTTCCCAATCCGAATGAGGACAAGAATCCCGGTACGTCGCGCAGATCGAAGCGTACGGTAGCGGTGCCAATGGACTGGTTTTCACGGTAAACCGAGCCTCGCAATGTGGTCATGGTCTCTAGTGGCCGAAGCAGCGACACATTCTTCCTCGCCTCATACCGACACGGGCGCCCTTCATCGTCGTTGAATGTGAAGTCGTATACCAACTCCCGTTTGGACAGTCGTAACAATCGAACAGCGAGTGTTCCGCTTAGATCGGCCGTGCGGGCGAGGCCACCAATGGTGACCGTTCCGTTCAACACAATCGGGGCCCCCGTAAGAAATGCCTTGGGTCCCGGTGCCCGGGCTGCGACCTCAAAGATCATGGGTGCCTGGTTGCCGTCTGTTCCGACAAAGGTCCCGGCCATCGTTTCTGTGAAGGTGATGTTCATGGCAGTGGGAGGATATCATCAACGGAACCGGGAAGGGCGAAAAACTGGCGACGGGGGCCTGAGCGCCCTACTCTCTATCGAGTGAGTGTAGTAGATGTAACATCCCGTCCCGATCGTGAAGTCATTGATGGGCGATACGAATTAGTCGACACCCTCGGCGAGGGTGGAATGGGCACCGTATACCGAGCACTCCAGCTTCCAATCGAGCGCGAGGTCGCAGTCAAGATCCTGCGTGTGAGTCACTTGGACAAGGAGAGCGATCGAGCCGTCAAACGCTTCTACAAAGAGGCGAGAGCCATCGCTAGCCTCCATCACCCCAACATTGTGCCCATGTATGATTTCGGGCAGACCGAACGAGGGGATCTGTTCCTGGTGATGGAATTGCTTCCTGGTCAGGCCTTGTCATCACTCATTCGAGCCGAAGAGAGCTTTTCAATACAGCAGGCCGCCTCCATTCTCGATCAAGTGCTGGATGTGTTGCATCTCGCTCACGCAGAGAACATTGTGCACCGCGATCTTAAGCCCGAGAACATTCAAATAGGCACACGGGGCATGCGGTCGGATTTTGTGACCGTGATGGACTTTGGCTTGGCCAGGGCGCCGGAGACCTCCAACAGCGCCAAGCAGCACACCACGATCGAGGTGGCCGGAACGCCCGCTTACATGTCGCCGGAACAAATCCTTGGGACCTCCGTGGATCCACGCTCCGACATCTATTCGGTGGGTGTCCTCTTGTTTGAGATGATCACCGGCACACTGCCCTTTCAATCGGACCGAGCCATCGATGTTTACATGGGCCACCTCAAGGAAAGCGTGCCCAGACTCAGCGATCTTATGCCCGCAGCGAAAATTCCGCCCGGCCTGCAAGAGCTATTGGACCGGGTGTTGGCAAAGGCAGCCTGTGAACGGATGCCTGATGCCGTTGTATTTCGACGCGCTTTGCGTGCCGTGGCAGGATTTCCTCCACTGGATTCAAACGCCGGACGATCAAGCCCTTCACGTCGGGTTGTGGCGTTGAACAACACGTCGTTGGGCTATGAGCTGGTCGCCGCCGTCGAGCCGGCACGTTCGCTCGGTGTGGAAGAGCTCATGTACCAGTGGTCGTTGGACATTACCCAGCACGGTGGAACAGTCCGCGAACGACGTCTCGGTGTGATGGTGGCCACATTTCCAGGGTTGGATCAGGCGACACGCGTGATTCGAGCGGCGATGGTGATGAAGCAGCGGACCCGCGCTCAACGCTTATCCACATTGCGACCCTTGTACATCCGGGTTGGCATCCATCGAGTACCTTCGGTTGCTGAGCGACTCAGTGAGGAAGCACCACGTGGTGGTGTCGTCATTGGTGCAGATTGTGTGGAAGACGGCATGGTTGATGTGTTCAGCAGTGGTCTTCGTTTTGAACGAGCTGGCGAGCTTCGGATTCGAGGACAGCGTGGACCGGTTCGTTTGTTGCATCTCATTTCGGGCCGGTGACGCGAGCAACATACGGCCAGCGTGACGCAGGCTGCTGAGCAGTCGAGGGTCACGGACAAGATCGATCGTCCAACAATTTCCTCATGA
>Ga0114996_10002112_pt1 | contig 26008 bp, 43 predicted proteins | sample ArcticOcean_MG_C_4_FD_87039 | JGI IMG/M metagenome (GOLD analysis project Ga0114996, IMG submission 87039) | Marine microbial communities from western Arctic Ocean - ArcticOcean_MG_CB4_134 | ecosystem: Environmental > Aquatic > Marine > Oceanic | place: Arctic Ocean: Canada Basin | collected... | reverse complement strand
TTTTGACACAGATACAATTATTATGGTGTCAGATTCTAAGTTGGGTTGGGCAAAGGCTTTGAGAGAGCTTATCTACCTGTTGGCCGCCGGTCAGATTCCTAAATGGAACTTATCACGAATAAGACCTGCAGGCTCGCCCCTTAAAACATTTGGCGGCAGGGCCTCAGGACCTGAACCATTGGAGGATCTATTTCATTTTTGTGTAGCTATTTTCCGTGGCGCCGCAGGTAGAAAGCTCACCTCATTAGAGGCGCATGATATCTGTTGCAAGATTGCAGAGGTAGTTGTGGTTGGTGGTGTAAGACGCAGTGCTCTTATCAGTCTATCAAATCTATCAGATGATCGTATGAGATTAGCCAAGTCAGGCCGTTGGTGGGAGTCAAATCAACAGAGAGCTCTTGCCAATAACTCAGCGGCGTATACAGAGAAGCCTGATATGGGTATTTTCATGGAAGAATGGAAATCGTTATATGAATCAAAGTCTGGTGAGCGTGGTATGTTTAATCGTTCAGCTGCAAAGGTTCAGGCTGCTAAGAATGGTAGACGAGATTCAGATTTTGAGTTTGGGACCAACCCGTGTTCAGAAATAATCCTTCGAGATAGAGAATTTTGTAACCTTACGGAAGTAGTTATACGAGAAAATGATACTGAAGAATCTTTAAAAGAGAAAGTTAAAACTGCAACGATATTAGGCACCATGCAATCAACTCTCACAAACTTTAAATATTTAAATAAAAAGTGGCGTGAGAATTGTGAAGAAGAAAGATTGCTTGGTGTATCTATGACAGGGATAATGGATTGTCAATTAACAAATCATGGTAATGGAGATTTATCATCACTGTTGCAGGGATTAAGGAAAGTAGCTATAGATACAAATAGAGAGTGGGCAAAGAAACTTAATATCAATGCATCAGCTGCTATAACTTGTGTAAAGCCATCTGGTACTGTATCACAGTTGACAGATACCGCTTCTGGTATTCATGCACGACATAATCCATATTATGTTCGGACAGTTCGGGCAGATAAAAAAGATCCTCTTGCTAAGATGATGCATGATCAAATGTTTCCCCATGAGGATGATGTTACTAAACCAGATCATACTTGGATATTCTCATTTCCTATTAAAGGTCCAATAAAAGGCATATATAGAAAAGATATGGGTGCAATTGAACACTTAGAATTATGGAAAATATATCAAGAAAATTGGTGTGAACACAAACCATCTATTACGGTATCAGTTAAAGAAGATGAATGGATGGCAGTGGGTGCATGGGTTTATGAAAACTTTGATACGATGAGCGGAGTATCATTCTTACCAATGAGTGATTATACATATAGACAAGCACCATATCAAGATTGTAGTAAACAAGAATATGATGAATTAGTTAAAAAAATGCCAACCAATATTGATTGGTCAAAATTAATAGAATATGAACATCAAGATATGACTGCTGGTAGTCAAGAGTTGGCCTGTAGTGCGGATGGTGGTTGTGAAATAGTTGACCTAACCTCGGTTAATTGATATGGAAGAAGAAATTACTCAGCAATCTTTTGAATGTGAACAGTGTGGAGCCGAGTATAGCTTGCAGACTAATATGGATATGACAGCAGAGTTTTGTCCATTTTGTAGTGAACCAATAGAAATTTTAGAATGGAATGATAATGAAAACGAGTTCGGCGAAGGCGAAGGGTAGACGATTACAGCAGAAGTTTATGCAGCTTCTTATAGAGAAGTTGGAAATTGATCCAGAAGATATAGAGTCTAGATCAATGGGAGCAGGTGGTGAAGATTTGATTATGTCAAAGGCTGCCCGTAATAAATTTCCTTATTCAATAGAGTGTAAAAACCAAGAGAAATTAAATATTTGGTCTGCTTGGGACCAGGCTAATAGTAATAAAGGACTCTATGATCCTATTGTAGTGATAAAGAAGAATGGTGTAAATCCATTAGTAGTATTAGATGCAGAAAACTTTTTAGATTATGTGAAGGAATTTAATGATGATACATGATATTTTTCCAATTAAAATTTTTAGTAAAGATTTAGAGCTTGATGATTTAGAAAGGATTGAGATGCTTAATGTTATACAATTTCTGTTTGAGCAGGATGAATATCAGATGCAGGCATGGACACAGGATACAAAGCCTATAGAGTATGAAGCATCATTTCCTCATTTTAGAGAAGTAGGCAAAACGGGGATAAGTACAGTTACACATCAACCTCAACAGTTAAGCGAATATCCTGAGTTTAATGTATTAAACAAACAGGTGACAAAATGTGCTGAGGAATTTTGGACAGAGATGCAATGGAGAACAGACCTTACACCAATTATAAGTGGTAGTTGGGCTGTTCGCCACCTACGTGGAGATTATACAGCATTACATTCTCATGGACGTAATGATATAAGTGCAACATTTTATTTTACAGCACCAGAAGAAAGTGGAGACTTATTGCTTTTAAATCCATTAGAATATATAAAAGGTATGGAGGCGTATAGTCCAGGATATGAAACAGGACATCAATATGCTAGAATGAAGGTAGTACAAGGTAGAATATATCTATGGCCCTCTTGGTTGAAACATAAAACACAAGCCAGTGATAGTGATCAGCCTAGAGTATCAATGCCTTTCAATTTTGTAGGTGTTCCATTAGAGAACGTATGGCCACGTGGTCATACTGGAACTAATGTGGCCACCTGGAACAAGACAACACGATAAGATAAATAATATAATGAAGGAGTTAAAAATAATGGAAGATGCGATCCCAAGAATGCCTATGCCTATGATGGCTACTGATCTTTATGATTCAGGCATATTTTTATTTGTTGGCGGAGTAGATACTGAAAGTTGTAGAGAGGCAATTGAATTTGTATTAAAACAAAATACAGAAAGAAAGAAGCAGAAAAAATTACAGTTTATGATTTGTTCTCCTGGTGGAGAGATGGCACCTTGTTTTGCTTTGATTGATATTATGAAAGGTAGTAAAATTCCTATTTACACACTTGGGTTAGGTTTGATAGCATCTTGTGGACTTCTTTTGTTTATTTCAGGAACTCCTGGACATAGAGTTTTAACTCCCAACACTTCTATATTATCTCATCAATTCAGTTGGGGATCGTGGGGTAAAGAACATGAATTGTTCGCACAGGTCAAAGAGTTTGAGTTATCAACTAAACGAATGATTGATCATTATAAAAAATGTACAGAGCTAACAGAAGAACAAATTAGAGAGTTTCTATTACCTCCACAGGATGTTTGGTTATCAGCCAAAGAAGCAAAAAAATTAAATATATGCGATTCTGTAAGGTCCGTGTATTAAGTTTCTATTATAAATATTAAGTATAAATAACAATTAGGAACTTAATTTATGAAGGCACTCCTACTTAGATGGTGGCTTTTTCTCTGTGTTCAAGGCACAGTGTTAGCTATAGCTAATCATTTTCAATTTTTTCACGATCTGTTTGCAAAAGATCCAACTAGAATTGGTTTTGGAATTCTAGGAATTTTAGTAATAACTTCTATTTGGATTGGACATAAAGTTTATAAACTATCTAAATTAAATGTAACACCTCCAATGAAAGAAGGATTATTGAATGATCTTTCTATACAATGGTTCATTGCGGAGTCTTGCCTAGTATTAGGTTTGGTAGGAACAGTGTGTGGATTTATTATTATGCTAGGATCATCATTTGTAAATATTGATGTTAGTAATATAGAATCAATGCAAAATGCATTATCAAAAATGTCCATAGGTATGTCGGCAGCTCTTTATACTACATTAATGGGACTATTAAGTTCGTTAGTGATTAAGATACAATTGGTTAATGTAGAACGAGCTATAGAGCGGGCATGAAACTCCACGTAGGGAACAGATTTTTCTCTTCAACAGCATTTATCGACCTACTGTTTAATATCATAGTAGGGGTGGCGTTTCTTTTTCTGATTGCTTTCATATTAATTAATCCAGTATCTAAAAAAAATGATGTAGAATCTAAAGCAGATTATCTTCTTATATTAACTTGGGATAATACAGCACATGATGATATCGATTTATGGATAAAAGATCCGCTGGATCATGTAATGTCATTTAGGTCTAAAGATGTAGGATTTATGCATTTAGATAGAGATGATTTAGGTTCAAGAAATGATAAGGTTCAGCTCCCTGATGGTACTGTAAAATATATAACATTAAATAGAGAGATTGCAGCATTACGAGGAACATTAGAAGGTTGGTATGTAGTTAATGTTCATGTGTATAGAAAAGATAAAGCTATGGATCCAGAAGATAATATAGTACGACTTATACCAACCAATGCAAGAGTAGAATTGATACAAGTAAATCCGTATAGAATAAAGGTAATGGCAGATAAAGTATTAGAACGACAAGGACAAGAATTTACATTATTTGCTTTTCGTTTAAATGCTGACGGAGAGGTTATGGATATAAAGACCGAAGGTCTTCCTTTTGTATCTTTATTAAAATATGTACCGGGAGATGATACTTCAGCAGAACGAGCATTCAGTCGTTGGGGAGACGGGTGGTAACAAATGGATATGATATTTTATTTGTATTTAAGTATACTATTAATTACTGGAACAGCACTATGGGCAATAATATCAATACCCAAACATTATTTATTTAAGGCAATGTATATACCAGTAGTCATGTCTACCGTGTTACTATTATATTATACATATAATGGTATACTAGGATATGCAACAAAAGAAGATCCCCCAGAAATTATAAAGTATGTTCATCATGTAACTGATAAAGATACTGATACTATATTTTTGTTACTTATGGAGCCTGGGGTAAAAGAGCCTAGATTATATGTATTACCGTGGAATGAAGATTTAGAAGAAAAGTTGAAAGGGAATAAGCAGGCGAAAGGACGGAATGTTATAGTTTATGGAAAATTAAAAAGAGAGATGGATGTAAATGCAACTAAACAAAATAAATGGATTTGGTATGATATGTCACCGGCTGAGTTAATGCCAAAGGATTACAATGAGGATGAGGATGTGGAAACAAGTGAGAATGGAATTGAGTTAATTAAAGAATTTGAGAGTAGACGATTAGTTGCTTATCAAGATTCGGTTGGTGTATGGACTATAGGATATGGACATACTAAAACAGCATATGAAGGACGATTGATTATTAAGAATACAGCGGATAGATTATTGGCTGAAGATTTGGCAGAAGCTGAAAAGTATATTGACACTATGGTTACAGTACCATTGACACAAAATCAATTTGATGCATTAGTATCGTGGACATTTAATTTGGGGTCTGGAAATCTTGCAGAGTCAACTTTATTGGAGAAGTTAAACCAGGGATTATATAATGAGGTTCCTGATGAAATCCGACGTTGGAATAAGGCCGGTGGAGAGGTTTTGGACGGTTTAGTTCGTAGACGAGAAGCTGAGGCAATAATGTTTGCAGGTTAAAATAAATTGAAAACTATTATATGTGATATTGATGGGACTTTAACAAAATATATGGGTGGTGGTCATAAGGCTATAATGGAACAAGACCATGAGTTGTTGCCTGGTGTATTAGAGAGAATGAGATTGTGGGAAACTCAAGGTCATAAGATAGTTTTGATGACAGGTAGACGAGAGTCCGTAAGAGAAAGAACAGAATCAGAGCTCCGTAGATTGGGTATACCATTTGATACTCTATTAATGGGTCATGCAGATAGCGGTAGAATTCTTATCAATGATATTAGTCCACATCAAGGAACGAAATGTCATGCAATTCCAGTAGCTAGAAATGGTGATTGGAATAAAGTAAATTGGAGCGTTGCAGGGCTTGACGATCTTTGAAAATAATGCTTGACACAGCACAAAAAAGAGAGTATACTTATATATATGAAACGAATTTTTATTTGAAGGAGAAGGTGTTTGAAGATAGTACGTAGGAAGTATAGAGGTAAAGAGTTGAATGTGATACATGGTTGTCCTTGTGAAAATCGGTGCTCTAAATTTAGATACTGTAAAGCAAACAGCACATACTGTTCAGCGTTTACCCAGTATGTTAATTTTGGATGGTTTGATATTACAGCACAACAAAAGAGAATGAAAACATTATGACAATGGTAAATAAAAAACATCGTAAGGAAAGTTTTGAGTCTATGATGAGGAGATTCAAAAAATCTTGTGAACGCAGTGATGTAGTTAATGAAGTTAGGGCTAGAGAACATTTTGTTAAACCTAGTATGAAGAAACGGCGAGCTAGAGAAGTGGCGGTTAAAAACGAACAGCGCCGGCGAGATGATGGAGACTTACGAAAAAGGATAAGGTAATATGTGATGAACATTGTAGTATATTTACACGAAAGTAGATATAAACAATCTACATTAAAAGTTTTAGACCTATTGAAACAGTGTAATTTGACCTGCATACATAAAACTTTTAAGTCTGACGATATGATAGAAATTTCAGAAACTTTAGGAGAAAAGATAAGACGGTATCCCCAAGTGGTAATTGATGGAGATAGAATTGGTGGTTACTATGATTTAGTAGAACACTTGATAAATAAAGAAGTAATTACTTATACAGGTATACCGAAATGGGAGAAGAAAAATTAGATAAGATGGCGAAGGTCCGTGCGGGCAAGAAACCACCATCTTATAAAAACATACATGAAGATGTAAAAAATCTTCCAGACGTTGCAACATTAAGTTTAAAGAATGTAAAGGAATGGGAAAAACATAATAAGGAACGTGTGAAAGATTTAAAATATAGCATTCGTAGAATGACTAAAGGAAAGGACCAAAATATTTTAATTCGTGAGTTGCATAATAGAGAAGTATTTTTAACAAACATGATAAGATATTTTGATACAGGAGTGTGGTTGGATTTATTTTATGGAAAAGATCAAGAACATAAAACGAAATGGAAAACTATCGCTTACGCTTATGATGATGAAGGCTATATAAAGGTATGAAACCGGAACATAAACATTTAATTATTAGAGCTGAAGTAGAACAACCTCCAGTAGAAAAAGATAAACAACGTATTTCAGATTGGATGCGTAAGTTGATTAAAACTATTGATATGAAATTATTGGCAGGTCCATATTGTAGATACGTACCCCTTAAAGGAAATAAAGGAATTACTATTGTAGCTATAATAGAAACAAGCCATATAGCGTTACACGTTTGGGAAGAACATGACCCACCTTTGATACAATTAGATGTGTATACTTGTGGACCATTTACTCCAATTAAAGTTTTTAATGCGATGAAAGAATTTGATCCGGTAAAGATAGGATGGAAATACCTTGATAGGGAACGAGATTTAAATACGCTTGATATAGGAACTTGGCAAGAAGGAAGTCCATGGCCTAGCAAAGCATCGTTGACAACACCGGCTGTAGGATAGTTTATAAATAGTATTGAGGTAGTGATTTTATGATTTTAGTAGATTTGAATCAAATTATGATTGGTGGGTTGATGGTACAAGTGACCAAAGATCCTGACAAAAAGGTTAACGAAACCTTAGTTAGACATATGATTTTAAATACTCTCCGCTTTTATAGAAAAAAGTTTCGTGAGGAGTATGGTGAATTTATTCTTTGTTGTGATAGTAGACACTATTGGCGTAAAGATGTATTTCCGAATTACAAAGCCAATCGTAAAAAAGATAGAGCAAGTTCTGATTTAGATTGGGGAAATATATTTGAGTTTCTTAATCGCATTAAGCAAGAACTTATAGATATTTTTCCATATATGGTTCTAGAAGTTTATGGTGCAGAGGCCGATGATATCATTGCGGTGATAATAAAAAATAAGCCTACAACATCTAGTAAAGATTTAATTTTAAGTTCAGATAAAGATTTTATCCAATTGCATAGCATTCAGGATACATATCAATTTAGTCCAGTTACAAAAAAGTTTATAAAACATAAGGACCCTGTAGCGTATCTTTATGAGCATATTATTAAAGGTGATCGTAGTGATGGTGTTCCCAATGTGTTATCTCCGGATGATTCTTTAGTGGAAGGAATTCGTCAGAAAACAATACGAAAAACTGTTATTACTGAAGTTATAGATTTAATCGGAGAAGGTAAAGATCCTTTGATGTTACACAATTTGTTGAAATCTTGTTCAAAGGATACGTGGATTCGTAATTGGCAAAGAAATAATATGTTGGTAAATTTAGATTCTATTCCAGAGAAATTGGTAAAAGAAATCTCGCTAGCATTTGTTCGTAACAATGATGGATATGCTACTGGTCTTAACGATAAGAATGGAAAATATAAAGCAAATAGATCGAAGCTATTTGATTATTTTATAAAGAATGGATTAACTGATTTAATTCAAAATATAGGAGATTTTTAATAATGGATGAAACTTATACACCTTTGCTACATGAGATATTTACAAAGGTTAATAATGCAAAGGATAAGCCCAAGAAGATTAAAGTATTGCAACGATACAATTCCCCTGGGTTAAGAAAAGTATTGAAGGCCGCATTTGATCCACAAATTAAATGGATGCTTCCGGTCGGAGCTGTACCATATATACCTAATGAAGCACCTGAAGGAACAGAACATACTCGATTAGATAATGAAGCTAGGACGTTTAAGAATTTTGTGTCTCTTACAGTAAATGGTGAGACCCATGAAGGTAATCCAAATCTTAATGCAATGAGAAGGGAGCAATTGTTTATTCAATTACTTGAAGGTCTTCATGTTAGTGAAGCTGAGATTGTTATTGCAGTGAAGGATAAAAGTTTAAACAAAAAGTATAAAGGATTAAATGCTTCTACTGTTAAAGCTGCATTTGGTTGGGATGATGATTTTATGAGTGCCGGCGTTCCTAGAATGGCTGGCGGTGGAACATCTGGTCGATAATATGGACATATCAGTGTCCTTATCCGGTGGTCCTAGACGATGGTTGAAAGAAGGACTTCCTATAGGACCAGCATACAAATATAAAGTTTATCATGGAGATGATTTAATTCATATTGTTGTAACTGATGGTGATGAAGAATCTGTTAGAAACATTATAGAAAATAATGGAACAAAATATTTTCCAGTGATAACAAAAATTTCTTGTGAAGATATAGAGTATCCTATTAGATTCGGTTACGATAGTTAAGGAAATATAATATGACTGAAGGTAGCTGGGGAGACTGGCAGGTTCGCACAATAGCTGCGAACATGGCAGAGAAATGTCCTAAACGAGTGTGGTTTGAAGATGGAGATGAAGATGTAGATTATAAAGATTATTTTACATCGCTCAAGAGTTGGTCACACATCACAGCCAGACAACTATATTCAATGGAGTTAGAAGAACGTCAGTTGATTATTTTCATACACCATTTGGGTATTGAACATGTTGGGGTCGAAACATTTGATCCCCAAGACAAAGGACGATATTCACAACAGAGTGATTTTAGACCTATTGAGGGAAAAGAATAATGCCAAGTTACACTATGAAAGATCCAGATGGAGTAGAGCATGAATTGTTATGTTCTATTGCAGAGATGGAAGAGAAAAAAGAACAGGGTTGGCGCACTCAAATAGGTGCCCCTAGGAATAATCTTATACGACATACGGGTGATGTTATAAGTCATACCGATGAAGGATTTAAAGATAGATTAAGAAATATTAAGAAGAATCATCCAGGGTCAACAATAGAAATTTAAATAAATACTCTTATACTATACTATAGGAGGATTGCTATTGAGCAAACACAGAAAGATGTATATACAAGCTAATAATTTATTAAAAGTCGAGCCATTAACAGATAATCAAAAGAAGCTCTTTAAATCTTATGCCGCAGGTAAAAATGTTTTTGCTTCTGGGGTAGCTGGTTCTGGTAAAACTTTTATGTTATTGTTTTTGGCGCTAAGTGAAGTTTTAGATAAAACTTCAAAATGGGATAAGGTTATTCTGATTAGAAGTCTATTGCCGTCTCGGGATGTAGGATTCTTACCGGGAACGATTGCAGAAAAATCAGATATGTACCAAGACCCATATCGTATATTAGTTCGATTAATGTTTTCAATGCCTAATGATACTGAATTTGCACAGTTGTATGATAAATTATTATCACAAGGAACATTGGAATTTATGTCTACATCTTTTTTAAGAGGACAAACTTTTGATAGAGCTATTATAATTTGTGATGAATTTCAGAATATGTTATTCCATGAATTGGATACATTGATGACTAGAATAGGACAAGAAAGTAAAATCATGTTTGCAGGTGATGTAGGACAAACAGATTTAAAAAAACATAATGGTGATCGTGAAGGGGTTGCAAAGTTTCAAGCAATTTTAAATACCATGGAAGAAGTTGAGTGTATTGAGTTTGGGTTTGGAGATATTATACGCTCAGGGTTGGTAAGAAATTACCTAATAGCAAAGGCAAATCTAGGATTTAAAACACAAGATTTCGCTTGACAAAAGCAGTAAAATGTGATAGGATTATATAATGATATTTAAACATGAAAGTAATTTAAAGCAGTTTCCGGAACTACCGGTAACTAATGTCAACGGGCTTCGTTTTTACGAGGCACCGAATGGTAATAAGTACCCAAGTATAACTACTGTACTCGGGAAACAACCTGGAAAACAAAAAGGTTTACAAGCATGGCGTGACAGAATAGGTCATGAAGCGGCAGGTATAATTTCAGGTAAGGCTGCTCGTCGAGGGACAGCTTTTCACAATATCTGTGAAGATTATCTAAACAATCAAGACATCTCCGAACATAAAGGTAAGAATTTTTTGTCATGGTGTATGTTTGGTGAAGTACGAGATTATTTGGATGAGTCCATTAATAGAATAATTTTGCAAGAAACTAATATGTTTTCTAACAAATATAAGGTTGCAGGTAGAACTGATTTGATTGCAGAATATGATAATGATGGGTTAGCTGTAATTGATTTTAAAACAACTACTACACCTAAAAAACGTGAGTGGATTGATGATTATTTTTTACAGTGTTCGGCGTATGCTTTTATGTTTGAAGAGCATACAGGAATCTCTGTGCCTAATGTTGTTATAATTATGGTAGCAGAGGATGGAGAAGTTCAAACATATAAAGAGAAATCAGCAGATTATGCTGAACGTCTTGAGATTATGATGGACAATTTCTATCAAAATTTAAACTTGGCGGAACTTGCTGCCTAAAGGAGAAAATAAATGAAGAAGTTTTTAATGGCCCTTATGATTATGGCACCCATGAGTGCATATGCACTTGATGTTGACGTGCTGAATGATGTAACGGTGACGGGTAATGACGCCTCCCTCAAGGTAGATCAGGATGGTAATGAGGTTACTGTTGGTGTTGGTGGACTATCATTTACTAATAGTGATACTGTGACCTTTGGTATTGCATATGATACAGAGTTGCTATTCGGTCTTAGTGGTGGAACATCGTATGATTATACTACAGATGATGATCATGTTCTAGGTCTTGATACTGGAGTGAACTTTTGGGGCGCTAGTGTTGATGCTTCATTTGCATGGAATATCAGCGATACTGATGTTACAGCAGAATTAGGAACTGGTTATAGTGTTTTTGGTCTAGATGGAAGTGTTACATCCAATTGGGATGTTGATGACACTTCTTATGAAGGTATGGACGTGACTGCTGGTTATACTTGGGCAGTAACGGATACATTTTCTGTTCGACCCAATCTTACAGTTCCATTTGATGATGACTTTGAGCGTGGAGATATCTCAGCTGGAGTATCTATTGTAATATCTTTTGATAATGTAGTTGCCGGCGGATGAAAGTAGATAATATTTTAATTGTTGGTGGCGGTACTGCTGGTTGGTTTACAGCAGCCGCCTTGCGTGTTCATACACCTCATATTAAAGTTACCTTGGTAGAATCTTCCAACATCTCAACAGTAGGTGTTGGGGAATCTACCATCGGTCATATTAATGTATTTTTACACCAGTTAGGTCTGAACATTAGTGGTGATGAAGAGTGGATGTCAGCGTGTGATGCAACATATAAGGCATCAATTAAGTTTACAGATTTTCATAAGTTAGGTGGAGAGCCGTACCATTATCCTTTTGGCAGAATGGATACAGATAATTTAGATGTTACTGGACGAGATAGTTGGATGCTGAAGAAGTGGATTGATCCAGAGTTACCTAACAGTGATTTTGTTAATAGTTTTTATCCACAAATGCCTTTAATATATGGTAATAAGATACATCATAACTATGAAGGTATTGATGTATTAAAACCATATTCAGGTTTACAAGATTTAGCTTATCAAGTAGATGCTACTAAATTAGGTATTTATCTAAGGGATACTTTATGTGAAGAAGTAACACATATTAAAGATGATGTTGTTGATGTAAGCCTAGATGAAAAGGGGTATGTTAGTGGAGTAACCACAACAGACCATGGTGAATTAACAGCAGATTTATATATTGATTGTACTGGATTTAAGAGTTTACTATTAGAAGGTGCAATGAAAGAAAAGTTTTATGATTGGTCAGAGGATCTTCCTAATAATAAGGCTTGGGCAGTACACAAACCATATAAAGATAAAGAAAAAGAAATGGAAGTATGGACCAATAACACCGGTATAGAAAATGGATGGGTGTGGAATATTCCTCTTTGGAATAGTATTGGTACTGGTTATGTGTATTGTGATTCTTTTGTAGATGATGATACTGCATTAGCAGAATTTCAACGACACATTGGTCATGGTGACGAATTAGATTATAAAAACATAAAGATTAAAACTGGTAGACACAAAAGAGGTTGGGTTAAGAATGTTTGTGCTATAGGTTTATCAAATGGATTTATTGAACCATTAGAATCATCTGGATTAGTATTAGTTACAGAGCCTATAGATTTATTGATTAAAACTCTTACAATGAGAGATGGTAAAGTAACACAATATGATAGAGATGCTTGGTGTTTAGTTCAACGAGAGTTGACAGATGCTTGGAAGTATTTTGTAATGATGCATTTTTATCTTTCAGAACGAGATGATACTCCATACTGGAATTATTGGTCACAAGAAAAAGAAATGGGTGAACATTGGTGGGGTATAGATACAAAACAACCAGAGTTCTGGCCTTCTGGATTAGTAGCTACAGGGTCTTTCGGAATGAATAATACTTATGATGTAGGTATAGAATTAGCTATGTGTAGATTAAAAGCTGAAGGCCTAAGATATTTGTCAAATGCATATCTGTGTATAGCTATAGGCAGTGGTTGGTTTATTACCAATGATTATTCAGTTAAGAAAACAAGAATGATTCAACCACACTTTGATAAAGACTGGGTCGACCATAAAATGAAATCAACTTGGTTGTATTGGAAAAATAGAACAGCAGATGTACAAGAGATAGCACACAATGCACCAACGATGTATGAGTATTTGAGCGAGAACATACATAAATAGATGTGTGAAAGATACTGATGACGATAAACAAGTAGACGGATCGGACGCCGGGGCAGTACCGGCCACCTCCACCAATTCACGACAAGAGTATAATGGTATAAGAGATTTTTCAAAATTAATGAATCTTTACTGGAAAGATAAATTGGCAGAAAATGAAAAGTCAGAATCAAAACTCATAGGACAAACTGTTCATGGAGTTAAAGATAAACGACCTGACTGGTATTATACTCAACGAGAATGGGATAGAGTTGTAGGTATTGGTAAAGTACCTGATGAAAGAAACACTGAATTAAGGGGGGTGAATCAGGATCGACGGACGGACGAAAAGTTATCTGAGGAATCTGACACTAAAACATAGAAGCCAATGATGACTTTTATTTCGAGGAGTATCGCTTAGCTGCGTAATCTTCTCCGGGGTTCGGGGTGGCGCCTTGTTATCAAAGCCACCCCACTAAAACTAGTTTGAGGTTGGGTCCTTTTAGCATATCGCCCTCTCCCCGAACCGTGAAGGCAAAGGATAAGCGGTTCACTTTTTTGGAGTTTATATGATGAGTATTGGTTTATCTACTAAAAAATTTACAGTAATTATAGAGGACTTGGTTAAGTCTAAGCGTATCAGTTATATGGATGCTGTTCTACATTATTGCGAAACACACCTACTAGAGCCTGATCAGGTTACTAGATATATTGACAAATCTTTAAAAGAAAAGATTCAGTCTAATGCAGAAGCTTTAAATTATTTGCCAAAGACTAGTTCTATTTCTGGGCTATGACAGACCAGACTAATATTATTTCGATTACGGATATCATTGAAAACAAAGTCCGTAAACAAAAAGAATTAGAAGGTTATGAAGCTCAATTAGAAGATTTAATAAGAAAGAAGTTTTGGATAGAAAAAGAAATACATATGGCAGAATTTATTATTGCCGCAGTCCAAAGTGAAATAACCCCCCAGCAATTTATCAAGGCTTTAATAGCTGCTGAGTTAGAAAAATCAGATGAATGAGATCGAAGCATATCAGTTATATTTGGCACTTAAATTACATTTTACAACTGACAATTACGATTATTTTAAATATAATGGTAAGGTTAGTGCTTCATTAAAAAGTTTTGATAAGAGAAAAGATAGGTATCAGTTTAAAAAATTAACTAAAAAGTATAATGATACTACGATACTTAATTATTATATAGCTAATTTTATAGAAGGAAATAAATGGTTAGGTAATATGAATGAAGATACTTATATTAAATGGAAAGCTAGAGTTGAGAGTTTAGAATATATTTTTAAAAATGATGTAGAAAAGTTATTGACAAATGCTTCAAATTTTGATATACTATTTAATAGTGTACGAGGGAATCATCCTAAAATTTTAAAAGCGTTTCTTGGAAAGAAAATTAGTTTAGAAACATTAGTAATATTTGAATACCTAGTGCAATATCGTAAGACGTATGATGAGGGAATAGCAGAACGAATTATTTGGCCAGAAGTTAGTCGATTAATTCAAAATTATAAACCGTTTGTAAAAATTGATAAATCGTTATTCAAAAGAATAACATTATCTTTGTTAGAGGAACACAGTAATGGCTGATACTTATGTAGAAGAAGCGAAACGTAAGATTGCACATCTATCTTATAAATTAGAACAAGCAGAAGATAAGATCCGTAAATTGGAATATGATAATGCAGAATTACAGAAATGGGTTAATGATACTTGTGTCCCAAGAATGCAAGAGATGAGTGATGAAATGGTATCACGATATAATGCAAAGAAATATCGGGATAAGAATTATAATGAGTTGCGTCGGTAAGGAAACATTATAAATGTATTTAGGAAAGAATTCTATGATGAATTTGAATCGAAAAGAATTAGTGGATCATATGTTTTCCTTATTAAAGGAAATAGATTTTCTATCTTCTAGAATTGAACCACATGATTGTGGACATTTGCATACCACAGTTGGTGTATTAGAAGATAGAATTAAGGAATTGCGAGATCAAATAGGAACAGATATTGGTAAATAAGTTAGATAACCTTATTAAAAATTTAGGCAAATCTGGTATTATATATCGTAAAGGTAAAGAACTTATTTTATATGATGTTGATAATGGAGATAAGGTTTCTATTAAAGTAATTCAACATGATAGTAAGCAAGGATTTCTTGCAGAGAGTAAAGAAACAGGTGATTGGACTTGGTATAGAGAGCCAGATAATAAAGAGTTTGGTTGGGAAGGTCCGTATTATAAGGTGATGAAATGAGTTACGATCATAAAGCTTTAACCAACCTTAACAAATATATTAATAGAGAGCTCCCAGTTAGAACATTTTCGGGAAAATTACCAGCAAGATCAGAATGGGAAAAAGAACAACTACGATATTTTGATGTGATAGAGTTTGAGGTGGAAAAAAATAAGCCCCTTTAGCTCAGATTGGTAGAGCAGCTCACTTGTAATGAGCAGGTCATCTGTTCGATTCAGATAAGGGGCTCCAAGGAATTATATTATGAGAGAATTAATACAGGACAAAGACTTAATGGTCCTTGAAACATTATTTCCTACAGAGCTTTGGGTAAATTATGACCATCAGTGTATAGTAAATAATGAGTCTTTAGCTGAAATTATTACCCATAGAAGTCTTAATGAATCTTCTAGAGAACTTTCAAATGTAGGGGGTTGGCAAAGTAACGATGATTTGGCTGAAGATGACCAGTTTACAGACCTTGTAACATATGTCACACAAAGTTTTAACCCAATTTATAAACACAATAATTATATTGATGGATTAAAATTTATTATTGTTGATATGTGGGCCAATATAAATAAACATCGAGATTTTAATAAGGCACATTTACATCCGAATTCAGATTGGAGTTTTACTTATTATGTTAAAGTTACAGAAGATAGTGGGGATATAGTTTTTTGTGATCCCAGAGTTCGTAGACATATGAAAGTACAGGACAATATATTAATAGACCACAGTAATAATTCGCAACATGGTATATACACGGTAAACCCTTTAAACGGAAGACTTGTTATATTTCCATCGTACTTGGAACATTATGTTGAACCAAATTTAACACAGGAGACTAGAATTAGTATTTCAGGTAATATAAGATATGACAGATTTGGGTTGGTTAAATTTTAAAGTAAATTTAGATCATCCTTCATTTTATGAGGAAGATCATATACATAATTTTGGAGTAATGTTAGATATATTAAAAGAAGTTTTAATTCAAGCTGAAGCGATAGCATCAAAAAATGTAGTAGACGAAGCTCATGTTCATCATCATATAAGAAAAGATACTCCTTTGTCCGAAGAATCTTTAAATTCTCAGAATGGTGATATCTATAAGGAAGATAAAATATTGTGCAGTTGGAATAGGGAGTGAAGGTAAAAATAATAGATAGTATGGGTTCAGACTTGTCAGTTGTTAATGCGGCAAGAGTATCTTTTGGTAAGACCCATACAAAATTAACAGATGGTGATAAGAAACTAATAAAGTATTTGGCCAAACATGGTCACTGGACTCCATTTGGTCATGCTACTTTAACATTTCATATAGAGGCACCTATTTTCATTGCACGACAATTAGTAAAACATCAAGTGGGGTTAGTATGGAATGAAGTATCAAGACGCTATGTTGATTATGAACCAGAGTATTTCAATCCCGATACTTGGCGTAAACGTGCTGATGATAAGAAACAAGGTTCATCAGCTGAACGTATTGAGTGGTTAGATAGAACAGAACGTGTTGGAAGTCGTGCTAAGACGGTTACGGAATTAGCTATACAAGCATATAAAGATATGATAAACGCAGGTGTGTGCCCGGAACAAGCCCGTATGATACTACCTCAGAACGTATATACAGAATGGTATTGGAGTGGTTCTTTATATGCATTTGCTAGAGTGTGTAATCTGAGATGTCAGTCAGATGCACAAAAAGAAACACAAGATGTTTGTTGGTTAATAGACGAAATGGTGAGATATATCTTTCCTGTTGCCTGGCCAGCATTACGAGATGTAGAGGTTTAGAGTGTCCGAAAGACATAAATAATCTACAAGGGAATACATTTAGAGAAACATTCCCGGCCATGCCCCAAGTTTCTGGGTATTGGATAATGTTCTACAGACCCACCTTCCAATGTGATAAAGTGTAAGTAGAGTATTAACTTGTAAACGAGTTGATTCAGAGTTTTTACATTGACAATTGGTTTATAATGATATATAATGTAAATATGTTTCTAAACATAGAAAGGAGGAAACAAAATGGCGGAAGGCGTCGGAATAGTAACACGAATTAAGGGTTGGATCGGACAGGTGGTGGAAGTTGCCTGGGCGTTGTTAGCACTTGGTATCGTGCTTCAGGTACTTTTTGGACCTGATGTTATGTTCTTACCTGTTGATGTTATCGGTAACATCACAGACCTAGTGGTTTCACTAGGGGGTGCTGGACTTGCGGGTCTAATCACCGTTGGAATTATCTATTGGATCTTCACGGACAACAGTCCACGAAGCTAATAGGTTTTTGGAATAAGGGGAGGTAATCCCTCCCCTTTCCATTAGATGTGTGTATAATGTTTTGTTTTTGAAATACGACTAATACAAATAATACGAAAAATACGACTAATATAGGAGATATAAATATGAGTTTTGCAACTCTAAAAGAAAGCTCTGGCAAATTTGACCAGTTACAGACTGAGCTTGAAAAAATAAACAAACCTGTGACTTCATCCTTTAGTGATGATCGGTTCTGGAAACCAGAACTGGATAAATCTGGTAACGGTTATGCAGTTATCAGATTCCTACCGCAACCAGAAAATGAATCACTACCATGGGTCCGTATGTGGAACCATGCATTTAGTGGTCCAGGCGGTTGGTATATTGAGAATAGTTTGACAACTATTGGTAAGACTGATCCTGTTTCAGAGTACAACACTGAACTATGGAATAGTGGTCATGAATCTGATAAGGATACTGCTCGCAAGCAGAAACGAATTCTTAAATATTATGCTAACATTTATGTTGTTAGTGATCCGAAACATCCTGAGCATGAAGGTCAGGTCCGGTTGTTTAAGTTTGGTAAGAAAATCTTTGATAAGATTACTGAAGCGATGAACCCAGCGTTCGATGATGAAACAGCACTTAATCCTTTTGATCTTTGGAAGGGTGCAAATTTTAAGTTGAAGATTCGTAAGGTAGATGGTTTTTGGAATTACGATAAGTCTGAGTTTGCTTTAACTAAACCGTTGTTAGAAGATGATGATGAACTTGAAAAGGTTTGGAAGAAAGAATATAGTCTTGAGACTTTTTCTTCTCCTGAACAGTTCAAGGATTATAATGAGTTGAAGGATAAGCTCAATAAAGTTCTTACGGGAACTGGTGCTGGCAAAACTACAGCTGAAGTCTATACGATGAAAGCTGAGCAACCACAGCCAGATAATGTGAGACCTTTTGATCTTAAAACTGAGGCTGATCAAATTCCAACAACAAAAAGTGAATCTGATAATGATGAAACACTTTCTTATTTTGCAAAATTGGCTGATGAGGATTAATTACATCTCATTAAATTGACAGAGGGGTCCTTCGGGGCCCCTCTTTTTATATAAATAGTCATATGAAAAATTATCTTGCTGTATTTTTTATATCGTTATTCTTGGTAACTGGACCATTAACGGCTACAACCTTGAAGCGTCAAGGCCTTGAGGCCTCTGGATCTATTACTACGGTACCTGTTCAAGGTGAGTATTATAGAACATTAGAACAGGTGAGAGATGCTACAGTTCTTGTAGCTGGTACGGGTGGGTTTGGTTCTGGTGTAGTTATTTCACCAAAAGGATTAATATTAACCAACTATCATGTCATACATAATGTAAAAATAGAAGATATAAAAATCTGGTTATATAGTGCAGATGAACTGGGGTATTATAAAGTAAACTTAATTGGTATAGATCCGTTTGCAGATATTGCCGTGCTACATATTAATAATATGCCAGAACACAAGATGCCTATGACGTATCTAGAGTTGGAAAAAGATAAAAATAATTATAGTTTAGCTCAAGAAGTTTGGGCTATAGGACATCCTTTAGGTATGCAATGGTCAGTAACTAGAGGTGTGATTAATAGTTTCGAGCGGGCAAGTTTTATTACAGCATACGTTAGACTAGTACAGCACACAGCTCTTATACAAAAAGGTAATTCTGGTGGACCTTTAGTAGATGAAGATGGTAAAGTTGTTGGGGTAAATACTTACGTCACTAAACCAAAAGATGCTCTTGGGTTTGGTTATGCTACTAGGTCAGATGATGTATTTTTTGCTGTATCGCAGATACTTCTATATGGTAAAGTATTACGTCCTGCAATGAGTATACAATCCATGCCCTTAAATGAGTTTACACTTGTAGCTATAAAGAAACGATATGGTGCTGATGTTAAAATGCCTTCTGGAATTTATGGTTCGGTAGTTTTTGGTTTGATTGATAAGGATACTGGTGAAGTTAAAAGTTCCTGGGCTATAGACCAGGGGTTAAGAGACCTTGATGTGATTATATCTTTTGCTGATACTATAATAAACTCTAATGAAGATTTACATAATGCTATAAGAGATCATAAGCCAGGCGATATTATACGCTTGATGTTGATTCGTGAAGGACAATTTATGTATTTAGATTATGAATTAACCAAATTAGATTTTACTGCTTATGTAAAATATTACGATGCTCGTAACGAGGATATAGAAAAAGAGGGTAAACCGGAACTACCAGAAGAAGAACTTCCATTAGAGGAAGAAAAAGAGATTGATCCTACCGAGTAATTATTTTGCAACTAGAGACTTAAATGTACTTTGTATCGCAGGTAAAAATTCCTTCATAGGAAGTTTAATTTGTTTCTTTGCATTCTGTAGTTGTTCTTCATGTTCATAATTAGTTATTTCTATAGCTGGGTGAACATATTTTTTAAGCTTTACAATTCGTGTTTGTGTACCTGACGATTGTGGTAACTCCCAATGATGTGTTGCATTAGGTTCGGAATACTTATCGTTTACATATGTCACAAGTTCTCGTTGTGATCTAGGCCACTCAGCTTGAACATTCAATATATTATTAAATAGTAGTATGACCCAATTCAAATTCGGATCACCATACTCTCGGTAAGCTATCTCCTCAGGGGTTTCTCCATCTTGTATATCATATACCGAAAATAATGATCGGTTCGATACCATAGATTTGTTGAAGCTAACTCTACGCAAAATATCTTTAATAGTTTTTGTATTTTTAGAACCAGTAGGATCGTAAGTTGTTGTTGGAAATTGTTCAAAGTATGCCATAAGTATTTCTCTATCTGCTCATCGCAGCTTCTCTAGAACCTCTCGAAGCAGTGTCTAGCATTTCTTGATAGTCATCTTCAACCAGTATTCTCAATTCTTTAAACGCCAATGTAATATCTACTTGTGTTGGACGTCCACCATCTTTAAATGTTGCAAATTTCTCTCCACCATACTTAACATCTAAACTCGTTAAAGCTGCAGCAGCCAAAGAGAATAATCCGTTGTTAGGCATAAACTCTATTTCCCATACTGCTGGCACTTCATACAGTCGCATTATTTGATTTTTACCAACCAAATTTGGAGATGATGTCAATAAGAATGTGTTTATTATTTGATCTATCGCCCAAGAATCCATAGCATTTTTAGGTCTCAATTGAAATGCAAAACTATGATCTCTATATGATGGTCCCGAATATGAAACAACCGACTGTTGTGCTGATTTATGTGTAAACGCAGCTACCCCTAGTTTACTCAGCACTGATGCTCCAAACCCGGCCATAGCTGCATCAGCACCTACACCACCAGTAGTTTCTGTACCACCTGGTGTCGATGATTTTCCTGCGGGATGATCTGGATGACTCTGTATAGCAGGCTCTGCCCCTCTTACCTTTGATAAGAATGCTGTCATTCCAGATTGTAATGCATTCATTTCTTGTTCATCCCAACCTTGTTTGTATGATGTACTAACTCCTTCTGGAGGTATGGGAAGATATATTGAATCTAAAGCAGGACCTAAATCTAGTTCTAATACATTAGTTCCAGAAGTCATTTTTCTGGATGTAAATCGCATCAATGGTTGATTATCATCGCCACCAGTGTAATCAGAAGGAAAGTTATAAGAAGCCATTCAAAAGTTCTCAGTTATTGTTATAAGTATTTATATGGATAAAAAGCGAAAATACTATAAAGGTAAATTTAGACCAGATAGTCCTGAGAAGTATAAAGGTAACCCACGGAACATTATATATCGTTCTATGTGGGAACGTCGATTTATGATTTACTGTGACCGTAATGAAAACATTATCGAATGGGGTAGTGAGGAATTTATAGTTCCTTACAAATCTCCTTTAGATGGTAAGGTTCATAGATATTTTCCAGACTTCTATGTTAGGGTCAAACAACATGATCACACTACTAAAAAATTTCTGATAGAAATTAAACCTCAAAATCAAACTAAACCTCCCTTGGCCAATCCAAAGAGAAAGACCAAATCATGGTATTATGCAGTTAGAGAATGGGGTAAGAATCAAGCCAAGTGGGAAGCAGCTTCTATCTATAGTGCTAATCGAGATATGGAATTTAAAGTACTAACGGAACATGATTTAGGACTGAATAATCCATATAAATAGTACAGAATGGCAAAGACCCTAGATCAATACTTAACGGAGATTACTACACTGGCTGGTGGTGAAGAACGGTCAGTGAATTGGTATAGAGATCAAGTTAGGCAATTAGTTCCAAGACGATTTGCTGATAGTGCATTAACACAATTTATTAGAAAGGGAGAACAGGATAGAAAAAGTATGAAACCCATATATGGTACTATGAATTTTTATTATTATGAACCTAAACATGGGGAGAAAGGAACAGATAAATTACCTTATTATGATGTGTTTCCTTTAGTAATTCCTATAAAGAGATTAAGTGGTGGATTTCTAGGGATTAACTTTCATTATCTATCAATACCTTTGCGAATAAAATTATTAGAACGTATAGAGCCAATGGCTAAAGAAGGTAGAATGATGGGATGGGGTAGAGTCGCAAGACTCAAGTTAGTTAAACCGTGTATTAAACGATACATTACTGGACGAGTTGGATCACGATTCTTAAAAATAGATAAAGAAGATTTTCTATTAGCCTCTCTACTACCAGTACAAAGTTTTAAGAAAGAAACATGGAGAACAGTCCATAGACGATCAAGGAGTTCAATATACTAATGGCACATCAAGTAAACATAGGCAGTGCCCAGATAACACCCCGAGGCTCTGGTCGACCTCAGGAATCGGATGTAGGTAGGGTAGCTTCATCAGGTGGCATTAATGCTTTTTTATCTGATGTTATACGTCCTGGCCGTTATGTACACAAACATACCTATCAAATATTAATCAATGCACCCAGAGGGATGTCTAAGAAGACTTCATGGGATCTATCTCACCGATGTGAGTCTATAACCTTACCCGGTACTAATGTAGAAACAAGTCCGGACACCATACGCAAAGGACCTTCTAGAGAACATGCTTTTAATATGAACTTTGGACCTGTTTCTGGTACGTTTCTTTGCGATAAAGATTTAAAAGAAAGAACCTTTTTCCATGAGTGGCAGCGATTATGTGTAGCCGATAAAGCTGATGGTTGGGGAGTAGGATATTTTGATTCGTATGCTACTGATATGGAAATTATACAGTTTGATTTAGCGGGGGATAAACAATACCATTGTAAATTATTTGATTGTTTTCCAAAATCAATAGGACCCGAAACTTTAACCTTAGCAGATACAGAATCAATGAGAATTTCAGTTGAATTCGTGTTCCACAGATGGGAACAGATATAACATATAATATGGAGATGATAAAATTATGGCATTACCTACAATTAATGCACCAACATTTGAGTTGGAAATTCCTTCAACAAAGGAAAAAATAACCTATAGGCCTTTTTTAGTAAAGGAAGAGAAACTGCTACTGTTAGCAATGGAGACAGAAAAAGAAGAAGATATGATGCGGGCTGTTAAACAGATTATTTTTAACTGCACATTTGAAAAACTAATCGTAAATGATTTAGCTCTATTTGATTTAGAGTTTGTGTTTTTAAGAATTAGATCAAAGTCTGTTGGGGAAGTTATTAGTCTTAAACTACTTTGTGAAGATGATGGAGAAACTTATGCTGATGTTGAAATAAATCTGGATGATGTTGGAATTGATTATCCAGAAGGACACACTAACAAAATTGAGTTAGATGAAAATGTTGGTATGCTGATGAAATATCCACAATTTGATGATGCGATTAGTATGACTTCAGACTCAGATACAGAAAATATATTTAATATGATTAAGCGATCTATCAAACAGATTTATGATGGGGATACTTTACATGAACGTACAGATTTTAATGAAAAAGAATTAGATACATTTTTAGAAAGTTTAACAGCGCAACATTTTGTAAAAATGCAGGCGTTCTTTGAGACTATGCCTAGAGTACGACATGAAGTTAAATTTAAGAATCCTAAAACAAAGAAAAATAACACTGTTACTTTGGAGGGACTCAACGCTTTTTTCGTCTAGCCCTTTCGCACAATAATCTAGAAAACTATATGCGAACTAACTTTTCATTAATGCAACATCATAAATATAGTTTGAACGATATAGAAAATTTGATACCGTGGGAGAGGGAAGTATACTTAACATTTTTGCTACAACACATAGAAGAAGAAAACGATAAACAGAAACAAAATGGCTGATGACGACAAAAAAGAAGCACAAGTATTAGTAAGAGAGAAAACCTATGAGGTTGACAAGAGAGATTTTTTACATATTCAAGATGTAAAGCCCTCTTGGTATAATACGACTGCTGGGTTTATGGATACATTGAGGTTGATCCCTCGATTGTTGATGATTTGTTATGGTTATATTTTCTGGATGTCAACACAATGGTTCATGGCTTTACCAGATCCAACTAATGCACAGGCCGCATTTATATCTACAATAGTAGGTGCGGGTGCTGCATGGTTTGGTCTGTATGTAGGCAGTGGACATAAACCGAGTAAAAAGTAAATGTCAGATAAAGATGATAAAAAGACCGCAGAAGAAGCAGCGAAACAGACTGCTTTGCTTCAGAAGATGGCAGATATTTCTAAGGCACAATCAGCCGATCTTTCTGAAAATAAAAAATCAGCTCAAGAAGAATTAAAACTTGCTAAATCGTCAATAAAACTTGAAACTAAAAACGCAGGTGCGCTATCAAAATTATTAGGGTTCATAGGGGGATCTGGCTCAAAAGATAAAGAAGAAAAAAATGAGGAAGGTAGATTTCGTAAAAGTATGTTAGGTGCGATAAAGGGTATGGGTAGTGGAATTGCCGGTATGGGTAAGAAGATGGGTGAAAAGGCCAAAGGTGGTATCAAAGGTCTTGGAGATATTCTTGGAAAAACAGCATTAGCATTAGCCATACCTGCATTAATGTTGTTTATGAATAGTCCGTACTTTGATAAGTTAGCAAAATTTGTTAAGAACGATTTACTTCCAGGTATACAAAATATTTACGAAATGATTAAACCTATAGCGGTGTCAATAGCTGCGTGGGTTTCTGAATCAGCCTTACCTATAATTATGACTATGCTGATAGATAACTTTAAAGCCTTAACAACATTCTTTAGTGATGTTTTCGCTAGATTCTCTGGTTGGTCTGATATGTCCTTGAGAGAAAAGATTGGTGCTGTACTCGGAATATTTACTAACATAACTGAATTGTTAGGTAAATTAGTTGGTAATATGATAGAGGCTGTAGTAAATCTATTTGGTGGAGATGGTAAGAAATTAAGAGAAAAATATTGGGATCCCATAGCTAAATTCTTTACTGACATTGTAGACTCTGTAATGTTAATCTTCACTGATCCAGTTGCTGGTATCAAAAAACTATTCGCAACTCTATGGTCAGCAGCTAAAGGTATAGGTGGATTCATTTTTGATATTGCAATTAAACCTGCTTGGAATTGGGTAAAAAGTATCTTCGGTTTTGGAGATGATAAGAAAGTACCAGCAGAAGAAGGTAGTAGTGATGGAACTTTATGGGGATGGATAAAAGGCATACCCGGTAAGGTATGGACTTGGATAAAAAGTATCTTCGGATTTAGTAGTGGAGCTGAGGAAGATCCTAAGGCTGATATTGGTGAAACTAAAGGATTTTTCAGTAAGGTATTACACGCCATTATACCTGCAGGTATATTTACATTTTTAGAAGATCCCATACTTTGGTTCTGGACTAATATTCTAGGTATACCTAATAAAGATGGAAAGAAACCAAGTGCTGCTGAAGCAGCAGAAGCAATTGCAACAGGAAAAGCTGATGGCATATTTGCTAAAGTGATGGGAGCATTCCTACCTCAAGGTATGATAGAGTTTATTTTAGATCCAATAGATTGGATATTTGTAAATGTATTAAAACTTGGTAATAAGGATGGGAAGAAAGAAAGTACCGGACAAAAAGCTGGTATGATATTGGGTACTGCTGTAGGAATGTTTGAGAAGGTATTAAAAGCAATATTACCAGATGGATTGGTTGATATGATAATGTCACCT
>Ga0114996_10002110_pt1 | contig 26042 bp, 19 predicted proteins | sample ArcticOcean_MG_C_4_FD_87039 | JGI IMG/M metagenome (GOLD analysis project Ga0114996, IMG submission 87039) | Marine microbial communities from western Arctic Ocean - ArcticOcean_MG_CB4_134 | ecosystem: Environmental > Aquatic > Marine > Oceanic | place: Arctic Ocean: Canada Basin | collected... | reverse complement strand
GCACGCGCATGGCTTCGGGCAACGAGGTGATGAGCTGATCGGGGCGATTGATTCGATCCCAGTAGCGCGAAACGGGCTTGAAACAGTCGTTGACCGAGATGTCTTGAGAGTGCTCCGACTCCAACTGTTGGAGCACCGGGGCCACGTCTCGACGGGCGAACACATCGCTGGGGAGCAAGAGCACCGGGAGCCGATTAATGGTCGCGCCCGCAGCGGCTGTAATCATGTTGGTGGCGCCGGGTCCGACGGATGTGGTGCAGGCAAAGGTCTGGAGACGGTTCTTCATCTTGGCGTATGCCGCCGCCGCGTGGACCATTCCTTGTTCGTTTCGGCATTGGTAATAGCGAAACTCGGGTCGCTGTTGAAGGGCCTCGCCGATGCCGGCCACGTTGCCGTGGCCAAAGATGCCAAAACAGCCAGCAAAGAAAGGTTGGGTGTGACCGTCCCGATGGACGTGCTGGTTCATCAGGTATTCCACCAGCGCTTGGGCCACTGTGAGTCGTCGTGTGCTCATGGGATCTCCCTACGAATCGTTCCCCGCGAAGCAGGCGGTGATTCGGTCCATGCGTTCTCCTTGGCGACTTTGGATGGTGTCGAGCGCCTCATCGATGGTGGCGTCGTGATGCACCAGGTCGTGAATGGCCCTGGCGACAGCCAGTGGATCCGCATCCCCGGGATAGAGGACGTTTCGACCGACTAAGGTGCCCCGTACGTTGGGACCAGCGTCCAGGCCAGAGGCCACTTGCCGGAGTAAGGGGGTGGCGTCTCCAACCGCTTGCCCACCGAGCAGCAAGATGGGCAAGGTGGTGGACCGGGCCACAGTCTCATAGCGTTCGCAATAGGGGAGCTTGAGCCACATCCCTGCTGTGGTGTCACCCAGTCCGGTGGCGACCCCAACCAATTGAGCCATCGCGTTGGCTTCCTTGATGACTTGAAATCCGGTTTTGCCCTTCACCACAGCCAGTGGCTCCAAGAAGGCAGGCAAATTCACGGCGCTCATGCGCCGCAGGATGTCGGCGGTGGCCACGGTGGTCTTGAGGGCGTCGCGGTCGTGGATACTGACGCGCAGCAGGATTTTGCCGCCATCCATACCCAGGGATACGCAGGCTTCGGGCGATGGTCCGGTCATGGGATCGTCCAGCTCCCACACGGATCCCGAGAGACCGCCGCGGTTCAGACTGGGAATCAAGAGTTTGCCGTCCAGGAACGATTCGTGACCTTCCTCGCGAATGAGCCAATCCAAAATCAACAGATCTTCCAGCACGTCCATGGTGGCCATGAGCCCGTCCACGGCGTCTCCGCTGACGACCCGGGTCACGCGTGCCAAGAAATCATGGCGGTTCGCCATGGTCATGGGGTCATCGCCCACCTTGGTGACGCGGCGCGCGGGGTGGTCGGCAGCCAAGATGTTGAGGTGACCGTCTTCGGTCAGTGTCTCGCGTCGCCGGCGTTTTCGGGCGGCTTCACGGATGATCTCCGGGCGATCTACGCGGGCATCCGTGATTCGGTGAATGAGATGGGGCGGCAAAAAACTTTCGGACGAAAAACCGCTCATTAGAATCCTCCCTGCGATTCGACAAAGGCCAATGTCTCTTGCTCGGTGGGCATGAAATTGGCGCAGCCCTGACGGGTCACGACGATGGCGCCATTGGCGTTGCCCATGCGTGCGGCTTTGTCCCACGACCACCCCTGGAGGTGACCATAGATGAACCCTGCGGCAAAGGCATCGCCCGCACCCAGGATGTTTACGACATTCACCTGGAAGGGGGCGGCGCGAAGGACTTGGCCATCGGGCAAGTGTACGGACGCGCCTTCCGCGCCCTCTTTGAGCACCAGCGCGGACGGACCGCTCGCCAAGACCCGTCGAATGGCGCTGGGTAAGTCGCCCGCGATGGATGGATCGGAGATTTGGGAGTCTCGGATGGCCAATTGATTCATCGAGGTCAGCGCCAAGGCCTTCAGCTCGTCTTCGGTTCCGATGACGACGTCGACGTTGTGGAGCATGGAGCGAAGGGTGACACCAAAGGCGCGTGGGTCGTCCCACTGGTCGGCACGGAAGTCCACGTCGAGGAGGATCTCCACGCCGGCCTCTTTGGCACGTTCCACCGCGTAAAGCGTTGCGCTCCGGCTGGGATCGCGACTCAATCCCGTTCCGCTGATGAGCAAGGCTTTCGTGTCCGTGATGGATGCGGCGTTGACGTCGTCGATGGTCAGCGCGATGTCCGCACAGCCGTCCCGGTAAAAGACCAATGGAAATCGATCCGGCGGTTCAATGCCCAAGACGACAGCGCTGGTCCGTTTGTCCGTTTTGCGTGGGATGAACGCCGTCTCTACGCCCTCGTTGTCCAAGAAACGGAGGACGAAATCACCGACTGGATCGCTCCCAACGGCTGTGAGCAGGCCCGTTCGCAACCCGAGCCGGGCGGCGCCGACGACGATGTTGGTCGGGCAGCCACCTACAAACGCACCGAAGTTGGTGATCTCGGGAAAGGGGGTCCCGATGTCGTTGGAGTACAAATCGATGGAGCTTCGGCCCATCGTGATGAGGTCGTAGCGTGTGTTCATCGTACCAGCGGGACCCGTGGGTCCAGCTCACTCCACGTGTCTTTGGTCCAGGCGTAGGTCGGATCATCGCTGCAGGCCAAGGATTGTGCTGAGCCCGCCAGGAAATTGAGGTAATAGCAATTGTAGCCGTAGGCGGCGCTGACGGGATGGTAGCCTTCGGGTACGAGCACGATGTCGTTGTCGTGGGCCACGACGGCCGAGTCAATACGGCGGTCGTCGGTGTAGATGCGCTGCAGTGCGTATCCACCGGGCTTGTCGAGCTTGTAAAAATAGAACTCTTCCAGATCCGCTTCGGTAAGATCGCCTGCGTTGTCTGTGCGGTGACTGTCGTGTTTGTGGGGGGGATAGCTCGACCAGTTTCCGCCGGGCGTATACACCTCGCAGCATACGATGCGATGACAATCGAAGCCGGGCATGATGATGCCGTTGATCTGGCGGCTCGCGTTGTGACCGCCCCGAAGTTCGACTTGGCTCTCGGCTGGGGTCACCAAGGCGGCGGGGTGATCCCGGTCCGTCGGAACCCAGCAATGAGCGACCTCAAAGTCGTCTGTCAGCGCGGTGAGTTTAAATGCCGTGTGGCGGGGCAGATAGAGGGCGTAGGGTTTGCCGCTGAAGACATCGGGTCGTTCACCGATGCTGTCCCATGAACCTTGATTGGACGTCACTCGGCAGCGACCGCCCAAGATGACCAACGCCGCTTCACAGTCTCCGGTCTCGTGCGTCCATTCGGCGCCTTCTTTCAGTCGACGCACTTCCATATTGAGTAGATCCCAGCCTGCTTGCTCCGCGGTTACACGCGTAATGAGCGTTGGGTCCGAGTCGGAGTCGGTAGGCCGAAACAGCAGATTGGCCTCTGTGTACTGCATTTAGCCCCCCCCCATTCGATGGGATTGCATCGAATGCGGCGGTACGCTAACGTCGGGTACCCGACGTGTCAATGACCATTTGGGAGGCTGCGTGGGACTGGATGCGAGTATCGTTCTAGCATACTTCGCCGTGGTGATGTTCATCGGGGTGCGCGCTCGGAACAAAGGCAAGGTGACGGCAGAGGAATATTTCCTCAGCTCGCGGTCTTTGCGATGGCCATCGATCGCCATCTCCACCATCGCCACCAACATCTCAGCAGGGCATTTTATCACCATGGCCGGGTCGGCCTATGCGTTCGGCCTTGCGCAGGCCAACCTCGAACTCAACGCGGTGTTCGGCATTGTTCTGGCCGCCTTCTTTTTTGTCCCGCTCTATCTGCGCCACAAGGTCACCACCATCTCGCAGTTCTTCGAGATGAAGTTCGGTCCCGCGGTGGGTCTGCTGTACTCGGGGCTGATGATGCTGATGTATTCGCTGCTCTACATGGGCATGGCTCTGTACACGGCGTCCTTTGCCATCGACGGGATTTTCGGTCCCGATGTGGCCACGGGCGACCCGGGTTTATTGGGGTGGATCAGTCCTCACCGCTCGGTACGTCTACTCACCCTAATCGTCAGCTTGGGTATGTTTTCGGCAATCTATACCTATTTGGGTGGACTGTCGGCGGTGGTACGGACCGATATCGCGCAGTTCATTCTCTTGAGCATTGGTGGCGTCATCATGCTGGGGATTGCGCTCTACAAGACCGGCGGGTTTTCGGCGCTCTATGAGACGGGATTGCCTCAGGGAGTCAGTCCGGGGGACCTCACACCACACCGGATGCACCTTCATTTACCGGCCTACCACGACAAACTTCCGTGGGTGGCGCTCATCGGCATGAACTTGCTGAATCTGAATTACTGGGGAGCCAATCAGGTCATCCTGCAGCGCGCGCTCGCCGCCAAGGACCTGCGCAATGCCCAAGTGGGACTGTTGGTGGGTGGGATCCTGAAGTATTTTGTCGCCACCATCATCATCATTCCGGCCATCGCGTTGGCGGGGATGACTCAGCTGGACCGGCCCGATGATGCCTACGTCACCATGGTCTCCGATTGGTTGCCGACCGGGGTGCGGGGGATCATCTTGTGCGGCCTCTTCGCTTCACTTATGAGCACCGTTGACTCCATCTTCAATTCGGTGTCGACCCTGTGGTCCATCGATGTGTACAAACGCTTTTTACGCAAGGATGCGCCCGACGAGCGCGTGGTACAGATCGGCAAGATGGCCATCATCGGCACGCTGATCGCCGGCGTTGCGTTTGCGTTTTGGATTGTGACGCTTCGCGCGGCTGGCGGTGAACAGGATCCCATTACCCATTGGTTTAACTCGTCGACCTACTACATTAAGACCGCCTTTGTGGTGTTGATTTGCTCGGCGGTCTTCTTGAAGAACCCGTCGCGTCGGCTTGTGTTGGCGGCGATGGTCCTGTGTACCGTGACCTACTTCGCACTCACACAGCTCATCCCGGAGGCCAACTACTTTGTGCGGGCCACCATCGTCATCGTCTCGGGGTTCCTGTTTGTGGCCATACCCACCGTCCTGGCGAACGGATGGCGTGTGCCTATCGCGGAAATTGTCCAGTCGTCTAGTCGGAGAGTGACTTGGTTTGGGGTGGGACTGCTCTCCTCTCTGGTTCTCGCCCATGTCGTGTTCCACTGATGCACATTGCGGGCAGTGACTGGCGTTTTTGGCACCGCGTGAATGGGCGGGGTGTGCTCGAACGCTTTGTGGCCAGTGGGTGCAATGTGGCGGAGGGAGACGTCTTGTGGGGACGGCTCGAAGGGGATCCGGAAGAACGGGTGATCATGGCCCACCCGCCCGAGACAACCTCGGACTTGTCGTTTGAACATTGGGTGGAATCCGCTGTGAAGCACGGACACGCTATCAAGGTGGATTTCAAGACGCCTCGGGTGATCCCACCGGTCCTCACACTCTTGGCGGATCGTGCGTTCTACGCGGCCCGCTTGATCCTGAACGCGGATGTGGCGATCGGACCCGGCGGGGAATCTCCGATTCTGTCAGTGGACGACATGAGGGGGATGAGAAGGGCTTTTCCCGAGGCGATCCTTTCCCTGGGTTTGACCACGGCTTCATGGGGTGGCGCCTACCAGGCGGGCCACATTAACATGCTGCTGAACGCGGCCGCGACTTTGGGTGGGCCGGTCACAGTGTGCCTTCGGCTGGAACTCTTTCTGGCGGATGTCTCTGTGCTCAAACCCTTGGAAGAGGCGGACTGTCATGTGACGATCTGGAACGATCCCAGGACGTTCCCGGCCACCGACGAGACCCTCGAACGGATCCGGCTCTTGGCCCCCGATGCTTTCATCGATCTCTGCGCTTCGTCCGGCGCACCCGTCTACGTGGACGAAGCGACCAGGATGAACTAGGGTAGCCAACCATGGATCCATCCACCCTACTCAAGCGCTTGCGCACAGTGGCCGACGTCGCCGGAACCATCGTATTGCGCCACTACGGACGGATCGACTTCAGCCTCAAGCCCGACCAGAGCGTGTTCACGGAAGCGGATGGCGAGGTGGAGGATTACCTTCGTCTGCAGCTGGCAGAGATCTTGCCCGAGGCGGCCTTCATCGGTGAAGAGAGTGGGAACGATGCGTCTTTGTTGGCCCAGGCCCGAGAGTCGGAGTGGGTGTGGGTCGTGGATCCCATCGATGGAACCGCCGCCTTTGTGGATGGAATGGACACCTTCTGTGTCTGCATTGGACTCTTGAAAGATGGGCAGCCCTATGCGGGTGCGGTGGCGGTACCCGCCATGGGGCATCGCTACAGCGCGGTTCGTGGCGAAGGGGCCTGGTACGACGGCCGCCCGATCGAAGTGGTGCATACCGAGCCGAACGAGGACCGAGCCGTACTGTGCATTTCAAGAAATGCCCACCGCTATCTCGACATTCGATACAAGGGCAAAGCCCATTCGTTTGGCAGCACGGCGTTACACTTTCTCTTGGTCGCCCGCGGGGCGGCGGTGGCGGCCATCGCACGGGCCCATGTGTGGGACCACGTGGCGAGCGCGGCGATCTTGCAAGAAGCGGGTGGCTGCATCCAGCACTTGGGCGGGAAGGCCGTGGGCTGGACCGAGAGCCTGGACGGGCGGGAACTATCGCCGCCTTTGTTGGGCTCCTCTCCGGCGCTGGCCGAGGGCCTGGCCGAGGCCATTCACTGGACCGAAGAGCCGGCAGCCTAAGCACGGAGTTGTGAGCAGTTCGGGGTGTGTGCCACTGAATGTGGCGTGACGCCAGAGTGCAGCCCGGCTGACTCCGCCTATTCTTTCACGGAAGGGGAGGGCTCGGAGACATCCAAACTCAACGCGCCATGCGCATCCCTTTCCACGTCGGCCAAATCAAAAAACATGTTGGCCAGGTACTTTCCAGCAACACCGATCACCGTTCTCATCAAGGCGACGCTGAGGAAGACCGCCGCAGTGAACGCGCTCGCGGACGCCGTGGCTATGATGTACACGCCCACATAGGCGGCACAGAGGCTGGCGACCATCCACACACGGAAGATCCGGTGACCCACTTTCCGAAGGGCGTTGAATTGGGAACGTTGTCGAAGCCGATTGAAATAGACGACAGAATTCTTCACGCTGGTACCGCCAAGCGTTTGAGGGTAAACATATCCCTGCAACACCCGTAGCATAGCGCATGGGTTAGGGGGGCCGCAAGGCTTCATTCTTGGCCTCCTTTGGCCGTGTCGAAACACACTACCTCTCCTTCATAATCTCTGGTACTGTGGCGCCATTCAAAGCGGCGGAGTGGAGGTTTTTGGCCCGTTTGGTCATGCATTGGCAGAGAGGTTGAACGTGATGACATTCAAATCGATATCCATCGTGACCGTTGCACTGATTGGTGTGGCGAATTGCTCCCGTCCCCCGCTCACAACCCCCACCACACCGCTGGACGCGCAACCCACGGACTTCGGTGTGGATTTGGCCGACACGGTCGAGCCGACCTCCGTCTGTGGGGATTTTGTGTTTCCCAAAGCGCAGACCCTCGACACAGACGAACGTGTGGATACGATTCTGAGCAGCATGAGTTTGGCCAATAAAGTGGACCAAATGGCCGGATTGCAACCGGGATCCGCTGACATCTTTGCAACGCCTGACAACGAAAATTTCAACATTCGCGGTTTCGCTTTTCGAGACGGTCCGCGGGGCGTTCGATTGGAGGAAGGGACCGCCACCTGTTTTCCGGTGTCTGTGGCCCGAGGGGCCAGTTGGGAGCCCGATTTGGAGCGACGGGTCGGACGCGCTATGGGCGCCGAGGTTCGTGGTTTGGGCCACAACGTGCTCCTGGCGCCCTGCATCAACACGTTGCGCCATCCCGGTTGGGGTCGTGCCCAGGAAACCTATGGGGAAGACCCTTGGTTTTTGGGTGTGATGGGCACCGCGTTTACCCAGGGAAGTCAAGAGCATGTTCCGGTCTGTGTGAAGCATTTCGCGGGAAACAACCTGGAAGACAGTCGCCATACGAACAATGCGCTCATCGACGAACGTACGCTTCGCGAGAATTATCTCCGCCAGTTTCGCATGGTCATCGAAGACTCTGATGTGGCGTGCGTGATGAGCGCCTACAACAAGGTCAATGGGTTCTATTGCTCCGAGAACAACTACTTGCTTCGGACGATTCTCAAAGACGAATGGGACTTCGATGGATTTGTGGTCTCCGACTGGTTTGCGACCCACACGACGGTGGAATCGGCAGTAGCCGGACTGGACGTGGAGATGCCCTGGCGGGTCAATTATGCCAATTTGCAGTCGGCTGTGGAGAGCGATCAGGTGTCCGAGGAGCTGATTGATGACGCGGTTCGACGCATCCTCCGCATCAAGTTTAAGTACGGATTTGCGCTCTTGGATGAAGCTTTTGAGGGCGATCCCTCGGTAGTGGAGAGTGCGGAGCACATTGCCCTTGCCCGGGAGGCTGGACGCAAAGGGATGGTGCTCCTGAAAAATGACGGAGCTGCGTTGCCTTTATCCAAGAAGGCGGGGACGCGCATCGCCGTGGTCGGTCCTTTCGCCGACATCGCCCGCCTCGGAGACAGCGGGAGTAGCACCGTGACTCCCTCGTACGCCGTGACGCCATTCCAAGGGATCCGAGATGGTGCCGGTTCGGACGTGGAGGTGGTGACGAGTACGGACGCCTCCGCGGCCCAAGATGCGGACATCGTGATCGTGGTCGCGGCCTTGACCGACGAAGATGAAGGAGAGGCGATCTTTAAGGGCGGAGACCGCAATCTATTGGATCTGTCGCTGGCAGACGAAGCACTCATCAACCAGGTCTCGACGATGGTGGACACCACCCTTGTGGTGCTGGAAGCGGGCGGACCCATCACCATGGCCAACTGGGAAGCCAATGCAGACGCCATCATCATGGCCTGGTATCCCGGCATGGAGGGTGGTAACGCGTTGGCTGACTTGGTGTTTGGTAAACACAATTTTTCCGGACGGGTCATTCAAACCTGGCCCAAGAAGTTGGAGGACGAACCCCTCTTTGGCAATGACCAGGACGAAACGGTCTTCGAGTACTTCCACGGTTATCGCCATTTCGATGCGTATGACATCGAGCCCCTCTTTCCTTTTGGTTTTGGCTTGAGCTACACGACGTTTGAATACAGTAACCTGGAGCTTCCTTGTGCGACCATTACCCCCGGTGGGCGTCTCGAGGTGTCTTTTGACGTGACCAACACCGGTACGCGTGATGGCGTGGAGGTGGCTCAACTCTACGTGAGCTATCCGGAGAGCGCAGTGGAGCGGCCGAAGCGGGAGCTCAAGGGTTTCACCCACGTTGAGCTCGCCGTGGGGGAGACGAAGCGCGCCACGATCGCCGTGAAGATCGCCGACTTGGCGTATTACGACGTGGAGAAGGCCGGCTGGACGGTCGAGGCGGTCAAACATGGAATCCACGTCGGGGCCAACGCCCGGGATCTGCCCCTGAGCGGCGCGTTTTGGGTGGGGGATGAGGGCGTTCTCGCCACCGAGACGGACCCACCCGTGCTCGTGGACGAGGAACCTTCGGCCGATGTGGTGGAAGACACATCGACGGCCGAAACCGTCGCACCCAAGCCGGAGACAGTGACACCGTCGGGACCGGCTACCGTCACGTTCCAAGTGGATATGGCGGGGTTTGACGCCGTCTATTTGGCCTCCAAATCCGGTGGTGTGTACCTCCAAGCTGAATTCAACAACTGGTGTGGACTGTGCGAGCCCTTGATGGACGCGGACGGCGACGGTGTGTGGACTCGGTCACGCACCATGGAGCCGGGAACCTACCCGTACAAATACACGATCAACGGTTGGAACGGGTTGCAGGAGACCGTCCCAGTCGCGTGCGATGTCGTCCCTCAGGATGGTCAGGACAATCGCTATGTGGTGGTGGGCATGGAGGACACATCGACCCCCATCCATTATTTCGGTGGATGTCCCGATGATGGTCAGCCGACACCGCAGGCGACGCAAGTGACGTTTCAGGTGGATATGACGGGTGTCGACACGACGGGCGGGGTGTACCTGCAAGGGATCTTCAACGGTTGGTGCGGCCACTGCGAACCCCTCGCTGAGGGCGCCGACGGGATCTGGTCGACGACGGTGCCGCTGCTCCCGGGCTCCTATCAGTACAAATACACCACGGACGGTTGGACCGGTCTGGTGGAGGCGTTGCCGGATACCTGCGATCCTTTCCCCAACGATGAGTTTCAGAATCGTTTTGTGGAGGTGGGTGCCGAGGACATGACCATCCCGGTCCATGTGTGGGAGATGTGTCCATGAGCAGAGCACTCTTCCAAACGACGCTGATCGTGATGTTGGGGACGTCCGTGTCCTGGGCCCAAACGGAGACGCCGAAATCGTCCCCCTCCGAAAGCGAGGGCGTGTCGCTGGAGACGGAGCGCGTCTTGGGATCGGAGACGGCCGCCATCTCGTTCATACGCCATGGGTTGCAATCGAGCCATCGCGAGACCAATCTGCTCTTCTCCGGCGATCTGTACATCGACACGGGATACGAAAAGAGCCTGAAGGCGTTGGGCAGCGAAAAGGACGTGGAGTTTTGGCTGCAGCAAGGCCGCTTTATGCTGCGGGTTACCCCCACCTACAGTACAGGGTCATTTTTCGTCAAAGCCAGCGCCGAGTTTCTGGCTCATGTGGACGAGATCCACGGCGAAGAGCACATCGACACGGACGACGCGTGGCTCAAGATCGGCATGTGGGACCTGTGGGATCTCCAACTCGGACGCTACGAAGGTTGGGAGGTCTACCACAAAGGGCAGGGCCTGGAGCGAGACACGTTGGAGGATTTGGGCGCCTTTGACGGTCCCGACATCTACGAAGTGAACTACGCGTTTTACCGCCAGAACGGGTTTGGACAGGCGGCGTTGCACCTCTATCCCACCGACTACTTACGTTTTGAGGTCGGCACGGTTTTTGGCAACGACTTGGGCTTCAACAGCATTGGCGTCCGTCCTGCGGGCATTCTGGATTTCGGCATGGTGAAGCTCAAGATCGCCGGCGAGTGGCGCCAGCAGAAAAACCAAGAAAAAGGCAAGCTGCAGGAAGTGGAGCAACGCGGTTTTGGCGGGAGCCTCCAGTTCTTCTTCGACGACCCCGGTGTGGCGCTTCCCATCCAGCTGGGCGTCAACGGGGCGTATGGCCTGGTGGACAAGATCGATCCCTTTGGCAAGGTGGATGAGAAGGGAAGTGTCGACACGCTGAGCCTCGGCGGATTTCTAAACATGGGCGTGGCTTCCGCGTCCATCGGTTTGGGGTACAACCACACCATTCAAGGGGATCGGCAACGCAATGACCAGTCGGGCAAGGTGGGCCGCTTTGTTCATCAACAGGCCTTTGCGTCGGTCAAACACCCCATTGTGGTGCCTCAGGCCACCGCCAAAGTGGTCTTCGCCTACGCTCGCACCGACTTGAAACCTGGGTTTGGAAATGACCGGATCAACGAGATGTACAGCGTCCGCTTGCGCTTACTCTACACCTACTAGCCGCGAATTTATCGATAACGGATCTTGTACACCAAGCTCATCTTGGGGTGGCGTCGAACCCGCTCGGTGATGATGTCGGCATGAATGGTGGCCTGGGCAGCCGTGTCCGTACCGCGTTTGATCAGTGTTTCGGCGGCGGCTCGATCGCCGCGGGCTTTGATGTTTCCCACGTCGTGCATCATCTGCGACATCACGGCGGGGATCTTGGCAAAGTCCAGCGTAAAACGGCCCTTGTCCGCTCCTTCGCCTTCGTCCACAAACCGAAGGGCGCCCACTTCCATTAACGCGTGCACGTGAATGGCGGCCAATTGGCTGTAGACACGCGGTTGTCCGCTGGCGGTGACGAGCCCACGGGCGATGTGGGAGAAGGCCCAGGCCACGCTGCTCATGCACCCTTGTTGGTATTGTTTGTCCGTGAGGTGGCCATGCTGCCGAAGAAAGTCCAAGAGGACAAACGATCCCGTCTGCGCCTTCAACTCTTCCAAAATGGCCGCTGTGGGTCCACCAAAGATCGCCGGCGGTCGCTTGTCATCCACCCGCCAAGCGCTGGTAGGGCCAAAGTTGTGGGTAGCCTCGTGCAAAACAATGTCCAGGTGCGACGCGGTGGGCGTGGGGTCGTAGGAGGCCATGCTCTCGGTCGAGAAGAGGGACGTGTTTCGGATCATGAGCACGGCCATGGAATCCGGATCCGACCCCAAATTGCCCATGGCGACCGTCCGGCCCCGACTGGTTTGCGCCACCGGGCCAAAGTTGGGCAGCGATTGTCCAGCCGTGCCGCCGATGAGGCTTCGACTGTCTCCGGCGTTGAGCACGATCTCGATGAACTCGGGCAGAGCAAATTGAACGGGGCGTGCCTCGTAGGGAGCGCCGATCATCTTGGCGATGGCCTTCTCCATATCGCTGCGCAGCGCGGTGAGTCTTTTCTTCCAAGCGACCGCGCTTCGATCGACTCGGGCCAAAGAGAGATGGAAGCCGGCCTTGACCTGACAGGGATCAAAATACGTCTCGTCAGGACCAACCCGCAGGTACCAAGCGCTGTTGTCGCTGTCCATGGCCGCCCAGGCTTCGTCCGCGTCCCACCATTGATTGGTCTCAAACCCGTTGGCGCTGGCCAGCAGATAGGCTTTGAAGGCGGCCTCTTGAGGGCTCTCAATCGTGTCTGCGGCGGCGCGCAAGGACTTGGCGATCGCCTTCATGCGGCGACCGTACACGTCGGTGTAGGGCAGGGCGATGAAGCCTTTGCCTTTACGGCGTACGACGGTGAAGGGATCCAGCAGCGCTTTGGCGTTGGGCTCTTTCGACAGCCTGTCGCAAAAGGCCTGATCCAGGGTCACGCCTTTGGGGTAAGCGGCCGAACGGGGTCTCCGGAAATCAGGCGTGGCGTTGCAGAAGGGATCGGAGGCCGTGGCCGATGCGCTGCAAGTGGGGCTGTTGTTGCGACGGAAGAGCGCTTGGCTGGCGGTATCGTCTTTGGGTACATATTGGGTGAGGTCAAAGTCACCGGTCTGGACCGCATATAGCTCGTCGATGAGCGTGGCTACGGTCTCCAAGTGGCGCATAACCGCGCCATCTTCGTCGCTCAGCGCTGCGATATTGGTCTCCATGACCGTGATGCGTCCTTGGTCGAGTTCTTTGGCCACCGCTTCTTGGCGTCGTCGCTCCACCAGCGAACGGTAAACGCGATCAAAGTCTTTCGTGAAGCGGGCTTTGCGGACGTAACGGGAGCGCGGTGCGGGGCTCAGCACCGTGAGGTCAGCCGGATCCAGCGCGCCGGATTGGTTGGCGTCTTGGGTCCAGATGATGGGGAGGTTGGCTTGCACCGCCAAGCGGTTGAAATCTGCTCGATTCAAAGTCGGGGCTTCGGCCCACGCGACGCCCGTCAATCCGAGCAATCCCATCCAGAGTCCTAAGTGACGTGAAAGCGTTCTGCGCATCTCGAGTCTCCCCTTACGGCGTTGGCCGTGGACCATAGCAAGACCTGGGGGTTCTCGCCAGGGCAGGGGTTATTGGCACGATTCGGTGGATTCAATCCAGGAGCGGATGAGGTCGGCCCCCTCCTCGTCGATCACCTGGCTGGAGACCGGCGGCATACGAAACACGTTCAGGGTCACCATGCGCAGGTAGAGGATGGATTCATCGGGCGTCTCTGGGATGAGTAACTTAAGGTTCGGGTTGGGCAAATAGAGCCGCCCATTCTCGGGCTTGGCGTTGCACAAGCCGGTCTCGTTGAAGGGGGTGGTGTAGCGCAAGTCGATGTCGGCCTGGGCGGTCGTTCCCCCAGGCTGATGGCAGATGGCGCAGTTGGCGTGCAGGTAGGATCGGGCTCGTTCGTCCAGCGGTGCGTCGCCTGCAGGATCGGGCATGAGGGGCAGGGCATCCACGCCCAGATCTTGGAGCGTCGTCATCTCGGGCGAAAAATAGTCCCAGGCCAGCAGTTGGGCCAGTTGATTGTTCGCCAGTCCTTCTCCGTAGTCATAGTCGTGGTTGAGTTGAAGCAGCTCGGCCCCCAAGATCCGGTTGGTGGCGCTGGTGTGGCATTCCAAACATTGGGAGCGGGAGGGATAGATCCATCGCTGGCCGCCGGCCAACTCTTTGACTTTGCCCAACTCCAAGAGATGGGCGTCGCTCTGATCGACCAGCCACTCGTAGCTGTAGCCGGCCCACCCGTCCTCGTGGTTGATCATGAAACGGGTCTCGTGGAGCTGGTCGCCAAAGCCGAAGTGCTTGATGAGCACGGAGCCCACGGGAAAGAGGATGTCGCCGTCCTCGTCTACGCTTAAGCGGCGGTCATCGGGGACGGCCAGATAGCGACCCTTGTCCGCGCCGTCGGACCAGAGAGGAGCGATGACCGAATAGGGAATGACGCCCGGTGTGACCGTCTTGGGATCCGTCGGCTCAAAACAGCCTGTCTCGCTGAGTTTTTGAGGGAACTCATTGGGCTCGTCGAGGGCGGGGACCACCCGGTAAATGCCGCCCTTGTCTTCCCAAGAAAACCCAACCACGTAGAGCTCCCCGTCAGGATCTTCGGCGAACGAGGGGATGTTCACGCCCGACTCCAACTGGGTCTCATTGATGACCTGTCCGTCTTCGTTTTCATGCAGGGCCCAGATGTTGCCGTTGATGTAGTCCGCGAAGACATAACGACCATAGAGTTCGGGGATCTTGGCGCCCCGGTAGACATAGCCCGCGGTGACCGACGCCCCTTCGTTGTGACTGTAGGCCCAGTAGGGTTCGATGAGGCCCGTTGCGTCGCAGGTGTCGGGTTCGAAGGTGTCGAAACACAACTCTCCCTCTTTGATGGACCAACCGTAGTTGCCACCGGGGACAATGCGGTCGATCTCTTCGCGGGTGTCTTGACCCACATCGCCGATCCAAATCTCGCCGGTCTCTCGGTCGAAGGTGAAGCGCCAGGGATTTCGGAGCCCGTAGGCGAACACTTCCGGGGCGCCACCGCCGTCCACAAAGGGGTTGTCCGGCGGAATGGCGTAGTTCGTGCCGCTCGTCGGGTCGGCATGGTCCACATCCAGGCGCAAGAGGGTGCCGTAGAGGGTGTTGGGGTTCTGGCCGTTTTGGTAGGGGTCGTAGGGGTTGGATCCATCGCCGAGGCAATAATAGAGATAGCCGTCGGGCCCAAAGAGGACGTGATTGCCGCTGTGAGTGCCGTGGGGTTGGGGGATGTCCAGTATGACGTGCTCGGTTTCACGGGGAAAGGTGAGCCCGTCGTCGGTGGAGGTGAAGCGAGCGATCCGCGACGAGAAGCCGCCCGAGGCGTTGCTGGGCGTGCCGTAGCTGACAAAGACGTGACCGTTCACCACAAAGTCCGGATGAAAGACGAAGCTGACCAAGCCGATCTCATCAAAGCCGGTCCAGATCTTGTCCACGATGTCCAAAGCCACGGTCGGTCCGTCACTGTCTTCCCGAAAGGTCAGGAGACGACCCGAGTGCTGGGCCACGTACCAGCGACCGGCCTCCACCGGCGAGTGCTTCAGCTCCACCAGCTTGAAGGCATCCATGGGCGACAGCACGTCGGTGAAGACCGGCTCCAAGGTGATAAAACCGGGCGGTGGTGGCCGCGGCGGTGCGAGACATGTGGCGTTGGTGGGGCGACTGTCTGAGGATTCGTATAGGTCCGTGTTGCCCGGCTCGTTCACGTCGACATTGAAGGGGGCGTTGTCGGAGGAATCCGCGCCGCAAGCCACCAACATCAGCGCCGCTGTCACTATTCCCAGTCGTTTTCCCGTCCAGCCCACGCTTTGGTCGTCTCCATTCGTCGCTCAACGGGTGGCATCATAATGACGAAGCCGCGATCCAGCAACCGAAGAAGCCCGATTGCGCCCTGCCACGGCCTGGCGGTAGACTGGAGCACGATGACCCACTACGCCGCCAACTTGGAGAGCATACGAGAGGCCGCCCGCCGCATCGAGGGGCACGTACATCGCACCCCTGTGCTCACCAGTCGCACTCTGGATGGATTGGCGGGTCGTTCGCTCTTTTTCAAATGCGAAAACCTACAGCGCGTGGGGGCGTTCAAGATGCGCGGGGCTCTCAACGCGGTCTTGAGTCTGTCGGATGCGGACGCGGCGTCCGGTGTGGTTACGCACAGCAGCGGCAACTTTGCCCAAGCGGTGGCTTTGTCCGCCCAGATCCGGGGGATCCCCGCCCACATCGTCATGCCGAGCAACGCGCCCGAGGTGAAGCGCCGAGCCGTGGCGGGGTACGGGGCCACCATCATCCCGTGCGAGCCGACGCTGGAGGCCCGTGAGACCACGGCCAATCGAGTGCAATCCGAGACCGGCGCGACCCTTTTGCATCCCTACGATCAAGACGAAGTCATCGCCGGCCAGGGCACCACGGCGTTGGAGCTCTTTGAGCAGGCGCCGGACCTGGACGCCATCGTTGTGCCTGTGGGTGGCGGTGGATTGCTGAGCGGTATCACGTTGGCTTATCGCGAGCTGAACCCGGCGGTGCGGATGTATGCGGCCGAACCGTTGGGGGCCGACGACGCCTATCGCTCAAAAGCTGCGGGTGAGCTCATTTTGCAGACGAGTCCCAACACCATCGCGGACGGTCTGCTCACGAGCCTGGGCGAGCGGACGTGGCCGGTCATTCGCGACTGTGTGGACGAGATCATACGGGTGGACGACGACCAAATCATGCACGCCATGCGCTTGATGTGGGAGCGCATGAAGACCGTTATCGAGCCCAGCGCCGCCACGTCGGTGGCCGCCGTGTTGAGCGATCGGTTCCGCCAACTGGAGGGTCTGGAGCGAGTGGGGGTACTCTTGACCGGCGGCAACGTGGATCTGGACTCGTTGCCGTGGATGCAGCCGGGCTCTTGAGCCACACGCACCGCACATCGGAGGCGTGGGACGCCACTCATCCCGTGGGCGAGCCGTTGGCTCGGGCCCTGCTCACCGAGCAATTTCCCCACATCGACGTCACGTCACTGGAACCCATCGGCAGCGGGTGGGACAACGATCTGTGGAGGGCCGGCGCGTGGGCCTTTCGCTTTCCGCGCCGGGAGATTGGCGTCGCTTTTATCGACACGGAGATCCGGGTGTTGCCCTCCTTGGCGTCTCGTCTTCCCTTGAGTATCCCACGCCCGGTGTGGGTCGGGTGCGCCACGTCGGAGTACCCGTCGGCGTTTTATGGCCACGCGTTCTTGGAAGGCGACACGGTGGAGCACCATACGCTCTCGGAAGAGGAGCGTGCGGCTTGTGCCGATCCACTGGGCCATTTTCTGCGGGCATTGCATGGCATCCCTCGCGACGAGGTTCGGGACATGGGCGTGCTCGAACGCTCGGCGGCCAGTGACATGGCGCGTCTGAAAGCCCGGGCCATGGAGGATGTGGGGCGTTTACGAGCCGGTGGGCTCGGTCGTGACATGGACGCGGCGGAGGAGCTGCTGCGGGACTGCCCCCCCGCTTGCTCCGAAGCCCAGTGGACGGTCATTCACGCGGATTTCCACGCGCGTCACATCATTCTGGATCCGACCCAGCGTCCCACGGGTGTGTTGGACTGGGGCGATATCTGCGTTGGGGATCCCGCCGTGGATCTGTCCATCGCCTATACATTCTTTTCTGCAGCCACGCGGGAGCGTTTCTTTGAGGCGTATGGCCCAGTGGACTCCGCCACCCGGCGCCGGGCCCGTCACGTGGGGCTGACGCGCTACGGCATGATTACGTTGGACTACGCCATCGAGACCGCCAAGACGGCGCTGGAGAAGGAAACTCGTTGGTCCTTGGCGTGTTGTCTCTAATCCGGCTCAATGTCGTCGCGCCAGTTGCATTCTTCCTGCCATTCGGGCTGCTCGTTCTTGTGCAATAAGAAGGACCCGATGGCCAGCGCGTCCATCTCCGTGCGCATGAAACAGGTGTAGGCGTCCTCGGGGGTGCACACCATGGGCTCGCCCCGCACGTTGAAGGAGGTGTTGACCACCATGCTGCACCCGGTCTTTTGGCGAAAGGCGTGGATCAGACCGTGGTAGAGGGGGTCATCGTCGGCTCGAACCGTCTGCACCCGCGCGGAGTAATCCACGTGGGTCACGGCGGGGATGGTGGATCGGGCGACGTTCAATTGGTCGATGCCGAAGAAGCCTTGCTCTTCGTCGGTCATGGGCACGCGGATGTCCTCGCGAACGGGCGCCACCAAGAGCATGTAGGGCGAGTCGCACTTTAGATCGAAGTATTGATCGCAATCCTCTGCCAGCACCGAGGGCGCGAAGGGGCGAAACGACTCGCGAAACTTGATCTTCAGATTCATCTTGGATTGCATCGTGGGGGACCGAGGATCGCCCAAGATACTCCGATGGCCCAACGCTCGGGGCCCGAACTCCATACGGCCCTGAAACCACCCCACCACGTTCTCGTTGGCCAAGAGATCCGCGCTTTGCTCCATCAGCGCTTGGGGATCCAATCGATGGGAGACGGCACCCATCTGCCCCAGGGCTTGGGCGATTTCGTCGTCGTTGAAGGCGGGTCCAAGGCAGCTGTTGTTCTGCCGGTCTGTTCCTGCGAGGGCCGGTCGTTCGCCCCCTTGGCCACGATGCCAGTAGGCCAAGGCGGCGCCGATGGCTCCGCCCGCATCGCCCGCGGCCGGTTGAATCCACAGGTTCTCGACGATCCCTTCGCGCAGGATTTTTCCGTTGGCCACGCAGTTCAGGGCCACACCGCCGGCCAGGCACAGATTCTTGGAGCCGGTGAGCGTTCGGATGGTGCGGGCTTGGCGGAGCATGATCTCTTCGGTCACGTCCTGCACCGAACGGGCCAGATCCATCTCACGTTGTGTGATGCGGCTCTCGGGACTCCGCCGTGGTCCTCCAAAGAGGGTGGCGAAACGCCGGTTGGTCATGGTGAGGCCGGCGCAGTAGTTGAAGTACTTCTGATTCAAACGAAAGGATCCGTCCTCTTTCAGATCCACCAGGTGGTCCAAAATGGTTTGGACGTACTTGGGTTCTCCGTAGGGTGCCAGTCCCATGACCTTGTACTCGCCCGAGTTGACCCGGAATCCCGTGAAATAGGTGAAGGCCGAATAGAGCAGTCCCACCGAATGGGGGAAGCGCAGCTCCCGCAAGAAATCGATGTCTTTGCCGCGCCCGTGGGCGATGGTGTCCGTGGCCCATTCGCCCACCCCGTCGATGGTGAGGATGCCCGCGTCGTCAAACGGAGACGGATAATAGGCGCTGGCGGCGTGGGATTCGTGGTGGGAGGCAAACGACACGTGCCCTTCATAGCCCAGCTCGGCCCCAATGGTGTCGGGGATCCAGAGCTTCTTTTTGAGCCAGATCGGCATGGCTTTGAGAAAGGAGCGGATCCCCAGCGGAGCCGTCATGAGGTACGTTTCGAGCAGCCGCTCGAACTTGATGAATGGCTTGTCGTAAAACACCACGGCGTCCAACTCGGCGGTCGTGATTCCCGCTTCGTGCAGGCAGTAGTCGGCGGCCTGTTTGGGGAAGCGATGGTCGTGTTTTGTGCGGCTGAAACGTTCTTCTTGAGCGGCCGCCACCACGACACCATCGCGGACCAACGCGGCTGCGGAGTCGTGGTAATACGCCGAGATGCCCAGAATATGCATCAGTACTGCCGCTCGTAGTTTTCGGGGTCAAACGTTTCGTCCGAGATGTCGTGCCAATAGGTCTCTTTGGACGTTCGGAATTGGCGTTCCAATACGTCTTTTCTGAAAAGCCGCATGACCCAGCCGGTTGGGGTTATTATGAGGTAAAATACCACGCTCAAGAGGATGCGTGTGTTGAGCCAACCCAGAGCGACGGCGAAATAGAACCAGATTCGCTCCAGTGGCCATAAGACCACGGGCAAGACCATCCCCAAAACGAGCATGGCTCCGCCCACCGACCACAACACGGTGGCACCGTGGGTTTTGTCCCACCAAAAGAGCAGGCCCCCCAAGATCCCCAGCGCCACGGCCATGATGATGGCGAAGCTTCGGATCCGTTTCTTGTCGTTTTGGTTCACGGTCATGACGTCGTCTCAGCGCCTCTGTGGTGCATCAGGCTATACTGTACCATCTCTGGTCAAGGCCTCTAGTCTTCTACAAAAGCGAACTTTCTTTTGGTGTGAAACTTGCTGCACACTGCGCCCGCTGGGGACATTTGTCCCGTTCGTGCGTAGGAGACGACAATGAAACGATGGATTCTGATGGGCCTGATGGCCGTATTGTGGACCGGATGCACCAAGACAACCCAGGGCGAGTGCCCGGCTCCCGACGACAACATTCGGTGGTTCTACAATCAGTCGAGCAACGGGATCATGTCCTCGGCCGGTTGTACTCTGTGCGATCTCTCCGTCGATGAAAGTGATTACTATGCGTGGACGGTGGCGAACGCGGCCCCGGGAACGGTCAGTGACGATCCGGCTGACGCGACACCCTGCTTGTATGTGTACCCCAATGAACCGAAGAACTGGGATTCGGCTGCCGAATGCATGCAAATGGCCTGCTCGGAGGATCCCAACACCAACGACGGGGTCAAGAAATGGCACGGCACATGGAAGATCGTCCATGACAAACTCTTTCCCACGGACGAAGGCTTGAACGGCGAGTCTTTGGGAACCCCCGTTTCCCTTGAGACCATGGCCTCCGATCCCGCGATGGATCCGTTGATGCAAGACGCCCATGCCATCGAGACACTGGAGATCGGTGTGTTGGAGTCGTCCACTCTCCATCCGGATGATTCCGCTCCTTCAATTCTTCGTTAAAACGAAGTCGTCAGTCAGGGCGTTTGGTTGTCCGAGGTATTCTGGCTGGCGCTGGACCGCTTCGGCAGGTACCGTATGGTTGGAAACGATCGATAAGGAGCCGTCCGGATGCAACCACGAACCCCTATTTATCTTCTGGTCTTCGTCTTTGTTGCGTTGTGTGTGTTTGCCGCGAGTTGTAGCTCCGGCGTGAATCCCGGCGATGAGTCGCCTACCCTGTGTGTGGTGGGTAGCGACTGTGAACAGACCCTGCTGCTCCAGTGCGAATGCTGTGACAAGACGCTGGTGACCGAGTGTAAGGAAACGACGACAGCGGCCTGTGTGGCCGGTGAGCTGGCGGTGGTGTTGTCGGTCAACGAATGTCAGATTAACAACGACTCGTGGGCCTTGAGCCTTTCGCATGGGAACAACCCGTGTGATCTCTTTGTCGAGGCTCGGCTGGAATACCTCTGCCCCTACGACAATGTGCCCAAGGATCCCTGTGATCCCAACCCCTGTCTGAACAAAGCCTCCTGCGCCACGGGTGAGGATGGGGCTGCGCTCTGCACCTGCACCGAGGGTTTTGAAGGGGATCTGTGCGAGAACGCCATCGCGCCCGATCTCTGCGATCCCAGCCCCTGCCTGAACAAAGCCACCTGCTCCACGGGTGACGATGGAGCTGCGCTCTGCACTTGCACTGATGGCTTTGAAGGCGACCTGTGTGAGAACGCCATCGCGTCGGATCCGTGCGAACCCAACCCCTGCCAAAACGACGGTACGTGTGGTTTGGGCGACGACGGTGAGGCCGTGTGCACCTGTACGGAGGGTTTCGAGGGCGATACCTGTGAGATCGTCTCGACACCCACGGCTTGTGAAGGAGACTATTCCACCGACTACGGTCCGAGCTGTTGCAACGAGTTCAATGAGGATCCGCAGGGTGGTGGGCTGGCCGAGTGCGTGGACGGCGAGTGGGTGTGTTCAGAAGGCCAACTCTGCACCTGCAACGATCAACCGGCGACCACCAACTGCGTCAGTGCGTGCGACGGGCAAGAAGCGAGCCCCTTGGTGTGTGTGTACGGCGACCATTGGGAGTGCATGAATCAGACACCGTTTTTCTCCACCGAACCCCTCAACCCGTGTCAGAACGATGGCATTTGTTCGGCGAACGACAAGGGGGCGGCGCTTTGCGCCTGCCCGGACGGGTTTGAAGGGGATTTCTGCGAGACCGTCACTCCGGTACCCTGCGAAGGTGTCTATCCCAATGATTCGGCACCCGGTTGCTGTTCCGAAGCCGACAAAGACCAGCCCGACAACGGGAAGGCCGCCTGCGTGGACGGCGCGTGGACCTGCACCGAAGGCATTGTCTGCACCTGCAAAGACGAAGTGGCCGGCGTAGCCTGTGTGGATGATTGTGACAGTCTGAACACGAGCTTCCCCACGTGTGTGTACGCGGATCACTGGGAGTGCATGCTTCCCTTCACCATGTCCGCAGCGGGCTGTCTCCCCACCAACAGCGGATAGCTCCTGATCCCTTTGGGACGATCACTCGAGATAGACTGTGCGTTCTTGTTTCACTTCGAGGGGGCAGTCAAGCTCATCAGGGTGGTCTCCGATTCAATACGCGTGGGCCAGTCATGCTGGGACAGTTCGGTCTGCACCGCTTCGGGAATGGGGATGCGCAGGAGCATGTTGTGGAACTTTGAGTCCTTCGCCCAGAACGCGTCCAGATCGTCGGCTTTGTAGAAACCGTTAAACGACTTGGCAGCGGCGGCCAGGCTTCGGCCCTCGTGGGCCAGGCTACCGGGCGGCGAGTTGTGTCCGATGTTGGTGATGTAGACCGAGAGGTAGCCGTTGTCGTCGTTGACGATCTCCAAGATTCGGCTGTGCATGGGAAAATCCAGCGTGGACGACACCATCAGCTCCCAATAGCCGAAGTCGGCGATGCTTTCGGGATCGTGACTGTGGGGATCCCCGTCATTGAAATGTCCGTGCCCCGTCAGGTGTAGAACCACTCCGTCACTGGCGGCCAATGTGGCGACCAACTCGTAGCCGGCGATCGGACTGTTGCCGGCGATGTCTTCGATCCGGTGATGGCTCAAGATGATGATCAGCTCGTGGGCTGCGTCGGCTGCCGTCAATTCGGCCTCGAGCCAGGCGAACTGTTCGTCATCCATAAACCCCATGGCACCCGCGCCGATCCCGGCGTCGGGATCCACGGTTTGCAAGGTGATCAAGCGGATGGGTCGATCGGGTATGGGCCGTAGGCTGAAATACGCGCGATTGGCGGCCACATCCTCCGCTGTTAACCCGTGCCCCTGGGGCTCTCCGTCGGCCTCAAAGAGCAGTTCGAGAGCTTCGCCAATCCGCTGCGGCACCCGCTCGGGATCCGCGGGTGTGGGCCCCTCGGTCCGGACCTCGGCGTTGAGGGTGCTCCCGTCTCGAAAGCCGTTGGTGAACCAGCCGGATTGGTAGACCGCGTCGCTCGCTGCGGCTTCGCGGATCTCGTCGTCCAGGATGCCAAAGCCACCGTTGTACTGGGTCTCGTGATTGCCCAACGCCGCAAACCACGGGACCGGCAGCCCGTCGGAGAAGAACGGGTCGTTGTAGTCGTTGCCCGGTCCCGGCACGGGATCGTCGTCCGCCCCCGAGTCCGGGTCGATCACGCCGCCGTTGACCGCCGTGAGGAACCAGATGAACTCGTTTCGTTGACTCCCGTCCGTCAGATCACCGGCCATGACCGCCCAATCGAAGGGCCGCCCGCTGCGGTCGTTGATGGCTCGAGCCGTCCGCACGTGGGCCTCAAAGACCTGGGTCGTCAGGTGTCCTTGGGGCCGATAGAACTCTTCAAACGCTTCGAAGCGGATGGGTGATTCTTCGTCGATGAGCTGCGAGTCGGCCGATTGCCAGAGGTAGAGCAGGCTGCGGCGATCTCCAGCGGTGGCGGGATCGTATTCGGGGGCCAAGTCGTTGCGTTCGACCCATGGGTGTCCTTCCTCAAGGGTGACCCCCAGGCCCGCCGCTTCGAATTGATCCAGATCCTGCGCTGTTAATGTGCCCTCGGCGATGGCGGTGGTGGTGCTCTCGGACGGGATAGTGGGTCGCCACACGGCCTGTAATGTGGTGTAGGGCTCGGCCGTCAGCGCATACGTCGGCGCTGTGGGAGTGGGGTCTCCCGGGTCTTTCACGTCGCCACCACAACCCACCAATACGCTGGCCAAGAACCCAATGACCACAACGCGACCGTTTCGATTCATGACTTTCCCTCTCGACGAGAACCATTCAATAATCCCCTCTATCACAGGTGGCCGCCGAAGTCCTCTCTCGCTCCCTTCCGCGTTACCCTTGCTGTGGTAGAGTGACGAGGTGCTGGTTTTCGGCACGAATGGAGAGCCTATCGATGGTGGTGTTCCGGTCAACAAGGTGCGCACTTGCGCTGACTGTCGTCATATTCGCGTGCGGCGGGACGGCGTCACAAGACGACGTGTTGGATGCGTCCATTCCGGAGATTTCTCCTGCCGACATTCCGGAGGTCGACGATGCGGTGCTCCCCCCCACGACTCCAATCTTCGTCACGTTGGCGGGTCATTTGGAGCCCTCGGATGCCTACGTCGAATGTTCGGTGGGTTTCCCCAAAGCCCGTCAATCATTGCTCGAGTTTGCCCAGGCCATTCAACAAACGCCCGTCCGAGTTAATCTACAGATTGACCGAACGTTTTTGGAAGGGGTTCGAGACTGTGAAACGACCGTCATGCGGGCCGAAACCAATGGCGAAAACGTCCTGGAACACTTGGTTCAAACCTTTGACTTTGAGTTGGATGCCCACGTGGAAGGGGGCTTCGAAAAAGAAGGTGAGAACTACGCGGATATTCGGTCGTTGTTGGGTTCACTGACCGATACGGTGACCGAAACGGTGGGGGGATGGCGCTGGGACAGCGATGCCCAGTTTGATGCGCTGAATCAAGGCCAGACAGGCCTGCTTTCCCCCGGGTTCACGTGGCTCCCACAGGTGTTAACCTTGGGGGTCAGTACGATGCACCACAGGGGCAACTTCCAGACCGACGATCTGACGAGCGGTGTGTGGATTCCGATGGGTGCGAACGACGCGTTTCTGAAACACAATCCAGCGGGGCGGATGGTGTATGTGGGGCCGGGGCAGCAACATTCCAATTGGTCGGGAAAGACCACCCAATGCAAGTACTTGGATACGGCCGACTATGTGGCCGCGCTGGTCACGCACTTGGAGAGTGGGGCATTGCCCGCTGGTCGGATCTACACGGCGACACTGGCTGTACCGCAAAGCGTGATGCTCAAGAAACCAAAACAAGCCAAACTCTTTTCGATCGTGGATCGTTTGGTCGCCCTGGCCGAGACCGGTTCCGTGGTCTTCGCTCACTACACGGACGTGGTGGAGCACTGGCAAAATGACTACAACGCCGTGTCCAATATCGTGCCGATAGACGAGCTGGACTCCGCCACCTTCACTTGTCGCTGAATGTTGGGTCCTCTGGAATTAGCTCGGAGCGATTGAAGGTCGGAGCGCGGAATAGTACACTGAGATCCGGCTCTTAAATCTATAAGGGCACTCGTGTGGCGGCCAACCCATGCTCAGTGAAAGGGGTTTTACCCATGACCCAGAAAAAACGGACCGTCACCCAATCATCCAACACAGTGAGAAAGAGTCTGGCGATGCTGACCGCGGCCGCGGCGGTGGGGGCGACCCCGTCCCTGGCCATGGCTGAAGGACCGCACAGCGACATCGCCGATTGGGGCACCTGGGGCGGTGTGGGCGTACATTGGTCGTGGGGCAGCGGTTGGGATTGGGGATTCGAGGCGTTCTTCGATCTTCTGTCTGCGGACCCATTCACCCCAGGACCTTACGCAGGAGCCAGCTTGCTGGTGGATTTTATGGAGTCACCGACGGAGGGAACACAGGTCTCGTTCGCCTTGCATGGCGGCTACGGGCAGTATGCGATCGCGAGCGCACAAGCCGAAGTCGGCTTTGGGTATCGTTCCGGGCGATATCGGTCCAAGGATGAACTTGCATGGGCGGACTTTGTGGGCGTCAAAGCCCATCACTTTACCTTGACCAGCGCGGCGCGCGGGAGTTTTGCACGCGGGGAAGCGGTCTACCAACTGGGGCTCAATTCCAACACGGCCGTTGGTGCGGTGCTCGGCCTGGCGATCGGGTCCTTGACCACGGTGGACGGCCGGCCATTGCGCGCTGAAGAGGGGATGGCCCCACTTCCGGACATTAACATCGATCATTGGCTTCAGGAGATCGATGTGCTGGATTCCCGCGAGCAGATTGTGGCCATGTGGGCACGGCGGGCACAGCAGGAGTGGGCGTCCATACCGGCGTTTGCCCAGCTCATCCAACAACTC
>Ga0114996_10002108_pt1 | contig 26053 bp, 23 predicted proteins | sample ArcticOcean_MG_C_4_FD_87039 | JGI IMG/M metagenome (GOLD analysis project Ga0114996, IMG submission 87039) | Marine microbial communities from western Arctic Ocean - ArcticOcean_MG_CB4_134 | ecosystem: Environmental > Aquatic > Marine > Oceanic | place: Arctic Ocean: Canada Basin | collected... | reverse complement strand
TTTACCTAGCAATTTTTCCACTTTTTTATATTAATTTGAAAAATATTTTTTTAAAGAATGGTTATTTTAAAGAAAAAGAATTTCTTTATTTTTTGATTCTGTTTACACTTTTTATTTCATTATTATTCCATCAATTATTGACCAAAAATCAAACGTTTATATTTTTTTTAATTCCAATTTTAACTGCGTTTTCACAAATTAGTCTAGGTTTCGATAAAACAAGGTTGAATAGTTTTTTATGTTTAGTGATGTTATTAATTTCTTTGTTAGCTACATTTAAATATCATCAACGTTATAATGAGGATAGAAAATTTCATGAATTAAGTTATGTTGATTTTAATTTGTCCACTGATGCGACCAAAATAGATGATAAATTTTTTGGTTTAAAATGGATTACTCCTGAATTTAAAGAAAATCCTAACTATGAAATTTTTCTAATTAATGAAGTAAAAATATACTTAAAAAATGATAAAAGAAAAAAAATGTTAATGACCAATTATTCTTTTTTTTCAATTATACTAAATGAAAAACTTTACCATCCTGTTAGATGGTATGCTCCCGATGGAACAACTCATCCTTTAAAAGGAAATAAATATTTTAATAGTTATAAAAATTTATTAGTCCAACTAATTAAAAAAAATAACATTGATGTTATATATATAGTGAATTCTGAAAAAAATTTAAATATTACAGATAATTCGATTTATGATTATATAAACGAGGAATGTTTTGAAAAAAAGAAAATAACTAAGTTATTGATTAGTTATGAATTAAAAAGTTGCAAGGAGATTAATAGTTAACCATTTATATGAATATTCATGAACACCAAGCAAAAGATCTTTTAAAAGAGTTTGGGGCACCCATACCGAGAGGAGTAGTAATTTATAATATAGATGAAATTGCTGAAAAAATTAAATATTTAAATTCTAATCATTTAGTAATCAAAGCTCAAATTCATGCTGGGGGTAGAGGTAAAGCTGGTGGAATAAAAGTATTACAAGATAAAGAAAATTTAATTGAAGAAGCGTCCAAAATGTTTGGAAAAATTTTAATAACTCATCAAACAGGACCACAAGGTAAACAAGTTAAAAGATTGTATATTGAGGAAGCCACAGAAATACTAAAAGAATTTTATCTTTCTTGTGTAATTGATCGGCAAAGTTCAAAAATAGCATTTATCAGTAGTAAACAAGGAGGTGTAGATATTGAAAAAGTAGCAAAAGAAAATCCTAATGAAATTTTTACAACTAAATTTGATCTAACAACAAATATTTCAGAAAAAAATTTTCAGAATATAATTAAACCCTTCGAATTAAATGAAAAACAAAAAAAGGAAGCTAAAAAAATAATTAATTCTATTTTTAATCTTCTTGTAAAAAAAGATGCAAATTTAGTAGAAATAAATCCTCTTATTATCAATAAATCATCAAACTTATGTTGTTTAGATGCAAAAATTAACTTTGATGACAATGCACTTTTTAGACAATCAGAAATATTAAAACTTAGAGATTTAAATGAAGAAAATCCTACAGAGATCGAAGCAAGCAAACATGGTTTATCATATATTAAATTAAACGGTTCAATCGGATGTATGGTTAATGGAGCTGGGTTAGCAATGGCCACAATGGATATAATCAAATTATATGGAAAAGAACCAGCAAATTTTTTAGATGTTGGAGGTGGAGCAACAAAAGAAAAAGTAGCTACAGGTTTTAAAATTATACTTTTAGATAAAAATGTAAAAGCAATTTTAATTAATATTTTCGGTGGAATTATGAGATGTGATGTTTTAGCTCAAGGAGTAGTTGAGGTAGCTAAAGAAGTAAAATTACATGTGCCATTAGTTGTTAGATTAGCTGGAACTAATTTTGAAGAAGGAAAAAAAATCCTTCAAGAATCTGGTTTAAAAATTTTATCTGCAGTAGATTTAAACGATGCAGCAAAAAAAGTTGTTGAGGCAGTAAAATAAATGTCAATTTTAGTTAATAAAAATACCAAAGTAATTTGCCAGGGATTTACTGGACATCATGGAACTTTTCACTCTAAACAAGCCTTAGATTATGGAACTAATATTGTTGGAGGGGTAACTCCAAACAAAGGTGGACAAACGCATTTAGAATTACCTGTTTTTAATAATGTGGATGAGGCTATTAAAAAAACAGGTGCAAATGCTACTATGATTTATGTTCCTGCTAAATTTTGTTCGTCAGCAATAATTGAAGCAATTGATGCAAAAGTAGAATTAATTGTTTGTATCACAGAAGGTATCCCAATCATTGATATGATTAAGGTTAAACAAATTCTTGGCAAAAGTAAGAGCAGATTAATTGGCCCCAACTGCCCGGGTATTATCACACCAGAAGAATGCAAAATTGGAATTATGCCAGGGGCTATTCATAAAAAAGGTTCTGTTGGGATTGTATCTAGATCAGGCACCCTTACTTATGAAGCTGTAGCTCAAACTAGTAAAATTGGCTTAGGGCAATCAACCTGCATAGGAATAGGAGGAGATCCAATAAATGGAACAAATTTCATAGATTGTATAGATCTTTTTTTAAGAGACCCAGAAACCAAATCTATTGTAATGATAGGTGAAATTGGAGGCAGCGCCGAAGAAGAAGCTTCTGAATTTATAAAATCTTCGAAAATAAAAAAACCTATAGTTGGGTTTATAGCTGGAAGAACAGCTCCTCCAGGAAAAAGAATGGGGCATGCTGGAGCAATAATATCTGGTGGCAAGGGAGGAGCCGATGATAAAATTGAAAAAATGAAATCTTGTGGCATTATAATAGCCGAATCACCCGCAGAAATAGGAAAAACCTTACACGAGGAACTTGCAAGATAATTTTTTCGATTTTATAATAAAAGATATTTATTTTAATATTAATGGCATCAAATAAAGATAATACAGTTTTTCAAAAAACATCATTTCTTCAAGGTGTTAATGGTCCATTCATAAAAGAGATTTACTTACAATACTTAAATAATTCTTCAGAAATTCCAGAAAGTTGGAAAGACTTTTTTGATGGCCTGGGTGAAGATCAAGCAATTATTCAGAAAGAAATATTAGGACCGAGCTGGTCTCCCAAAAAAAATAATAATTTTAAAATTAATACTGCTAATAGAGCATTAAAAGAAGATAAAGACATTTCAAATGATAAAGAGTTAATCTCAACAAAAGATTATGAAAAAGAAAAAGAACAATCAGTTAAAGCTATAGCATTAATTAGAGCATATAGAATTAGAGGACATCTTATTGCCAACCTTGATCCACTTGGAATGATGGAGAGAAAATATCTTTATGAACTACATCCTAATGACCACGGTTTCAAGAAAGAAAATTATAATGAAAAAATTTATTTAAATGGTTATTTAGATAGAGATTATGCAAGCGTTAATGAAATCCTTTCCTTTCTTAGAAAAACATATTGCTCAACTATAGGCGCTGAATATATGCATATTTCAGATCCTATTGAAAAGGTATGGTTTAGAGAAAGAATGGAAAAAAGGGAACACAAATTAAATTTTACAACAAATGGAAAAAAAGCCATTTTAAAGAAATTAATACAAGCGGAGGGTTTAGAAAATTTTTTAGCAGTAAAATTTTTAGGAACCAAACGTTTTGGGATAGATGGTGGGGAAGCTTTAATACCTGCTTTAGAACAGTTAATTAAGAGAGGAGGTCAACTAGGCGTTAAGGAAATAAAAATTGGAATGCCTCACAGAGGCAGATTAAATGTTTTAGCAAATGTTTTGCAAAAATCTTACAAAAGAATGTTTAATGAATTTGCAGGTGAAGTTGAGTCCCTCGGTATTAATTCGTCAGGAGATGTAAAATACCATTTAGGAGCTTCATCAAATAGAGAGTTTGATAACAATTTAATTCACATTTCTTTGTCAGATAACCCTTCACATCTTGAAGCAGTTAACCCAGTTGTTCTTGGGCAATCACGCGCTAAACAATTTTTTCATAAAGATAAAAAAAGACAACAAGTAATTCCAATTTTAATACATGGAGATGCAGCTTTTGCGGGTCAAGGTGTTGTCGCTGAATGTTTTGCTATGTCAGGATTGCCAGGCCATAACACCGGAGGAACAGTTCATATTATTGTTAATAATCAAATTGGATTTACTACAAATCCAAAATTTGCAAGATCTTCACCTTATCCTTCTGATTTAGCTAAAATGGTTGAAGCGCCAATTTTGCATGTAAATGGTGATGACCCAGAAGCGGTAGTTCACTGCGCAAGAATTGCTATGGATTTTAGACAACAATTTAATCGCGATGTAGTTATAGACATGATTTGTTATAGAAGATTTGGTCACAACGAAGGAGACGAACCATCTTTTACACAGCCAGTAATGTACAAAAAAATTAAAAAGCATCCTACAACACTGAGTGTTTATGCTTCAAAACTTATAAAAGAAAAAATTATTACTTCTGAAGAATTTAATAATAGTAAAAAAGAATTTAAAAATCTCTTGAATGAACAGTTAAAAACTGCAAAAGAATATAAACCTAAGCTAGAATGGTACGAAGGAGTCTGGTCAAGATTTAAACCAGAAAAAGGAAAAGATAAAAGAGGCAACACTGGTGTTTCTTTGGATAAAATAAAAGAAATTGGAAATAAACTAACTTTTATTCCAAAAGACTTTAATGCTCACCCAACAATAATAAAAATTTTTGAAAAAAAGAAAAAAATGTTTAGTTCAGGAAAAGGATTTGACTGGTCAACAGCAGAACAATTAGCATTTGCTACTTTGTTAGATGAAGGTTATCCAGTTAGACTTTCTGGGCAAGATTCTGGAAGAGGAACTTTTAGTCAACGTCATTCTGTTCTTAGAGACCAAGCTGATTCTGATGGCACTTATTATACACCTTTAAATAATATTTCAAAAAAACAAAAAAAATATGAAGTAATTGACAGTTTACTTTCAGAACTAGCTGTACTGGGTTTTGAGTATGGATATTCATTATCAGAACCAACAACACTGGTAGTCTGGGAAGCTCAATTTGGTGATTTTGCAAATGGAGCTCAAGTAGTAATAGATCAATTTATTACACCAGGAGAAAGAAAATGGACTAGGGCAAGCGGACTAGTAATGCTGTTGCCTCATGGATATGAAGGGCAAGGCCCCGAACACTCTTCAGCCAGACTAGAAAGATTTTTACAATTGTGTGCTCAAGAAAATATTCAAGTAATAAATTGCACAACTCCAGCAAATTACTTTCATGCTTTACGAAGACAAATACATAGAGGTTTTAGAAAACCATTAATTATAATGACACCAAAATCTTTATTAAGAAATAAAAGATGTATTTCAAATATTGGAGACTTTGGAAAAAAAAATTCATTTCATAGAATTTTAACTGATCTTGCGGACGTTAAAGGATACAACTTAATAAAGCTAAAAAAAGATAAAGAAATATTAAAAGTCATTATGTGTTCAGGCAAAGTTTATTTCGATCTTTTAGAAGCTAGAGAAAATATTAAAAATGATAAAGTATATATTATTAGAGTTGAACAACTATATCCTTTTCCAGTAAAAACGCTTGCATCCGAATTGCAAAGATTTAAAAAAAATGCAGAGTTTTATTGGTGCCAAGAAGAGCCAAAAAATATGGGAGCATGGAATACTGCAAGAAATTATATTCAATGGACCTTAAAGCATATAAAAGCGGAAAACAGAGAAGTAGATTATATTGGAAGAAAGCCTGCTGCATCTCCTGCTACTGGATATTTAAAAAAACACCTTGCGCAACAAAAAGAAATAATAGAAAAGGTACTTAGTTAGATTATGTCGAATCAAATTTTAGTTCCTTCATTGGGAGAATCCGTAACAGAAGCAACAGTATCGAAATGGCTGAAAAAAGTTGGTGAAAAAGTTGATTCTGATGAACCATTAGTAGAATTAGAGACAGATAAAGTAAATGTGGAAGTGCCCTCACCTTTATCTGGCACTTTATCATTAATTCAAGTTAACGAAGGTGATACAGTTGAAGTGGGAGCTTTACTAGGACTCGTAAAGCAAGGAAAAGTTATTCAGGATAAATCAGAGCTAAAACAAAAAATAGTCACAGATATAAAAGATTATGTGCCACCTACAAAAAGTAAGAAAAAAAAATTAGTCAAAGAAGTCAGCCCAGCAAAAGAGGAAATATTAACTCTTGACGAAAAAAGTATAGAAAAAAATTCTAATGGTACTTTAGTTTTAGAAACATTAGCTGAAGATTCTATAAACGAAGAAGTTGAAGAAAAACATATACTTCCTGAAACTAAAAAAGTTGAAGATAAATATATACCCCCCAAAACTAAAAAAATTTTGGCGCCCTCAGTTAGAAAAATTGTTGAAGAAAGAGATATAGATATTTCTGAAATTGAAGGAACAGGAAAAGATGGAAGAATTTCTAAAGGAGATCTAATTAAATTAATGGGTAATATACCTCAGCCTTCTAAGAGAAAAATTGCACACGGTCCAGAAGAGCGAGTTAAAATGACGAAATTAAGATTAACTATTGCAAAAAGATTAAAAGATTCACAAAACAATGCAGCGATGCTGACCACTTTTAATGAAGTAGATATGCAAAATATAATGCAAATGAAAAAGGATTATCAAGATGATTTTCAAAAAAAGTATAAAGTCAAACTAGGTTTTATGTCATTTTTTGTTAAAGCTTCAGTTGTTGCTTTAAAAAATTTTCCATCTGTAAATGCAGAAATTGAAGATGATCATATTATTTATAAAAATTATTACAATATATCAATAGCAATTGGCACTGATAGAGGCTTAGTTGTTCCAGTTTTAAAAAAAACGGATGAATTGTCTTTTGCAGATATAGAAAGAAATATTAATCTTCTTTCTGAAAAAGCCAACAAAGGAAAAATAACAATTAACGATCTTCAGGGCGGAACATTCACAATTAGTAATGGAGGAGTTTATGGAAGTATGTTGAGCACTCCTATTATAAATCCACCACAAACTGGTATTTTAGGCATGCACAACATTGTAGACAGACCAATTGCGAAAGATGGAAACATAGTTATAAGACCTATTATGTATTTAGCTTTATCTTATGACCATAGAATAATTGATGGGAAAGAAGCGGTATCTTTTCTAAAAACTATTAAAGAATGCCTAGAAGAACCGCGTAGATTATTTTTAGATCTTTAAAAATGGATAGTAATTTTGACGTTATTATAATCGGATCAGGTCCTGGAGGCTACGTCTGTGCTATCAGATGCGCTCAATTAGGTTTTAAAACTGCATGTGTAGAATCGCGAAAAACTTTAGGAGGCACATGTTTAAATACAGGCTGTATACCATCCAAAAGTCTACTTAACCTTTCAGACATTTATAGAAAAGCAAAAAAAGAATATAATAATTTAGGCATCGAGTTCAATGACATTAAATTAAATTTATTAAAAATGATGAATAATAAAAATAAGTCAGTTTTAACTCTTACCAAAGGTGTAGAATTTTTATTTAAAAAAAATAAAATTACTCATCTAAAAGGAAAAGGTTATGTTTCATCTAACAATAGTGTGACTGTTACCGATGATTCTGGAAAAAAAATTAATTATAAAGCAAAAGATATTGTAATTAGCTCAGGTTCTAGCCCATCTTCATTGCCAGGAATAAAAATTGATGAAAAAATAATAGTTTCTTCAACAGGAGCTTTATCTTTTACGGAGGTGCCAAAAGAATTGATAATTATTGGGGGAGGTTATATAGGATTAGAAATGGGTTCTGTGTGGTCTAGGTTAGGTTCTAAAGTAACAGTTATTGAATTTTCGGACAAGATTATTCCTGAAATGGACAAAGATGTTTCAAATGAACTTTTAAAAATTCTATTAAAACAAGGAATTAATTTCAATTTAGATTGTAAAGTTACAGATGTAAGCATTACACAAAACAAAGCTATTGTAAATTTTACTAATAATAAAACTGTTAAAAGACACAGAATAGAATGTAATAAAGTCTTAGTAGCAGTTGGAAGAAAGCCCAACATTAGTGAAGATATAATTAAGCTGGGTATTAAATTAGACAAACAAAAAAAAATTCAAGTTAATAGAAAATTTGAGACTTCAGTAAAAAATGTTTATGCAATAGGTGATGTTATAAAAGGACCTATGTTAGCCCATAAAGCTGAGGACGAAGGTATAGCAGTTGGGGAAATTATTGCTGGCCAAGCAGGACATGTTAATTATAATGTTATACCTGCAGTAATTTACACATCCCCAGAAGTTGCTTCAGTTGGAAAAACTGAAGAACAATTAAAAGAAGAAAGCATAAAATATAAAATTGGTAAATTTCCATTTTTAGCTAATTCAAGAGCTAAAGTTAACAATGAGTCTGATGGATTCGTTAAAATCATTGCAGATGAAAAAACGGATAAGGTTTTAGGTGTGCATATGATAGGGCCTCATGTTGGAGAAATGATCGCCGAAATGGCTTTAGCTATGGAATTTGGGGCAAGCTCAGAAGATATAGCGAGAACATGTCACGCGCATCCAACGCACACTGAAGCCATTAAGGAGGCGGCGCTAGCGGTAGATAAAAGGCCAATTCACTTCTAAAAGATTTAAAAATTATTATGAAAGCAATGATACTTTCAGCTGGGTATGGTAAGCGGCTTCATCCTTTGACTCTTCAATGTCCAAAACCATTATTAAAAATTTATAACGAAACCTTGCTGTCAAACACAATAAAGTTTCTTGAAAGATACGGAATAAAACAAGTAGTAATTAATGTTCATTATTTGAGAGATCAAATTATTGATTACATAAAAAAAAATAAATTTAATTTAAATATAAAAATAATAAAAGAAGAAGAAAAAATTTTAGACACAGGAGGAGGAATACTAAATGCTATTAAATATTTTGATGAAACTTTTTTGTGTATAAATCCTGATACCATTTGGAGTTTAGATTATATAAAGGAATTACATATTCTAGAAAAAGATTTTTTTCTAAAAAAAAGCAAATGTTCTATGCTTGTTGTAAATAAGAAAAAAAGTTTTGATAAAAGTTTCTCAGGAGATTTTAATTTAAAAGATGGGCTAATAAATAGAGAAAATAAGAATCATTTACAATATATTTATACAGGCCTACAATTTATTAACCCTGACATTTTTAAGGATATTAAAAAAGAAGTATTTTCAATAAATACAATATGGAATAAGTTAATAGAAAGCAAAGAATTGCACGGATTAAAAAGTAATAATAATTTTTTACATGTTAGCACTTTAGATGTTTACAAAAATTTATTAGAAAAATTAAATATTAAATAATATTTTCTTAGATCTTTTAGTATCAAGGTATCTATATTTTTTTATTTTTAAATTTTCATCAAGATTGACCAACAGTGGGTTTCCTGTTGGTATTTCTAATTCAACAATTTTTTTGTTCGAAATATTAAAAATTTTTTTTAAAAGTGCTCTAATACTGTTACCATGAAAAGAAATTAAAATGTTTTTATTTAAAGATATTAAGGGTTCTATATTTTTCTCATAAAATGGTATTACTCGCTCAAAAGTATCTTTTAAAGATTCACTTAAAATTTTTGAATTGATTTTATTAATATAAGGATGATCAGGACTCATAGGTGGAGGAGCAATATCAAAACTTCTTCTCCATATCAAAACTTGTTTATTTCCATATTTTTTAATAGTTTCATCCTTGTTAAGACCAGTTAGATTACCGTAGTGTCTTTCATTTAGTTCCCATGCTTTATTAATTTTATCATTTGGTTTATTTAATATTTCTTTAATTATATTTAAAGTTCTTATAGCTCTTATAAGTTTAGATGAAAAAAATGTGTCAAAATTAATATTTAACTCTTTAATTAATAACCCTGCCTGCTTTGCTTCAGATTTGCCAACTTCATCAGTCAAATCTATGTCTGCCCATCCTGTAAATCTTCTTTCTTTATTCCAAAGGCTTTGACCGTGTCGAATTAAAATTAAATTATTCATTTATTACAAAATATAATACGAATCATTGAAGCTGATGTATATTAATACAGTGACTAGATTTTTCAAATAAATGATTTAGTTGCAAATATTTTTGGTGTAATGTTTGGTTATTTTGTTATAAAGATTTGTCTAATATTTTGAAAACCATGAATAAATTTGATGAAAGAGGAAAAAGCGCTGAAAAAAAATTTCAACTAGATGAAGAGTTGGAATTTAAAATAGCTGCTAGAACTAATAAGTATTTAGGAGAGTGGGTAAGCTTAAAATTAGGAAAAAATGAAAATGACATCAAAAGTTACATTCAAGAAATAATTAAAGCTGACATGGAAGAGGCGGGCAAAGAAGATGTTTTTCGTAAAATTAGCAAGGATTTTAAGGAAGCTTCATTTGTTATAGAAGAATCTGAAATAAGACAGGAAATGGATAAAGCTCTTTCCCGTGCAAAAAATGATTTCAAAAAATAATTTTTTTTACTTATTTATTTTTATTTTTATTGTCTCTTGCAGCTCAGTTCCTAAGTACCCCTCTAGTGCATGTAAAATTTTCAGTGAGAGATATTTGTGGTATAAGCATATTAAAAAAAGTTCTAAAAAATATGATGTACCTATTCATATTATCTTAGCTTTTGTTAATAAAGAATCAGGTTTTAACCGATGGGCTAAACCTAAAAGACAAAAATTATTTAAAGTAATTCCATATAAAAGACCATCTAGTTCATATGGATATTCTCAAGCAGTAAAAAAAACCTGGGAGCAGTATAAAAATGAAACTGGAAACCCTTTAGCTATGCGAACGCATTTTAAGGACTCAGTCATGTTTATTGGATGGTATATTAGTAAAACTAATAAAATAAATAAAATTCCTTTAAACGATTCCTATCGCCAATATTTAAATTATTATTTAGGCTGGGCTGGCTATGCTAAAAAAACTTATAAGACAGACAAGAAATCAATTCTTTTTGCTAAGAGTGTAGAGAGGCAATCTAAAATTTATAAGAGTCAATTAGTTGAGTGTCAAAAGATTCTTGATAGAAAGAAATATATTATTTTTTAAGCTCTTTATTTAGTTGCAAATCTATTACATCAATGCGTTTTGTATTTTGCGTCAGAAGAACATACATAGTCGGCGTTACATATAACGTGAAAAATGTACTTATTAACATGCCTCCAAATATTGTTGCTCCTACAGCTAGTCTACTACCTTCTCCAGCTCCAGGGCCTATATTGCCAATTAACAAGGGAACCATCGCAATCATAGTTGAAAGAGATGTCATTATAATTGCCCTAAATCTTCTTTTGCAAGCTTCTAAGGCTGCGTTTTGAATATTTTTACCAGATCTTCGTAATTGATTTGCCCAATCAACAATTAAAATTGAGTTTTTAGTAGAAATTCCAATCAAAATTACTAATGCGATTTGTGAAAAAATATTTATGCTTGAATTAAATAACAAAATAAAAACTATTCCACCAAAGACACTTAAAGGCACTGTTAGCATAATTATAGCAGGGTGGATAAAACTATTAAAGTTTGCGGCCATTACTAAAAAAGCCGTTAACAATGCTAGAGCAAATATTATGAATAGTTCGTTGCTTGTTTCCTTTAATTCTTCTGATTTACCTTTCCATTCTATTCTTGCCTCAGGGATATTTTCAACTACAGTTTTTTCAAGATAATTTAATGCTTCAGAAAGTGAATAATCTCCAATCAGTCTTGCACTAATTGTAACAGCGCGTTGTCTATCGTATCTAGCTAAAATTTTAGCAGAACCAACTTCTTCTAATTCTACAAGATTGGATAAAGATATCAATTTTCCAGTAGTATCTGATCTTACATAAATTTTACCTAAACTTTCACTTCTTCTTCTATTTTTTATGTCAGCCTGAAGAATTATTGGATATTCTTTTCCAAGTTGATTAAATTTAGTCACAGTTTTTCCTGAAAATAGTGTTTCGATTGTTTTACCAATAGACTCAATTGAAACTCCTAAATCTTGGGCTTTTTTTCTATTTATAATTAATTTAATTTCAGGCTTATTTTTTGAATAATCAGATTCGATTGCAGCTAAATTTTTATTTCTTCTTAATTTTTGCATTATTAATTTCTGCCAACCTTCAAGCTCTTCATAACTCTTTCCAAGCAAAACCATTTGAATAGGCTTATTATAACTACTTACACGAATTGACTGAGGTGAAATAGGAAACGCAAGAGCTTGAGGAACAGTTACAATTTTTCCTATAGCTTTTCTCATGATTTTTTGTGCACTCTCGCTTCGATTGCCCCAGTCATCAAGTAGAGCTATAATAATAAAACTATTATAAGATTTACTTGCTCTACCAAATCCTGGAACCCTCATAATCATTCTTTTATAAGATTCTTCATTACTTTTTACTAGTGGAGTTAATCGTTTTTCTATTTCTTCTGCTTTATCTGATGTATATTGAAATGAGCTTCCCTCATCTGTTTTTCCTATGACTAAATAAACACCCCTATCTTCTTGCGGGAGCAATTCCTTAGGGGCAAAAATAAAAAGTAGTATAGATGCAAAAATTAAACAAACCATAAACACAATTATAATTTTACTTTTTGTTATCCAATAATTTAAAGTTTCAGCATAAAATTCAGAAAATAATTTATAATATTTTTCAAATTTTAAAACTATTTTTGTTTTTTTTGAACTTTTATTTAAAAATTTACTTCCCAACATTGGTGAAAGAGTTAAAGCCACAAAAGAAGAAACAACAATTGCAAAAGTTAAAGAAATTGCAGTTTCTTTAAATAGCGTTCCAGAAATTCCTTCAATAAAAATTAAAGGTAAAAAAACAGCTACCAAAACTAAAGTAGTTGAAATAATAGCGAAAGTTATACTTTTTGAACCATAATAGGCGGCCACCAAAGGCGTTTCTCCATTTTCAACCCTATGGTAGATTGCGTCAGTCATAATAACGCTATCATCAGTAATTATTCCAATTGCTAGTATAAAACTTAAAAGGACAAATATATTTATAGACAAATCAAATATCCAAAGTCCTAAAAAAGAACTAATTAAGCTAACAGGAAGTGCTACCGCTGGGACAATTACAGCTTTTAAGTTACCAAGAAAAAGGTAAATAATTATTACAACTAAAATAAAAGCTATAACTAAAGTTTTATAAACTTCAGATATCGCTGCATTAATATAAGTCGCTCTATCAAAAGAAACACCTAAACTGAGTCCGTCAGGTAGAGATTTTTGGACTTCTTTTATTCTTTCTTTAACTCTTTTTGATAATTCTACGGTAGAAGATCCTGATTTCGCGTAGATTCCAATGCCTACAACTTTATCACTAGATTGACCAATTTTACTTATAGATTTAAAAAGAGTTTTTTCTGAAACAGGACCATATTTAACTTCAGCAATATTTTCTAGCCTTATAACACTATTTTTATTTTTTTTTATAGGTAATTGTTTTATAGATGATAAATCTTTATATGCTTTATCGAGATTAATAGTTAAATCAATATTGGCAGCTTCTAGGCTTCCAGCAGGTAAACTAATATTTTCTTTTCTTAAAGATTGTTCTACTTCTTGGATTGTAAGATTATTTGCTGCTAATTTAATTGGATCGATATACACTCTTACACTTAATTCTCTAAGACCCCCAACAAGTATTCTACCAACTCCTTTTACATTAGAAAAACTATCAATCAGATATCTTCTGGTATAGTCACCAATTTCTAAATCAGTCCAAGTAGAACTAGAAACACTTAACCACATACTTGTAGTAAAGCCTGCGCTTTGTTTTAATATTTCGGGAGGTTTTGAATCTTCAGGTAAATTGTCTGATACTCTTGAAACTCTATCTCTTATATCATTTGCTGCAGCATCTAAATCAACACTAGTCTCAAATTCAATTTTAATAGTACTTCGCCCATTTTCTGAAGTTGAGTCTATATTTTTAATACCCTCTGCTCCGCCAATCACATCTTCTATTATTTCGGTAATTTCGCTTGATATAATCTCCGCTCCAGCTCCTTGATAGTCCACCTGCACCTGTACTACTGGAGGTTGAAGGCCTGAAGGTAACTCTCTAACGGGTAATTTAGAGAAAACAAATAATCCAAAAATAACAAGTATCATTGAAAAGACTATTGGAACAACGGGTCTTTTAATGCTCAGTTCTGTTATATACATTATATTTTTATTATTGAGATTTTATAATAGGTTTCACTTTCATTCCTGGTCTTACTTTTGTTAGTCCTTCAGCTATTATTTTGTCTCCTTGAACTAGTCCATTTAAAATTTCAAGGTTACCCTGGTAACGTGTTCCTGTTTCAACTTCAATTTTTTTAATCTCATTGCTCTCATCTATTTGATAAACAAATTTTTTATTTCCTTCATATATAAGACTTGTATCTGGAACACTAAGCGCATCTTTTTCATTATATAATATTTCAATTTCCAAAAGAGAACCTGGAATTATTTCTGAATTTTGATTCTCAATTTGTGCCCTCGCTAAAATACTTCTAGTTTGCGCATCAACACGTGAAGCTACCGATTCAATAAGTCCGTCATAATTTTTATCTTTATAGGCAGAAAATTTTGCTTTAAGTTTTAGATCTTTTTTTAAAACTGCGGCATAAACTTCAGGTATTTTTAAATCACAAAATATCTTTCTTGAATCATCTAAAGTTAAAATAATTGTATTTTCTGAACCTAAGCTACTACCACTAATACCTCTTTTACCAATAACACCCATAAATGGTGCGGCGATAGTTCTTGTAGATAGTTTTGCAATGATATCCCCTTTATTAACTTTTTTATTAAAGTTAATTGGTTCTAATAGCTCATTTTTTTTAATTTTGTATGAAATTGTTTTGCTGCTCAACGAAGTGCAATAGCTTTCTAAGGTTTGGTTAAAATTTTTATATGCAACAACCTCAACAATTACACCTGGGGGTGGACGTTTAGAAAATTTTTTTTTAAAATAAAGTCCGACCGAATAACGTCCAATTATAACTATAGCAATAACAACAAAGAATATTATAATTCCAATAGTTATTTTTCTTGACCTTTTCATTTATTTTTTCCCATACTCAGTCCAACTACCAATATATATTTTGGCCATATAATCATCATTTATTATAGAATATGCAAGAGCTAGACTTGACGCTGACACTGAACTCCCACAGCTCATAACTATTTTATTGGTATTAATTCCTTTTAAATTGAATATATTTTTTAATTTCTTTTTATTTAAAAAGGTATTATTTTTTGTATTTACTAGCTCACTTAAAGGCAAAGATTTAGACCCTTCAATAGAACCACTTTTAATGTTTGGTCTTGGTTCAGGTTCTAGGCCCAAAAACCTATTTTTGCTTCTGGCATCCAATAATGTGAACTCCTTTTTTTTTATATTTTTCTCAATTTGTGTTTTAATTTTAATCATATTATTGTTTTCTCTAGCTTTATATTTGGAAGGTATTATTTTAGTTTTTAAATTTGTAACTTTTCTATCTTCTAATTTCCATTTTTTCATTCCTCCATTTAATACAGAAACTAGTTTTGGATCATGTCCAAAATACAGAAATTGAAACCAGGCTCGACAGCTAGAAATTAAATCACTACAACAATAAATAATAATTCTATCTGTATTTAGAATTCCCATTTTAGAAACAGATTTTTCATGACTAATGATTGAAGGTAGGAAGTGACCATGCGATAAATTTTTTTTTTGATTAGAATTTTTATCTAGGTCAAAAAAAATTGCATTTTTAATATGTCCTTCATTGTACTCTTTAATTGCATTTCGATTTTTAACTAAATGCCAGGAGGCATCAATAATTTTGACTTTATTTAAATTATCATCAAGCCAATCTGTCGAAACTAGAGTCATCTTTTATTTCGTTTCTCAAAATATTTTTGATGATATTCTTCTGCTTTACAATAATTTTTTTCTTTCCTAATAACCGTAACTACTTTACCGTTAAGTTTCTTATTGACCTCATCTAATACTTTTTGAGCAGATGTTTTTTCTTCTTCAGTATTATAAAAAATCTCTGATCGATACTGATGTCCAACATTTGGACCTTGACGATTAAGAGTGGTTGGATCATGAATTTTAAAGAATAATTTAGTAATGTTTTCATAAGAAATTATTTTAGGGTCAAATGTAACTTTAACAACCTCTATATGTTCAGTGCCCCCACCACAAATTTGTTCATAATTTACTGTTGAATTTTTCCCTCCACAATATCCGCATTCTGTAGAAACAATGCCCGGAACGCCTTGATATTCCGTTTCATTCCAGAAGCAGCCAATTCCACCTATAAATATTTGCATAATGTTTTTTAATTTAATGGTAAATATAAATTAATTTATCAAAATGATCAAAAACCAAAACCAGCTTGGGGCACTTTGTATGACATTAAGTGTTTTATTTTTCTCATTTATGGACTGCCTAATCAAAATAACTGCTACTGATTTTGCGGTTGGTCAAGTAATGTTTAGTAGGGCTTTGTTTGGCCTAATTCCAATATTTTTTTTAATTCCTAAAAATCGATTTAAAGATTTTTATAAAACAAAACATATAAGTCTTCATTTTCATAGAAGTTTTTGGGGAGCTATTGCTATGTATGCTATTTTTGTAGGAATTAGAAACCTAGGGCTTGCAGAGGTGACATCAATGGCATTTTCTGGTCCAATCTGGGTGGTTATATTTTCTATTCTTTTTTTAGGGGAAAAAATAAAAGCTAAACGATGGATTGCGGTAGGCTTAGGGTTTATTGGAGTCCTTGTAATTTCTAAACCTGGGTTCGATAACTTAAATTTTTATTATATTTATCCGGTAATATTTACTTTAGGTTTTGCAAGTGTTTCTATTTTTATAAGAAAATTAACTTTAGTTAATGAACCAATTTATTTAATTGCTTTTTACTTTTCAATTTGTTCAGGAACTATGGGACTTTTAACTTTGCCATTTGGTGGGTGGATTTTTCCTTCAATATATGAGTTAAGTTTATTAATTTTGATAGGCCTTTTTGGAAGTATAGCTAATTTACTTTTAACTCAGAGTTATAAATTGGCTGAAGTTTCTTTAACAACACCTTTAAAATATTTATCTCTAGTTTTTGCTATTATTTTTGGATTTTATTTTTTTAATGAGAGTCCTACCATTTATACATTATCAGGAGCAGGTTTAATTGTTATTTCATCTGCTATAATTTTTGTTAGAGAACATCAATTAAAAAAACCTATTACCCTTCCTAGGCAACAATGAAAAAACCTCCAACATATTGGCATAAAGCAAAAAGAATATTATCTAAAAGAGATCCTGTATTAAGAAAAATAATAAAAAAATATAATAAAGGTTTTTTAACTACAAAGAACAAACCTTTTTTTTCGCTATGTCGCACAATTATAGGTCAGCAAATAAGCACTAAAGCTGCAGATTCAATTTGGCTAAAGTTTGAAGCAAAATGTAAAAAGAAAATAAATCCAAAAACTGTACTAAAGTTACCTACTCGTACTTTAAAAAGTGCAGGTCTATCACGTCAAAAAGTTTCTTACTTAAAAAATATTGCAAAGAACTTTAATAATAAATCTTTTAATCTAAAAAAACTAAAAAAAATGAATGATATTGATGCTATAAATTATATAACACAACTAAAAGGCTTAGGAGTATGGAGTGCTCAAATGTTTTTGATGTTTAATTTAAATAGATCAGACATGTATCCTACTGGTGATATAGGATTGTTAAGAGCTTTATCATTAAATTATAAAACTTCTTATCCACCAAGTAAAAGATTTTTAGATAAAATTTCTAATCTTCACTTAGGTTATAGAACAGTTTTAACATGGTATATGTGGAGATCAATTGATCCAGTTGATGTAGAATATTAAATAGAGTGATTTTTTATCCAATGTTTAGCAATATCTATTCTTTTACATATCCAGACATCTTCATGTTTTAAAACATAATCTAAAAATTTACTCAAAGATTGAATTCTCCCCGGTCTACCAATCAACCTACAATGAAGCCCAATTGACATCATTTTTGGAGCTGTATTTCCCTCTTTATACAAAGCATCAAAACTATCCTTAAGATAAGTGTAAAATTGTTCTCCACAATTGAAACCTTGATTAGTTGCAAATCTCATATCGTTATTATCAAGCGTATAAGGAATAATTAATTGTTTTTTTTTATTTCTTATTTCCCAGTAAGGCAGATCATCACTATACGAGTCACTATCATAAAGAAATCCACCTTCAGCCATAACTAAATCTCGTGTATTTGGGCTACATCTTCCCGTATACCAACCTAAGGGTCTTGCTCCAAAATTTTTTTTTATAGAATTTATAGCTAGTTTCATATGTTTTTTTTCAGTTTTTTTAGGAATTTTTTGATAATCAATCCATCTCCATCCGTGGCAAGCAACTTCATAATTAGACTTTTTAATCTCATTACAAATGTCTTGATTTCTTTCTAATGCCATAGCTACACCAAAAATAGTTGCTGGTATTTTTTTTTCTTTAAATAACTCATTAATACGCCAAAAACCTCTTTTAGATCCATATTCGTAAATTGATTCCATGTTAATATGTCTACCTTGAATTGGTTTTGCTCCAATAATTTCTGATAAAAACACTTCTGATGTTTTATCACCGTGAAGAACATTGTTTTCAGCACCTTCTTCATAATTTAAAACAATTTGAAGTGCCAGTTTAGCTTTGTTTGGCCATATAACTTTTGGCAACTTTTTGCCATAACCAATCATATTTCTAGGATATTTTTTATTCATATTTTAAAATAATTTTTTCTTTTTTAAATTTATGAATAACTAAATTTTCACCATTTCCTTTTCTGTCAATCACAATAAAATTTGTATCTTCGGTTGAAATTAAAGGAAAATGCCAGATACCCGGTTTATAATTAATACCCACCCCTGGAGGAATTATGAAAGATTGAATCTTTTTTATTTCTGGCATATCTCCTTCTGGAGCTACAAATGAAAGAAATGTAACCTCCTTTATAGGCATGAAAGCCTGACTTCCTAAAGGGTGCTTTTCCATCATATCAATTTTCATAGGAAATGATCTTTTAAGCGCGGAAAAAATACTTACTATAGTTTTTCCATCATTTTTTGAAGTATTTATATTTGCCAAATTATCAAATCGCTTAGCATAACCAGAATTAATATCAATTGGGTCAACACTTTCCGAAGAGATAACTTCACCAAATGCAAAAAAATTTTGTTTTGATATTTTAATAGGTTTAATAACAATTTCCATTATTTAGCTCTTCCAAATATTCTCACTCTAGAAATTCCACCGTCTGGATAAATATTAATTCGGATATAATTTATTTTAGTATTTTTTATTAGTATATTTTTAAAATTATGTTTTTTATGTGAGTAAAGTTTTACTTTATTTAAAATTTTTTTCCATTTTTTCGATTTTAAGATAATAGATTTATTGTTAACATTTTTATTTAAATATGCACCCTGCACAGAACACATGTCTGGATAGTTTCCTTTAAAGTGATGTGTATCAATTTGAATATTATTTATTTGTCCAGTGACACACTTAAATATAACCCAGTCAAAGTTTTTTCCTCTACTTCTTCTGGTTTCCCAACCATCTCCCATATTTTTGCTATTTCCGGGCGCTAAAATATTTTCAGCTTTACCAAAGTGTTCATTATTACAGGCTATGACAGAAGCTCCATTACGCAATGCAGACATATTAATTATTTTTTTTCCAAAAAAAATTTTATTTACTAATATCTCCCCATATATTCTAAGTCTTGCAACCCCTCCATCTGGGAATATATTTAGTTTTATATGAGTAAAGATTGATTTATTTTTGATACTAAATATGTTGTTACAATTAGGTTTCGTTTTTTTTTTATTTAAAATAACTTGCCATTTTATTTTTTTATCAGGAATTTTTTTTTTACTATAACAAGCTTCTACCGAGGCAAATTCAGGCTGATTACCATTAAAGTGTAAAGTGCTAATATTAATTTTTGAAATTATTCCTTCTTTTCCTAAACGAATAATTAAATAATCATGACCTTTTTTTCTTTTCCTTCTCGTTTCCCATCCATCCATCCATTTTCCATGGTTATCAAATTTATTTGGAATAAAAATTGGTTCATTCGAATCGATAATTCGGTTGGCTTTGGCAAAAAATTCATCAGTTTGATAAACAACTTTGGTTCCTAATCTTTTTTGTGTGAGATCAATCATTTTTTTTTATTTCATTTATTCTTAGATTTGCAATTTTTTTAACTTGTTTTGTTGCTTCAATAAACTCAACATTTATATCATATACAACTCTTTCTTTAAAATTATTTAAAATTTCAATTTTGGATTTACCTTTAACTGCATAAATAAAAGGGAAACCAAACTTTTCTTTGTATTTTACATTTAAATTTTTAAATTCACTAAACTCTTCTTCAGAGCATTTGTCTAAGCCAGCAATATTTTGCTCTTTATTTGAATCTTGTGTAAGTAAACCTATTTTTGTTTTATCTGCTAAATCGGGGTGAGAATTTAGAATCTCTAATTTTTTTTTTTTATCAGTATTTTCAAAGATATTTAACATTTTTTGTGATAAATCTTCAAAATCTTTAAAGGGTTTTTGGGTATATAATTTTTCTGCGATCCAGCTGGCATTTTCAAAAATATTACCAAAAATTTCTAAAAACTCTTTTTTAGTTAAATTGTGTATTTTATTAATCATTTATTTAATTAATGTGTATATTATACTCATAATATTTTATGACAAAATTAACAACACATGCTTTGGATACTTATTCTGGAAAACCTGCAAAAGGTATGAAAGTAGATGTTTATTTTATTTCAGATAAAAAAGAAAAAATTAAATCTACTGTTTTGAATAAAGATGGACGTCCTGAAGAAGCTTTAGTTGATGAAATTAAAGTTGGAAATTATGAATTAATTTTTTATGTAGGGGAATATTTTAAAAATATAGTGGAATTACAAAATCCCAAATTCTTAAACGAGGTTTCAATAAAATTTGGTATTTCAAACTCTAAAGAAAAGTATCATGTTCCAATATTGGTCTCACCTTGGAGCTATTCGACTTATCGAGGAAGTTAATGATTTCCAATATTATTAATTTTGTTCATAAAGACAAGATTTTAGAAATTAAAAACTGTGATCCTAATGAAACTTTATTAAATTATATAAGAACAAAACTAAAAAAAACTGGCACCAAAGAAGGTTGTGCAGAAGGTGGATGTGGAGCATGCACAGTTGTATTGGGTGAAATAAGAAATGATAGAATAAATTATAAGTCCGTTAATGCATGCATTACATTACTACCAACTTTACAAGGAAAACAACTTATAGTTGTTGAAGATTTAATTTCAGAAAATGGTTCATTGCACCCAGTGCAAGAAGCGATGGTTGATTGCCATGGGTCACAATGTGGTTTTTGTACACCAGGTTTTGTTATGTCTATATTTTCAATGTTTAAAAAATATTCTAAATTTAAAGATGAGCTGATTAAAGATTCAATATCTGGAAATCTTTGTAGGTGCACAGGTTATCAGCCCATAATTAAAGCAGCTAAAAGCCTCAAAAATAAAATTGATCATTTTGCCCAAAATGAGAAAAGTACAATTAATTTGTTAAAAAAAATTAATAATAAAAGTATAGAAATTTCTAAAAAAGATAAAAAATATTTTGCTCCTACAAATATTTTGGAATTAAAAAAAATACTTAAAAAAAATGTTAATGCCAATTTTCTCAGTGGTGGCACCGACTTATCCCTAAATATTACAAAAGAAAGGAAAGATATTAATTCTATTATTTATATGAATTCAATTAGTGAACTCAACTATATAAAAAATAATAATGAATATATTGAGGTTGGCGCATCAACACCTTTAATTGAGTTAGAATCTTATATAAAAAAATACTATCCAGATTTTACAAAAATTCTTAAAAGATATGGATCACCACAAATACGTAATGTAGGAACTGTAGCTGGAAATATTGCTACAGCATCTCCGATAGGAGATTGTTTACCTTTATTATTATCACTAAATGCACAACTAGTTTTGCAAGACGTCAATAAAATAGAAACTTTATTTCTTGATAATTTTTTTATTAATTATCGTAAAACTAAACTAAAAAAAGGGCAGTTTATCAATTCTATCAGGATTCCTTTGTTTAAAAAAAATACTTTTAAATGCTACAAAGTAAGTAAAAGGTTTGATGATGATATTTCATCAGTTTGTGCAGCATTTAATATAGAAATAGTAAAAAATAAATTTGAAAGTGTGAGGATCGCTTATGGGGGAATGGCTGCAATACCAAAGAGAGCAATTTTTTGTGAAAAGGTACTTTTAAACGCCTTATTCGAAGATGATGTTATTCATAAAGCTAAAGAGGCTTTAGAAAAAGACTTTAATCCAATTAATGATATGCGTGCTAGCAGATTATATCGTATGGAAGTTGCAAAAAATTTACTTGAAAAATGCTATGAAGAAATAAAACAAAAAAAGCTGATTGGAGTTTATGTATAAAACCAAAAAAGAAACTTTTATTAATGAAAAAATACCTCATGAAAGTGGCATAAAACATGTCACTGGCGGAGCTTACTATACTGATGATATTTCTGAATCACCTGAGACTTTATATGGAGCTATAGGTTGGAGTAAAAAGTCTCATGCAATAATTAAAAAAATGAATCTTGATGAAGTAATTAAGAGTGAAGGAGTTGTGGATGTTATTACCTCAGATGATATACCCGGAAGAAATGATGTGGGGCCAGTATATGATGGTGATCCAATATTTACTAAAAAACCAGAATATTTTGGGGCTCCCTTGTTTGCTGTTTCTGCAAAAACAACTGAATTAGCAAGGAAAGCAGTGTTAAAAGCAAAAGTTTCTTACAAAACTCTCAAACCAATAACTACTATAAAGGAAGCATTAAAGAAAAAATCTTTTATTTTAAAAGAGAGAATAATTACAAAAGGTGAACCATTAAAAGAAATTAAAAATTCAGTAAATTATTTGAAAGGTAATTTTACAACAGGTAGCCAAGAGCACTTTGCGTTAGAAGGTCAAGCTGCTTTTGTAATACCTCAGGAGGATAATGATTATAAAATTTTTTCATCAACGCAACATCCTAGTGAAACTCAACAAATCATAGCAAAAATGCTTGATCAAAAAAGTAATACTATTACTGTTGAAACAAGAAGAATAGGTGGAGGTTTTGGTGGAAAAGAAACACAATCTTTTATATTTGCAGCAATTTGTACTTTGTTGGCAAAAAAATCTAAACGTCCAGTTAAACTTAGAGTAGATCGTGATGACGATATAATTATAACTGGTAAGAGACATGATTTTTACTCAGAATATGAAGTAGGCTTTGATGAATTGGGTGTCATAAATGGTTTAAAAATAAAACTTGCATCCAAATGTGGAATGTCACCAGATTTATCAGGTGCAATTAATGAAAGAGCATTACTTCATATTGATAACGCCTATTATCTTAAAAATTTGCTAGTGGAAAACTATCTTTGTAAAACGAACACGGCTTCAAATACAGCGTTTCGTGGCTTTGGGGGAAACCAAGGTATGATGGCTATTGAAAATATCATTGAAAATATTGGTGGTTTTTTAAAAAAAGATCCTGCTGAAATAAGAAGATTAAATTTTTATAAAAAAAATAAAAAAAATATAACTCATTATAATATGAAAATAGAAGACAATGTTATTGAAGAAATATTTGATCAACTTATAAAAACTTCAAATTACAAAAGTAGAAAATTAAGTATTAAAAAGTTTAATGAAGCTAATATATACGTTAAAAAGGGTATTGCTATTACCCCAGTAAAGTTTGGGATTAGCTTTACTACTTGGCATCTCAACCAAGCTGGCGCTCTAGTTCATATCTATTGTAACGATGGAAGTGTCCATGTGAATTCAGGAGCAATAGAAATGGGTCAAGGTACCCTCACTAAAATTGCACAGCTCGCTGCGCATGCATTGGGTTTACATTTTAGTAAAATTAAAGTTTCAGCCACACGAACTGACAAAGTTCCTAATACTAGTGCAAGTGCAGCCTCAAGCACAACCGACCTTAATGGAGCCGCAACACTCAATGCAATTTCTAAAATAAAAATAAATTTGGAAAATTATGTAAAACGCAAATATAAAATTAAAAATAGTGAAGCAGTTTATGAAAATGGATTGGTTAAATTTAAGGGTAAATCTTTTAAATTTAATTCACTTGTTAAAGAAGCTTATTTAAATAGAGTATCATTATCTTCATCTGGATTTTATGCGACCCCTAAAATACATTTTAATAAAGAAAATTTTACAGGCAGACCATTTCTTTATTTTGCCTATGGCGCCGCTGTTAGCGAAGTGATGATTGATACTTTAACAGGAGAAAATAAAATATTGAGAGCTGATATTTTACATGACGCGGGTAAAGCTATTAACCCTGCTATTGAATTAGGACAAATCCAGGGTGGATTTGTTCAAGGAGCAGGCTGGTTAACGATGGAAGAAGTTAAGTGGAAATCTAATGGAGAGATTACTACTCACTCACCTTCCACTTATAAAATTCCTGCTGTAACTGACATGCCAGAAAAATTTAATGTAGATATTTTTAAAAGGGGAAAAAATATTGAAAATGTGATAAATAAATCGAAAACAACAGGAGAGCCGCCATTAATGAATGCAATGTCAGTCTTCTTCGCTATCAAAAATGCTATAGCGTCTATAGGAAATTATGAGAAAACTCCTGTTCTTGACGCCCCAGCAACACCAGAAAAAATTTTAATGAGTATAAATAAATTAAAAAGGAAAATATGAGTAATAAATTTATGCAGCGTGCGATAGAGCTTTCGATACAAAGTGTAATTAAAGGCACCGGCCCATTTGGCGCAGTAATAGTTAGAGATAATAAAATTATTTCTGAGGGTTTTAATACTGTTACTTTAGCGAACGACCCTACATCACATGCAGAAATTGTAGCAATTCGTAGTGCATGTAAAATTTTGAATAATTTTAGCTTAGAAAATTGTATTTTATATACAACTTGTGAACCATGCCCTATGTGTTTGTCTGCAATTTATTGGGCGCATATAGATAAAGTATACTATGCAAACACAAGAAGTGATGCACAGAAAATTGATTTTTCTGATTCACTAATTTATGAAGAGCTAAATAAGACTATTAAAGAACGTAAGATTCCTATGCATCAAATGATGAGAGAAGAAGCTTTAAAAGCATTTGAAATGTGGGATAAAAAAGAAGATAAAGTAAAATACTAAAATGGAGCTATCACCTTTAATACTTAAATGGTTAACATTCTTGCTAAGATGGGGCCATGTCTTTTTTGCAATAACCTGGATAGGCAATTCTTTTTTATTTAATTATCTAGATAACAAATTAAAAAAAAATTTAGAAAATAAAGAAGTGGAAGCTGAGGGAATTCTTCAACATAGTGGTTACTATTATAAACTTACTAGGTTTCATGGAGCTCCCAAGGAAGTTCCTAAAAATTTAATTATATTTAAGTGGCAAAGTTATTTAACGTTCATTACAGGAATTTTATTATTAATCATTATTTATTATGCAAATGCAAAAATTTTAATGATGGATAGCAGAGTTAATGTAAATATTACTCCTTTAATGGGAATAGGTATTTCAGTTTTTTCTATAATAGTTTCCTGGTTAATTTATGATCTTATTTGCAAGTCTAAGTTAATAAATTATAAAATAATTTTTCCAATTATATTATTAGTAGTTGGAACAATAATTGCATTTGGTCTAACGAAAATTTATGGAGCCAGATTTGCATTTCTATCTGTAGGTATTATTTTAGGCTGCATAATGTTTTTTAATGTTTTTTTTGTAATTATACCTAATGGAAAGAATATTACTTCTTCAGCTTTAAATAAGACAAAATTTGACTTAAAGTTATCCACTCAAGCCAAAACACGCAGCGTACATAATAATGTTATGACTTTATTAGTTCTTTTTACAATGTTAAGTGGGCATGCTTCTTTTGTATGGATAAATAAATACAACTGGTTAATTCTAGCAATA
>Ga0114996_10002103_pt1 | contig 26067 bp, 19 predicted proteins | sample ArcticOcean_MG_C_4_FD_87039 | JGI IMG/M metagenome (GOLD analysis project Ga0114996, IMG submission 87039) | Marine microbial communities from western Arctic Ocean - ArcticOcean_MG_CB4_134 | ecosystem: Environmental > Aquatic > Marine > Oceanic | place: Arctic Ocean: Canada Basin | collected... | reverse complement strand
AGGCTGAAGCCGATGAAGAGGCCACTGAAGTCGGTGGCTCCAGAGGCAGCTTGCAGGGCGGCACTGCGGACGGCATGAAAGACGAGGCCGGCTCGTGCGGGATCGTAGCGCTGCAGTAGGGCGCTGCGCAAGTTCTGGTAGGCCGTCTCTACATTGGCACCGGGTGGCGGATAGAAACGCAGAGCGGTCAAATCGCCAAAGCGGCTGCGCCACAGGCGTTGGCCGGCTGCAGCCGTTACAAAGGCTTTAGGTGCAGCGCCGAATTGATCCCAATATTCCTCGTCTTGAGGGCGAATGAGCTGCATGTCCAAGGGAAAGGGCGCTTCCCAGGAGGAGATATTTTTTTGTTCTTGAATGCCGGGATACGCCGGCGTTAGGGTGTGATCGATTGCCAGGTCTTGCATGGCGACAATGCCCTGCAGGCGGAAGTGCGCCTGCCGGGTCGACAATTCTTCCCGGGGACCGACGACGTAGTAGGTGACGGCGATTGAATCGCCCGGCATTGCCTTGAGCTCTTGCGCCGACCATTGGTTGAGCAAGATGCCGTCGTCGGCAAGTTGGGGCAGGGGTGTCGCATCGATAGAGCGGAGGATTTGAGAGGAACTGAGGGCAGTGACCGTCGAATAGGGCACAGTGCTGTTGGCGGTCCCTATTTTATTGGCCAAGTAGGTCAGTATAGTTGTATACGTCAGTTGATTTTCTATGGCCAGGTCTGTGGCAATATCTATAATGGGCGCTTGGAGAATAAATTGCGCGCTTTCGAGGGAGATGAAGTCGCCGCGTCGTTCTAATAATAGGCCCAAGTCTTGCAGATCCACCTGTTCTTGCAATGCATTTTGCCAGTCGGCCAGCGGCGTTTGGGGCGCGGCGACGAGAATAGCGTTGACCTTATCGGTCTGACCGAGGGCCCGCTGCAGCACGGCAAGGTGTACATAGGCATTGAGCGGCAGGTGCTGGTGCGGTTGCAGACCAAAGCGTCCGGCACCGCGGTCGGGTAACACGCCGGCCAAGGTGAGGCGCAAGGTGGCAACGACATCGCCGCTGCTGCGACGGCCGAAAAGGGATTCGCGATGGCTTTGGCTCTGGCGTTCCAGTGTCAGCAGGATGGGGTCGCCAATGGCGGCGCCCAATTCGCGCTGTAGTGCGGCGTTGACCACTACGGAAGGGAAGATCTGCGCGGGTTTCTTTTCTAGCGCGGTGAGTAGCGCATCGCTGGCGTCGAAAAGAGCGGTGAAGCGGTCGTCGATGCCCTGAATTTGCACCCGCGAGGCGCTGCTGCGGGTCTGGGCCTGGCTCGCTGCACCGCTCAGGAGGACGGCCGGCACGGCGGCAGTGGACAGATCGTCGGCCAGGGAGGCGCGAAAAAAACGCTCGGAGAGCAGGGCGTGGTCGATGTGGCCGAGGCGTTCCAGCGCCAGGGCGCGCAGGCTGCCGCGCACCGAATCGCCGACCAGGAGCGCACCGGTGAGCACCGTGGCAGCGGTGGCGGCACCCAGCGCCACGGCCAGGTGAATGCGCCAATAATGGGTCAGGGCGCGACGCACGTGCCTTCCCTGAGGGCAAAGTGCTGTTCGAAGTGGTTGGCTAATTCGAGGTCGTGGGTCGCGGTAATGAGCACGGTTTGCTCGCTGCGGTGGAGTTGAAAAAGGAGGTCGACGACGGTTGCGGCCGTGGTTTGGTCGAGGCTGCCAGTAGGTTCATCGCAGAGTAGGAGTCGAGGCCGGTTGATCAAGGCGCGGGCCACAGCCACGCGTTGGCACTCGCCACCGGAGAGTTCGGCCGGGCGGTGGTCGATGCGGTCGGCCAGGCCGATGGTTTTGAGAATGTCTAGGGCGCGGGCGCGGTGGTCGGTGCCTGCGGTGGGAAAGGCCAAAGTGGGGACGAGCACGTTTTCCAACACCGAGTATTGAGGCAGGAGGTGGTGGTTTTGGAAAACGAAACCAATGTGGCGATTGCGGAAATGGGCCAGTTCGGCTGCGGCTAGGGCAAAGGGATTGTGGCCATCGATGGCCACAGCGCCCGCCGACGGTGTATCGAGTGTGCCCAGCAAATGCAATAGGGTGCTCTTGCCCGAACCCGAGGGACCGGTCAGGGCCAGGGACTGGCCCTGATTGAGCGAGAAAGTGACGCCGCGCAAAACATCGACGCGCTGGTCGCCGCGTGTAAAGGTTTTATGGAGATCGGTCACTTGCAGGGCTGTTGACATGGTCGGTCCCGAATTTAGTTGCGGCTGGGTTGGCTCATGCGGCGGCGATCTTTGCGGTTATGAAATCGGGAATGGGGACAGCGCGCATATCCTCGCCTGGGTTGCAGATACAACAGATAGTTTTGAGCTGGCCGCGGGCCAGTAGTTCATCGCCGTTGAAGAACTCGAATTGGTAAGTAAGAGTCTTGCCGCCCTGGCGTTCGATGCGTAGGTCGATATCCAACTCGTCCTCAAAGCGGGCTGGACGTCGGTAGTCGCAGGAGGCGCTCATGCGCGGCCAGCTGATGATGTCGCCGTCGCGCTCCAAATGTACGCTCAGCCCCAGGTGGCGCCAGTATTCGTGTTCGGCGGCTTCCATGAAGACAAAGAACCGCGAGAAGTGGACGATGCCAGCCATGTCGGTGTCGGCGAATTCGATGCGGCGTTTGCTGCGGTAGTGGTCGGGCATCTACGACCCCGGGCGGAAGAACGTCACCAGGCAGCCGCCTAAAGCGGCCAGAACGATACCCAGGACAAAAGGCCAGCGCACGGCGCTCCAGCCGCCGGCGGGCGGGTGGGCTAAAAGAGCGACGCCGGCGTTGATGATGGGGGCACCGGCAAAGACGATAGACATAACCACGCTGGGCGAGCCCTTGGCGCCAAAAGCCAGGACCACGCCCAGGGCGCCCAGGGCGCCAACGGTGCCGGCAAAGGTCGACCAGAGAACGCCTTTGGTCGAAAAAGCCCAGGTGGCGCCGTTGAGCATAAGGACGACGAGGGAGCCGATGACGGCGGTGACCAGGTAGGCCAGGCCGACAAAGAGGAAGGCCTTATAGCGGCCGTTGAGCGGGTCGCCCATGGCTAGCTGGCCGGTGTGCAGGGAAACGCCGTAGAGCCCCCAGCAGACGACGGTCATGAGGGCGAAGAGCAACCAGGTCATATACAATCCTTTCGTTTTGACAAATGGGAACGGCTGATGGTCTAAATGTAAATCTTTGTGGCACATTTTGGAAATGACGGTTATCGCTGTTTTACTTTCTGAATTTTAGTTGTATTTTGGGATACGGAGTATTCGAGCCCATACGGTCGGCAGTGCGGTTAAATTTGTGTTCTTTCTTACTTTTCTTGTCAGGATCGAGACGATAATGAGTAGCGATCAGGTTGTTTTAGCAGCGGGCACTGGGCGCGGTCCCGACCTGAATGTGCTGCTGATCGACGACCAGCCCATCGTTGGCGAACAAGTGCGTCGCATGTTGGCCAACGAGGCCGATCTCACCTTCCACTATTGCAGCGATCCAACTCGGGCCCTTTCCGCTATCCATGAAAGTGCCCCCACTGTCCTGCTCTTGGATCTGACCATGCCCGAAATCGACGGCCTGCAATTGCTGCGTGCCTTCCAGGCTGCCGCACAAACTCGCGATATTCCCACCATCATTCTTTCCTCAAAAGAGGATTCGGCGATTAAGGCCGAAGCTTTTGCCCTGGGTGCCTGCGACTATCTGGTGAAACTGCCCGACGCCGTCGAGCTTATCGCTCGCATACGCCGTCATTCCATGGGGTATATTCACCTGCCGAAGCACAGCGGGCCAATAGCGCCAAGAGCACCTTCTTGGCCAATATGGGCCACGAATTGCGGACGCCGTTAAACGCTATCCTAGGCTACTCTCAATTGCTGCTGGAAAACAAAGAAGAACTGCAATCCGAGCAGCACCACATTGATCTGGCCCCGGGTAGGGTCTACGGCGATGGGCGCAAATTGCAGCAGGTGTTGGTCCATCTACTGGATAACGCCGTCAAGTTCACCGAAGCAGGTGGCGTGACGTTGAGTGCGCGAGTGCAGGCAGATGGTCGCTATTATTTTGCTGTAGCCGACAGCGGTCCGAGCATCGCTGCCGAGCGCATCAATGCGGTCTTTGAGCTTTTCGATCAGGGCATCGACGGTTTGCAAAAAGGCGGCACCGGGCTCGGTCTTACTATCTCGCGTCAGCACGTGGAGATGATGGGTGGTCAGTTAGTGTTAAAGTCGGAATTGGGTCAGGGTACGCGCGTTTTTTTTGCAATCGAATTGAGTGCAGTTCGCGGTGGTGCCGAATCGGTGGATGAATTGCGCGGCAATGCTCGGCGCCTAGCGCCAGGATACGCGGTGCAGGCGCTGGTGGTGGGCAGCGGTGCCAACGTAGATATTTTGACGCAATTGTTGCAGCGTAGCGGTGCCCAAGTGGACCGGGTTGCAGCAGAAGATACGGCCCCGGCCACTTTGCCGGATATTGCTTTTGTAGATGGGGAGGATTACCCTGGAGATGACGCCGCCGCGTTGCGGCACTTGGCGGGCGAGCGTGCCAAATTGGTCGTACTGGCTACTTCTTTTATAGAGTGCCAGCGCTATATACAGGCGGGGTTTGACGCCGCTCTGGAGATGCCGTTGCGGCCGGGACGTGTATACGCCGAAATCGCTAGGCTCCTAGGAGTGGGATACGAGTATAACGAGGAATTGCAGGAGGTGACGGATGCTGGAGCGCATACTGAGATGGTCCCCGTCCAATTGCCCCGGCCCTTATTCGAACGTTTGGAGGCGGCAATAAAGCTACATAGCGTGACCGAATTGAGAAAGGAATTGACAGCAGTGGAGGCCCTAGGGGAGGCAGAGGCACAGTTGGCGGCAAAATTTCGCCAGTTGAGTCAGTAATACGATATGCGTGCCCTGCAAGAGGCCTTGGCGGAGATTCATCCCATCTAAAGCGGCGCGCTACGGAAAAGTGTGGTGCGCGCTTTCATTTATTATATTTATCTCCCTGAACAATTGCTCAGAGCCAGCTAACGATATGGGAATAGGCGCTATGAACAAAGTAGAAATAGATCTGACCGGAGCCAAAATACTGGTAGTCGACGATGTGCCGGCCAACCTGGATGTGCTGTGCCAATCGCTGGAGGACACCGGCTACAATGTGTTAGTTGCCTCCGACGGTACCACAGCGCTAGAAGTAGCCGATTTCGCCGAACCGGACTTAATCCTGTTGGACGTGATGATGCCCGGCATAGATGGCTACGAGACCTGCCGGCGGCTCAAGTCTGCGGACAAGCGCACCTTGAAAAGCTTTGCTCTGCAGGCTGCCGTGGCTATAAGCGACGCCCAGGTACGTCAGGATCCGAGTGCGTGGGAGGATCAGCTAGACGAGGTGCTCGAACTCGAACGGGAAATGACCGACGTAGAGCAGTTTGAGGATATAGCGCGCGAATTGGACGAAGAAGAACCGAAAGCTTAATCAAGGCCGGTTTAAACTAGTGAAACTACGTGTTCCCATAGACCAGCTCCAGGTGGGCATGTTCGTCGAAGCGGATGTAGTAACCCGTCTCGTAGAGGGCGAGACACGCCATTTTATAGAAGCGCGCGAGGCCGTTTTTGACAAACCGACCAATAAGAAGGCGCGCCTAACCCGCCGCAAGAATGAACAAGTACTAAACGCCGGCGGCATGCTGTTGTCCTCCGAGAAACAGATCGCGGCCCTGCGCGAGACTGGCCTGGCCATAGTGGTGGTCAACAGCGATAAGAGCGACCAGATTGCCGCTCTAGAGCCATTGATCGCCCAGGCCAAAGCCGGGGCCGAGTCTATAACCTCTACAGAAAATTACAGCCACGCCCCGTCTCAGGGGGATCGCTCCTCGTCGGCGACTATCTGGCTGGAGGACACGGCGCGGCTGGCGGAGATGGCGCCGGATGTCGAGGAGGAGGCGAGCAAACCCAAGAGGCCCAAATCTGCAGCGGCGCCTTCTAGTGAGCGGTGCAAAAATTTTGGCCCGAACGATACGGGCTGGATGAAGGTGGCCACTACGGGTGAAGGAGATCGGGCTTTTATGCAAGTACTCAGTTTCGGCGGGGACGATTCCCTGGGCGAGGAGGATGTCTTTAAAGCCCTGGAGGACCTCTACGGCATTAAGGCGAGCCTTGACGAGGATACGATTAAACGCGTGGCGGCCCAGGCCGCTTCCTCTCCCAATCGGGTCATCCGCGGCCAGTTTTTGGTGGCCGACGCGGCGCCGGGCGCAGGCGACGAAATCGGCCACATCGACTATACTTTCCTCGAAGGTATTATCGGGGGAGTAGAGCTGACCTATGTGGAATTGCGGGAGGCGATGGAACGCGCCCAACTGAGCCAGGTGTTGGATCAGAACTTGCTGACCCGATTGGTGGCGCCGGGCGAGGAATTGGCCGTTTTCATGCCTTCCGACAAGAGTTGGACCGGTCTGGATATCTTTGGCACCCCCCGCTTGCAGGCCAGCGCCGAGGCTTTGCTCGAGGCCGGTCGTTATGTCCAATTGGAGGGCGGCCGTTATCTGTCCAAGATTTACGGTTATGTCTGCCTGCTCGACGGCGAAATTTCGGTCCTTCCTCCTATATGGCTTTCTTCGGACTTGATGGAGGCGCATCTGGTCTATTTGCCCCAGGCCACACCCGGCCCCATTCTGATACGGGATTGGCTTGTGCATTTACTGGAGATCAAAGGTATACGCCACGGTATTGATGCGGTCGCCATCGAGACCTTGCTCGACGATCCGCCCGGCGGTACGGAGCCAGATGCCTTCTGTGTCGCTCGTGGTAGCGCGCCCGGGCGTGGGGAGGATGTGCGGGTAGAATTTGCCTTCGAATTGGGGCATGAGATGGAACAGGATTTCGGTGTGTTGGATTGGCGCGGCGGCCTGGAGGTTTCAAAAGGTCAATTGCTGGTCAAGATTTTACCCGCCACCAAGGGACGTCCCGGTACCAATGTGGCGGTGAACCCATGTCAGGTATTCCCGGCGGTGGGCAGGGGGTCATGGGCGGGCAGAACGTGCGCACCGAGTTGAAGGGTGAGCAGCAATTGCTCTACGCCGATATGGACGGCGCCGTGCGCATCGCACGCGGCGTTTTGGCGATAAAACCGGTAGTGCATTTCAAGGGCGATACTAACCACAATGTAGGCACGGTCGAGCAGGATAAGGATGTATTTATCAGTGGCTCGGTGGGTCCCAATTTTGCCATCAACGCCGGCGGTAGCGTTACGATCGACGGCATGGTCGAGTCGGGGGCGACGATTCATGCCCAGGAAGACATTGTTGTCGCCAAAGGCATCGTTGGTCACCAGACTAGAGTTGTCGCCCTGGGCAGTGTGGAGGCGCAGTTCGTGCAGGGGGGCTCGGTGGTGGCGCGCGGCGATGTGATTATTGGCAGCCATCTATTGAACGCTCGGGTGCGCGCCGGTGGGCAGGTTGTGGTCGAAGAGAGCGAGGGGGGTGCACGGCGGCAGTATCGTTGGCGGGCAGGTTGTTGCCTCGCAAGGCATCGCCGCCGGCGAAGTCCGCGGTACGTCGTTGAGCATCGGCCCGGATCCGGACATCGTAGCACAGATGCGCCAATTGGACGAGGCCATCGAGTTTTGCAAAACAAATGTCATGCGCATTTTCCGCACTCTGGGGCTGAAGGATATTGATGTATCCCATCTAAAAAAACTCATCGAGGGCCGCTCGCCCGATAAACGCGCGCCGATGATTCGTATTCTGGAACAGTTGAAGAGCTTGGCGGCAACCCGGGTCGAATCGACAAAGAAACGGCAGGAATTAGAGATTAAGTTGAAACACCTGATCGCGGAGGCCAGCATTGAGATTTCCGGTGCGGTGTCCGCCGGCGTAGTGCTGCGCATGGGAGACAAGACTTTGACCGTTCCCGAGGATTTGCCTGGCGCGGCGTTTCAGAAAGTGGCAGAGGGCATTAGTTGGAGTAAGAGGGGGTAGAGAGGAGGAATTTTATGAAAATTGGCTATTCGATTTGGGGCATGCCTACATGCCCACTGGAAAGTGAGGCGAGCAGACAATATGGACAAGATTAAAGTGGGATTGGTGGGCTGTGGTGGCATGGGCACGCGGCATTTGTTCGGCCTAGGAGAGTTGGGCAAGACTCCTTTCAATAATATTGAAATGGCAGCAGTGTGTGATATTCGGCGCGACAATGCCGAGATGGCAGCCGACGAAGCGGAAAAGCTTTTGGGCCACCGCCCCGAAGCCTTCACTGATTTAGCAGAAATGAATCGCCAGGTATCCGACTTGGTGGCCGTGGACGTGGTGGTGGATCCTTCGGTACACCACACGGTGGTATGTCAGGCTCTGGATCTGGGATTGCACGTGATGGTGGAGAAACCTTTGGCAATTACCATAAAGGGCTGCCATCAGATAATAGAGGCGGCCAAACGCAATAACCGCATTTTGTCGGTGGCCGAAAATTTTCGCCGCGACCCCTCGGCGCGACTGGTCCACCATCTGCTGCAGCAGGACGCCATCGGCAAACCCTATATGGCGACTTTCCATTCGCTGTCGCCGCACGACGATATCTTCATTACGCCCTGGAGGCATATGAAGGACCGGGGCGGCTTGCTGCTCGATTTGGGGGTCCATTTCACCGATATGATTCGTTATCAATTGGGCGACATAAAAGAGGTCTTCGGCGAAGTCAAGTTGGCGACACCGGTGCGCAAAAAACCGGAAGCTGTCAACAGTCCTTACAAACACTACAAAACACGTTTTGCAGAAATGGAAAACGAAGTCCATCCCACGGCCGAAGATACTTCGGTGGCGATGTTCCGCATGGAGAGTGGGGTGGTGGTAAATTGGGTGGTGGGTCTGGGGGGACATGGCCATTGCGGCGGCGAACTCATTTTTGGGGAAGAGGGCGTGATCCAGGGTTTTGGCAGCCGCGGCGCGCGCACCCAATTAAAAAAGACCGGCCAAGAGGATATGGGACAAGAGGAGTTGCTCGCCAAGGTGGAGGGGTTCGAGCTAGAGCCGCTAGCGGCGCATTTTTTTCCTAAAGGGATCTCCGGGGAAAACGTCGATGGGCAATTACTGGCGCTAGAGTACTTTGAACTGGGCGCAGCGGTCCTGGACGGGCGGGCCATAGAGGTGGACGGAGTGGAAGGCATGAAGGATGTGGCCGCTGTCTACGCGCTGTTCGAATCGAGCCGACTGGGTCGCACAGTACAAATGAGTGAGGTAGAGAGCGGTGAGGTGTACGAGTACCAGGCGGAAATCGACGCGGCGCTAGGTATTGGCTGAGTGTCGATAGATGAATTCTTTTTGGGTCTCGATTAATTGTGGCTACCTGATCACTTTTTGCGTATTATCTGTAGGAAACGACGGGATGCGCAGGCTTGCAGCCCCAAAGTCACGTTGGAATTTTGCCCTAGCCGCAGGAGTGTTGCGATGATTGGATATAGTCGATTGCGGTCTTCCCTGTGCACTGTGTTGGGGGTGGTCTGGTTTGTTTATGCGCCAGTAGCCGCCGTGGAGTCGATTACTATTGGCCAGGACGGCGATTTTGACTGGCGCTTTAATGGCGCGGCCGTCATCAGCACTATCCAGGCTGAGTATCTCGCTCCACCCGATCCCGACAATCCAGGGGCGACGCCCGATTTTCTGCTGGGCAATACCCCAGGCAATTCGCTCGAAATCGACAATCCTGACGCGCCATTGAGTATTCATCCTATCCGTATGCTCGAGTGCCCGGAGGGCAGTTGTCCCGAGGCTAATTTGGCCAGTGCCACGGTGGCGCGCGGGGGCACGATCCGCGTGCCCACGTTTTCGTCCTATTCTCTGCAATACCAGACAGATGATTTTCAGAACGACCTAGACGAGGTCATTTCTAGCCAGCCTGGCGGCGAAGAGGGGGCGGTCGAATTCAAGAGCCGCAATGCATTTGGGCAATTACTCATACTCGACATGGGCACTCGTTTTGGCGTCAATAGAATTCGTTTCTACCCGCGCAATACCGTGCAGAAATCACCCGGAACGCCGTTTGATAGCGATTTTCTGAGGGCCTATGAGTCGTTCACCAATGACGGCGTGGATCTAACACCGGGGGGGAATCAGGTCTGGGCGCCCCTCAACTTTGTAAGCGACAACAAACAGTCTATTATCGACATTCCTGTCGATCCGCCCAGATATGTGCGATCAATCCGCCTTAAGTCGCTAACTCAGTTCGACTTTGAAATCGACGAGATTGAAGTATACGGTCGAGGATATTTTCCCGAGGCCACCTACCTGTCGAATATCTTCGACGCCGGCGAGCCGGTGACCTGGATCGACTTGAGTTGGTTAGAGGAGGTCGTTGGCGATCCGGATTTCTCTGGGTTGCAGATACGCACGCGCACAGGCACGGACGATTCTCCCTTCCGATTTACCCGCAAGCTGAGGGGCAAACCCGGTGCCGATGAGTTATTCAGTTCGCTGGACGATTCGACTCGGGACATGACGAGAGCCGAATACGAGCGCCTGCCCCAATTCGACGCGGAAGGCCGCGAATTTGAGCCCGGCTCGGTGCAAGACGATTTGGTTAATTGGAGTCCCTTCAGCACGCCCTTTGAAGCGGCCGCTGCCAACGGCCCCAGTAGCTCCATCGTTTCACCCAGTCCGCGGCGTTACTTCCAATTCCAGGTTGAGTTTCAGAGCAAGGGCATAGACGCGGCACGCATATTGCGCTCGTTGAACTTCAAGTTCTCTCAACCCATTGCCGATGCTATCGTCGGCGAAATATTTCCGCGTGAGGCCGAACCCTCGACGTTACTCTCCTTCATCTATGCTCTTAGATCGAGTATACAGACTCCCGGGGTCCTCGGCTTCGACAGCGTACAAATATCCACCCAGTCGCGCGTTGAAAGCATAGACCGTGTGGAACTCCTGGGCAGCGATGATCAACTCATAGCTGCTCGCGACTTCACCAGTCTTGAGGATACATCCCCGGTAGATGGCTTTCAGATTCTCTTCGCAGAGGAAGAGGCCTTTGCCGTGGGCTTTCCGCTAATTCGCGAAGATGGCGTCCAGTTAAGAATTCACTTCCGCACCAGTCTGCTGACCTACAGTACCAATTTTTCAGCTAGTGCCAGGATTGCCAGCGACCCTGAAGCTGCCCAGACGATTGTTTCTGGCGATGCGGCGTTACTGGGAGAGGATGATGTCCCCGATTTTTCGGGTACCACGGTTCTGAGCCCGTTGATTCTGGATGGCAGTTTACTTGCTCAAGTAGATTTGTTACCCGCCGTCTTCACGCCCAACGGAGACAATGTTAACGACAAGGTTTCGGTGCGCTACAGTTTGCTGACCGTGAGCACGCTGCGTCCCGTCAATGTCTCGGTCTACGATCTCAGCGGCCGACTCGTGCGGGTCCTGCACGATGCCCCCGAGAGCAACGGGCGCTACGAAGACAAGACGTGGGATGGCCGCGACGGCAACGATCAACTCGTGGCGCCGGGTATATACCTTGTGCGGGTTGCCGCCGCAGGGGACGCCAAGTCCGACGAACAGCTGCGTTTGGTTGCCGTTGCCTATTAATAGCTGCGTCGTATTCGACCACAAACGGCTCGCGCTATTTTTCAATAAAATCCATAAAGGAACTTATAAATCCAATGACAATTCCGCACTTGTACGTCGTTTCGACTCGCGGGGCTGAGTGCCTCGATCAGGAACGGTTAGTGGTGAGAATATGAAGATGCCATCGATGCTGCGCTTAACCATTGCCATTATCCTAGTCGGATGTGGACCGTCCGAGGATGATCTAGTCGCTCGAGTTGGAACATACTCGATTACTTCCAGCGCTCTGAGGACCTTTGTCGAAGAGCTTCCAGAGGGGATGCGCTTAGAAGAAACTGGCAAGGTGGCGCGCCGCCGTTATTTGCAGGATTTGGTCGATCGCCGCCTGATGTTCATCGAGGCTCGAGCCCGAGGGTTGGATACCACCCAGGTCGTGCGCGAAGCGGTCAGCGACAAAGTCAACAGCCGGGTCAGAGATCGCTACAGAGCTCGCAAGGTTACCTCCACAGACGAAATCTCGGCAGAGGAGAGCCTGCGGTATTTCGCCACTGAGGGGTATGATCGAGAGCGCAAATTAACCGCTATTCTGGTTGAAAACCGAGCCCAACTCGAAGCGGCATTGGTTGATTTGAAGGCGGGAAAGTCTTTTGAACATATTGCCCGGACGCGGTCTGCGGACAAGGTCGCAGCTGTACAAGGTGGTGAGCTGGGGTGGGTGGGCAGGGGTATGGCGCAGCAACTTTTCGTTCCGCTAGAAATCTTCCTCGATCTGCCAACTGATCAAGTTTCAGATCCCCTGCCCGCCGGCAAATACTGGCACCTAGTTCGTTTTACTGAAGAACGATCGGCACCGTATGAAAAGTACCGATTGCTGATTGCCTCCCGTTTGCAAGCCGAACGTGCGGCGCAGCGCAAAGAAGAGCATTTTGAGCAGCTCGAAGCATCTTTCGATATACAGTTGAAAACAGATGGCCTGAAAGAATTGGTAGCGGCCTATCGCCAGCAGACGCCAGAAGTTCTGGCCGCTAGTCCGACCCCGCTCTACGCTTACGACCAGGGTGCGATCAATGTGGGCGCGGCGCAGCAGAGGTTGAAACATCTGAATTTATCGCGTCGCCTAGTTGATAGCGATCGGGCGGTCATTATCTTGCAGAAATACATTCTGCGTCCGTTTTTGCTGGAAGAGGCCGCCCGGCGCGACGGGATCTACGACGAGCCCGATATGGTCAGTTTCGCCGCCACCTACCGAGAGAGTGTGCTATTGGACGCTTTGAGAGAGGTCGCCGTTTCGCAAAAGATAACGCTGTCGGAGGAAGAGGCGCGCCAATATTACGACGAGCACCCCGAACTGTTTTTCCACGAAGGTTCGACCTGGGTCGAAGAATTGCTGCTTTCCACCGAGGCGGCGGCGCAGGACGCGCGTCAGCAGTTGGAAGCCGGCGCCCAATTCGAGGAATTGGCCGGTCTCAGTCTACGCTCTGGGGCGGTTGAAAACAAAGCGAAATTTCACTTCCATACTCTGGAGAAGGTCCGCTATCCTAGGTTGGTACCAGCAATTTTACAAGCGCCGCAAGATCAACTCGTCGGACCTCTTGAGGTGAAGGCGGGTTTTTCGGTGTTCAGGGTTTTTGAGCGGGAGGAGGGCGCCGTCGAACCTTTTGTCGTCGCCAAGCGCCAAGCCCGGGGTCTGCTGCGCAGGCGACGGCAGAAAGAGTTATTCCAGGACCTGATCGGCACCTTGAGAGAGCGCTACGCCGATCAGATCGAGATCTTCGAGGCGCCGCTGCAGGCGGCGTTGCCTGACAGCCTCGTGCAAGGTGGGTAAGTGCGTTGTTCGCTTCTTGCCGGTAGTTTTTGTGCGACAGCCCTTTTCCTGAGTATGGGGTGTGGTTCGGGGCCGGAACCCGAACCCGACAGTCACAGCGCCGAACAGGAAACCCGTCGCCAGCAAGGTCGGCTATTGGCGGGCAGAGGAAGTCTTTACCTGAAGCAGGGTCGGTCGGTCCGTGCACTGGCCGTTTCGAGGCAAGCCCAAGAGCTCATTCCAGAAGCGCCTGAACCCTACTTTAATATGGGGCTCGCCTATACTCAGCTCGGCCGCTATGCAGAAGCTATCGAGGCCTTCGAATTGGGTCGTAATCTAGGATCTCTAGATGCCGCTCAATTGTTTGCCCTGGGCTTGTCGTTGCGCGCCCAGGACCGCAATCCGGAGGCGGCTATCGAGTTTGGCAAGGCTATCGATCGGGCTCCCGACCGCGCCGAATATCATTATTCTCTGGGATTAGCGCAGCGGGCCCTAAGTGATTTTTCCGGCGCTCTTGCGGCTTTTGCGGCAGCCATTCAACTCGATTCCACCCACACCGATGCCCATTTTTATCGCAGTGACCTTCTTGCCCGCAACCAGCGGTCGGCCGCAGCTGAAGCCGGGTATAGGCGCACTATAGCGCTGGATCCGGAGCGCATCTCCGCCTACCTTGGTCTGGGCCGACTGCTCTCTAAACAGCGGCGTTTTGCCGAGGCCATCGACATGCTGCAGCGAGCTGTCGCGGTTAATCCGAGGGTCTCCCAAATTCATTATTTTTTGAATCAGGCTTTTCATCAGGCGGGCAATGAACGGGCCGCCGCCGCCGCCCTCGCCGTATTCGAACAGCTATACGCAGTGGAAAAGCAACTCGATCAAGGCGATCTCTATGCGGTCCGCGGCAAGTGGGAGTTGGCCATTTCGACCTGGTCGCAGGCCATCGCCGCCGATTCCGCCTGCGTAGATGCCTACATACGGGTGGGCGAAGCCCATTTGCGGCAGCAAGATTTGGAGGCCGCACTTCCTGTATTAAAAAAGGGACTCGCCACGACGCCACAGAACCTGGCCCTGCGCTGTCTGCTGGGCGAAGCCTATCTCGCCGCCGCCGATCTGACCGCTGCTACCCAGACGTTTGAGCAGGTCCTGGACCAGGATCCGACTTCATTGCGCGCTTTATATGGACTTGGACGCGCCGCGCTGACGGCCGCACATTTTCCCGCAGCGGTCACCTGGTTCCGACGAAGTTTGGATAGCGAGCCAGATGACGTGGAATCGCACTATCATCTTGGCCTTGCCTACGTCAAACAAGGACTCTATCCCGAGGCAGTGATCTGCTTTCAGCAGAGCGTGGTCCTCAACCCGGCCCATGTGCGAGCTCATTATGCCCTGGGTCGGTTGTATGCGGGGCAGGCAGCAGATGTGCAGGCCAGAGCCGCTTTTGCCACGGTCCTGGAACTGGACCCCGACCACGCCAAGGCGCGCGCGAGTTTGGCGCAGTTGGATGAGGGGACACCTTGACGAGCGCAGTGAAATTAGTTTATTTTGCCGCCGTAAGTAGTATCCTGCAATAAGTTTGTTGGGGTCTGAACCCGGGGGTGGTTTTGTCGGATGGCCTTGATGAGGACGGTTTCTGACTCTATCGTGTCTCGTCTTGCCTTGTCTTTTAAATATGGAGGCGCCTTATGCGACGACGCGAATTATCAGTGATACCCATTCTGTTTTGCATGGTCCTCTGGGCCCTTCCAGTGGATGCGCAAGAATACGGTGCCCGTCTGGGAACCGGAAGGGGCGGTGAGGTCAGTTTCGAACCGCAGGGTCCAGGGGTTCTGTTTGGTGCGTTGGACCCGGCGGTGCGCCGCTGGTACGTGCCACAGGAGCTTTATAACGAGTTCCGCTGGAAGCAGTGGGAGACTTCAAACTACGCCAGAGAACACTATCAGCGTTACATCGACATCAGTTTACAAGGTGATTATTTCTACGATCTATATGGCGATTATGTCGGTCGCGGCTGGCTCATTTTTAATACTTCTCAGACTCAGCCCGGGCAGTTCGGCAGCTCAATATTCAAGTCTGATAGGTTCTCCGAGTGGTTTTCTGGGCTAGTCATTTCCTCCGATAAGAAGGGGCAGCACCAATATGCGGTGACGATAAGTAACGAGCTGCGTACCACCCTGACTCCCATGACCTTTTCCAAACCCCGCTGGGACGGCATCCAGATTGACTTTGCCTCGGACGCCTACGAAGCAACCGCGATCTTTTCACGTATAAGCACGCCGGGAGGTTCCAGCACACGGGATCTCGAGAATTTGGCGACCAATTTCACTACCCTGGTCGGTGGCCGCGCTACCGCCCAATTGGGGGATTTTGCCACAGTGGGTTTTACCGCCATTAACACCCACCAGTCAAATACGCTGATCGATGGCTTCAGCGGCAATCCCGTCAAGGGTGAACTAACCATTACCCAGAGAGCGACGGTGGGTGCTATCGAGGTTGTTTTGCGCGACGATTCCCCCGAAGATGGAATCGGCGGCGCGGCTTTCTTCCCAGCCGGCTCCGATATTATTATTACCTATATAGATGGTACGGTGGACAGAGGTAAGAATATTCGTTTTACGCCCGTTATTCAGGGCGGTTTTAACCGCGAGGGATTCATCGCCGCCGACGGCGTCGAGCAGATACGTCTGCGCTACGACTTCGACAGCGCCGATTTTCTCAATCGGGCCAGCGGCGCCAAAGAGGAGATCGAGAAGGTCGAGTTTGAACTCGTTCTGGGGAACGATTATCAGGTTTGGGTGACATCCGATCGCCAGTTGAACAGTGCCGGGACTTCCGTCCTGCTCATGGTGACTCAGGCCGAAGGCAATGTGCAGGACAATACCAACCTCAGAATTGTCAGCTTTGAATACGGCCTGCCTACAGCTACCCAGATTTGGGGTGCCACCCTCGAGCTCAAAGAGATTTTCGGGTTTAACTTCTACGGCGAATACGATCTGAGCTACAGCTATACGAAATTTCCCAGCACCACACTTGAAAGCCATTCCGCATCTTCGGGCATCAACGGCGAGCGTTTTGCGCCGGCGTGGATGATGAACGTTTCGCGCGTCGGATTCCCCTGGTTCTTCTTTGGCGAGGCCTACAGCATGGACCCGCGCTACAACACCAGTGGCTTCGCGGCCGAACCCTCTGGTTTTATTGATTACGAAGATCCACGCGTTTCCTCTATCGATCTGGTTGCCGACAACGATGACCAGGACCGATTTGCCGACACCATTCGTCGGGACACCCGCAGTGGCGACAACGCCGTTTTTCCCGGCTGGGATGAAAACAACGACTTCGTGTCCGACTTCAACCAGAATGATAACCTTGTACTATCGAACTCTATACCGGATTACGAGGAGGCTTTTCTGCGCCACAACGTCGACCGCCCAGAATTTCTCTTCGGCATCGATTTGAACAACAATATCTGGATTGACCGCTTTGAGAATGACGATGAGCCGGACTATCCATACAAGAAAGATCATCGCGGTTTTAATGTATATGGTGGCGTCAACTTGCTCGCCGACGTCAAGCTCACGGTAGGTGTGTTGCGGGAGGACCTGATTTCGTCGGATAAGGAGAACCGCACCAACTACCTGCTCCTTACCTTGGACCGCGATATAGCCCAATGGGGGCGCATACGAATTTTCGAATCTCTCAAATCCGTAGAAGACAATATCGAAGATAACCTGCTCCAATGGCTGCCCAATACGGTATTGCGTACGGGCGAGCCGACGCGGCTGCAGGACCCGCTCATAGCGCCAGACACCTGGGTCAATACGCTGTGGGGTGGGCACGACTATTCTAGAAGCGCCCTGCAAACCAAGAATATTGTTAAATATCAAATCTACCGCCAACGTCTGAACAGAGAGGAGAGAGTTATCCTCAGTCGGCGCAAGCAGGATTACTTCTTTGGCCTTATCAATAAGGCGAGTTACCGCATCACCCTGGGGAGAGTGGGGATCGAGCCGCGCTGGAAAAGCGAGTTTCGCAAGCAGACGGTTGACCTAGTTTCCACCGACCGGCGACAAGAATTGACCGAGATCGGCGGAATTCTGGTAACGGTGCCGTTCCTCGACCACACTAGTGTTATGACGGGAATAGAGTACACGCTCTTTAATGATTTTAAACAAGATTCCAACGATTTCAACGGCATTGCCGCCGCTTTTCAGGTTACCAACCAATCTTCTTATCAGGGCTACAACCTGATCCTGCAGGGCGGCGTCAAAGTCAACCGCCGGGATTTTACGGGTCAGAAGTCGGAGACTTTGACACAGACCTTTCTCACCCTGTATGCGGGATTGTAAGGTATAGGAGCAGTTGGGAAAATCCATCGACCGCAGCGCTTCTAAATATGGTCCACGTTTCCGCAGATTCCTTGCAGGTCGTTATTTTTGGCCGGCGTTTATTGGGCTAATCGCGTTGGCCTTGCGGCTCGGCCACTTGCAAGAAAGCACTTCAAGTCCGCTCTTCAATGCCCCTGTAGCGGCTGCGCAAACGTACGTGGAGGCTGCCGCGGCATTGGTTGCAGATAGTTGGGTCAGCAAGCCCGAGCCGTTTGCACAGCCGCCGCTGTACTCGTATTGCCTGGCCCTGGTTTTTTGTATCGCAGGACAGGATTATTTTCTGCCGCGGTTTATGCAGGCGGTTCTGGGTGCGGCTATTTGTGTTCTAGTCTACTTTCTGGGGCGCACCGCTTTTCCAGAATCGGTGGCGCGAGCAGCGGGTCTCGGCGCTGCGGTCTACGGCCCGCTTATCTACTTTGGTGCCGAGTTATTGCCAATTACTGCGGCAACTTTCCTTTTCTTAGTCTTCCTACTTTTTTTGTTCAAATCTCCCCGTGCCAATCTGTGGCGTTGGCTCGTCGCCGGATTTCTGCTAGGGCTTGCGGCCTTAACGGCAACCCATATGCTCGTCCTCTTGCCGTTTCTCTTGCTGTGGTTCTACGCCGATTCGCCGGGTGGCAGCGCCGGGGTAAGACGTGTACTTTTGGCGCTTCTTGGCTGCGGCCTAACCATCGCTCCAGTGACACTGCGCAACTATCTTGTGGGTCACGACTTGGTCTTTATCTGCACCGACGTCGGCAGCAATTTCTATCTGGGCAACAGTGCCGATTACGACCGCACCGTTGGTCTGCAACCCGGATACGAGTGGGAGTCGCTGTTACAGAGCCCCGAAACAGAGGCGGGAATCCAACGCTCATCCGAAAAGTCGCGTTATTTCCTGACCAAGTCCTTCAACTTCATCGTCGATGAGCCCTTGCAGTACCTGACCCAGTCGTTGCACAAATGTTACCTTTTTTGGCACGGCGATGAGTTGAGTCGCAGTCTTGATCCATACTACGCCCGCAACGATTCGCTAGTGCTGCGCCTGCTGATGTGGAAATACGGACTCGCATTTCCCTTTGGCCTCATCGCTCCCCTGGCGCTGGTGGGCATGTTTTGCTATTGGAGAAACGCTACCGGGTTTTCTTCCGGCCGGCTCCTATTGTTGTTCTTTTTGGCCTCTATGTTTTCGGTAATGGTGTTTTTTGCGACGGCGCAAACTCGCCTTCCAGCGGTGCCCTTGGCTTTGCTCTTTGCCTGTTATGGTATGCGGGAGATCCTGTTGCTGCGGGGCAGTGATCGATTTAGGCCATTGGTTGCGACGGCAGTCCTGCTCGTAGCGACCAACGTCGGTGCCGGGGCAATGGACATGGAAGGCGATGGCTTTGAGCACTTTGCCTTGGGCACTGCCTATGAAGAGCAGGGGATGGAGGCCAACGCCCTACGGGAATACAAGGCCGTGCTTGAGCGCCTGCCCGCGCATCGCGAGTCGGTGACACGCCTTGGTCGCCTCTACGTCGGTCGCCAGGAATACGACCGCGCCATTCGGGTTTACAAGACTTTCCTCGAGCATTATCCGGAGACCGGATCTGTGCGCTTCCAACTGGCCCACGCCCAGCTAGAAGCGGGGCGTGGGCGGCAGGCCTTAACCACGTACAAAAATCTGGTCTCACAGTATCCACAATGGGCGGATTTGCACGGCCGTATCGGTTATGCCTATCTGCGGGACGGGCAACCCATGCTGGCGATCTCGGCCTATCGGCGGACTCTTGAGCTAAAGCCGGACTCAAGCCAGGTGCGCTATCAATTGGCGCGGCTCTACGAGGTTGAAGATAGCCTAGAGGCTGCTGCTGAACAGTTTCGCGTATTATTGGAACAGGATCCCGTCAATGCGGAACTCCATGTTCGTCTAGCGGATATTCTTATTCATTGGGAAGGTGCGGAGAACAACAGCGTCTATCTACCACAGAACGCGGCGACAAGAGAGGCCGAAGCACATCTTCAGGAGGCCATTCGGCTGCTACCTAAGCAGACCCAGCCGCATTGGAGTTTGGGCACGTTGTTGGCTCGACAGACGCGTTATACGGAAGCCACGAAGTACTTTGAACGGCTTGCTGAGCTGGAACCGCACAATGATCAGGTGTTTATCTGGTTGGCCAACCTCAGCCGCCGCACCGGACGTGACGAGCAAGCTAAGGATTATATATCGCGCTCCGCCACGATCGAACGCGAGAAGTGGCGCCAGCAACAGGTACAAGAGGAAATGGATGATTTGTTAAAGAAGATGTTAGAGGGAGAGACGATGTCAAAGTAGGATTTCTGAGCGTTGTCATAACACCTAGAAGACAAAGATATTTTGGTGCTCTGCAAGCAAGCTACAAAGGGTGGCTGATGTCGACCGAACGCAATCGGTTTCACATATTGTCCGCTTTCAAGTGGCCATTTTTTTTGACCCTGTGTCTAATCCTCTTCTCATTAGATCCAGAAATTTACGCCAACATCCGCTTGCGCTGGAGTTTCTGGGGGGTCGCTTTAGCGCTGCTTGTCTGGCAGGTAGTTTTATTGTATCGCGCCGTGGCTGGCGGCCGAGTGCTGGAGGTCCAGCTGCGCATTACTAGGGCGCATTATGTGCAGGCGTTGGTACAATTGTGCATTTATTTATATTGGGGATGGCATTGGCCCAATGTCTACGACCAGGCTACACTGATTCTGGCCCAATTAGTATTCGCTTATGTATTTGATATGTTGCTTTGCTGGTCCAGGAGAACTTTGTGGACCCTGGGTTTTGGACAGTTGCCGATTGTATTAAGTACGAATCTGTTTTTATGGTTTAAGGACGATTGGTTCGTCTGGCAATTTGCGATGATTGCCGTAGGGCAATTGGGCAAGGAATTTTTCAAATGGCGCAAGGATGGCCAGATCACTCATATTTTTAACCCCTCCGGTTTTTCTCTCACAGTTTTTTCCATCGCTTTATTGACAACTGGGAATACGGATCTTACCTGGGGTCAAGAGATCGCCAAGACATTGCTCAGGCCGGACTTCATCTATGTAGAGATATTTCTGTTAGGCCTGGTTGTTCAGTGTTTCTTCTCGGTCACCTTGACCACCCTGTCGGCGGTGGCCGCGTTGTATCTACTGAACTCAATTTATAGCAGTGTGACCGGCGTCTATTATTTTATAGATATTAACATTCCTATTGCTGTCTTTCTCGGTCTTCACCTACTGGTAACTGATCCCTCGACGGCGCCGCGCTCCAGCTTAGGCCGGATGATATTTGGTGCTCTGTACGGGGTCTCCGTTTTTGTTTTGTATGGCGTATTGGAGTGGATGCAAGCGCCAAAGTTTTACGACAAGCTTTTATGTGTGCCTATACTCAATTTGGCGATTCAAGTATTCGATCGATGGGGTAGAGCCTGCGTGCATAGGTTGCTGCAATTTCCTTTTTTTTACGGCTTGCGCGATGTTATTCAATCAAATCTTATCCATGTCGGCGTTTGGGTAGTATTTTTTTTATTCCTCTATTCGACAGAATTTATTGGCAAAGAACGCCCTGGTATAAAAAGGGCATTTTGGCGTCAGACCTGTGACAATGGATCGCGCCGCGGTTGCCGCCAGCTAATAACTGGGCTCGCAGATGATTGCAACAATCGAGACGACGGTGCGGCTTGTAATGAGTTGGCCGTGATCCTGGATGAGGGAAAGATCGTCCGGAAAACGCCAGCGGGTGCGGCCAGGTATTTTCTAAGGGCCTGCGATTGCGGTCTTGCTGAAGCGTGTGAGAGAGCATCCCAACTGAGATAATAATCGGGCATTCGGTTTGTAACCGAGGAGTTTTTTTGGCGGGGCCATTTTCCGCTTGATATGTTTCAGAGTGTGAGGTATTGTATACTCCAGTGTATTACCTTGCTTCGAAGAAGCCCTTCAGTGCAGTGATTTGGCGGTTAGCAGGTCAGGTGCTTGTTCTTGCAATTGTTTCATAGTTTCTTGTTCTAAGCCATAGGCATTGTATAGGGACTTGACCTGGAGCAACTGATCAATAGTTAGACCTCTTGAAGAAGTTCCACTCAGATTTGCGTTTTGCAGGTACGCTCCTCCCAGATCCGCGTTTTGCAGATTTGCGTTTTGCAGACTTGCTCTCTCTAGATACCCGCCTCTCAAATCCGCTCCAACCAGGTTCGCCCTTCCCAGATTCGCGCTTGTTAGATCGGCTCCTCGCAGATCTGCGTTTTGCAGATCTGCGCTTGCCAGATTGGCTTTTTGTAGATTCGCTTTCTGCAAATCCGCGCTTGCCAGATTGGCTTTTTGTAGATTCGCGTTATTCAGATTTGCTTTCTGTAGGTTCGCTTTTTGTAGGTTTGCTTCCTGCAGTCCCGCTTTTTGTAGATTGGCTTTTTGTAGATTGGCTTTTTGTAGATTGGCTTTTTGTAGATTGGCTTTTTGCAGTTCTGCTTCCTGTAGATCGGCGCCTCTTAGATTCGCCTTTTGCAGGTTCGCCTTTTGTAGATTCGCTTCCCGCAGATAGGCGTTACTCAGATTCGCTTCCCCTAGATCCGTTTGCCGCAGATAGGCGTAAAGCAAATAAGTCTCTCGTAAATCGGCTTGGACCAGAACAGCCGAATCGAGATTCGCTTCTAGTAAACTTGCCCCTCTCAGGTTGGCTCTGCTCAGGTCCATATGGCTTAAATCGACCAAATCGAAACCGACATAACTCAGAGAATCTTTATAAGCTGCAATGGTTATTTTAAATTGGCGAGCTATATCTAAATACACAGTTTCTTCGATTAGTGATCTAAATACAGAGGATGGAGAAAAGAAGGTAGGTGTAGCGGGGATTTGCATTTTTTGCAGAGCAGGTAAGCGTTCCCAGGCTACCTTAGGACTGGATTGTAGCTGGGTGGAGAAATTCGCGATTCGCTGCTCTACAGTATCAATTCTATTATTGTACCTTTGCGCAGCAATTCCAAATGCAGAAAGATAAAAAATAACAACCCAGAGCAATCCAATAGGAGGTCTTTGTGCATTCCTCCTAGACATAAATAACCCATAAATAAACTCAATTCCGGAATAGCGGAATACTGCTTTCAGAAACATCTCCATTGTTTTGTCCGGATCTCCGCTCGGCGTGCCGATATTAATGCGAGCGCCCTCGCCCGGCTACTTTCCAGGTGTCGACCACTTCTCCGTAGCGCATGGGGTAGAGGTGATCGTGGAGATTGATGGTCATGCCGGCGTGCTGGGGAATAAAGGATATGACTTCACCGACCTCGAATTGGTGGGACGAATGGGTGATGTCCACTATCCCGTGTTCTACCGACATGCCTTTGATAAATATTGCCGGATGTTCACGGCAGTAACCGTACGGCAGGGGCGGATTGGAAGTGAATGCCTTCTTGCCAGCATCGACAACAACCTGCCCGGGTACGGCCGTGCTGACGACGGTAACCACCATGGCCAGGGGGCAGCGGCCGGGATGTAAATCGTCCTTTTCAGTCACCCGGGTCAGTCCTTCACACACGTACGAGCCGATGCGAGTTTCGGTACAGCCGATGGATTTGCAGAACTCCTGCGCACCGGTGCAACCGGCGCTGATCATTTCTAGGGGCAGGCCGGCTTTGGCGGTTAAGTCCCGCACCTCGTCAAAGAAAGGTCCTACCGTAGGGCCGACGGCATAGGTCATTATGCCGGTGAAATGCAAACCCGGAAGCCGGTCGATGAGTTGAGCTAACTCCAGAGTCTCCTGGGGAGACTGGACACCGCAGCGGTGGCCGCCCGCGTCCATTTCGACGATGACGCGAATTGTGCAGCCGTCCTGCACGGCTTGGGCGTTTAGTCCTTCGACCGTAGTGACGGAGTCGGCGGCTACGGTGATTATGGCTTTGTCTTGCTTAATTAGTCTGGTGAGTCGCTCCACTTTGGGCCGGCCGACGATGTTGTAGGGGATGAGAATGTCGTCTAACCCACCTTCTACCATGACCTCGGCCTCGCCGAGTTTCTGACAGACGATGCCCTTGGCTCCGGCCGCCACCTGCAGCCGGGCGATCTCTGGTGTTTTGTGATTTTTGGTGTGGACCCGCAGATTGATTTCTAGGCGGTCGCACTCCCGCTGCAGGTCGCTGATGTTCTTTTCGAGGACATCGAGATCTAGGGCTAGGGCCGGCGTGTCGAGTTCGGTATAATGCATAGCGAGATCCTTAAAAAGGAGGAGTTAGTCGATGGCGTTTGGATTACTTAGGTGAGTCCCAACTGATTCCCCTTCATGCCGGTGAAGTGGTCGATGATCAGCCAGACGCCCATGACGATGAATTGGCCGGCGATCAGTCCTAAGAAGAAGGGACGGCCTTTGCGGTACAGCTTGGGACCGCCGTACTTGAGGATGATTGCTTTGAACAACCAGGCGATGAAAACACTGATCCACACGGTCAGGACGGGATAGCCGAGCACGCTGATGGGAAAGCCGAGTGGGTGCAGGGGCCACCACAAGTAGCGTCGCCGGGCGATCATGAGCAGGGTCATCAACGTCGCCCCTATGCCTTTGAAGACCCAGCCGCCCGGGTGGGGATCGACCGGCGTGTTGATTGCCTGGCTGGCGAACTCAAAGGGATATTTGGCGCCGGGGATAAAACTCCACCTGCCCTGGCCGACAAAATTTATGCCCCCGTGTTTATAGGCCTCGCTAGTGAGCATCCAGAAAGTAGAAAAGAACGTCACAACAATGGCTATTATCATCCCCCAGAACAGCAGTCGTTTGCGTTTGCCCGGGTTGGTCTCAGAGACGAGTTTCAGACCGTTGGCGGAGGAGGCCATGACGAAGGTGCTGATGTCGGCGGCCCAGATAAAGGTGAAAGCCAGCGATAACATGTCTCCCGCCCCCAATGACGAACTGCCGACGCCGAGGATGAGAAAATCGGTGCCGATCATTGGCGAGCGGGCCACGGCCACTCCGCCCTGCACGACGATGCGCGTTAAACCTAGGTAGGCGATAAAGGTGCCAAAGAGGAAGAGAAAAATAAACCACCAGGTCGAAAGCCCCGATTGCCACAGCCAGATTGACATCACCAGAATGCTTCCCAATATGCCGAAGACAGCCGTTCTGTACGAGAGAATTTCATCGCTGTCGTCATCGCCGTCGGCTTTGCCCAGGGCGGCGCGCCAGACGCCCAGCAGATGATTTCGTCCTACCCAGAGGCCGAAGAATACGAGCACGATCATGGCTCCCATGCCCTGGTGGGCCAGGAAGGGATAGGCGGGTAAACCGTAGGCGCTGCTGAGTTCGGGGCTGTGTACGCCAAGGAAGTGGAAGAGTCCTTTTTCCAGAATGGCTATCAGACCAAAGACCCATAGTCCCAGGGAGATATCCAGGTTGATCAGATAGGTGAAACCGACGGTCGGGAAACTCATGTAGAAAGGTAGCATCTGCGTCGCTCTAAAAATGGGCACACCGCTACTCAGTGTCACCGACGGCAGATAGCTATAATAATTGTGCAGTGCGTTCATCGACTGAATGGTGAAGGGGATGAGGAAACCCGCCCACATCAGCTTGCTTTTAAAAAAGGAATTGATAAAACCAGAGGTCTGCTCGCCCTTGATGATGTCGAGGGGCACCTGGACGATGGGATAGATGAGGCGTTCGTGTTCCATCCACTGTTTGCGCAGGATCACGGTCATGCAGATCATCGCTACAAATAGGGCCAATATAAAGACTCCCCAGGCCAAGAGCGGTGTGATCCACATCTCCCAAGGTACGCTGGCGCCTTGGGCAAGTCCCTCGTATAGCGCCTTAGCGGCGGCGGGGTCGGGAACCATCCATTGGGGAATCAACGGCTGGATGGTGTTGGCCCAATTGTTTTCTGGGGTGGCGTAGTAGAAGGGGGCCGTCAGGACTGGTGGTAGATAGCCCATCATTCCCACTGTCGGCATGCTGGCGGCGATCATCATCATTGCATAGATCGTAGCCAATTCGCCGCCCTTTAATGCATGCGACCGCCCGATGATCCGCAGAAAGGTATTGACGCCGCCCACCAGAAAGAAGAATATGAAGAACGCCGCCCCAGTAGTGAAATTGGCGGCCAGCATGGATCCCCCGATGACGTTGGACCCATAGGTAGCTCCGGCGCCGATGGCGGCGCAGAGCACGGCACCGATCAATAGAGAGCGCAGGGTGATACCTGATGCGCTGTTGTTCAAGTCAGTCATATTCGCCTTATTTTATGCGCGATCATCGATGGTCATATAAAAAGCTCTAGCGATGGTAGGGTCAAGAGTTTAGGAGATAAGTTGGATTTTTTTTAGACACTGTTCGTTTGTGATCACCAATAAATCCGATAAAGTCCACATAAATCGCTTATTTACATATAATTAAATCTATGTCTAAGAATCGATTTCCTGTT
>Ga0114996_10002101_pt1 | contig 26069 bp, 17 predicted proteins | sample ArcticOcean_MG_C_4_FD_87039 | JGI IMG/M metagenome (GOLD analysis project Ga0114996, IMG submission 87039) | Marine microbial communities from western Arctic Ocean - ArcticOcean_MG_CB4_134 | ecosystem: Environmental > Aquatic > Marine > Oceanic | place: Arctic Ocean: Canada Basin | collected... | reverse complement strand
GGTGACGAACTCGTGGATCTTGGTGGCCGCGGTCTCGTCGAATGGCTTCTCCGGAGAGACGATGATCAGCATCGTACGGTGCGGGTTCTGCCAGTCGTTGACCAGCATCGGCGTCGACATCGTATTGGCAATCGTATAATCCTCGCCACTCTCGCCGAGCGAATCGGCCATCAGGTTGAGTTGAGCATCAGTGGATTCACCCGAGGAATAGGCGGAATACACCGAGTCCTTGTTGGCGGAGAATACCATCGGGAGCACCAGTGTGAGCAGGAGCGTCAGCACCAGAGACAAAGCGATGTACAGCCCGAATCGGCTGCCCTCTCTCTCGGTATCTGACAGATTCTAATCCCCCTTCTATATCCAATGGAGCCAAGGCTCTTGCACACCAGCGGCTCGCCCATCCCTGTTCTGCATATATTGATTCCTCCATGACGGGCGGAGGCCTGAATGGGGGTTTGGGGGAGTTTCAAGACAGACCTTTCCGTATCATGGAATGAAACTCCCTCTCGCAGGGGTTCGGTACGGACTTCGCTGACCAGTTCAAGGTGAACGCTTTCTGCGCAACGCGGCGGCGATGAACGCCAGCGGAGTGAGGAGCACCGGCGCGGCGAGGAAGTTGTCCGAAGTGACCTCTTCCTGATTCTGTGGTCCGTCATCATCGCCGACGCTCGTATCGTCATTGTCCTGCTGGCTACCGACCGGGCGAGCCTCGACCTCGAGATCGAGTTCATCCGCATTGGAAACATCGCCCGCGCCACCTTCGTAGACACGGGTCGAGCGAACGCTGAGTTCGATCTCACAGATTCGCGTTGGGTGGGTTGAGGAGGCATCGTAGACCAGGGTCGCTTGAAGGATTGTATCCGCATCTGTGAACTGACCCGTCAGGGCCTCCAGTTCATCCGCCTCGACGGTGAGCACGGGACAATCATCCTCGAGGTCGAAGTCGCGGATCGCATCCGCGCTATTGCCGACATTGCGAAACTCGACCTCGACATTGAACTCGGTACCTGCGCTGACCGGATGGCCGAGTTCGACCAACTCCACCTGCCATCGATGCAGGGCGGGAACGACGAGTTGGCTCTCTGCCATCTGATTTGAGGGCGCGAGCACAGGGATGCCGGCGAAGGTGGTGAGTGAACCCTGGATGTCGAAATCATACAGGGTGCCGGCAGCGGTCGACCAGACATCGGGTGGCGTCATCCTCAGGACGAAGGTATCGTTTTGGCCGCTGGACACCGAGGCACTCTCGGGTCCCTCCAAATCTCCTGTCACATCCATTTGGTATTCGAGATCGATTACGATGTCTCCGGCGAGGTTGTCGTTGCGAATCCAGAATTGAACGGAGGTATCGCCTTCGGAGAGAACGAAGGGGGTGTCCTCTTCCCCCTCTGCATAGACGATGCCCATCTCCCAGCCGATGACCTCCGGCAGGCCGGGCTGGGCAGCGCTGGGCGCAGGGATTAGCATGAGCAGCGCGAAGGCGCATAGCGCGAAGCCGATGCGTGTCATCACTCGGCCGTGCCGGCCATCGTCCATGAAGGCCACGCTCAGAGGTCTTGCAGCGGTGAGAGGGCTCGGCGGGTGAGTACGCGAAGCATCTTGCGTCGGTACGCGGGCGGGAAGTAGGTATTGTTGACCGGCTTGACCGCCTTGCGGATTGACTCGGACAATGCGGTGATGCTGGCCTTTCCAGTCCAATCTCCAATCGCCTCCTTTGCGAGGTCGGCATGGTCACCCGGAATGCTCTCACATCCAGTGGTGGCGATCCTCAAGTCCACTAATTCTCCACCTTCGACCTTCCATGCCGCAGCCACGCCGGCCTCGGGGAAGTCCCAACTCTCGCGCAGTCGGAGTTTCTGGTAGGCACCCTGCCATTCCCCAGCGTCATCGGGCAGGGTGACGTGGGTGACGAGTTCACCTTTGCTCAGGACATTGCGGGTGATTCCGTCCAACTTGAAGAAGGCGGCGAAGGGCATCGAGCGCGCCCCTTCAGGCCCAGCGAGATGAATCGTCGCATCCAGGGCGATGAAGGCCGCAGCGAGATCGGCCTGATAGGTCGCGACACAGAGCGTGTTCTGATTGGGGATCACTCGGCAGTCCGCACCGGTATCGCAATCGCATTTGAGACACCAGTCGATGCTGCGTCGCCATTCCTCTCCTTGATTGAACCAGAAGCAGCGGGTATCGAGGCAGATGTTTCCTCCCACCGTCGCAGAGCGGCGAATCATCACGCTGGCGATCGTTGATGCTGTCTCCCGAAGCAAGGGGTGAGTCTGTTCGCTTTCAGCGAGGTCGTGGATGCGCACCATGGCACCGATCACGCCACTGGACAGCGTGTTGAGTTCCTGCACCTTGGCCAATGAGATCACCTCGGGCTTTACGTTCAGGTGCCACTTGTAATTCGGCAGCAGATCGGTACCGCCCGAGACCCAGTCGAAATCGTTGAGTTCACCGGCAAGGGAAAGCGCCTCGGCCAGGTTGGAAGGCATGTGCAGGGTGAAGGGAGGCATGCGCATCAGGCATCACCTCGGTGGCGGCGCTCGACATGGTTCCAGGCGCGCGCTGCGCGCTTGTTCGAATCGGCGAGGTCCTCTGCCGTCGGAGTGATCGATTCTCGCCAACCTTCCTTCTGCTCGGCCAGCGGCAGGTCCGGATCGAAGCCGAACAGGACGCCGTTGACATAGGCGGAGCGGTCCTTCTGTATGTCGCGTTGATGGTCTCTGGCCGCGTGCTCCTCGGCTCTTTGCGCGAGTTTCGCCTGCAATTCAGAGGGTGAATAGGATGGGTTCGCCAGGTCGAGAGGGTCGTCCACGCCCTGGGCCTTGCATTCCTTCTCGATGCGCTTGTACAGCCGGTCCGGTGTGACGGGGAGCTGGTCGATGCGCACACCGATCGCATCGTGAATCGCGTTGCATACCGCGGGTAGAATCGGCAGCAGCGGACCCTCGCCCGCCTCCTTGGCGCCGAACGGACCCTCCGGATCGTTGGATTCGACGATAATCGGCACGACCTCGGGCATCTCGTGTACGCTCAGGATCTTGAAATCGAGCAGATTTGGATTCATCAGATGACCCCCTCGACCATACTTCATCTCCTCCGACAACACCTGTCCCATCCCCATGTGGCACGAACCGATGATCTGTCCCTTGACGGCCAGCGGATTGAGCGCCTTGCCACAGTCGTGCGCAGCCCAGGCCTTGATTACCTTGGTGAATCCGGTCTCGACATCGACCTCCACTTCTGCTACGTAGGCGGAGAATGAATAGGCCGGAGAAAGACCCGCGGCCGCGCCCTTGTGGACACCCCCCATCGGAGCAGTGCGATAAGAACCTGAGGCGATCAGCGCGCCTGTATCCGCCTGCGCCTTGTGCACCGCCTCAAGCCAGGAGACGCCAATCGCCGGGTCGTGCTTGTAGTAGATCCGACGATCTCCGAGCACCAGCACATCAGGGTGGTAGCCGGTGATATCCCAGGCGGCCTTCATCACCTTCTCGCGCAGTTCGCAGGCCGCGCGAATCGCGGCATTCGCATTCATGAAGGTGACACGACTGGAGTAGGAACCGAGGTCGACCGGGGCGGTATCGGTCTCCTTGGAGCGGATGCGAATCATGTCCAAAGGCAGGGCGAGCACCTCGGCCACGGCTTGCGAGATCGCCGTATCACTGCCCTGACCGATCTCGGCCGCACCGCTGTGCACGGTCACCCCCCCATCCATGTCACACTGCAGGTGAACCGTGGCGTGGGGGAAGTTCTCTGGGTCCCAGTGGATCGGTAGGCCCGAACCCGAGATGAAGAAACCACAGCCGACACCGATGCCTCGCCCGAGCGGCATGTTGCGAAACTTCTCATCCCAGCCCGACATCTCGCGCACCTTGGCCAGACACTCACGCATGCCGGTCGAGGTGATGCGGAATCCGGTGATGGTGCGGCTGTGCGGTGGCAGAAGATTGGCCAGGCGGAAGGTCATCGGGTCGACGCCCATCTGCTCGGCCACAGCATCGAGGCCGACCTCGACCGCGCAGCGGGAATTCACAGCACCATGGCCGCGCATGGCCCCGCTCGCCGGCTTGTTGGTCCACACGCGCGCGCCGGTGTAGTGGAAGCCGCCAATCTCGTAGGGGGAGGTGTGGAGCACACCGTTGTAGTAGGTCGTGACATGGCCGAAGGAAGCGAAGGCACCGCCATCGATCAGCGCATCTGTCTCGAAGCCAGCGATGCGCCCTTCATCATCCGCATAGACCCCCATCTGGATCAGCGAAGGGTGGCGGCCACGGTTGATCCAATATACCTCCTCGCGGTCGAAATTGATGCGCACGGGGCGACCGCATTTCCGAGCCAGGATCGCGGAACACATCTCGTGTGGAAAGGGATCGGATTTGCCGCCGAAACCGCCGCCGACGAACGTTCTATGGACATTGATCTGATGCATCGGGATCTCCAGAACCGAACTCAGCGCACGGTGGAGATAGTGCGGCACCTGTTGCGGGGTCCACACCGTCAGGCGACCGGCAGGATCCCAGTGCGAGACCACAGCATGCGGTTCGGTGAACCCGTGATGGACACCGGCCATCTCCCAGTCAGCATCATGGCGGAACGGCGCTGCAGCCATGGCATCGAGATCTCCGAACTGCTGGAAGACGCGTTTCTGCACATTGGATTCTCCGATGTGGTACTTGCCACGGTCATGGATCGGGTGTTCCGAATCGAGAAGACCATCCTCCATCTTGTGCACGCTCGGCAGGACCTCGTACTCGACGCGAATCGCATTCATCGCCTCGATCGCCGTGGCCTCATCTACCGCGGCTACACAAGCGACCAAGTCACCGACATGGCGCACTTTCTCCTGGGCCATCGCGTGCTCATCCTTGGTCACGGGCAAGACTCCGAATCGATGCACTGAATCTGCTCCGGTCGCGACGGCGAGAACGCCTTCCATCGCCTCGGCGGCAGCGGTGTCGATCGACAGGATTCGGGCGTGGTGATGGGGCGAGCGCAGAATCTTGCCAATCAGCTCACCGGGCAGACGGATGTCATCGCCGTACTGGGCCTGGCCGGTCATCTTCCAATTCGCATCGACCAGTGGGGTCGACTTGCCGATCGTCGTGCCCGTCACATGCCGGTCGTGAACGTGGGGGCCGCGAGGCTGCGGCATCCAGCCGCCTACCGAAGACGGTACATTGTCGAGATCCTGCAGATCGGAATGCGGGTCGGAACCGCCGGACCCGGGCATGCCGAAGTCCTGCTGACCCGCGCTCCGCTTGCCGTCGGTACGCTTCTTTGACGCACCGCCCTTGCCGGGCGTCTGTCGGTATCCCTTCCCCATGTCAGCACACCCTCACTTTGCGCTCCCTGGGGGCAATGTCGGTTCATCCGGACCGATGGGATGGGGGTCGGATTTGGCATCGGTGCGATCACCTGTATCGATGCCCTCACGCTTCATCGCCGCGGCCATCTCGACCGCATCGACGATCTGCTGGTAGCCGGTGCAACGGCAGAGATTGCCATCGATCGCCGCCTTGATCTGGTCACGGGTGGGATTGACATTGGTCTCGAGGAAGGCGGCGCAGACGACGAGGAATCCCGGCGTGCAGAAGCCGCACTGGCTGCCGCCGGCCTCGGCAAAGCACTGCTGAATCGGATGCAGATGATGGCCATCCGCCAGACCCTCGACCGTGGTGATCGCCGTGCCTTCAGCCTCGCGGGCAAGGCAGAGACAAGACAGGCGCGGCTCCCCATCAATCTGGACCGCGCAGCAGCCACATGTCCCCATGTCGCAGCCTCGCTTGAGCCCCAACGTCCCGACCTGATCGCGCAGAACATCGAGCAGAATCGCGTTGCTCTCGACGAAGTGCTCGGACTCTACGCCGTTCACAATCGCCTTCCACGGCGCACGGTCGGCACCAGGAAGCATCGGGACCCGGATGTGAATGCTCATGACGACCAGTCCCACCCAATCCGCCCGGCCCTTTGATGATTCGCCCGTAGGGCGGCGCCACTCAGGGTGCGACAGGCGTGCGCCGGCGCACGACCTGCCAGTCCTCAAGACCCGTCGAAGGGTCAGACCATTCGGCATCCCCGGGCAGAATCAGCGAATCACCGACCTCGAGCAGCAACTGAGCCAGCGCCATCTGCTTCTCCCGAAGTTCGGCCCATGGCACGCCGTCATCACGAAGTCGGAACCAGCGGCGAACGGTTCGCCACGACTGCACGGTGCGCAGGTAGAGTTGGATGTGTTTGCGTGCCGCCAACGGGAAGGCCAGCATCAGCATCAGCCCGAGCACCCACCAGGGGATGGCTTGAACGAGCATCAGCGCGAAGGGCAGCAGCAATCCATAGGGCGGGATGTCGATCGCATTCACAATCGATGAGACCGTCCACGCCGCCGGCATCGCGATGCTCAACCACCAAATGGGCATCAATACGATTGAGAGCATCAGTTTGGTCGAGCCCAGACTCGTCTTATCCCCCTTCGCGAGTCGATTCGACAACATCCCCGCCACTCGATAGGGCACGTAATTGCCGATCATCGAGATCCAGCCGACGAAGCCGAGCATCCAGAACCAGCACCAGCCGAGATTCAGATAGGCGCCGACCAACTGAGGTCGGGTGGGACGGTTCTGTTGGCGGAAGATTTCGAAATCGGATAGGTCGTACGCCTCCATCCGGTCGTGGTGCAGAGCGACTTCGGACCGGATGCTCTCCGCACGGGCTGAATCCTCTTCCTGTAACCATTGATACGCCGCGCGCACGCGACGCGCGGCGGTGATTGATTCAACGTAGGATTGCCGTTCGGTCTCCAGACCCGCCTGCGCACGGCGCGCCTGATGCACCAGTCCGCGCGTGCGCCACATCAGGTGTCGATCCTCCCAGGTCTCCATGCCGATCGTCGAGCGATTCAGCTCGACGTCGATGATGGCCGTCACCTGCTCGACCCATCCTCGATCATCATCGCCAGGAGGAGGCAGTTCGATCGGTCGATGAATCTCCATCAATGCGCGTTCACGGAATCGGTGCTGATCGGTATAGTGCAATCCGATCGGCTGTAGGGAAGGATGCGGCAGGCCGCGCTCATCGGCGATCTGAATCGCCCGTTGTAGAATGCGCGCAGGGCCGGTCTTGATCTTCACAGGACGAGGCGAGAGGTGGGCCTTGCCCTCGGGATAGATCACGCAATGGCGGCCTTCGGCGAGCAGCGTCGCCATCGTCTCGATCAGGGCCTCGATACCCGCTGCTCGATTGCCCTCACCCTCGCCGGCTCGCTGCACAGGCTGTGCACCTGCAGCATCGAGCATCCAACGGAGCACGGGTACGCGCCACAACGTATGCTTGGCAACGAAAGTGAGCCGGCCGGGAAGGCCACTGAACATCACCAGAGGGTCGATCATCGCCCCCGCGTGCCAAGCCACATGCAGGACACCACGTTCTCGCGGCACCAGATCGTGCCCAATCACGCTGAACTCTCGAAACCAGACCTGGCTCATCTGCCGAGTCCACCAGCGGAGGAAGCGATACCGCCTGAGAATCGGTTCTCCATCAGGGTCCGCCGGCCACTCCATCGCGCTGTCCAAGCCGTCGCATCACTTATCCATCGCGCCCGACGTTGGCGCGCCCATGAACACCAAGGCAATCGCGCTCGCCGTCGTCGGCATCATGCTGATATCCGTCAATCTCTGGGTGGTCTCACCCTCTGTGATGAGCGCTGTCGAGGAGAAACTCGAGGCTGCCGTGATCTGGGACAATGAGACTTGGGAGGACGAGGATTGGCTCAATGGAACAGCGAGTCGCTCCTACTATGCATGGAACCTGAGCAATGCCGATGCCCTGAGGGACGGCAGTGAGACCGAGATGGACTTCGAGAGAATCGGCCCATTCGAATACGATATCACCACGGTTCGAGATGTGCTCTACCACGACGAGAACAATGGTCAACTCACCTATAGCGAGTACAACGTCTTCGAATGGTCCGGCGGCATCTCCGCTGACACGGAATTGACCAACATCAACATCCTCTGGGACCCGCAGCGCATCGGTGCGACCCAGACCGCCTTCGATTTCGGCACCCTGTTCATGAAGGGTTATTTCACCCGGAACATGCTGGAGAATGACCTCGCGAACCGCGCGCCCTCCCATTGGCTGAGTGAAAACATTCAACTCGAAATAGACGGGGTGTCCCAATCCCTTCCTTTGGAGGCGGCAGATGCATTCGTTATCCAATTCCAATTCTATGAGTTGTGGAATGGTACAACGGCGGCTGAAGAACAATACAGTTTGACTCTTGATCCCTCCGGGAATCCCACGTCGGATACCTGGTCCTTCCCAACCGGGTCCATCGCCGATTATTCTGACCATATGCAGAATATATTGTACAATGCGACGGACCCGAGTGATGACTCGATCTGCATCGCCTTCACCTGTCCGCTCGGACCGATGGTCATGGCGGGAGGCCCCGCGCCCGACGCTTCAATCTCGGCGATGATCGACGCGGGGTCGAACTCGGTCTCGCTGCAGCGTGCGACCTTGTACGGTTATCTCGTCTATGGCGATGATGATATGATCGATTATGGCGAGACCTGGGCGCTTGACAGTGGGTTGTACCATGGGATGCGCATTCAATTTGCCGACTACGGCGGCGGCGCGAATCTGGCCGAGGCGACCCACGATGACCTGAATGCACGTCTCAACGAGATTACGGGCACAGAGATCTCCGACGTGGAGACGCTGCAATACCTGCTGTTCGGCTGGGATGGTGGTGTTCCCGCAGGCCTGCTCGTGTGTGAGAGCCTCGGCGTGATCTGTGGCGCGACGAATTTCCTCAACGGTGCGCTGAGCGATCCCTTCGGCACGATGAATGATTACACGAAGAACAGCTCGGATCGCTTCGGCTATTCCGAGTTGCTCACGATCGGTGCCGACTGGGCGGGTGGATGGTTCACATCCGACCGTGAATTCGAATTGGTCATCAGCTCCGGAACCGGTTGGATCGATGCCGACGAATGGCTGTTGGAGGCCTTTGGTAGCGAGGATCCCGTCACCCATGCCTACATCCCGCTCGGGTTGAATCTCGGTGGCCTGTGGGGCGTCATGTATGGTGAAACGGTGGATCTGGATCCAGCGGCCAGCGATGCGATCCTGTTCGGTGAGCATGGCCTGACCACCTCTTTCGCGATGGACTTCCTCTATGCTGAGATGACCGGTCTTTCCGTGCCTCTGGATGAATCAATGTTGCCAGCCTTCGGCGGGACCCAACATGTGTGGGACGATGCCTTCGTCGCCGACCTGTATGGAATCGATGAGAATGCGGCGAGTGCGCTGCGCTGGCTGGTCAAGGACCGCGTGTTCGGTGAGTTGACCGCAGTTCTGCTCGAGGAGTTCCTCGACGCCTCTCCCTACGTCACACAAAGTGTGAATGAATGGCTTCTGGGTTGGCGAGATCCTGTGCTCGTCACCTTGGCCGATGATTCGAATGACGTGTCGGTCGGCTGGGTCTCTCTGGAGAAGAATGCGACCTACTACGGCTGTGATGACGACGCCGACGATCGCCCACAGGATGACCCCCATGGGGCGGATGGCGTGTGTTCCACCGATTCGGAGACCTTCATCACGGTGCACACCGGCGCGGTCGATGGATTGCCCGGCCAGATCATCATGGAGAAGGGCAAGCCCTACCTGACCTGGCGCACCCCAGAGCGGTCTGAGGCCGCCCTCGGTCTGCTCGAGACCGTCAACCAGACCGGCGCAGTCGGAAAAATTCTCGATGCGAACAAACCCGCTCTGTTCAACCTCGGAGGCTACGCGGTGTTGGAGAGTACGGTCGTCGGCGCGGATTCCTACAAAGGCATCCCGACGGTGAACCACACGATTGACATCAATCCGATGGAGAATCTGATCCAGGCCAAGTTGATCGGCGACGAGTCGCTGCTCGACGTGTTCCCGGGCGCGTTGCCAATCTACTTTGGCGGCACTGTCCATCTGCAGGTCGAGCCCAATCTGAATGCCATCATCGCTATCGAGATGAACTCCTACTTCTATTTCGATAGCCGTGGCGTCGGCGCCATGAACCCCTCGATGGATGATCTGGTGCCCGTCTTCCAGATCCAGGTCGTCTCGGGTGCGGATGATGAGCAGGCCGAATACATTCAGGAGAATGTGGTTGCGAATGTCGACCCGATCTGGTACTGGACGAACTTCGATACCGGCGCTGACGCAATGTTCATCGATTTCATCACTTTCGGAATCTATCTACTCGCCAACATCGCCCTATTGGGCGCGCTCGGTCTGAAGATTAGAGGACGTTCGGACCAAGACGAATTCGAGTCTCCATATCTGGAAGATGAATGAGTCAGGATTTCTCGACAACCCAGCGCATGAGGGCGGCCTCTGCGCTGTGCAGATGCTCGCCGAGTGTCGAGCGTGCCATGTCGAGTCGCTCGGCCATCTTTCGCATCGAAGTGCGTCGTGGTGTCTCGTAATAGCCCCATTGAACCGCGGCCTGGACGACCTCCCATTGACGTTCGCTCATCAGGGCGCGATGCCCACCATTCTCGCTCTGTTCCTTGATGACCTTGATGTGGTCTGGTGGCAGGATCTCGCGGGCCAGGCTGAGGAATCCCGCGATGCCCGCGGGCACACCGCGCAGACTGATTGAGATTCCCTCCTCCGAGATCGTATAGGGTGGCAGCACGGCGATGTCGGGAAATTGGATGCTCGCAATCGCGAGCGGGTGGGTGTTGAAGACAACAATCGGCGGTTCACCATCGGTACTCTTCAGCGTGGTTTCGAATGTTAGGTGCGGCGAGTCGGACAGATCCTCTGGACCGAAGCCGTCGCGGAACTGGCAGCGCATGAGCTGACGCACACCCCTCTCGGAGACGTCGAGGTGGGCGACAACCTCCAGATGAGTGCAGGGAATCAACAATTCGTCAAAACCGGTGCCCCTCATGCTGTCAGCATTCCAGTGGAGATGAACGACCTGCATACCTCCTTCGTGGGTGGTTCGGATTCTTGAAGCCTCCTGAGAAGGCTTTGGACATGGCCCCTCAGGTTCGTGGGCGGGCAATCCATTATGAGGTGGTCAACGAAGTGAACCCCATGGAAGAAAGCGAGAGCCGCCGATTTCGCCAGATTGACCGAATCGCCTCCACGACGCCGGCCTACCAACCCGGATTCGTTGTGCGACCGTCGGAGAGCATGGCTGGAAGAACCGATGCCCAATTCGGCATGATTATCTCGCTGGGAGGGGGTGTAATCGCCTTGATTCTCGGCATCTGGACTTTCATGATCTCCGATGCCGACGCGGATGTCACCTTCCTCTGGCTGTCACTGGGTGCGGCTGTGGCCGTCGCTGCCACCTTTGCGCTGGTCGAGGTCCAGCATCGTCGTCAGGGCGTGCTGTCGATCTTGCACGATTACCTGCTCGCTTTCGGGCTGCTGTTCGGCATGCTCGGTGCTTTCTGGATCAGTCGATATGGGCTGTTCTTCGCCTGTGGGCATGGCGCGGGAGGATCTGGATTCTGTCAGGGCGAGAGCGGCGCCTCGGATTGGATGCCTGGGGCGTGGGGCGTTGCTGCTCAAGTCGCGCTCATCGCCTGTGCCGCCACCGCATTCTGGGCTTTCTCAAGTCGGGTGAGAGGGGGGACGCTGCCTCGGTTGGTGCTCGTGCTCTCTCCTCTGGCACTCCTGCTGGTCGGTGCGAATGTCTGGGTGGACTGGGCCGAGGGTGAGGCCAGCCTTCCCCTGCTGATCGGTGTGCTGACGATGGCGATCCTCTCGATGGCGATGGCGACGCTCAGCAATCGCAGTCCCTTGTTCATCGCCTCTGCGATCATCTGTTCTCTGGCTCCCTTCGTCTATGAGGCGAATCTGACCGGGCCCGCGGGTGCGGGTCTCTCGATGCTGGTGATCATCGTTCTCGTACAGGGCGTGTTCGCCGCACACCCCGGATTGTCGAGGCCAATGATCGAGAAGGGCTCGATCGCCTTGGTCTCCTTGGTGATCATCGCCCAATGGGTCACCGGTGCGGCCGATGCCCAGTTCATCCTATTGCGAACGATTGAACACCCCTGGATCACCTTGCAACTGGTGCTCTGGTTGGCGTTGCTGTTCGGCTATTTCTGGGCGGTCCATCTCAATCGGGTGCCCTCGATGCCGATCGGTCTCGGCTTCGCGCTGTTGCTGATTCCCTCACCGGGCAGTATGCTCGCCTGGTGTCTCGCGCTGATGGCTTTCGTCTACATGTTGACCGTGTCGCAGACGCGCCGATGGGTTGCCGATTGGACCTTCATCGCGATGATGTTCGCTTGGTGGGCTGGGGATTGGTTTTCCTCCGAAGGTCTAGGAGAATTGGCGTTGGACCCGTTGTTCATCGCCGTGCCTCCGCTGGCACTGATCGTCATCGGATATTTCGGAGTGCGCGAGAAGCGGCTCTCGAGCAGCGTGCACAATGTCGGACTGTTGCTGGTCCTGCTCTCGCATGAGTTGCTCGCCGGTTCAGGGGCATGGCTGCCACTAGGCATCGCCGCCTTCCTGATCCTGCTCGTCTGGCAGCAGGCGCGTCAGGCGGATGAGATCATCGCGGCTGGAGAAGGTGCGCGCATGGAGGCGACCGGCCGGGTCGCGATGGCGGTCGTTGGCATCCTCGTGCTCGAACTGGCCGGGAGACTGGCCATCCCTGGCCTCGATGTGAGAGGTCTCCACATCGAAGCGATGGCCCTCGCACTCTTGCTCTATATATTCGGCCGTGGCCTTCAGAAGGTCGAGGTCGACCTTGGCGAATTGATTGGCAAGGTCGGCGGGGTCGCCACGACCGTGCCGGAATGGGATGCGGCGACGAATACATGGATTCAGAATGAATCCATGGTGTCCGAGCGCCTCGCCTCGCTTCACCTCGGCCCTGCAGCCAGACTTGGCCTCGCCGGCCCGCTGTTGTTGTTCAGTCTCGCCTTGTCGAACAGTGGTGACCCGTCTCAACTGCATCTCATCGGATTGCTGATCGTGCCGATCGCGATTCTGCTCAACGAGATCCTCAACGAGTTGCCCAATGACGACCGTACGCGTGCAGCTGGCGTCTGGATTCTCTTCCTGATTGGTATTCCGACCTCGTTGGCCCTGCACAACAACGCCGCGGACCATCTCACCGAAGCCGTTCTGTTGTTCGATGGTCTGCTGCTCGCCGGCCCCGTTCTCGGTGACATCCTGTTGCGCAAGCGAGGCCTCAGTGGTGAGAAGGACATGGGTTCAGGCTCGATTGCCTTGGCAGGATTACTTGGCATCGCTCTGCTCGATACCAGTGGTGGTTTGCTCGCGCTGCCAATCTTCGCCATCGTGCTGATGCGTGGTTACATGCATCGACAATCCCGGGCGATCGAGATGCTGGGACTCGCTTGGCTCGTGTGGATCTGGACCTTGGATATCGGTTCGGCTGCGCTGCTCATCAATCGTCTGCCCGAGGTGGCCTTCCTCGCCGAGATCGCCGTGTTGAATCTGCCGCGATGGGCGGGAATCGGACTGATCGTGGCCGGTCTTCCATCGCTTCTTGGTCATCTGGCCGACCGACGTGCCGCAGCTCGCGGGGAAGAGGTCGATGAGATCTCACACCCCCTTGAGATGCCGGCGATCTTCGTCGTCTTCGGCGCCTTCCTGCTCGTGCCCGATGCCCACTGGTTCGCCGTGATTGCGATTCTTCTGATCTCATTGGGCGCTTGGTCAGTCGGTGCGTTGGATTGGTTCTGGTTCTCCGGATTCGGCCTCTTCATCAGTCTAATCTATGCGGGCGGTGTCGAATGGGACCTCTCCTCCCAGGAATTGTTCCGCTTCGCCGGGGCGGGGACATTCGCCTACAATGCGGTGATTTTCATCGTCGATCAGAAAGGGCGTTTCTTCCGCACCGACGATGAACGATGGACACCAAAACGTCGGCTCTTCCTCATCGATACGATCGTGATCACTGCCTTCATCTCGAGCATCATCGCCGATGATCTTTGGTATGGCGCCGCGCTGGTGGCTGGCGCTGTGCTGATGACCCGATACGCACACGAGAGGCGCTGGTCGGACCTGCTGGTCCTGCTTCCGGTCGCCCACGCTTGGGTGATTGCGCGCGTCCTCGCTGGACCGTTGCCGGATGCGGCGACCGAGATTGCGGGTTTCGTGATGCTGATCGAGTCGATGGGTCTGACCTGGGCATCGTGGCAGATGTACGACTTCGAGTGGAATGAGTGGACCGATGAACAGGTGATCTCTCACTCGGACCGTTCGGGCTGGGCCGGTGCGTTGCTATTCGTGCCCGCGGCCTGGTTGATTGCGATCGACCTCGACCTCTGGCTGTTCGGTGGCATGTTGTGTGTGCATTCTGCAGGACAGATGGCGCTCGGCTTCCAGCGCGATGAGAATTGGCGTCGCATCTACTCGATGATCGGCGTTGCTGTCGGCTTCATCATCATCGCCGTCGATATCGAGGACGGCATCATGCGCGGCGTGATGCTAGTGCTTGCAAGCTTGACCATGATGATGCAGGGAATCCTCTACATGACTCGCGCCGGCATCGAGATGTCTGGCACAGGCATCGATTCCACTCTGCCTGAAGATATTACTGAAGAGCCGCCTGAAGAAAATCCAGAAGAGGTATCCGAAGATATTCAAGAAGGGGATGAGCCCGAACCCGAACCGGAATCGGAGCCCGAATCAGAACCACAGTTGAAACCCATTCCAATACCCGTACAACCACGCATCAGCGGCGACAACTTCGATGTCGAACTGCCTGCCGATGTTCGAAGTCGAATCGAGGCCGCGATCCTTGCGACCGAACACGAAGGCTTCCGCGCAGTGGTCCGATGGGACCCCTATGGTCAGGTCATCCTCGATTGGGAACCGACAGGTGCCTGATCAATCGCCCCAGTAGGCATAGCGTGCCTGCTGGTTGACATCCATGCAGAAGACGACATCCGAAGGTCGATTCGGTAGTGGGTCGGTACCGTTCAGGTGACCGAACAAAGGCTCGACATTGCTCTCGTTGACCACTCCCCAGCCTACCTGTGTGCACGGAGCGACCGGTGACATCGGCGTTGTTCCCGAGGTCGGGTCCCAGGTCGAGAAGGAAGGGTACCAGCCGGTGAGGTTGAGCCCATCGCGGATGTCGGCCTGACCGAGATTGAATCCATCGGACCCATTGACCAGCATCTTCGCGCGTGTGGAAGGGTCGGCACCGGACGCCATGTCTTCATGAGTGTCTCTCAATTGCAGGATGACCTTGGACAGCAGACCGGCGGTACGCGGGGTGGCGAACGAGGTCCCACTCGTCTGGTGGTATCCATCGATGTCCTGGTGGTTGGGCAGCAGCTGGGTCCAATCCGCCGCAACATCGGGGTAGGAGCCGGACATGGTCTCCTTCTGGTCGTCATCCTCCTCGGCATAGCCCGAGACGCCGATACTCCACGGCGGACCCGCAGTCGCATCCTGCACCGCGGGGCTGGGTGAGTTGTCCGCCGCGCCGGTGTGCATCTTGCCGTTCTCGACCACAGCGACCCGGGTCGCATCCTCGATGCCGGGCACGGGAATCGAACCGATCGGTCCGAACGAGGTGGTCAGGATGTCGACCATCGGATTGTTGGCCGCAGCCAGAACCGCATTGTCAGAGAAACCCTCGACGAAGAAGATCAACACGTCGGGATTCGCATTCAACACCGCGCCCGTCACCGCCGATCCGTGTCCGTCAGAGGGGTCGTCCAGAATCGGTGTGCCGCTTCCTTCAGACCAATCCGGACTGGTGCCCATGATGCGCGTGCCGCGGAACCATACGATGTCGCTGGCACTGATGTTGTCCCACATCGCCGTGTCCGCAGCGAATCGTTCTGAATAGGAGCCCTCGAAGGTAGGATCGACGACCTGAGTGACACCCACAGCATCGAGTAGCCACTGAGGGATCGTGACATTCCATCGGAAGTGATTGTGATAGACATTGATGCCCGTGTCGATCGGCGAGACGATCGTGTATGCGCCCCAGTCGTCGACAAGCGCTTCTGTCGAGGAGGACTTCTCATCTTCTCCGAAGCAGCCTGTAAGGCTGGTCAGGAGGATCAGAAGCACCATCACCTGCGCGCGCATCGAATCAAGGCGCCATCCGGCCCCATTTGACCGCTTCGGCTCACTGACGCCACGAGGGCGAGCCGGGACTGACGCCCTTCTGTTCGGCGATGATGTCAGCGAGCACCGCGACTGCGATCTCTTGGGGGGACTCTGCGCCGATGTTGACACCGATGGGGCAGATGACCGAATCAAGCTGTGCTTGAGTGATGCCTGCTGTGAGTGCAGATCTCTCAAATGCCTGCCACTTGGAGCGCGAACCGATGCAGCCAATCCTCGGCCGCTGTTCGGTTCGCTGCAACAGACCGATGAGCAACGCCTCATCGACGGCCCAGTCGTGACCGAGCAGCAGAATGTGAGAGAATCGAGCCAGAGATTCGGCAGTCTCGTTGGACAGGAAAGCAGCAGGTGTGGAAGAGATACACTCTGAAGCATCCGGCCACAACTCGACCGAAGCATACTCGGGTCGAACATCGAGAACAGAGATGCTCCAGGCGAGCGCAGCACTGGCATCCGCAATCGCTTGCGCACAATGGCCTCCGCCTGCGAGCAGGAGGTGTGGCATCGGCTGGATCACCTCCATGGCGACGGTGAGAATGCCGCCGCACAGGCTGTTGAGTGGCGTTCCCGCAGTGCCTTTCGCTTCCTTCTGCAACTGATAGGTCTCAATCCTGCCTTCACCCGATTCGAGGATCTCGCGCAGGTTGTCGAGCACCTTGAGTTCGAGTCCGGCGCCGCCAATCGTGCCGAACATCTCGGCGGCTGTCAAGGCCATGTGGGCGCCGGGTTTGCCCGGAACGCTGCCCTGCGCGGAGATGACACTGGCGAGCGCGACCGGCTCGCCCTCGCGCAATCGCGCTGTGGCCCATTCGAGTACGCGCTGCGTCATCAGCCCTTGGAAGTGGGTCGAGGTCTTGAGCGAATCGTTAGAGTTAGCCTCACCTAACAATTAAATGTTCAAGTCAGAGGGGGGATGCATGGTCGCCCTCGATGAGGTGCTGAACATTATCATCATCAGCATGCGTGATGCATTCCTTGCTGTCACGGTCTTCGTCGCAGCCATGGTTCTGTTGTTCAGTTGGTTGCAATACGCGACCAGCGGGCGTTTCGTCGAGGCGATTCAGAAGCGGAAGAAGTTGCAACCGATCATCGGCGCGGTGATGGGCCTCACCCCAGGATGCGGTGGCGCCATTGTCATGATGCCAATGTACACGCGCGGACACGTGACGTATGGCACCGTCATCGCCACGCTCATTGCCACCCTTGGAGACTCTGCATTCGTTCTCATCGGTGCCGCAGTCGCCGATCCTCGATTCATCGCCCCAATGCTTGCCGTGCATGTGATTTCATTCACAGTGGGGGTGCTGTGGGGATACCTAATCGATGGATTGGGCGTTACACCACACAAACCGCTAGGAGGATTGGGACCTGCGATTGGTGAGGAAAACCCCACACCCGAAATAAGTCAGACTTCATCACTCGAAGATTTACCACGTGAAGTGCCTGAAGGCCTGGGATACAAGATTCTGCATCAAGGATACATTCTGTGGTGGCTGGTCACACTTGTGGGGCTCGTCCTTGCCGTGATGCTGTTGGTATGGGTGGGTCAGGATGCGGATTTCGTTCTCGAGTTGAGTTTCAATCCATTCACTCTACACGGTTTCATCACATGGGTTGGTTTGTTGGGCACCTCACTCTCTGTGATTCTCTACGTCGCACAGAAGAATTGGATTGCCGATGATACCGAGGCGACGATTGGCGACAAACTTCACTCGATGCGTGAGACCATGGTTCACGCCGCCAGTGAGACGGCCTTCGTCACTTTCTGGGTGATGATTGCATACCTCGTATTCTCATTCACATTGTTGTTTAGCGGTTTGGTCGAAGAAGACCTTGCCCGCTATGGAGGGGGAGTTGGTGCAGTCATGGTTGCTGCCACCATCGGACTGATTCCGGGCTGTGGTCCACAGATCATCGCCATCACCGCCTACACGAAGGACGTCATCTCCTTTCCCGCGTTGACCGCGAATGCGATCAGTCAGGATGGAGACGCACTCTTTCCACTGCTCGTTCGCCACAAGGCAGCGAGCCTTTGGGCGACGGTACACACGACCATTCCAGCTTTGCTGGCGGGATTGGTTCTGTTCTATGCCAATGTGAGTTTTTGAATTCAAGACTGCAGGGTCTTGACATCTGCAGGCGTGTCGAGGTTCAGATGCAGGTGCACGTCCTCAACCTCGAATCGAGTGGGTGAACACAGTTCTCTCAGAGGCGTGGAAGGTTCGGCAGAAAGGACCCTGCTGACATCCTCTGGCATCAGTAGCAATGGGTGTCCACCCCTACCATCTTTGCAGGGACATGCGCATTCCTCCATGTCCATCAATCGTGCCAATGTGGAATCGGAGAAACCGGGTCTGTCGACAGGTACGACGAGCAGCCTGAAGGCACGTTGGCCGCCTTTGGTGTCAAGAATCTGTTTGAGGCCGTACTGCAGTGACCCGGTCCTCCCTGCTTTGGGGTTTGGGTTGATGACGACGACGCGCTCAGGGATGGCCATCATCACGTCAACTGCAAGTTCCTGCCGCGTGACCACAACCGGTTCCAATCCTACGGATTCCAAGCGCTCGACAAGATGCCGAATCAGCGGTTCTTCTCCAAAGGGAATGAGCGCCTTGGGCTGGCCCAATCGTTCGCTGGCACCTGCGGCCAGCACGATGCAGCGCATGCGTTCACCTCAGATGCCGCGGGTGATCTCGCGGCCGATGATCATGCGCTGAACCTGACTGCTGCCTTCGTAGATCTGCATGACCTTGGCGGCGCGCATCAGGCGGGCGACCGGGTATTCCTCTGAGTAGCCATAGCCGCCGAAGACCTGTACGGCGTCCGTTGTGACCTCCATGGCGGTATCGGCTGCAAAGCGCTTGGCATGGGCTGCACTCTCCGTATTACGGATACCCTGATCGGATTCCCAGGCGGTCTTCCAGGTCAGGGCGCGGCTGGCCTCGATTTTGGTCTTCATGTCGGCCAGCATGAATTGGATCGCCTGATGCTGGTGCAGTTTCTTGCCGAAGGTTTCGCGTTCATTCGCATACTGCAGCGCGTGTTCGAAGGCGGCGCGGCTGATTCCAGTCGCGTGGGCGGCGATGTTGGGACGAGACAGATCGAAGGCGGTCATGGCGTTGAACCAGCCCTTGCCCTCGACGCCGCCGACCAGATTCGCAGCGGGAACGCGCACGTCCTCGAAGTTGACCGCGCGGGTGTCTGAGGCGCGCTGACCCATGTTCATCTCCTTCTTGCCAAGGCTGACCCCATCCCATCCGGACTCGACGATGAACGCGCTCATGCCCTTGTATCCAGCTGACTTGTCGGTATAGGCGAGCACGAAGAACCAGTCCGCTTTGCCCGCCCCCGTGATGAACATCTTTGCGCCGTTGAGAAGGTAGTCATCGCCGTCTTTCACAGCGGTCGTCGCGATTCCTGCCACGTCGCTTCCAGCGCCGGGTTCGGTGACCGCATAGGCAGCGATTCGAGCCGCTTCGACAAGGCGTCCGAGATACTTCTGTTTCTGCTCCTCAGTGCCACCCGTGATGACCGGGGCTGCGGTGAGTCCGTTGCTATAGGCCGCTGTAGCAAAGCCTGGGTCTCCCCAAGCAAATTCTTCTTGGACGAGGACCTCATCCATCGTGCCCATGCCCATGCCTCCGTATTTCTCAGGGATGTGGAGATTCATCAGGCCGAGGTCATGGGCTGCCTCGATCGCCTCGATCGGGAACTCGCTGTTCGCATCCCAATGCTCACCCATCGGACGAACGGTCTCGGCTGCGAACTCGTGCGCGAGTTCGCGTAGCATCTCCTGCTCCTCGGAGAGTCGGAAGTCGACCATGACTGAGGGCATCCGACACCCGGTCTTAGCCTTCACCCCAAGGGTGAGATCATAGTGAAACTCGCCCGTTTGTCAGTTTAGAATAGGTGAGATTGACGCTGGAGCCCCCATCATCGACTCTGGCATGCCTGCCTCGAACACGGGATTCGAAAGGCGTCGCGGTGTCTCAGTGCTCCGGGGCCCCTTCCGGCCGCTCCGGTCTAAGCGAGCAGGTTGCGCAGGTGTGAAGCGACCAGTTCGGCGGTCGGGATCGTATGGTCCTCCAAGGGCGGCGCGAATGGCACGGGCGTGTCGAGCGCACCGATCACGACCGGTGGCGCCTCGAGATTCCAGAATGCCTCCTCCTGGATGCGACTGCTGACGCTATGGCCGAGTCCGCCGGTATGCTGTGACTCCTGCAGAACGAGCATGCGCCCGGTGCGGGATACCGAGGCGACGCAGGTCGCGGCATCGAAGGGTGCGAGGGTTCGCAGGTCGACGATCTCGATTTCATGACCTTCGCTCGCCAGCGTATCGGCCGCCTTCAGGGCGATGTGGACCATGGCGCCCCAGGTGATGATGGTCGCATCGGAACCACCGCGCACGATGTTGGCTTTACCAATCTTGTAAGATTGTCCTGACTCGACGGCCTCAGCCACCGAATCGGTCTCGACCTGCATGTGGATTCGGTCACCCCATCCGGTCACGCCACCGCGCAGACCGTACATGCCGAGATGCTCGAGAAAGACCACAGGATCGGGCAGGGCGGCGGCCTCGACCAGCAGGTCGTAGGCGTCTTGAGGATTCGACGGGAAGCAGATCACGAGGCCGGGGTCATTGGTGAACCAGGACTCGATCATGTTGGCGTGGAAAGGCCCGCTTCGCGTCTTCGCGCCCAAGGGGATTCTGACGACAAGAGGCACTTCCGCACCCCAGCGCCAACGCAGTTGAGCGGCGTTGTTGATGAGCGGATTCATCGCCAATGCGGCGAAGCCGCCGAATTGGATCTCAGCGACCGGGCGCATGCCACCGAGTGCAGCGCCGGTCGCGGCATGGATGATGAGCGCCTCGGACAGCGGCATGTCGAGCAGCAGGTCACCATGGCCCGCATTCTTCAGCGGGATGTTCATGCCGAACGCGCCCGCGACCTCCATGTCCTCCCCCATGAATACAGTGGAAGCGCCATAGCGTTCAGCAATCGCGACCATGCCATTCTGGATTGAGCGCGCGAAGGACCAGGCATTGGGCTCATCCGAGAACTCCAGGGTCGACTGACCATCGGCGACGGTCTGTTCGATCTGCGAAGGTGAGGCGCGGATCCTGTCGAGCTGCATCTGGTGGCTGTCCGCATCGTGAAGCGAGGTGATGCCGTAACGAACCGTATCGCCCTCTGGCCAATCCATGGCCTCCATCTCGGCGCGGCCCGCGTCGACATAGGCCTGTTCCTCAACTTCCATCTGTTCCAGTTTCGATTCACTGACGCCGAGCTCGATCAGCAGGGCACGGTGCATAGGCAGGGGATCCTTCGCCCGCCAGTAGGCGAGCAGACCCTTGTCCGCATAGCCGGGTGGAGTGCCACTCGGATTGCCCAGATAGAGGTCGTCGTGGTGGTGTGCATGGCCGCAGCCGCGCATGGTCTCGACATGGATCAGCACCGGTCCGCCGCCTTCGAGCGCGAATTCTCGGGCGACGGCGAGGCTGGTGTGGAAAGAGGTGGGGTCGGACCCATCGATGGTCCAAGCCGGCATGCCCATCGCCGCTCCCTTGTCTCCCCAGGTCTCGGCTGCGGACTGGCCGATGGTGAAGGTGTCGAGCGCGATCTGGTTGTTCTGGATCATGAAGGCGATTGGCAGACCGCGGGCTCCTGCGAAGTTCATCGCCTCCCAGAATTCACCCGAGGAACTGCATCCCTCACCCACTGGAGCGAAATGGAAGCGCGACATTCCAAGGCGTTGACTGGCCAGGGCGATGCCTGTGGTCGTCGCGCTGGCGATTGGCAGCGGAGCGGCGGGGGGGAGAACACCGAGACGCAGATCGCCGATGTGCAGGTCGCGCCCGCCCGCACCCGCGCGGCCCCCATCCATGTAGGAATCCGCCTTGCCCATCTGAGCGGCGAACAGATCGGTCGGTGTCTGGCCCATGGCCATGGCAAGACCGATGTCACGGATCATCGGCGCGACGATATCACCGGTGTGTTGACTGCCTGCAGGCTGGTCTTTGGCGAGGTGGAGTGCGCTGGCGCAGGCGACGATAGCCTCCTGCCAGGTCGAGCGGAAACCCTTGCCTCCGAATGTCCCTCCGTCAGGGGTTGGAACCCCATTCATGAACAGGTCCTTGAGGTGCTCATCCAAGGCGCGTGTGCGCGTCATCCAGCGTTGCCAATCCATGCGCTGCTCCAAGGTGACGGCGGCGGCGAGAGCGATGCGACGCAGGCAGAGCCGCACGTCGATCAAGAAGCGTTGAACGCGGCGCGAAAGATGCAGAGAACCGCTGCGCCGCGGCAGCACCTCGACTTCCGAAATGCCACTCTCATCGGCTCGTTGAGACAGATTATCAATCAAGCGAAGCGCGAAGGTCTCGCTGAACAGATGCAGTTCAGGCCCGTCCCAGACGGTGGTATCGAAATCCTCTGCGACCTCATCGAACATCCAGCCAATCAGGCGAAGATGACCATCGTGGCGCTCCGCGATGAATCGGAGCAGTTCTGACTTGACCGCGTCCCGTTCCACATCGGTGACGAGATCGAGGTGGGTGCGCGGCTTCCAGCCCGCCCCCCACAACATCGGCAGGTCGGTTTGGGCCATCCAATTCCTCTCCGCAACCCCTTCGACCAGTGGCGGGCATACAAACGATGCGGCAAAGCGCCGCCCTCATTCCCCGCCCGAAGCGCAGGACATCTCGGCCCAGCGAACGCTGATCTGGTACCCTGGACGTTGGATGAAAATGAATGTGAACCGAGAGGGTTCACTCCTCTTCGCCGTTCTCTTCAGCCATCACGCCAGAGAGCGCCTTCATTGTGACACGGGTCACGATAACGGTCGCGACCACCGTGGCGATCAATCCTCCCACCAGCATCGCAAGACCTCCGGTGGAATGGCTGAAGGCATCGAAGCCCCCTTCCTGAAGGGCGACCTCGCCGATCGCCCAGCCATAGTAGGCATAGACCAGCGAGAAGACCAGGCTCGCGCTGTTTGAGATCAGGAATGTGCGCATCTTCACCGGGCCTGCGGCCAGAATGTAATTCAGCCATTCATCGGGGATGATTGGAGAGAGGCGGACCAGAATCGAGATTCGCATGCTCTCCTCACCGATCGCGGCATCGATTCGCTTCAATTTCAAGTCCTTCTCGATCGTGGCGAGAATCGCATCCCGAAACAGCCAACGACCGAAGATGAACGCCATCAGGCCACCGACCATCGAGCCGGCGAAGTTCACGATCACGGCGATGTGGAAGGGGAAGATGGCACCGGCGAAAATCTTGATGATCGGCGTCGGCATGAGTAGGACGACGGCCAGAGAAAGACCGATGATGAAGGCGATCGCACCCCACGAACCCGCCTCCTCGACCAATCGGGTGACCGTATCGTGATTCTTGAACAACAAGAGTCCCACCGCGAAGCAGATTGCGACGAAGAACAGCCCGAATCCGACGCGCCAGCGGTACAGTCGAGGTTGGTACTCCTTCATGTGCTGGATCTGGTCTCGGCTCTCGGCCAGACGCAGATTCTTCGGCGGTTTGATCCGAACCAGGATCATTCCTCCTCATCCTGGGGTTCTGGAAGCGCCTCGAGGCTGTCGACGACCAGCTGTTGGGCATCCTCCAGTTGGGTGGAATACATGCCCAGATTCTCTCGCACCGGGACGCCCATGTCCCAGAACAGGTCGCGAATAATCTCCAGGGTGAGCCGAGTCATGCGCAGGGCGTTGGGGTCGACGGGCACCATGCCTGTGAATTCGGTCAGAATCGCGACCTTGTCGGGCGGATCCATCAGGCGTTCGAGTTGCACATCGAGTTCGGCCTCGATGACCTTGGCTCGATCATCCATGGCCCCGACCATCCGCGACCGGGCCGTGACCTTGCGTTCTCGTCGTCGCTGCATCTCGCGTTCGACCTGTAATCCCGCGATGTGGATCTCACGCCAGGCCTCGAGGTCATCTCCTTCGAGCGGTTCGCCCTCCTCATCGACAGCCTCGCTCAGATCGAGCTCGGCATCGCCTAACGATTCGTCCTCCTTCTCGATCTCTTCCTCGCCTTCAAGGTCGACCTCCGCACCGAGGATCAATTCGTCGAAGGCGATTCGCAGCAGGGAATGGATCTTCTCCTCATCGATGTCGATCTCGACGCCTTCATCGTTCATTCGCTGCAGCAGGTCGCCGACGAATCGGGTGTCAATCGCGCCTTCACCGAGCAGATCATGCAGGATTGGCAGTGACCAGGATGGATCTCCAGGAGTCACACTGACCTCGAAGAAACCCGAGCCTGTACCCTTGCGGATGTCCGCGGGCGGGGGCACGAAGAGTTTCTTCGCATGCTTGTCCAACTGGACGAGCAGGGCACTCATGCCGACTGGTTTGAGCATCACTTCGGACACGCCGGCATTGGCAGCCGAGACCAGGTAATCCTCACCGCTGGTGGAGGAGACAATCAGGATGCGGCACTTGAGTGCGAACTCGGGATCCGTGGAGAGTCGACTCGCTGTATCGATCGGATCGCCGGTGTTCCACCCCCCATCCATGAGCACGACATCGGGCATGGTCGCCAGTGCGGTGCCTTCGCATTGACGCAGCGTTCCGGCGCGGGTGACGTCATAGCCTTCGCGCTCAAGGGTGCCGGCGAGCAGGTTGCGCCGGCCCTCTTTCTCATCCGCGACGATGATCGATGCCATAGGAACGGCCTTTGGCCGTTTGCGGAGTCACTTGAACATGGCCCCTGTTCAGGGTCCACAATCAGTACTTCGGGACACTCGCATCAATCTCAGAATGCCAAGCGTGAATCCCACCCTGGAGGTTGTAGAGTCTGTCGGCATCATAGCCTGTCTGAGCCAGAGCATAGGCGGCCATCGCCGAGCGACCCCCGGTTCGACAGTAGAACACGAGATCACGGTCCTTGGGCAATCCGGACATGAGAATGTCCTCGTGTGGAACCAATGAATGAGTGTCGGGAAGGCTCACGATCGAGGCTTCGATGTCATTTCTCGTGTCGATGAACAAGGGGGTCCAACCCTCTGCACACCTCTGCCTGTAGTGCGTGGGACTGATCTCAGCGAATGGCATCTCAACCGGTTTCGCACCACAGAATCCCTCGTAATCGATGAGCTCGGTCACGGGTTCCCGTTCGATTGCCGTGAAGGCGAGGGTTCGCATCGTCATGTCGAGCGCATCATAGACCAGCAATCGACCGCGCAGCGAATCACCGATCCCCAGCAGGACCTTCACCACCTCGGTGGCCTGGATCGAGCCGACGACTCCGGGCAGCACACCGAGCACGCCGCCGTCCTCACAAGAGGGCACGGATTCGGGTGGAGGCGGGGTCGGAAACAGGTCGCGATAGGTCGGCCCTTGCTCGAGATTGAACACCGAGACCTGTCCTTCGAAGCGGTAGATGCTGCCATAGACCCAAGGGATGCCGAGAATCTCGCAGGCATCGTTGACCAGATAACGCGTCGGGATGTTGTCCGTGCCATCAAGAACGATGTCATGGCCTTCCATCAGAGAGAGTGCGTTCTCACTCGTCAATCGATGTGAATGGACTTGGATTGAGATGGAGGGATTCAATTCCTTCAGTCTGAGCAGTGCTGATTTCGCCTTCGAGACGCCGATATCACGATCTGCGTGCAGAATCTGTCGTTGCAGATTGCTGCGCTCGACCATGTCATCATCGATGATTGTGATGCTACCCACACCCGCCGCAGCCAGATACAGAAGCGCGGGCGAGCCCAGTCCACCCGCGCCCACACAGAACACGCTGGAGGCCTTCAGCCGAGCCTGACCTGATTCACCGACCTGCGGCAGGGTCAGATGGCGCGCATAGCGCGCCCGATCCTCGGGGGTCAAGCCCTCCATGGGACTCGGCTGTGGTCCACCCGCCTTCAACATCACGACACTGTGAGGTCGCTGGTGCCAGCTACAACGC
>Ga0114996_10002100_pt1 | contig 26078 bp, 20 predicted proteins | sample ArcticOcean_MG_C_4_FD_87039 | JGI IMG/M metagenome (GOLD analysis project Ga0114996, IMG submission 87039) | Marine microbial communities from western Arctic Ocean - ArcticOcean_MG_CB4_134 | ecosystem: Environmental > Aquatic > Marine > Oceanic | place: Arctic Ocean: Canada Basin | collected... | reverse complement strand
GTGCCTGAGGTCCTGGATGACTTAGAGTCAGGAGGGCCAGACGCACAGAGAAATACAAGGAACACAACATTGAAGATCACCGACATTAAGACATTCCCCGTCTGGATTGGCACTCGCAATCAAATGCTGGTCAAGATAGAGACAGACGAGGGTATCTACGGCTGGGGTGAGTCTGGTGTGTCGGGGCGAGAATTGGCAGTGCAGGGTGCTGTGCAGCACTATCGTGAATTCCTGCTGGGGAAGGATCCGATGCAGCGGGGTCGTATGTGGCAGGAGATGTACCGATCCCAGTACTTCGAAGGCGGAAGGGTGCTTACAGGTGCGATTTCCGCTATCGATATCGCTCTGTATGACATCGCCGGGAAGAAGCTCGGTGTGCCGGTTTACGAACTCCTGGGCGGCAAGCAACGCGATTGGGTGCCAACGTTCGCAACGGGAAATGGCAACAATACGGAAGAAGTAGTCGCGATGGGGCAGACGCTATGGGATGCCGGGTACAAGGCATTTCGGCTCAGCGTGGACTTTGGGACCGAAGAAGATGAAGAGTTATACGAGCCGCGAGTCTCCATTGCAGAGACGGCCGTTGCCCTCAACGCCGCTCGTGAGGCGCTGGGGCCGGAGCCAGTGATCGGAATCGACTACCACCATCGCCTGTCGGTGGCGGAAGCAGCATCATTCTGCAACAAGCTCAGGCCAGACACTCTGGACTTCATTGAAGAGCCAATCAGAGATGAGTCTCCGGAGGCGTACATAGAACTTCGCAAGATGACGAACATTCCGTTCGCACTTGGCGAGGAATTCGCCTCTAAGTGGCAGTTCTTGCCGTACATCGAGAAGGGACTGACCAACTTTGCTCGAATAGACATCTGCAACGTTGGCGGAATTACGGAGGCGATGAAAGTTGCCGGATGGGCAGAGGCGCACTACATCGATCTCATGCCGCACAACCCTCTCGGGCCTATCTGTGTTGCAGCAACGTCTCACATGGCGATGGCGGTGCCGAACTTCTCGTGGCTAGAGATCAGGGAGTCGCCGGGCGAGCACAACAATTTCTACGACCCCAAGTTCTTCCCGGTGCAACCCAAAGTCGAGCCAGGCAGGGTGACGGTGCTTGATCAGCCAGGTCTCGGAGTAGAAGTAGATGAGGACGCGCTCACAGAGCCGTTCAGGTTCTCAGAGCCGCCTCACCTGCACCGAAACGACGGCTCCTACACCAACTGGTGAGCACCGCAAGTGCTATGAACGCCGGGGGCTCGGGAAAGAAATTCGTGAATTGCCGCTATGGCGTCACGAATCTTGCGATTAATGTCACACGGAATGATTGCAAAAAAATACCCACCCAGCACTCTGCAATTTAGCGGCGCTGGGTGGGTACGTTTAGTCGGTCTCTAGGCGAAACGACCCGGTGAGCGGGAGTCTTCGTTTCGGGTCTTTACGTCGATCAGGACTGTCTTTCCGTCGCTGTTGAGCTCCTGAGCCTTCTTCAGGGCAGGGCCCATCTCAGCCGGCGTCGAAACTCGGAGGCCTTCAGCACCCATTCCCTGAGCAATAGCGGCATAGTCGCCCTGCATGTGGGATGCGCCGTAGCGCTCCTGTGCGGTTGGGAATCCACCGGGATAGGTAGCCATGATGCCGTTGTTGAGCAGCACTGTTGTGATTGGGATACCTGCACGAGAAGATGTCTCAAGGTCCGTGCCTGACATGCCCCATGCACCATCTCCCATCATGTTGAGGCAGAATCGCTCGGGCATTGCCAGCTTGGCGCCAATCATCAATGGAATAGAGAAGCCAAGATGAGTCGTCTTGCCCCAGCCGATGTAGCTGTGCGGGTTTGTCGCTGTGTAAAACGGAACAATCTGGTCACGAGGTGCACCAGCGTCGTGTGTAACGGAGGAGTTGTCGTGATTCAGGTTCTGGTTGAGTTCGTGAATCACCCTGTAAGGGCTGAGAGGAGCAGTATCGCTGGTGAGGTAGGGCATCCATGCGTCCTGCCACTCCTTGCGAGCCGCGGCGACGCGCGCTTGCACACCAGTTGTGCGTCCGCCTTCACCAACAACGGCCTTAGCCTCGTCGATCACGGCTGCGAGCGTGAGCTTTGCATCGCCAGCTAGGCCGATTGACACCGGCGTGTCTCCGTTGATTTCTTCCGAGTTCAACACTGAGTGAATGACAAACTTGCCATCAGGGATCTTCTGGGCATAACCAGAAGCTGTCAGTGATGCCCCTATTGCAAAGAGGACATCGCACTCATCAATCCACTGTCGTGCGGGCGATGTTGCGGTCTGTCCGCCGGCGCCTACTGACAGTGGGTGGGTCTCGTTGAATGCGGACTTACCCGGCATCGTAGTGAAGACCGGAATATCAAGCAACTCAGCGAGTTCCTGAAGTTCTGCAGTGGCATCAGCCCTCATTACGCCCTGACCGGCCCAGAGGAGCGGGTTCTTGGCGGCGACGAGCTTTGCGACCACGTCTTTGATATCGGATGCGGACGGCATAGACCTGACCAAACCAGGTGATGTGTAGTTCATGTCCGCTTCTGAGATTTCCTGAGACATTATGTCTGCTGGCAACTCAACGGCCACAGGACCTGGTCGACCATTTCGTAAATTATGGAATGCACGGCGCATGACTGAGCCAGTGGCTTCTGGCTTCGTGACAAACTCGGCTGTCTTTACGACGGTCTCCCACGTCTTTACAGCTGAGAAGTTTGGGCTGATGTGCAGTCTGTCGATGGGGTTTCCACCGGGAAGAACAAGTATCGGAATATTGTCGGCGTTGGCCTGGGCCAGACCACCCACAGAGTTCTCAGCACCGGCCTGGGATTGCATCATCACGACGCCAAAGGTGTTGGGGCCGCTCACCCTGGAGAAGCCGTCGGCAGCCATGACTGCACCACGCTCGTGGCGGAATGTGATTGGCCTGATGCCCTCTTTGGCCGCAGCTTCAATCAAAGGATGGTTCGGGAAACAGGTGATCCACTCAACGCCTTCGCTTTTGAGAATCTTCGCAATATATTCGATGCCGTTCATTTAGCAATCCAGTGTTGAGGGTTCAGTGTTTTCGATTTGCCACACGGCGCTGAAGTCTAGCACCTGCGCGCAACTCAGTACCGGGCAGGTGATCACGCACGGCTATCCGACGCTATTCAGAGCCTCGGGTTCAATGGCGGCGCGAATGCTAGCCGGAGATCGAGACCTCATCACCTACGCTGATCTCTCCGCCGCCCAACGGGGTCACGAAAAGTCCGCGTTTGCCATCGATCTCCTCAAGCAGTCCTGGACGGATTGTATCCATGAAGGAGCACGGATCACAGAGACCGCCAACCTGGAACTCAAGTGATTCACCAATAGTCAGTTTCTGGCCGGGTTGGAGTCCGAAGATATCCAATCCCTCAACCGTCACGTTCTCTCGTATCTGCCCGGCTTCGACTCTAAGCGTGTCCATAACCGACTTATCCATCACAAGGATCTGTCGAGCACTTCCAGCTTTTGCGTGGCGATCACCAGACAGGCCGGTGTTGGCGATTACTTCAGCGCTATCGACAACCTTCATAGGTTGCCCAGAGGCGATGTTGAGGCGGATGTCTATTACTTTTCCGGGCATGTGTATGTGTCTCCTGTTGTCATATCCCGCGATTGCGGCGTCCGGGGCGCAGCTTCACAGCCGCCCCTACGATAACTTATTGCTCTCTAACTCGATTGATTGGCGAGGGCCGCTTGCATGGTGGCTCTGGCGTAGCCGACTGTGTAGGCGAACCCGGTGAACATCCCGGATGAGATGCTCTCATCTGGTCGTTCGAGATCAACGTCCATCTGCGGTGGGTGCTCCGGGTAGAGGGTGCGAGGATACTTCTGACGCACCAACTCTTCCATCACGCCAAGCATGTCTACTTCACCTTGATCAAGGAACACCTCGGTGTACTTCTCACGAGGAATGTGAGTGATCACGTTGCGGTAGTGGACGTGGTTGATGCGGTCTTTTCCGCCAAGGTACTTCGCTACCTCGATCGGGTTCTCCCCAAGTTCACGGGTTACGCCGCAGTCGAACGTCATGCCGTTGGCTGGGGAGTCGACGATATCGACCAGCTTCTTCCAGCCTTCAATGCTGCCCATGATCTGGCCTGAGCCACGGCTGATGGGTGGTGGCGGATCGTTGGGGTGCAACGCCATGCGCAAACCGCTCTCAACCGCCACCGGAATAACTGCCTTGAGGAAATACGTGACGTTGTCCCACATTTCGTCCAGCGAATGAGCTCCTTCTTCTGGCAACGGGGGAAGATCCTTCACACGTTCGTAGTCAAAGCTCTCGAGCTTCGCGCCGCCACGGCCTTCTTTCTTCCGGTAGCCCTCTGTAATCCGGTGGGCGTAGAAGTTGTACTCGATAACCGGCAGACCCGCTCGCCCCGCTGCGCGTATCGTCTCCTGAACCTTCTCGATCTCTTCATCGCGGCCATCACGACCATAAATCGTGTTCGGGAACCCGGATATCATCATGTTGCCTAGCTTCAGTCCGGCCTCAGCAAGAGTGTCCTGACGAGAAGTGATCGACTCCTCACTCCACTCGATGCCGCTTGCAGACATCAGAACCGTATCAACGCCAAGTTGCTTAACGCGCCGCAGCGTTCTGGTCTCCAGATCGCGCACGGTGAGGCAGATCTTAGGAGTGGTATCGGTCTCGACGAAGTTTCCGGTTGATCTCATAGTGGGGAAAAGTCTCTTTCTTCAAGCCAGTCCGCGGATCAAAACTTTGCGATGGCCTGCATTATGAACTCGATTAGTGCTTTTGTGTGCCCTAGATTCGAGTGTATCGAGCCGGAAGCTCACATGCCGCCCGTGTGGGGACTCTTGCGTAGTTGTTCGACGGTAGGCACGGATGCTAGGCTCCCAGGAATGATGGAGAGTTGAACGTGGGCTCGCGTCCTAAATTCAATTATGACCACCATAAATCATCTAATTGTCCCCCTCGACGGCTCTCGGGTTTCCGAAGCTGTACTGCCGCTCGTTGCAGATTTAGGCGTCAAGATGAATCTGCCGGTAACCCTATTTCGGGCAGTTGATCCCGCAACCACAGAGGAAGAAGTCCACTATGGTGTCGTAGGTGGCCAGCCCGTTCGAACAGACTCAATTGCTCGCAACCGATCATTTGATGGTCTCGACGGAGATGTTCAGGCAGCGAAGGACTATCTTGCAAAGAATCAGGGACGGCTCTCCGTTCGCTGAATCCAGTGCGATATCGATGTGTCGATAGGTGATGCCTCGCTGGCACTGCAGGAGCTTGCTGACAAGCTGAGTGCGTTTGTCGTCATGGCTACGCACGGGTGGAGCGGAACAGATACTGAAGGAATAGGCAGCGTGGCTTCCAGAATGCTGGAATTTTCGAAAAGCCCGGTGATATTGAATCGACCAATCTTGTCTGGTTCTCCAGGCAGTGCGCTCTACGGCATTCGCCAGGTGGCAGTGGGCCTTGATGGCTCCAGGCAGGCTGAGGCAGCTATCCCGGCGGCTACAGAAATGGCGAAATCACTAGGAGCAGAGTTGGTCTATTTGCGATCAAGTGGTGCGGAGCATCGTTTCACATCACGTGATGCGATTGAGCAGGCTGAAGAAGAATGTCGTGAGTATCTAACGGCAGCTATGCGTCGGGCTTCACTCAGCGGTGTTGAAGTTCGCGGTGAAGGGATGTCTGGCAATCCTGCTTCAGACCTGGTTGAGTTCGCCGCAAAGAATCCGGGGATGCTTTTTGCGTTGACCCGACCTCAACGAGCAAAACGATCTCGAGTAGTTCTTGGGAGTGTGATTGACGCAGTTGTGCGATCAGGTCTGTGTCCCGTATTGCTAACTCCCGTGACGGACAAGGGAACTCGAGCGCAGGAAGCTGCTTAGACATATGCGACATTCATCAGTAGTAGGTAGATCTCAGAAAAGCGATTGCAATCAATGACATCTGACATAGTTGGAAATCTCAGTTCGCGTGTGGCAAGCCTCAACTACTTGCAGGGCGATGTGTCCGATCTCAAACAGCGCATGACGCAAGTCGAAGAACTCAAGCAAGTGGTCGAGGATCTAGAGCGAAAAATCAAAACCTTGATTGATCCTGCGGAAGGTGAGTTGGTTGCGGGAAAGTCACGACACCCCTCAAGTTTGCCGGAACTTTCGGCGGCATCAGAACGATCACTGCTCCACGATATCCAGAGTCACTTTGTTTGCGAGTCCTGTGGCTCTACGCATCTTGTTGCGGCGCTAGTGAAGTGTACTGAGTGCAACCATCAGGCCTGGTTTGGCTGGAGTCCTGCACCAGAGCAGAAGCGCAAACGCACCAAGCCAGCTGAGGCTAAAAAAGTTACGTCCCCGAAGGGCCGAACCGCTCAGTCCTAATCGAGTCAAATGGAACACCTGCATCTAATGCGAGCGCAGCTGCAGACTCCACGAACCCATTGGGGCCGCAAGCAAACACTGCTGGTGACGTTGTCCCCAAAAATACCAGCGCGTCACCAATCAGTCCGGCACTAACTCGCCCACGTCCGCCGGCCCAGCCTGATTCACCTTCTCTGGTCAGCGTGATGAGTGAGCGGAATTCCGGGTCTCGTGATTCAAATTCAGACAATTCACCCCGGTAGATCACGTCCTCCGCGATACGCGAGCTGTAAATGAGTGTCGCTCGTGCTGAAGCCCCAGAGGCAGCACGGTGACGGAGCATAGACATCAGCGGAACGATCCCTGATCCTCCCGCTAACAACAGGAGAGGGTCATCCTGTGCCGATGTCCAGGTGAAGGGGCCGCCTATGGGGCCTCGCATCTCGACCTCATCGCCCACTTGCACCACTTGATGGAAGAAAGGCGATACCTCACCGTTATCGATTATCTCGATTGTGAGATCGATTACGCCTTCAGATTCAGGCGCGGAGGCGATTGAGTAGCTTCGCTGCGCTTGATAGCCATCGGGAGCGGAGAGGCGCACGTCATAGTGCTGCCCAGGGCGAAACGCGGGGCGGTCATCTACCCGCAGACGAAACGTCTTTGCCCGCGGCGTCTCATCGATGATTTCCTCAACGATGGCCTTCTGCCAACGAATGCGATGTTGCACTGGTTTGCGTCAGCTGGCGCTAACTAGTCGCCCCAGTAACGTTCTTCGCTCCATGGATCGCCGCGCATGTGATATCCGGATGCCTCCCAGAAGCCGGGCGCATCAGTGTCCATCAACTCAATGCTGGTAACCCACTTCGCGCTCTTCCAGAGGTAGAGGTGCGGCACAAGTAATCGAGCAGGGCCACCGTGATTTGGTTCAAGTGGCTCACCCTCAAACTCCAGCGCTAGCCAGGCCTTACCGCCAGTGACGTCATCCAACGGCAGGTTCGTTGTGTACCCACCGTATGAACCGATCATTACGTAATCTTCAGTCACCTCACCCGCTGCTTCGAGCAAAGTATCGAAAGAGATGCCTTTCCACTCGCTGTCCAGCTTCGACCACTTGGTGACGCAGTGTAGATCGGTTGTGAACTCTTCCATTGGTAGAGCCATGATCTGATCCCAGGTCCATGTGGCCAGAGGGGCTTTAGCTCGGGTGATTGAGAACGACCAGTTGGCCATGTCAACCCTGGGCGTTGGTCCAGCGGTGAGCGTTGGGAACCCGGTCTCGTAGTACTGTCCCGGCGGTATTTCCCGCGGTGCCTCCGGGCGGCGATTTCCGAAGAATCCTCTTGTAGCCAACAATTACCTCTCAAGCGTTGATGTCGCAGTCTGGTTTCTGAGAAAAGTGTACCCGTCAAACCCTTGTTGGCGTAAGGGATGGCTCTATACTCGGCAATCTCAAATTAATATCCCATGAAATGGAGTTCAGCTATGCGATTGGAACGAAAGTCCGCAATTGTTACCGGTGCGGGAAACGGGATTGGCAAAGCCATTGCTGAGTTGTTTGCTGCTGAAGGAGCCAGGGTGATGGTCGCAGAACTAGAAGAAGGCCCCGGACAGGCAACGGTCGATTCCATAACGGACGCAGGCGGCACAGCAGTGTTACAGCAGACGGATATCTCTGATGAATCATCGGTTGAGGCAATGGTGTCTGCCGCGACCGCGGCTCACGGCACCGTAGATATTCTGGTCAACAACGCGGCTGCATTTGTGTTTGGGAAAATAGAAGACGTGACGGACACCGACTGGAATCGGGTGTTTGGTGTGAACGTCATCGGCACATCTCACTGTGTACGGCACGTGCTTCCCGTGATGCGTAAGGCTGGCGGCGGGTCAATCGTTAATTTGGCGTCGGTAAGCTCGTTCACCGCTCAGCCTGCGTTTATTCCCTACAACGCCAGCAAAGGAGCGGTGCTCCAATTGACTCGTTGCCTTGCTCTTGATCTTGCAGAAGACAATATCCGGGTAAACGCAGTCTGCCCCGGATCTATCAAGACACGTGCCACGGATCAGCACATTGCATCGCTTGGGCTCGTCCCGGAAGAAGCATACATAGAGTTCGGACAGGATTCACCGATGAAGCGGATGGGAGAGCCATCAGAGATTGCCTATGGTGCGCTTTTCCTGGCATCTGACGAAGCCTCATTCATGACTGGATCACACATGGTAATAGACGGTGGAGCCACGATCGACTAGCGGCGACTGGCTACGCGTGTGTACACACCCCACTGTCATGAGTAGGACAAACCCACACCGGTAATCGGTTTAACTCACCTGTGACCAGAACGTGGGCGCGGCTAACTTAGATGTGTGCAGCACTCGATACTGGGACAAATGTCTAATGTCCTGAACAGGTTCCCCCCGTGTCGGTCGTCCGCGAAGGACGATCAGACTGCGCCGACTCAGCGCGGCATAACGGGAATCGAAACTGCCATCATCATGATCTCATTCGTGGTGGTTTCTAGTGTTTTTGCTTATGCAACGTTGACCACGGGTATTTTCGCCGCAGAAGAAGGCAAGAAGACCATTCTTGGCGGCCTCAACACGGTTGAGAGTTCCATCATGGTCAGGGGCGGCGTCACCGCAACCCGTGGCGGCGTAGACGTGGGCGCAGACAACGTGCTCCTCATCACCTCAACATCGACGGACGAGTACGCCATTGCAACAGTCAAATTTATTGTTACTACTGCAATAACCAATGGCGATATTGACCTGACACCACCATACACATCGGACTCCGCAGGTATCGACCCGGACGCTAGCGGACTTGAGTCACCAGGTGTCGTGAATTTCCTTGCTCCAAACGTGTCCATCAACGAGGCGGCATGGACCGTCTCATTCATTGGGTCTAACGATGGTGACTACATTCTGGAGGGGCGGGAGAAGGCGGAAGTCACCGTCTGGCTCCAGCAGGAAGATGTGACGAACAGTCTGTGGGATCTTGGCACTGACAGTAGTGATCCCTTCATCGATTCTGCATCAGAATTACTTCAGGCTAAGAGCGATTTCTCACTTCAGATAACCGCTGACGGGGCAGTGCTTTCCGTGAGCAGGACCAGTCCAAGTTCCCTTGATCCGGTGATGCTGTTGCAGTAGTGGGTCAACAATATTTTTCAGGCAGCGGCCGCCCGGGAGTGCAGCACACACGCCGGGCGCCGCTGTCTTGATTTCTCTTCGAGCGGAGACGCTGCGACGGAATCGTAGATTCACGTTGCCTTCAACATTCGCTCATGAAATACCAGCAACAGGCACAAATCATGCATCGCCCTATCCGATGTGATCGCTCTGTGAAGGGGAACTCAACGCCAAAATGGCGGTCAAATACCCACTCATTCAACGGTCGTTTTGGTTAAACTCAACTTATCTCTTCATTATTCCAATGGGTTTATGGTTGGAAGAGCGACGCTATTCGCCAACTATGACCACTTCACATCATTGATATCTAGCTTGCTCGACCACGGGGGATCGATCTAACAAAGATGCCACGTACAAATTTTCCAGACGCTGCAATGGCACTGGCATTCCAGGCGATACCGGATGTGATTGTTGTTGTGAACACTCAAGGCGTTATCCGCTTCATGAACACGCGTGCGGAGGTTCTGAGCGGCTACACCAATGAAGATCTGTCTGGCCGCAAAGTTGATGTGCTTGTACCGGAATCGCGTCGTGGTGCCCACGTCAGACAACGGACGAACTTCCAGAAAACGCCATCTAAGCGGGAGATGGGCGTACGAAGAGCGCTGGCAATCCGAAGGAAAGACGGCAGTCTGGTTCCTGTCACAATTAGCCTTAGCCCAATTGAGGATGGGGATAGTGGAATTGTTCTGAGTACCCTCCGAGATGTAAGCGACCTGGAGCGCAGATCAAAAGAAGACCTGTTGCTCTCAGAAATAGGAACGCTGGTCAGCAGAGAGCACGAAACCCAGAATGTCTATGAACTTCTGGAGGGGTCACTGCCAAACTTGGTTCTGTTCGACCGTCTGGTGATATCGCTGAAGGTGGATGGGACTGATCAGGTAGAGAAAGTCTTCATCAGTGGTAGTGAACTAGCAGGGCTGGGAGTTGGCACCTGGGCATCTAATCCCAGTTCCAGTCGAATTTGACCCGTCGATAGTCAAACTGATCAGCAGTCTTTGAGCGTGCCCGAAGAGGATCAACAATTTGTTGACCAGGGACTTCATTCATGGATGGAAGTTCCGCTGGGCGACCCGTTGTCTCCCATTGGCCTTTTGAGCCTGCGAAGCACCACGAAAAATGCGTATGACGCTGATGACTTGCAGTTGCTTGAGCGTGTGTCATTCCATATTTCGCCAGCATTTGAAATAGCGCGGTTTTATGCCGAATCACAGGCGGAAGCCGCGGAGCGCACAGTGCTTGCGGAGATATCCCGCATCATCACTTCCTCATCTGATATCGATGCCGTCTATGGCAAGGTGACCGAACAGATTCAAGAATTGATCTCGTTCGGTCGAGTTATCGTGGCGATCATTGACTGGAATCGCAGACCTGTCACCGACCGCTACGTCTCAGGGGGCCCGTTGGAGGGTGGTGATATCGGGACCACTCATGCGTTGAACAACTCGGTTTTAGATGGGCAAATTGAGAGACCGACACCGCATGTTTACATCGGGTCGAAATTTGGATTGATTAGCCCCAATTATCCCACCGCCGAGGCACTCGAGGCTGCGGGACTAGTATCAATAGTTTCGATCCCGCTCGTTTGGAACGATGAGATCATCGGGGTACTGACTCTACGTTCCAAAACCGCAGATGCGTACGATGAGCGAGATGCCGAATCTGCGCTGAAGATTGCCAACCAGATATCCGGTTCGGTCGCGAGCGCAGAGCTACTGTCTGAGACTCGGCGCGAGCGGGAAGAGACAGCCGTGTTGGCTGAGATATCCCGAATCATTACCTCCACTTCTGATATTGAAGATGTGTATCAGCAGGTTGCCGAGCAGATACGGACTCTAATCGATTCTGATCGAGTCATCATTGAAACGATCGATGTCTCTCGAAATCTCATCACTATTCGGCACGTCCACGGAACCGACTTATCCGGACGCAAGGTGGGGTCTACCATCGCGCTGAGAGACACGATTGTTACTGACATCATCGATAGACCTCGGGCGCTACCGTTCAGTCGAATCGAGATCGAAAAAGCTGCGACCCGATTCCCCGACATGGAGTTTCTGTTAAAAGCTGGTGTTAAATCTCTTGTGGTGGCACCACTAGTGTGGCGTGACGAAGTCATCGGGACGCTTCTAATTCGATCTCTCACGGAGGAACACTACGGTGAAGCTGAGGCGCTCATCGCGACGAAAATCGCGAATCAGGTGGCTGGCGCGGTGGCCGGAGCTGAATTGCTAGCACTGACGCGTAGAGAGAGTGAAGAGCAGGCCGCTCTGGCTGAGATATCACGGATCATCACCTCTACCGCTGAGATGCAAGAAGTGTACGACCTCACCGCTGAGTTGATTCGAGATTTGGTCCCATTTGACCGGATCGTCATTTCCACGATTGACCTTAATCGAGGTTTAGTTGCCGATCGATATGTCGGCGGAGTTCAGATAGAGGGCGGTAGAACTGGCGCCATCCTTCCTCTTGACTCTTCACTTACATCAGAGTTGATCATCCAGACGCAAGGGCAGTGGTTCGGTCGCGATGAAGTCGAGGGTTTTGCGAGGAGATTCCCGGGGGAGCAGGCTCGACTCCAGGCGGGGTTGCAGTCGATAGTGACGGCGCCGCTCATATGGGATGGCGAAGCGATCGGAATGTTCCTGCTTCGTTCCCGAGATGAGTCTGCTTACGGAGACGCTGAAGCCACCGTGGTGATGAAAATCGCAAACCAGATTTCTGGAGCAGTTGCAAATGCTCAGTTAGTCAACCAGAGGCTGAGAGATGCCAATGAGAGAGCTGCGCTTTCCGAGATCGGAAGAGCGGTCAACTCAGATATCGATCTTGCGACGGTATATGCCACTGTTGGACGTGAAGTCGAGCACTTGGTGCCATTTGATCGGATGTCGATCGTGTCTATAGATAGGGAAAATGATGTGGTCCGACGAGAGCATATTTATGGTCTTGAAGTCGAAGGCGCAGAAGTAGGTACCACCCTTTCCCTCGAGCCAGATCTTAATTATGGACTTCACGATCTTAGCCCAACATTTGGAGACTACACGCCGGAAATACTTCGAGATCTACTGTCCAGTAAAATCCCGAAAATCCCGATCAGATCCTACTTAAGGTCCCCTCTGACCGTTGGGTCGGAACGGTTTGGTTACCTGAGTCTTGAGAGCGTAACACCCGGCGCTTTAGATGATTATGACCTCCCTCTACTTGAGAGCATAGCGAGAGTCATCTCTCCAGCGATCGAAAATGCGATGCTCTACGAGGCAACCCAGCTAGAAGCCCGGGAGCGGGCTTTGCTAGCAGAGATGGGCAGGGTAGTCAGCTCAAGTATTGACCTCAATGAGGTGTACGAAAGGTTTGTCGGCTTGGCGAGAGAGTTGATCCCAGCTGATCGGGTTGTGCTTTCACTGATCAACGTAGGCGCAAACAAAATTGTAGATACGCTCGTATGGGGCGTCGATATTCCCGATTATCCTGCGGGAAGTGTCAGCCGTTTGAGCGACGCTCGTGGCCCCAAATTGATCCCCGGCGGAGTTCCGGTCTTCTGGAACGAACAGGAGGTCAAGTCTGAGGCTGAGAGATAACTAGTGCCCTCAGTCCTGGATCGCCCGGGTCTGCCGTCGCTACTGATGGTGCCATTCAACTGGCAAGATGAGCTGATTGGAGTGATGAATTTCCGGTCAATAGAATCTGATAAATATGAAGATAGCGTACGCGTAGCGGAACTGATTTCATCCCAGATCGTGGGAGTGCTAGCGAGCTCACGGGCACACTTCCGATCACTGGAATCTGAGCAAGCACGTCTGGATGCTGTTGCGCGCGAACGAGAACTAGAGCGTGTTAACGAAGAGACAAGCAACTTCCTGTCGACAGTTTCGCACGAATTCAGAACGCCGCTTACCAGCCTGGTGGCGTTTGCCGATATCCTGGCTCGAAACCGCTATTCCAATCTGACTTCCCGCCAGCTTGACCAGATATCTGTGATGCAGCGGAGCGCTCGCAGGCTGGACGTGTTAATCGGTGACCTGCTGGATGTATCCCGCCTTGATGCAGGAACATTCAAGCTCACCAAACAAGAGTTTGATGTGAAGTATCTCATTGATGAACTGTACTCTATCTTTGAACCAATTGTCCGGGAGAAAAACCAGTCTCTAGACATTAGCTATCCAGCTGGCGATATGTGGATCGATGCAGATCGTGATCGCGTAGCTCAGTTGATTACAAACTTGTTGAGCAACGCGTCCAAATACTCTCGCCCGGACACTGAAATATCGCTGACAGCCTCATTCAAAGCGGACGCTCTAAGCGTCACCATCATAGATAGTGGCATTGGCATGTCTGAGACGACTCTGGAATCACTGTTTACCCCATTCTTCCGGTCTGCCGATGAGTACACTCAGTCAGAATCGGGTACAGGTCTCGGACTCGTGATTGTGAAGAGCCTCGTTGAACTGCATGGAGGGTCTGGGTTCAGAGTGAGGCAGGAGCAGGCACCACTGTGGAAGTGGACCTCCCTGATTGCGCCACTCGCCCGTCTGAAACATATCTAAAGTCACTTGAGACGGCCGCTGCAGCGGAACCAAGATCACGGCTGGACGATCTGACTGACTAGCAACCGCTGTGTTAGTTCTCTTGGAGTATCGCCGTTATTGATAGCAGAAGGGGCAGGATTGAATCCTGCCCCTTCCAATTTAATGCCGACTGTCTTCGTGCTTTACCAGTTGGTAAATGCACCATCATTGCGGCGAAGCTGAGTCGGCCATCCGGTTGCAGGGATGATTGAGTTCTTCATCTTGTCTTCATCCCATTCAATACCCAATCCCGGCGCGTCGTTGGCCCAGGCGTATCCGTCTTCCCACTGAATTTGAACTGGGAAGAAGTCTGTTGAGTACGTACCCGGTTTCTTCGGCATTTCCTGCACTCCAACATTGGTAGACGCCATGTCCAGCGAAACACAAGCAGCGGCGCTCACCGGGCCAAGTGGGTTGTGCGGAACTATGTCTATGAAGTGCGTCTCCGCCCAGTGCGTGATCTTGAGCGCTTCGGTGAGTCCGCCGACAATACAAAGGTCAATGCGGGCGTAGTCAATCGTCTCCTCTTCAATCACCTCTCGAAACGACCATTTCGTTGCCCACTGCTCGCCAGCGGCAATTGGCAGATTGATGTGCCGGGCAAGTTTCCGATAGCTCGCCGGGTTCTCTGACCTGATGGGGTCTTCAATGAAGAACGGTTTGAACTCCTCAAGGTCCTTACACATCTGGATCACATGAGTCGTGTCGATGCGAGTGTGAACATCAAAGCATATCTGGATGTCAGGGCCAACTGCTTCGCGCACCCGGCTCATCTGCTCTACGGCGATCTTCATGGACTCCAGTGGTTCTAGGACTGCGTGGCCCTTTGCCTCAAACTCTCCGCCAGTTTCTGGCTGACCCCAACGGACAAACTTCCAGCCATCGTCAACAAACTCTTTGCAGTTATCGACAAGGGCTTCGATAGTCGATCCCTGAGTGTGTGGGTAGCAGATCACCTTGTCCCGTACAGGCCCGCCAAGCAACTTGTAGACAGGTAGATTAACTGATTTGCCTTTGATGTCCCAGAGGGCGATATCGATAGCACTTATGGCGCATGCGTAGACCTTGTCCGCAGGGAAGAAACCACCGCGGAACATCTGCTGCCAGATCTTCTCAGTGGACCACGGGTCCTGTCCGATGACGATTTCTGAGAGATGTGCGACTGCCTGCTCAATGGCGGCACCCCAGAATCGAATACCAATCTCTCCGATGCCTGAGATTCCAGCGTCCGTGTCGACGACTACGAAGTGGTACTCCGCTCCATCCGCGTCCCTGACCGGATAAGACTTGAGCTCTGTGATCTTCAATTGAGGACCTCCGCAGTAACGCTCTTTCAAGTACAAATGTTGCGTAACCGTACTCGTGGAGCGTTGTGTAAGCAACCCCTATTGCAGTTCTAATGCACAGGTAAGCAATCGCTAACTTATGGCCAAATCCCGACTCGGTATTCCCTAGAAGGAAACGGCGGGGAAGCCCTACCGTCTTGATTATCTTCACGGCGCACGGGGCGTCGTGTCCCTTACTGTCTTGATGTTTCTGGAGGCCATTATGCGAGTTCTACTGTTGGTGCTGAGTCTATTTGGAGTACTGGCGTTAGCCACTAATCTTCCGGTCAGCGTGCTCGCTGATGATGCTCCTCCAGATAGCAGGCAGCTCATCGCTCTGGATACATTTGCGGTAGGGCTTTCGGAAAACGATGCTGCAATCGCAAGGTCCAGCATTCGAAACGTTGCAAACGCACGACCGGGCGTAGATCTCACGCTAATGCGTTACGGAGTCACTCCCGGAACGTTCTCCAGGTTCGACTACGGCTCATCGCAATTGACCGAGGGCATCAGCGAGTTCGAAGCGCTGATGGCTCCGACGGGAGCGAGTGGTAATGGTGACCAATTCCGCGCCATTGCTGCGTCGTTCGATTATCTCGCGGACATTGAAGCGCCGGCCGGCAGTCGCCTTACAATCATCACCTCCGATGGAATGGATGAGGGCGCGTCTGGTGGTCGAGAGCGTCTACTTTCCCTGGTTGATCTGTTTGCCAGCCAAAACTGGATGATCGACGTGTTGATTCTGCCCTCAGCTACTCAGGACTCACGAGTATTCCTGGCAGCGATTGCAGAGCTGGGTAATGGAGCCGCCTACGATCTTGGCGACATCGGTGGACTCTCTTCGTTCGTCGCAGCTACCAAGGACTTGATCCTCGAGCCAGTTATCCAAACCCGGTTGAGCAGCGGATCTGAGGCACTCGGCTCAATTGACATCCCGCCAGTGACCGATAGCGTCGTCATCTCAGTAGCACGCGATTCTGCTGCAACTCGGGTGGACATCTTCGATCCCCGTGGTGCAGCGTTGTCCGAGCTTCGCTCCGATACAACGATTACAGAGACTGAACTTTCGGTGATATTTGAAGTGGTTGAGCCTGAGGCAGGGCAGTGGATTGCCCGTGCATCTGGCTCACAGGGCTCGCTGCTTATTGGAGCAGAGTTGACCAATAGTCTCCACATTACGTTTGATGAGCTAACCGTGCCTGTGGGCGAGCCTGTCCTGTTGTCTGCAACAGTGCTAGACGGGCAGGGAGTTGCAGAACTTTCAGGAGCGTCTGTTGAGGCCACTCTGAGCTCACCGTCAGGCTCCTCAGTCCACATTCTTCAGGATACTGGTGCCGCAGGTGACGAAGTTGCCGGCGACGGCGTCTACTCAGCACTTGCACCAGAGTTCACCGACCAGGTGACCAGTGGTGTTTCATTGGTGCTCCGTTGGGAGAACCTGGATGCTGAAATCACAGGACACGCCGTTCTCCAGGCCGAGCACTTCCCGCAGCTTCAGGTAACTCAAGTTTCACCAAATCCGGTGAATCTGGGCGATGAACTTCTGGTTGCAGAGATATCGATCTCCAAAGGAGAGTTCCCGTACCCCGTTTCGGCTGATCATCTGAGAGTCGATGTCCTGTCTCCTGATCGTCGGCCGCTGACATTCAGGGTCATCGCCATCGACAGCGATTCCAGTGGCAAGTCGTGGAATTTCGATGTGCTTGCAGTGCCAACGGCAACTGGAGCGCACAGCGTTGTTGCAGTCCTCTCCGATTCGTATCTTGATCGCCCATTCGGATCAAGTGAGTCAATTTCTGCAATCGACGTTGGAGTCATTCTGCCTCCGGTCATTCTTCCGGTGCCTGAACCAACATTCATGGAGCGCATTCCAGTGTGGGGCTGGGTGTTGGCAGGATTGGCCATAGCGGCCCTACTTGCCTTTGCGGTGAAGCGATCACTTGAAGCTCTGCATCCGCTTCCCTACGGTTATCTGTACGACGATTCCGGGCGAATGCTGATCGACTTCCGTCGGGCACGTCTCTCCTGGTTCAAGCGAACGTTCTCTCGCAACAGGGTGCCAACGTCTACATTCCCAGATCTGGCGGTTGAGGGTGGAGAGTTCATCTTCAGCCAGAACAGCGTAGAGCTTCGGACCAAAGAGCCAGTTCCAAACCTTCGGGTCAATGGCCGACCGGCTGGGACGATGACCAGACTTGTCGATCAGATCAGGCTGGGGATTGGCGGCAGGCTGGTTACCTTCAAGTTGAAGCGACCAACCATTGATAGCTTGTCAGCCCAACCCGGCGACTAGACATTACGGAAATCCATAAGAAGGGTGCGGTAGCAATTACCGCACCCTTCTTGCTTAACCCAGCAGAGATACCAGTCGTACCAACGCTGTTGTGGCGCTTCGTTGCATGGTCATTGCTCGGGCGTATCTAGCGTTGATCTCCGTTACGTCCTGAACGTCTTCTGATGCGATCGCGATGTGGTAACCCGACTCGTCTCTCGCGGAGATGCACAGGCCGTAGTCGCTGTTGAACAGCTTGCGGGCGTGATTGGCCATCTCGAGTGTTGCTGCCCCACCAGTCATATCGCCGGCAGAAAAGGTCTGACCACCGGGGACTTCAACAATGCCATCAGCGTTTGCAACTAGCGACCCTTTGAAGGATGCGGTGCCGATACCCGGCTGAATCAGATGGGATGCCAGCACGCCGCCTGATATGCCTTCGATAACCCCCAACGTCGCTCCTGAGCTCGCCAGAAGCTCGCTTGCTCGATTACCCGGTGTCTCCTCATCAACGCCCCAGATCGCGTCTCCAATTTTGGCTCTGATCTCTGACTCCATTGGTTTAATGAGTTCCATCGCTTCAGTCTCATCAGGAGCACGGGCGATCATCCGAAGGTGGATGCCATCCTGATGCGCGTAGATGCCCAGGTAAGGGTTCTTCTGGCCAAATAGTCCGCTCAGCAACTCATCAATTCCGCCCTCAGTGATTCCGACGGTCTTTAGGGTCCGAGTAGTTATGGCACCCACACCGGATATCCGCGCCAGTTCAGGCCCTACGGTTTCCGCCCACATCCGCTTAATTTCTCTGGGTGGACCGGGCAAGAGGATGATGTGAGTATCGTGTTTCCTCGCCCACCACCCAGGGGCGGTTCCCTGTGGGTTGGGAACTGTCTGAGCGGATGGAATAAGCGTCGCCTGCTTGACATTGGTCTGCGGCATATCGATTCCCCGAGCGGCAAACACACCTTCCAACCACTCCAGAAGAACAGGGTCAACTAGCATCTCTTCTTCGAGGGCGGCGGCGACTGCCTCCCTGGTGAGATCATCTGACGTGGGGCCGAGACCGCCGGTAGTGATGATCACATCCGATCGCTTGATCGCCTGAGTTATCGCATGGTTCAAATCTGCGATATCGTCACCAACAATGCCTGACCACCGAACGGGGATACCTGCTTTGGAAAGCTCCTGAGCAAGAAATGATGTGTTGGTATCAACGATCTCCCCCTTGAGCAACTCATGGCCAACGGCAATTATCTCTGCGTTCATGGGAGGAATCGTGCTCCTGTTTCTGTATATGTCTGGGGATACCTCAGATGAATATCGCCCAATTCCGGATAAATAAAAGACCACGTTATTTACGTGGCCCTTTGTTTACTTGCTACCCAGCATTATTTCCAGATCTACTGATCCACGAAGGATTGGTCACTGAAGAATTCAAGGACCTGTCGTCCCCATTCAACATCCACCTCTGCAATGTCTGGCTGCTCCATCGCTCGGACGTAGAGACCACCACCATCAGGACTTTCATCCCCGATGGCGAGGGTGACATGATTCACCTCAGTCACACCATTAGATAGTGCGCTCTCCAGGCGGATATCCAGGTATGGAGACTCCGGAGTGATTCCAAATATCTCAGCGGTGGCATCATCAGCGGTGCGTGCCACCTGCGCAACACCGCGAAAGTCAGGGGCGGCCATATGATTCAACCACGGCTCCAGGCCGTCAAAGTTGATTGGTGTTGTTCCGGTGCAAGGAACGTCATTCCCTACTGGAACGTCGCATTCAACCCAACCAAGATCGTCATGGTATGCAATACCCCTGACAACGTCATTCCCTTCAAAGAAGAGAAGTTCGGTGACCTGGCTTGGATCCATCGAGTAGCGCCAATCTGGATACGGAGGCTCATCAACCAATCGGCTGATAACTTTGCCCCATGATGAGTCAACAAGCACCATCTGTGGGAAACCAACCATCCGGGCGTACTGACCGCCTCCATTGGGAGTGAGATCACCAAGCTCCATGGCAACGATGCTGCCGTCACGGAGTGTCAGATCCACTATCAGATCAGGATCAGCGAGTCCAAATAGAGAGTCGTCTTCAACGTCCTCAACAAGTACCCGCTGGATCTTTGGACCACCCAGAAGGAATGTCATGCCACCAAAGCGATCATGGCTCACGGGAATGTCAGTCAGATCTGAAAAGTACCAGACACGCTCTGCAGGTCTAATTGAGAATTCCGTTACTCCCAGCGGCGTCTCTACGCCAATGGAACGAATATCGTCTGGGGCCAGAGTGTAGAAGAAGGGCAGGTCTGGTCCACTTGATTCAGCTCCAGTATCTGATTCAAATACAAAGACCGCACCAACTGCGACCCATGCCAGTAATGTGACAAGTGTTAGAGATATTCGAAGGTACATTTAAGGCCTATCGTCTGCGCCACCACGATGCCACGCCAATGGCACCGAAGAGCACTGGCATGAGCAACCAACCAGTCCAGCGGATGAAGTCTCGTTCGGTCTGGGTGAGCACCAGCTCTCGGAAGACTCTTGCTTTGGGTCGGGTGGATATGAGTTCAAAATCTTTTGCCAGCCAGTTGACAGAGTTGGCCAGAAGGTCACCATTTTTTGCCGAAGAGAAGAAGCTGTTCGTTCCAAAATCAACATCACCAATTAGTACGATATTGGTCCGTATAAAGTCTCCATCATCATCAACTTCGGGAGCTCGGCTCAGTTCGGCAATCGCTTCAACTGCTACAGCAACCGGCAACGGGCCGGGCTGGTCAGTCTCAACGTTAAATTCAACGGAGTCACCGCTCTCTTCCCAACTTGCGAGCGTGGTCTGGGCCAGGATTGTCTGTCGCAAGTATGGCGTTCCATTGTCGGTCAGGGGCACAGTGCTATCGTCAACCGTCCGCGCTACAAACGTTGCTCCAGGCATGTAGATCACGTCAATAGGGTCGGTGATCTGATGACCGGCGGTGATCTGGCCGTTTGATTTCTTGATCTGCAAAAAGTTGGGGTTTGGAGCCACGAAGCTGGACGTGTCTATCATCTGAGATGTGCCGATGGTCAATCCGTAGCGACCAATAACTTCTCGCCAGGTGGCGGGGGTGTCTGGCTCAAGCATGAACAGCACTGAACCACCGCGTCGCATGTACTCAAGGAGAATTGAGATTTCGTCAATCCCCATTGTGGTATCGAGATCAGTTTGTGGGCCAGCAAAGACGACAACTGCCGGCAACGTCCCGGACCCGTCAATTGAGCCCTCTAAGCTAAGAATTCGGCCCAGTTCCTGCATGGTGGCTGAAGCAACTGCGTAATTGTCTCTAATGATCGCCTGAAGGGCCCGGCCAAAACCGCCCGTGCCGTCTGCTGAGTCCGTGATATCAGATTCACCGTGTCCGGTGATAAAGAGAACGCCTTTTTGTTCAATTTGGCTAACGATCAGCAGCGCAGTTGAAATATCGTTCTCGTTGAATACCTGAGGGCCTGATCTTGGGTCATTGCCTGTAACAGTTTCAACTCGACGAGTGTCCATGCCCTCGATTGAAATTGAGGGGGTTACAGAGACACCAAACTCAGCTGCAAGATTGGGTTCCAGATCCGGATCTATAAGTCGAAACTCAAAGCCATTTGATGACCGTCTACGGAACTCATTCAGAAGATCCTGTGTCTCCTGCCACGAAGCCGCTCCCGCAGGAGTATCAGTTACAAAGAATGCGTTGGCCCGAATTGGCTCTTCGACGTTGTTCAAGATCGCCACGGTCTGATCAGACAGAATGAACTGCTTGGTGGCCGTCGTGTCCACTCGCAGCCATCCCATCGGCTCTGGTCTTTCGGCAAGCCAGAAGACTAGCCAATTGAGAATGGCTGAGATTGCAATAAACACAATCACAAGAATTACGGTATTTGCGCCGTATCTACCCTTGCGACCGAATATTGCGCTGCCAACGGCTCGCCATGAGATGGCGGCGTCAATGAGCAGCAATACAGCTCCAATACCAAGCACAAGAAGTCCGGCACCGGCAAGGTCACGGATGAATAACCAGACAATCGCTCCAATAAGGACGGCGCCAGCACCGACCAGCAAAAGCATTACCTGGATGGAAGCAACATTATTTCGGAGACGGCCTACAAAGCTAAAGTCGCTTCGGGCGTCTTCGGGCAGCGGTCGGCTCATCGCCGATTGATCTCGATCAACCATCGGGGTCTAGCGCCACCTTCTGGACTGAAGTAATACGACAGTAAGAAAAAGAAACACTCCGGTCATGCCCACGTAGTAGAGGATGTCACCAAAGTTGATGATTCCCCTTGAGAAATCAGCAAAGTGACCGCCCTGAGCAACTGCGAAGTTACTAACGTCAAAGGTCTGGAATGAACTGCCAAGCTGGAAGCCGTTTAGCACCTGCGCAGCGGTTCCACTCAACCGTTCCGCAACGAAGTCAACGACTGTCAGTCCGGTGAGGGTGCCAGCCGCCACAACAAGGGCCACCAACTGGTTGGAGGTGATGGCGGATGCCGCCAACCCCACCGATAGCGTTGTGGCGCCGTAAAGGATCATCCCAAGATATCCGGTGTAAATAGGGCCGGTGTCTGGGACACCAAAAATGAACAGAACCAGCACGTAGTAGAGGGTGAGCGACAACATGATGACCAGCATCAAGAATGAGGCAATGAATTTACCCATCACAATCTCAAACTCTCTGACCGGTGATGTCAGAAGCAGTTCAAGTGTGCCAAGTTTCTGCTCCTCTGCCAGCAACCTCATAGTCAGGGCAGGGGAGAGGAAGATCATGAAGAAAATTGCGCCTGCACTAAAGCCACGAATACTGGCCTCAGAGAACGCATCGGATACGGAAGCCACAAAGAAGAACCCCGTGATGGCCAAGAACGCGGCAGCAACCACGTATGCCATTGGCGACGAGAAGTACGTCTTCAATTCTTTGTAAGCGACGTTCCAGATGTTGTTGAGGGACTGACTTATCGTTGAGCCCATAGCCTGTAAGTGTTATTCCCCCGCGTTTTCATCTGTAGTGAGCTCAAGGAAAATCTCTTCAAGGCTCATGGGAATCATGTGCATGTTGGTCAGGCCCCAGCCCTTCTCAACAATTGCTCTGGCGACATTCTCGGTAGCTTCCTTGTCTGGTCGAGCATCGATCACCAAAGGAATGACGCCTTCGTTGTTATTCCGATTCGCCGCTGCACTCTGATCTCGCCTTGCGTCAACAATCATCGAAAGATCGCGCAGGGCGGAGACAATTTCGCTGATGTTGTCGGCACCACGCACAGAGATCTCAATCCGCTCAGTTCGGCGCAATCGCTCGGACAGATTGCCAGGTTCGTCATCTGCCACCAATCGGCCATCGTGGATCACGAGGACTCTTTTGCAGATCATGCTGATTTCAGGAAGTATGTGGCTGCTGAGAATGAGCGTGTGCTCACCGCCAAGCTCTTTGATTAGTGCACGAGTCTCAACAACCTGAGCCGGGTCAATACCAATAGTTGGCTCGTCTAGGATCAAAATGTCAGGCTCATGCAGGATTGCCTGGGCGATTCCAACCCGCTGGCGATATCCCTTTGAGAGCTTCTGAATGATGGAGTTTCGATAGTCGCCAAGCCTGACCACATCGATAATAGACGGAAGCCGTTCGTTGACCCACTTCCTGCTCATCCCGCGCATCTGGCCCATGTATCGAAGGTAGTCGGTTACCTCCATGTCAAGGTAGAGCGGCACGGTTTCCGGCAGGTAACCAATGTGTCTTCGTGCGTCGAGGCTGTGGGAGATCACATCATAGCCAGCAATTGTGACATTGCCTTCTGACGGCGGCGTGTAGCCAGTCATCACCCGCATAGTAGTCGTCTTCCCGGCACCATTTGGCCCAAGGAATCCGACAACTTCACCCTTCTTAATATGGAGCGACACATCAATGACGGCGGGGTAAGCGCCATACATCTTCGTCATGTGTTCGACTTTGATCATAGAGAGAGGGAACCGTGCATTATTCGTCTGGTGCAATGCAGCGCCGGACGGCTGTGTAAATCTTTGGTAACCGATCTATCCTGTGTACGTACAAATCCCTCATTCAGGATTCGCCAACCTAGCAATGTTACCAACATCATCCACCAGTTTCGCAACCTTTCATCTCCAGAATTGGCCTAATCACTCTGCCACTTCTGTGTGCCACCTATTTGATTCAGGCCCGGAACGGATAAAATCGACACCCACGAGAATAGTGATTCCCCAATTATTTTCTGGGTTTTCTGAGTTTTCAGGCGAGATATGACCGAAATCTCTACATCTGATTCAGTGATCTACATGGATCACGCGGCAACAACTCCGGTACGCGAAGAGGTACTGGAAGCGATGCTGCCCTATTTCACGACCCATTTTGGAAATCCATCCAGCCTTTACGCCGGTGCAGAAATTGCCCGCAACGCAGTGGATGAGGCAAGGGAAAAGGTTGCTGCGGTCCTGAATTGTCGACCGAGCGAGGTCATCTTCACCAGCGGCGGAACCGAATCAGACAACGCTGCCCTGAAAGGCGGCGCCGCGGGGAAAAAGTCCCAGGGCCATCATCTGATCACAAGCGCCATCGAGCACCACGCGGTTCTACACTCCTGCGATCAGATGGAGTCTGAGGGCTGGGAAGTTACCTACTTACCCGTCAATGAGGGTGGCCTCGTCGAATTGGAAGAGCTTGAGCGTTCCATCCGGCCGGATACGGCGCTCGTCAGTGTGATGTACGCGAATAACGAGATTGGTTCCATTCAGCCCATTGCTGACATTGCCCAGGTTCTGAGTTCGCGCGGTGTGGAACGCAGCTCAGCGATTACGTTTCATACAGACGCCGTGCAAGCGGCGGGAGCGCTGAGTCTGGACGTTCAGGAACTTGGAGTCGATCTCCTGAGTCTTTCTGGTCACAAGTTCTACGGTCCCAAAGGCGTTGGTGCGTTGTATGTCCGACGAGCAACACCGTTCGTCACGCAGATGGCGGGCGGTGGGCAGGAGCGTGATAGGCGATCAGGCACGGAGAACGTTCCGCTGATTGTTGGGTTCGCCACTGCACTGGAACTTGCTGAGCAGGAACGAACAGACCTGATGACAAGACTCACCCGTTATCGTGATCAACTGATCGAAGGGATCATTGAAACGGTGCAGGGATGCCATCTGAACGGATCATCCGCCGCTCGATTGCCTAACAACGTCAATATTTCTTTCGATGGCATTGAAGCTGAGCCGTTGCTAATTGGGCTAGACCTTTCAGGTATCGCCGCCTCCAGCCAGAGCGCATGTAGTTCGGCATCGCTGGAGCCGTCCCACGTGTTGAAGGCACTGGGCATGAGTGACGAGCGCGCTATGGGCAGTCTCAGATTAACGCTGGGACGCGAGACTGTTGATGAAGACGTATCTCTGGTTTTGAACGTAATACCGGAAGTGGTCAGAGATTTGAGAGCCATGAGTTCAGGGAGTATGGGAAACTCTTAATCATCACCGTCAGGCGTGACTGAGACGGCTTCTTTGTGCCCACGGGCGTATTGCTGATAATCTCAATTGGTTCACAAGAGTCCTGAACAGCCCCCGAAATAGTTCCCAAAAACCTCGAACACCCCGGATCATCAAGGTACAGATATTGACGCAGGAAACTACAGCTCCAAGAGGCAGAGGAGAGGCGAAACCGCCGGCTCCACCGCCACTAAGCCCGCAAGAGCAGGCTGCGATCGCGTACGCCCGAGATAACAAAGAGGCGTATCCCAAGCGATGGCGCAACAAAGAGATCCAGTACTCCGTCCTCAACGCTGAGACGCGCAGCGACGGGAACATGCTGGTCACTATGACTTACCGTCCAAGCGGTGTGTTCAAAGGCCGTCCGGGTGAAGAGGCGTTGCTAATAAATGCTAGTGGTGGCTTGGTAGAGCGTGCGCAAATAGGCTCGCCTCAAGAAGCCTATCCATGGGTTCTGTCTGGCGTTGCACTTCTTTCCGTCATAGCTGCCCCGATCCTGATCTGGTTTATCGTCACAGACGAGGGGAGAAACATTGACCCGCTCTACGTGGGTGGCAGAATCCTCTGGATCCAAATCGAAGAGCCGATCCTGGTGCCGTCAATCCACTACCAGAACCCGTCCACCACGGGTGAACTTCTCAACTGGCAGATCGCGCCCAAGAATCCGGATAACGTTCTCGCTATGATCAAGGTGACGTTGATCAACCAGCAGACCGCGCAGGCGAGGATCATCATCGACGAGGCTGCTGCACGCATGATCTCGAGGGACGGGAACAACTACTCGCCCACTGATGTCGTTGCAGAATCTCAATCGATTGTGGGCATCAACAACGGGTTGAAACAAGACGGTTTCGTCGGTTTGTGGCGCCCT